>ENA-ORCV01000345-ORCV01000345.1-marine-metagenome-genome-assembly--contig:-NODE-345-length-39014-cov-4.307728_pt1 | contig 39014 bp, 33 predicted proteins | sample MGYA00237779_ERZ508509 | MGnify/ENA primary metagenome ERZ508509 (study PRJEB26180, sample SAMN06268772) | marine metagenome | isolation source: Bioluminescent Bay, La Paraguera, Puerto Rico | place... | reverse complement strand
AACCGGGTCGCTGTCGTCGCTGACGGAGATGCTGCTTTTGGCACTGGCGGTCAGGTTGTCACTGTCGGTGGCCACGGCGGAGATCTCGTGGTCGCCGAGCGTCGCGGTCCAGCTGGTGGTGTAGGGCGCGCTGGTGTCGGTGGCGACCAGGGTGCCGTCGACAAAGAACTCCACTTTGCTGACGGCGCCGTCGCTATCGCTGGCGCTGGCGGAAATGCTCAGGTTGTCGCCGGTGGTATGGCTGGAGCCGTCTGTCGGTGTGTTCAGGCTGACGCTGGGGGCGACCGGGTCAATAACCGCCGGCTCTTCCACGGTAATGGAAACCGCGGCGGTGGTGATCTCGAGTGCGTCGTTGTCGCTGATCACCGCGGTCAGGATCGGGGTTCCCGCAACCGCGGTCCAGCTGGCCTCCCAGGGCGCGGCGGTATCGGTAGCGATCAGGGCGCCATCGACGTAGAAGGCGACAGATACCACCTGGCCGTCGGTATCGCCGGCAGTGACCTGAATGATAACGCTGTCATTTTCGTTTGTGGTCGTGCCCGCCAGCGGCGCGGTAATTGAACCCGTGGGCGGTACCGGGTCGGGATCGGTGACGCTGCCGCAGTTACCCAGCAGGGACCACTCCTGGTACTGGCCGGAGTACTGCTCCGGATTGCGGTTATTTGACCACCAGTTCGCCTCGTAGGCATTGTCGTTGTATTGCACCAGGGCACCACCGGAATACGAGGATGCGGCATTCCATTCGGGGAGATTGGTACAGTCCACAGCGGCATGGCTGTGTCCGGCAGATAGCATTGCCGCGGCGATAACGCCGAGCTTTAGCCTGTTGTTGAGCATGATTTGTTCACCTTGCGGGAGATTATTTTTATTGGAATACGACGCAAGCACCTCGGCGCCGCCAAAATGACATCGCTGTCAAAATAGCAATGGTGCGCGCTCGGGGCAACCGTAAAGCTTCACCAGACGGTAACAAGGGCGGAATAGGGCGCCAGACACGGAGATTTTCTGTCCGGATTGAGTGGCGAGTCACGTTGTGTCGAGACGCTGGGGCTGTGTGTTGGGGGCGGAAAACTGCTGCAAATGGGATTGCCCCTCCCGGCGAGAGTGCAGCAGGGGTGGTCAGAAAATATACGGAGAAGGGGCTACATGTCCCAGAGTGAGTTGGTGGCCTTGGACAACGTAATGCGCTCCTTGTCCTGAATCTGCTTGAGGTTGTCGAAAACCTCGCGGACCTCTTCCGATTCTATGGAGCCGTATACCGTCTGATACAGATCGGAGAAATAGCGGTCGACTTCCTGCCCCAGCTTGTTGATTTCATCGATACTGGGTTTGTCGCTCAGGTACTGGTTTTTCACCAGGTCTGTTGCCGATTCCTCCGAGGTGTACTGCAGCCAGGTCTGCATGACCTTGTGTTTGGCCACCGCGCCGTAGTTCTTCAGGTTGTTGGCCATGCGCAATTCGTGTTCGTAAAGGTGCTCCAGCAACAATTTGGTGCGGTTGTCCTCTGCATTTTCCAGCAATTGGCGGTAAATCCCCGCCATATCCAGGTGGAATTTCTGGGCGTCTTTAAGGACTTCGTGGGCCTGTTTGAATGTTTTCATCACTGCGCCTGCCTGTTGCACAAGTTCATTATAGTTTTCCGGCGAACACCTCAATGGAAGAAAGTAACGCCTCCTATGGTTATAGTGCAATTATCCAGTTGATCAAGGGTTGCGGGTAAATCCCGAAAAGTAATAACAGAATGGTCAATAAAAAGAGAATAAGCCGGCCGGAAAATGCGATGGGCAGCGGAGTGGTAAGCTCTGGCTGTCCAGGATGGACTTTTCCGGCTGCTGCCGGCGGTGTTCCGACTTCGCCGGAACCGCTTTTATCCTCGCGCTGGAACAGTGTTAGAAGTAGCCCGAGGTAGTAGTACAAACCCAGCGCACTGCCGATTATCAGTGCTGCCACCAGCCACCAAAGCTGCCCGTTGATGCCGGCGCTAAACAGGTAGAACTTGCCTACAAAACCCAGCGTCAGCGGAATCCCGGCCAGGGACAACAACGCGGTGGCAAAACACAGGGCGAGGGTGGGTGAGCGCCACAGCAGCCCGCGGTAAAAGGCTTTCTGGAACGGATCCTTTTCCCGCTTGTGCAGGGGCAGTGGGCCGCCGGGAATATGGGGCAATGTCGAGTCCGCGGCGAGACTGACTGCGGCAAACGCGCACAGGGTTGTGACCACGTAGGCCACCAGATAGTAGGTGACCGCTTCATTGCCAATGGCCTGGTCGCCCACCAGAAAAGCCACAAACAGGTAGCCAATATGCGCAATGGAGCTGTATGCCAGCAGTCGTTTGATATTCGTCTGCCGCAGTGCCAACAGGTTGCCCACCAGCATGCTGGTGGCCGCCAGTATTGCCAGCAGCAGGTTTGCCGCATCGTTGCCGTACAGCCCGAGATGCTGAAAAAATTTCAGTAATATGGCAACCAGCGCGCCCTTGCCCAGGGTCGAGATCAGGGCCGTGACCGGCGTCGGGGCCCCCTGGTACACGTCGGGAGTCCACTGGTGAAAGGGCACCAGGGACAACTTGAACAGTGCGGCGACCAGAAAAAGTACCAGACCACCCAGGTACATGTGCTCCGGGAAAATTCCGCTTCCGCCTGCGGAAAAGCTCAGCGAACCGCTGGCGGCAAACATCAGGGCGATACCAAATAGACCGGTTACCGTTGCCAGTGCCGAAAGCAACAGGTATTTGAGTCCGGACTCCAGCGATAGCAACTGATCCCGTTGCGGCGAGCGATCCCCGTGTACGGAAAATGCCAGCAGCGGATAGAACGCCATCCCCATCAGCTCCAGTGCCAGGAAAAAGCTGGCAAAGTGGTTGCAAAAAACCAGAGCGCAGCCACCCGCTAGCGCCAGTAACAGCAGAATATAGAATTCTTCCGGGTAGCTCTCGCGACTGTCGGTGATGGTGGCGCGATCGCCCAGGCGCGCGCGCAGGTAGTGAAACCCCAGCAGGGTCACCACCGCAGCGGCAAGAATATTCAGCAGGCAGATAAACAGGCCGAACCTGTCTACCTGCATCAGCCCGGTAACAGCAATGCCTGTGGCGGGCAGGGTACTGAGGACAATTATGCAGCTCGCTGCGGCAAGCACCAGCACCAGCAGGGTGGCCGCGACGGCACCGCGGTGGCCGCGGAAAAATGCCACCTGTAATAACAGCAGTACGATACCGCCGGTTAAGATCAGCAGCGGACTCAGTGCGAGCAGCTGTGACGGGTTCATGGCGCCTCCGCTGTAGCCGTTGCAGTGGCTGCGGGTTGCTGCACAATTCCGTCGACCCAGGGCCGCACCTGGTTCAAAACCGGCTGCGGGTAGAGCCCGATCCACAGCAGGATCAACGCCGCGGTCGCGAATAGCGCAAGATTGTTCCGTCGAATATCTGCTGCCGCTATGTCGTCATCGTGCAAACTGCCAAAAAAAACCTGCTGGATCATGCGCAGACCATACAGCGCCGCACCGACCAGGCCGAGCGCGGCCACTGCCGTGAACGCCGGCTGCGCTGTGAATGTACCTGCAAGCACCAGAAATTCACCGACGAAATTTCCCAGCCCCGGCAGGCCGACTGCGGCCATGGTGAAGAACATGGCCACCGCGCCAAGGCGCGGAAACGCCGCCCAGAGTCCGCCCATTTCTGCCATGTTGCGAGTGTGCAGCCGCTGTTGCAGTTTGCCGACAATGCCGAACAGCGCGGCGCTACTGATGCCGTGGGCCAGCATCTGCATTACCGCGCCCTGTATGGCCAGGGTGTTGAAGGTGTAAATCCCCAGCAACACAAATCCCATATGGCTGACACTGGAATAGGCGACCAGTCGTTTTACATCCTGTTGGGAAAAGGCCATCAGTGCACCGTAGATAATGCTCGCGGCGCCGACCGCCATGGCAATCGGCGCAAAGGAGTGGCTGGCCTCGGGAAACAGCGGCAGTGCAAACCGCAACAAGCCATAGGCCCCGGTTTTCAGCAGTACCGCCGCCAGCAGAATACTTGCTGCGGTGGGTGCCTGGGTGTGGGCGTCGGGCAGCCACGGGTGCAGGGGAACCGCGGGTAACTTGACGGTGAAGGCGAGAAAAAATCCCAGCATGATCCAGAACTGTAAACCACCCGATAGCCGGTTTCCGGTAAGGTCCTCCAGCGCAAAGGTGATGGTGCCGCTCTGCCGGAAATGGAAATACGCCAGCGCCACCATGGCGGCCAACATGAGCAGGCTGCTGGCCTGGGTGAAGATAAAAAACTTGATCGCGGCGTAGGTTCTGTTTTCATATCCCCAGATTGCGATCAGCAGCAACATGGGGATCAGCATCACCTCCCAGAAAAAGAAGAACAGGAACAGGTCCAGCGCGGTAAATACCCCGACCACCCCGGCGATGGCCAGCAGGTAATTGCAGTGAAAGAAGCCCACACGATGCTGTATCTGACCGCCGCTGATGGCGAGTCCGAACAGACCGGTGGCCAGGGTAAGTACCAGCATCAGGAATCCCAGTCCATCAATGGCCAGATGGAAACTGATACCAAATCTCGGGATCCACGGCTGGCGTATTTCGTCCCAGAAAAGCTGTTGCGGCCATGCACTGGCGGTGAATGATGCGGGCTCCAGATGGGGGAAATAGCCACACAACAGCAGCATTGCGACCAGTTGCACGGCAATTGCGAGCGTGCGACTGCTGCCGGCGCGCAGCTTTTCCAGCGGGCACGCGAGCAGCGCACCGGCAGTCAGTATCAGTAATACGGCCAGCAGAATCATGCGGCCACCCCTGAAGCCAGCCTTAGCGCCAGGTACGCAATAAGCAGCACCGCGACAATACCCGCGGCAATAACACCGATGTAACTGCGCAGCAGTCCGGATTGCGCGCGGCTGAGCCACAGGTTCAGTTGCAGGCAGAGTGCGCCGATCAGCCGGAAGATACCGTCGAACAGGTCGCGGCGGTTCAGGTGTGACAGCGTCTGCAGCGGCAGCACAAACAGAAGTTCATACAGCCGGTCAAAACCCCAGCCTTGTTGCAGCCAGCGTCGTAATCCGGATTGGCTTTCAGTGATTTCTTGCGCGCGCTGCGAGGTGCGGTGAAAGGCATACCACAAGCCAATTCCCAAGAGGGGCATGGCAATCGCCAGCCACTCTATCCAGTGCGGAGCGGCGTACTCGGCAGGGGCGCCGAAAATATCCTCAAGGTGCAGTGGGATGGCACCACCGAACAGCGCCAGCAGACCGAGTAACAGCAGTGGCGGTGCCATGGCCCGGCTGCGCACCGGTTTGCACTGCTGGCTGGCACGACCAGCGGGGCCAAAAAATACCAGGTAGAGCAGCCGGAAACTGTACATGCCGGTAATCAGCGCGCCGACAATACCGCCGGCCCAAAACGGGTTGGCGCCGTCGAAATTCTCCCAGCTCTGCAATAGCAGCAGGTCCTTGCTGAAATAGCCGGAGGTGAATGGCAGCGCTGCCAGTGCGGCACAGCCGGCGGCGAAGGCGAAAAAGGCCAGCGGCAGTTTTTTGCGGAGCCCGCCCATCAAGCGAACGTCCTGTTCGTGATGCAGGCTGAGGATGACGCTACCGGCAGCGAGAAACAGCAGCGCCTTGAAAAAGGCGTGGGTCATCAGGTGAAAGATCGCGGCGGAGAAGGCGCCGGCACCCAGCCCCAGAAACATGTAACCCAGCTGGCTGATGGTGGAATAGGCCAGAATCCGTTTCAGGTCGGTCTGCACCAGTGCGCTGATACCCGCAAGCAACAGGGTCAGGGTGCCGATGCTGGCGATGGCAATCATCGCCAGGTCCGAGCGCAGAAACAGGTCGTGACAGCGCGCGATCAGGTAGACACCGGCGGTCACCATGGTGGCGGCGTGAATCAGGGCACTGACCGGCGTGGGGCCGGCCATGGCATCCGGTAGCCAGGTTTGCAGGGGAACCTGGGCCGATTTGCCCACCGCGCCCCCCAGTAGCAGCAGTGATGCCAGAGTCATCGCCGCCGGATCCGCTGCCGGGGAACGCGACATCTCCAGCAATTGCCCGATCTCCAGGGTCCCGAATTCCCGCAGCAGCAGGATCAGCCCAACCAGCATTGCAGTGTCGCCGATACGGGTGATGACAAATGCCTTGCGCGCGGCCAGTCCGTTGTCCGGGTTGCGATACCAGAAACCGATCAACAGATAGCTGCACAGGCCCACCCCTTCCCAGCCGAGGTAAAGCAACACCAGGTTATCCGCCAGTACCAGTACCAGCATGGAGAAGACAAACAGGTTCAGATAGGCGAAAAAGCGGCGATAGCTGCCGTCCCCATGCATATAACCCGCGGCGTACAGATGGATCAGGACACCAACCCCGGTGATTATGCAGGCCATCACCGCGCTCAGGGCATCAAAATGCAGGCCGAACTGGAAGCGGATTTCCGCGCTGCCGGTGGAAAAATACAGCCACTGCCAGAGCGGCTGTTGCAGCGCGATACCGTCCTGGGAATAAAACTGTACACAGAGTATTGCGGTGGCCAGGGCCGCCAGGGCGACACTGCCGACACCGATCACTACAGTTACCTTTTCGTCGGGTTCGCGGCTGTTCCAAAGAGGAAAACTGCCGAGCAGCAGGAAACCCAGTAGTGGGAACAGCGGAATCCAGAGAGTCAGCATGTGCATGCCTGCTAGCCCCGCATTGCGTTCAGCTGATCGATATCGACCGAGTGTTTGTGCCGGTAAAGCTGCAGTACCAGGGCCAGCGCAATGGCGGCCTCCGCTGCCGCCAGTGTGATGATGAACAGGAACATCACCTGGCCGTGCACACTACCGTGATGCGCGCCGGCGACGACAAATGCCAGCGCGCTGGCATTGGTGCAGATCTCCAGGCTCATCAGCATGAACAGCACGTTGCGGCGCACTAGCAGTCCGGCGAGGCCGATGCAGAAAAGTATCGCGGCCAGGACGAGACCGTGCGCCAGTGGGATCTGCGCCAGGCCGTTCACGCGCTACCTCCACCGGCCGCGCCATTTCTACCGGGGTGGCGTGCGAGGTGGCAGGCACCCACCAGCCCCGCAAGTAACAGCAGCGAGGCCAGCTCTACCGCCAGCAGGTATTCGCTGAACATGGCCAGCCCCACCGCTTTCGGTGAGGTGTCGCTGCGGGCAACCGCCGCTCCCGCGAGATCCTCGTTGCCTGTTCCGCTCCACAACAGGTAAAGCATCTGCAGCAAAAGAATAGCTGTCAGCAGTGTCGGCCCCAGCCAGTTTTGCCCGCGCAACCACTCACTTTCCCGGGTCACGGCCGCCTGCCCCTGGTTCAACAGCATGATCACAAATACCATCAGTACCAGAATCGCGCCGGCATAGACGATGACTTCCAGTGCTGCCGCCAGCGGCGCGCCCAGCTGAAAAAATATGACCGCAGTGGCGAGCAGGGAAACAATCAGCCAAAGCAGGGCATGCACCGCATTGCGGCTGCAGATGACCAGGGTGGTCGCTGCAATGGCAATGGTTGCTGTCAGATAGAAAGCGCTGTTTTCGATCATGGCTCGATAGTGCTCCCGGTTGCCCTCGTCAGAGGTTCAGGTCGTGCAGGTCCACGGGTTTCTTCTCATTCAGGCCCTGGCCTTTTCCCTTGCCCGCAATGGCCTTGCCGGCAACGCGGTAAAAGCTGTACTCGTGATATTTCCCCGGCCCGTTGATCAGCAGGTCTTCCTTTTCGTACACCATGTTCTGGCGGTCGTATTCACTCATTTCGAAATCCGGAGTGAGCTGTATGGCATAGGTGGGGCAGGCGTCCTCACACAGGCCGCACATGATGCAGCGGGAAAAATTGATGCGGAAAAATTCTGGGCGCCAGCGCCCATCTTCGTCTTCAGTTTTTTGCAGGGAAATGCAGTCTGGTGGACAGGCCACCGCACACAGGTTGCACGCGACACAGCGCTCGTCGCCGTCCGGGTCCCGGGTCAGTACGATGCGGCCCCGATAGCGGGGGGGCAGATAGGGTTGTTCATCCGGATACTGCACCGTGACATTGCGGCGGAACAGGTGGCGAAACACCAGCCACAGGCTGCGCAGCAGACTGGAGATCACGCGACACCTCCCCGATGGCCTGCCGTCACCCGCGCCACAACAGTAGCCCCCCGGTAACCAGTAAATTGAGCAGTGCTAGTGGCAGCATCCACTTCCAGCCAAAGGACATCAGCTGGTCGTAGCGGGGGCGGGGCAGGGCACCGCGCAGCAGAATGAATAGCGCCACCAGCAACGACATTTTCAACAGGAACCAGACCAGCGGTGGCAGCCATGGACCCAGCCAGCCACCGAGAAACAGGGTAGTGATCAGTGACGAGATCAGCAGTATGGACAGGTATTCCCCGACAAAGAACATGCCGAATTTCATGCCGGAGTATTCGGTGTGGAAGCCGGCAGTCAGTTCGTGTTCCGCTTCCGGCAGGTCGAAGGGCAGGCGGTGGCTTTCGGCAATGCCCGCGATCAGGAAGATGGCGAAGCCGAGGAACTGCGGCAGGATAAACCAGCCGTCGCGCTGTGCCAGCACGATGGTGCGGAGGTCAAAGCTGCCCGCCAGCATCACCACGCCCATCAGGCTGAGCCCCATGAAAACTTCGTAACTCACCGTCTGTGCCGCCGCGCGCAGTCCGCCCAGCAGTGCGTATTTATTGTTGGACGCGTAGGCCCCGAGCACCACGCTGTAGACCGCCATGGCACTCATGGCGAAGAAAAACAACAAGCCGATATTGAGATCAATGACGCCTATGTGCGGGGCAAATGGAATTACCGCAAACCCCAGCAGCATCGCCGCCATAACGATCACCGGTGCCAGTACGAAGACCGGAATATCGGCAAAGCGCGGAAGGAAATCTTCCTTGAAAAAAAGTTTCAGCATATCGGCAACCACCTGCAGCAGCCCAAAGGGGCCCACGCGGTTGGGGCCGGGGCGGTCCTGCCAGAACCCCAGCAGTCGTCGCTCCACCCAGGTAAGCAGCGCCGCGGCGACTACCGCAGCGAGCAGTATGCCGAAGATATTCAGCACAAGGTGGACGGCTTCCCCGGTTGTCGCAGGCATCAGCTGGAATTCCCCTGTGGGTTTTCGACGAATGGGCGAATATCTTGCGGTGACATTGCCACGACTGCCTGGGGGGAGCTGTACCCAGCGCTGATACCGATACAGCGCTGCGGAGCGACCGCAGTAATTTTGACTTCAAAAGTGGTATCGCTTCCAGGCAAGCACACCTGCTCTCCGGCACACAGGGCAAGTGCGCGGGCATCGTCGGGATGCAGGTGTACAAAGGCCTGCCCCACAACGGTTGCAATCGAGCGGGCGCGGCGACTGAGTTCTCCGGAACCAAAAAGCCGGTAAAGGGGCAGCGTGGTCAGCAGATCCGCATTGACAGGTGTTTTCGGCACGCCGGTATCTGTCACCTGTATTTCGAATACTTTGGTAGCGCGTCGCAGGGACTGGCCGCTGGCAGCGGGGGCACGTTCACCACCGGGCTGGTTCTGGAACTTGTGTATCGCCTGGTCGGAATTCCACCCCGGTGCCCAGATGTTCGCCTGCAGAGGGGAATAGCCGGCAAACTGGATGCCTTCCATGGAAAATGCCATTGGTGCGTCGGGGTCCCGGGGTGGTGGCTGTTCCGCGACTGCCACTTCTGCCTGCAACGCGGTGCGGCCACTGAAACGGTGCGACTGGCGGGCAACCGGCGCGCCGGCCACCAGCGTATTCCAGTCCGGCCCCAGTTCCGACAGCGGCGACAGTTGCGGAATACCCGCGGCCATTGCCGCACTGACCTGGGTGACGTGTTGCCACTGGGCCATGTCCGCCAGGGCGGGGATTTTTTCCACACCGCCGGCTCGTGCGGCACAGGCTGCCGTGGCATTGGCGAGCCAGCGCCAGCTCTCCTGAATGTAGCCACTGGGCTCATACACGGTGTAGTAGCGCTGGGCCAGTCCGCTGCTGTTGACGAAGGTGCCTTCGGATTCCGGGGTAGCCGCGGACGGCAATAACAGTTGCGCAAATCGCGAGGTGTGGTTGTAGAGGCTATCCAGCTGGATCAGCTGGTTGCCGTGCAGTATTCGCGCAGCCTGCTCGTCTGGCAGTTGCCAGAACAGGTCTACCTCCATTGCCAGCAGTGTGGAGGGCAGCGAATTCTCCTGCGCCGTTTCTGAGAGCAGCTGCTCCAGGTGCTGTTGTTCGCTGCACAGCTGCGTCAGCCCCAGGCTGTTGGCGTCCGCACAGGCCAGGTACAGCGCGCAGCTTGCGGTGCCCTCACTATTCACCGGGTTTGCGGCCAATGCCTTGGCAAGCGCAGCGGCTGCGCGGAGCAGTGCCGGGGATTGCAGCCCGCAGCCGCATACGATCAGCGGTTTGCGTGCACTGGCCAGTGCCCGGGCAATCTGCGTGGCAAGACTGTCAGACGCTTCAGTCTGGCTTTCAGTCACAGCACCCGGTAACTGATTCACGACCTCGAGTGCTAACTCGGCAATCTCGTCGGGTGTCGCGTAAACGGTTTCCCGCGCGATGCCGTCGAGGTCGGTGCCTTCCACTGCGGCAATGAAAATCGGGGTGGGCGGGCTGTCGAGCTGGCGCACCGAGGCGTCCTGCCACAGGGGAATATCCAGTGCCCGGGCACGCTGTCTTTGTTGTTCTGCGGCAGCCTGGCGCACCGCGAGGGCAATGCGCGGCGCGGTGTTGCTGATATCTTCGCCGAGGATGAGGACGGCGTCCGCCTGTTCGATCTCGGGGGTGCTGGGACTGTGGATTTGCGGGTCCTGCTGGATTGCATTGACCAGGTGTAAAAGCTGCAGTGTTCCCGCGCTTACGCCGGCATAAAAGTTCGCCGGCCCCACCAGGGTTTTCAGCGCGTAATTGTTTTCCAGCGATGTGCGTGTTGACCCGATTCCCAGCAGGCGCCGCTTGCCCAGCCTGGCCTCTTCGATAATGTCCGCGAGCTGTGCGACGGCATCCTGTGGTGGCAACGGCCGGTGGATCTTTTCACCGGCAGCCGCGGTCGACTGGATCAGCGGCTGGGTATCTGCCTGCAGCGGCTGCAGGATACGTTCCGGGCTGTTTGCATATTCGTAGCCGAAGCGGCCGCGGTCGCAGAGGAAGTAGCCGTTGATGTCGCGGTGATAGAGATTGACCACGCGGCGAAGTTTGCGCGGGTCGCCCTTGCCATCGTCCCTGGCCCCGGGGGCGGTATTGCAGCCGACACCGCAGTGTTCACATACCGAGGGGGCAGTCTGCAAATCCCATTTGCGCACGAAGCGCCGGCTGAATGTTTTGTCGGTAAATACCCCGGTGGGACAGACCTCCACCAGGTTGCCACTGAACCCGTTTTCCAGGCGTCCGTCCTCGGCGCGGCCGAAATACACCTGCTGATTGCGCCCGAGGGCCTGCAGGTCCCTGCCGCCGGCGTAGTCCTGGTAATAGCGCACACAGCGATAGCAGGTGATACAGCGGTTCATTTCATGGTTGATGAATGGACCGAGATTCTGATTGTTGAAGGTGCGTTTACGGCCACTATAGCGGCGCATGGTATGTGCAGACATCAGGGTCATGTCCTGCAGGTGGCATTCGCCCCCCTCTTCACATACCGGGCAATCGTGCGGGTGATTGACCATCATTTTTTCGATGATGCCGGCACGGAATGACTGTGCCCGCTCGTCTTCAAGGCTGTACACGCCGCCGTCCCTGACCGGTGTCATACAGCTGATGATGAGTCTACCGCGGGTGTCATCGCGAGCCATGTATTCGATGACGGCGCACTGGCGGCAGGCACCCACGGAACCCATGGCCGGGTGCCAGCAGAAATAGGGCAGGTTTTTTTTCAGACCGAGGCAGGCATGGAGCAGGTTCTGTCCTTCATCTACTTCATATTCCCGATCGTCGATTGTTATCGTGACTTTAGCCATGTTACATCTATGTAGAATTTTGAGTGGCGGTTTGGCGATCCTCGCCGGTTATTGTTTTTCCTTCCGGTGTCAGCTTTATTACGCGCGGCCAACAAAGCATTCACGCGGGCAGCAATAGCGCCCGGCGATCATCCGCGAACGGACAGCCGCCGTATTGCAGATGTCGTTCGAAATCCTCGCGAAAATACTTGAGCGCACTGAGCAGTGGTTCTGCGGCACCGGGCGCCAATGCGCAGAAGGTATTGCCCGGGCCCATTCCCGTGGCCAGCTCTTCCAGTAGGTCCAGGTCCTGTGCGCGCCCATTTCCCGATTCCAGCCGGGTGAGAATTTCCACTACCCACGGCAGTCCGTCGCGACAGGGGGTGCACCAGCCGCAGGATTCCCGCGCGAAAAACTGCTGCAGGTTCAGGGTAAGCCCCAGCGGGCAGCTGTGATCATCCAAAATGGTGATGGTGCCGGTGCCCATGCGGCTGCCGGCCTCGCCAATCACATCGTAGTCCATGGCGAGGTCGAGGTGGTCCGGAGTGAGAAAATCGGTGGAACCGCCACCGGGTAAAAAGCCTTTCAGGCGAAATCCGTCGAGCATGCCGCCAGCATATTGCTCGATGATTTCCCGCACCGGGGTACCCATGGGCAGTTCCCAGACCCCGGGATTTTTCACGCGACCGCTGACACCGAACAACTTGGTGCCGGTATCCTTGTGGCGCCCCAGCTGCCGGTACCATTCCTCTCCGTGGGAAATCAGGTGCGGCAGGTTACACAGGGTTTCCACGTTGTTAACCACGGTGGGCTGTCCCCAGAGCCCACTGACCTGGGGAAATGGCGGCTTGGCACGCGGGATTGCGCGCTTGCCCTCCAGCGCATTCAGCAGAGCGGTTTCCTCGCCACAAATATAATTGCCGCTGCTGCGGTGGAGATAAATGTCGAGGCTGAACCGGTTGCCGCCGATATTTTTTCCCAGTAACCCGGCGGCGCGGGCCTCGTCGATCGCACGCTGGAGCCGCTCAGTCGCGAGAAAATACTCGCCGCGAATAAAGATAAATGCGCGCTCGGCACCGATGGCATAGGCGGCGATGGCCATGCCTTCCAGCAACAAATGAGGATCGCGCTCCATCAGCAGCCGGTCCTTGAAAGTACCCGGCTCCATCTCGTCCGCATTGCAGACCAGGTAGCGTGGGCCGGGCACCTTGTCCTGATCGGGTACGAAGCTCCATTTCAGGCCGGTATTGAATCCGGCGCCGCCACGGCCGCGCAAGCCCGCTGCCTGTACGCTGTCGATCACCGCTTGTGGCGACAGCTCTAGAGCCTTGAGCAGGCCGCAATAGCCATCATTTTCCCGGTAGCGGTCTATCGGGGTTGCCACATTGTCCGCGGTAATATTTTTCGTCAGCGGATTGGGAACAGAGTGGGGCTCAGGGTTCGTCACTGCTGCCCCCGTACACCTTTTGCAAATCGTTGACCAGTTCCTCGAGCTTCTCTGTCGTCAGCCGTCGGTGCATCTCATAGGTGCCGCCGGCGGTGCCCACCATGATTACCGGAGCCTGGTCGCAGTCGCCCAGGCAGGGCGTTTCCAGCAGTGTGATTTTGCCATCATCGGTGGTCTGCCCGGGCCGAACCTGCAGGCGGGTTTGCAGTTGCCGTTGCAGGTCCCGGCTCCCCATTAGCCAGCAGCTAGCACTGTTGCAGCAGTAAACTACTGCCTTGCCGACCGGGCGCCGGAATATCAGCTGGTAATAGGTGGCGAGGCTTTCCAGTTCCGCGGTGTCGACCTGCAGGAATGCCGCTAGCGCCTGCAGCGCTTCATCGGAGACCCAGCCGCGGTGCTTCTGCACGATGCGCAGGGCTTCCAGGCCCGCGGCGCGCCGGGTCGGATAAATTTCAAATTCCCGCTCAATCTCGGCGATTTCCTCTGCGGACAGGAATTCACTGGTGTTTGCAATTTTCATCGGCCGGCCTCAACGATCCACATCCGCCATCACGAAATCGATGCTGGCGATAATCGCGATCAGGTCGGAAACAAACAGCCCACCGCACAGTTGCGGGATCATCTGCAGGTGCGGGAACGATGGGGTGCGAATGCGGTTGCGATAGGCACTGGTGCCGCCATCGCTGATCATTTGATAGCTGTTCAGGCCCTTGCTGGCTTCAATCGGGGCACAGGTTTCGCCGGTGGGCATCACCGGCCCCCAGCTGTTGTTGAGGAAATGCTGAATCAGGGTTTCGATGTCCTCCATGGTGCGCGGCTTGCGCGGTGGCGTGGTCAGGGGGTGGTCCGACTTGTAGTGCCCGGCGGGCATATTGTCGAGACACTGGCGGATAATGCGCAGGCTCTGGCGGATTTCCTCCACCCGCACGCGGCAGCGGTCAAAGCTGTCGCCGCCGTCGAAGGTGGGAATATCAAATTCAAATTGATCGTAGCCACTGTAGGGGCGCCGTTTGCGCAGGTCCCATTCCAGGCCGGTGGCGCGAAGAGCGGGCCCGGTGACGCCCCATTCCATGGCATCGCGGGTATCGTAGGCCCCGATACCGCGAGTGCGTTGCTGCAGGATTCGGTTTTTCAGTACCATGCCGTCGTATTCCCGCAGGCGCGCCGGCAGGTAGTCGACAAAATTTCTTACCAGTTTTTCCCATCCGTCCGGCAAATCCTGGGCCACGCCACCTATGCGAAACCAGGCGGGGTGCATGCGCCCGCCGGTAATTGCCTCGATAATGCCAAACAGCTTTTCCCGGTCTTCAAACATGTAAAACACCGGTGACATCTGGCCCACGTCCTGGGCAAAGGTGCCATAAAACACCAGGTGGCTGGATATCCGGAACAGCTCGCACAGCATCACCCGGATCACCTGTGCCCGTTCCGGCACCTGAATGCCCGCGAGCTGCTCCAGCGCCAGCACGTAGGGCAGGTTATTCAGCACGCCGCCCAGGTAATCCACCCGGTCGGTATAGGGCAGGTAGGTGTGCCAGGCCTGCCGCTCCGCCATTTTCTCTGCACCGCGGTGGTGGTAGCCGATATCCGGCACCGCATCCACAATGCGCTCGCCATCCAGTTGCAGCGCCACGCGAAACACCCCGTGCACACTGGGGTGATTCGGTCCCAGGTTCAGGAACATAAACTCGCTGGCGTCACCGGCGCGGGACATGCCCCATTCCTCCGGGCGGAAACGCAACGCCTCCTGTTCCTCTTGCTGTTTGTGCGCGGACAATGTGAACGGGTCCACCTCTGTGGCGCGGGCGTGGTGCTCCTTCCGCAGCGGGTGTCCCTGCCAGGTGAGCGGCATCATGATACGGGTCAGATGTGGATGACCGATAAAGTTGATGCCAAACAGGTCCCACACCTCCCGCTCGTACCAGTTGGCGCAGCGCCACACCGGTGTGGCCGAGGGCGCGGAAAGGTGGGCTTCACTCAGCGCGACCTTGACGACAATGAACAGGTCTCGCTCGAACGAGAGCAGTTGGTACACCAGGGTGAAATCACTTTCCGGTTGTTGCGCCTCGCGCTCGCCGCGATGCTGTCGCCGGCGTTCATCGATGGCGCTCAGGTCATACAGCATCGGAAACGGGCGGGAAATCCCGCTTTTGAGCCAGCGCAGAAACGGCAACAGGTGTGCGATGCCAATCCACAGAGTGGGGAACGCTGTGGGCAGCTGGCGGGTATCCGGCTGCAGCCAGTAGTGCAGCTCCGGCTGCGCCTTACACTCCTGTGCCAGGTCGTGGATAAATGCCTTCGCCGCATCGGCATAGGCGCTCGGCGGAAACTGGCTGCGGGCGATTGCGCTGTGCATGACAAACTGCCTCCGCTCAGACGCTGTCCGGAGGCCGCAATTTGGTTGCCGCCATGCGCGCTTCCCGGTGCTGGTCCCGCTGGCTGGGTTTGCCGAGGGAATTCACCGGCTGCTTGCGGGCTATCGATTGCACGCCCTTTTCATCTACGACCCAGCTGAGGGAGCGGCGTTCACTGGCTACGGATTTCTGTAACAGGGTCAGCCCCTGCATCAGCGCTTCGGGGCGCGGTGGGCAACCGGGTACGTAAACGTCGACCGGCAAAAAGCGATCCACGCCCTGCACCACGCTGTAGATGTCGTACATGCCGCCGGAGTTGGCGCAGGAGCCCATGGAGATCACCCAGCGCGGCTCCACCATCTGTTCATACAGGCGCTGGATGACCGGTGCCATTTTGATGAACACGGTGCCGGAGATCACGATCAGGTCTGCCTGGCGCGGGGTTGCGCGGATCACTTCGGAGCCGAAGCGGGCGAGGTCGTGGCGGCTGGTAAAGGCGGTGGCCATTTCCACGTAGCAGCAGGACAGGCCAAAATTGAATGGCCACAGGGAGTTGGCCCGTCCCCAGGCGACAAGTTCTTCCAGTTTTACCAGCAGGACGTTTTTGCGTACTTCCTCGGAAAATGCATCGCTGTCGGCTTTTTCTTTGTCAGTGGCGATGAGCGGGTCATGCTCGGGAGTTTGTCCGGCACGGGTCAGTTGCCAGCGCATGGTTTCTTCCTTGATTGCTCCTGCACATTTTTTCGGGGCAGGAGCGGGATTCAGTGGTTATTTCTTTTTTGCGGTATCCCGGGGGTGAATTTCCGGCCCCCAGTCCAGTGCTCCCAGGCGCCAGAGATAAATCAGCCCGGCGAGCAGAATCCCTATGAAAATAGTCGCCTCGATGAGTCCCGGCAAACCGGCTTCGCGCACGGCGATGGCCCAGGTAAATAAATACACGGCTTCCAGGTCGAATATGACGAAAAGGATGGCAACCAGGTAGTAGCCGACGGAAATACGGATATGGGCGTCACCGACGGATACGATGCCAGATTCGTAAGGCTCGTGGGTGGCGGGGTCTCTGCGTTTTTGGCCCAGGGTATGAGACAGCCCGAGCATCAGGGCGATGAGTGCCATTACTGCCAGGACATAGACGAGCAGTGGCCAGTATGTATTTATGCTTTGGAGTGGCATTCAGCTTTAGAGGGGTGGCTATTCTTCACGTAGTGTAGTCCGTGGGTGCAGGAGCGTTCAGTGGGGCGGAGTTTTTAAGCTGGCGCAGCGGCGGTCCGGTGCTGGAATCCGCATTACGCCTGGCGCGAACTCAAATAAAAAAGGCGCCCAAATCTGGACGCCTTTAAAAGCTTACGAAGTGGTTGACTTAACTTGAAGGCAAAGTGCCGGGTAGCTGTTTTCAGAAGCGTCGGCGACAGGGATGTCACCGACGCAGTTTACAGGGGATGCATTCACATCGGTTCTGAAAACCAACACCCGGTGCTTTGCCGTCACTGGACCAGCTTCAATGGAGACGCTGCGGGGGCAGCGAATACCATTGTCAAAGGTTCTTGAGAGACTCCAGCTGCTCGGCAAAGCGAGCCCGGGCACTTTCCATCTCGGCGAGTTTCGCCTTTTCTTTGGCAACGACTGCTTCCGGGGCCTTGTCGACAAACTTCGGATTCTGCAGTTTGCCGGCAACGCGCGCGAGTTCCTTGTCGAGCTTGTCCAGCTCTTTCTGAACGCGGGCGCTTTCCGCTTCCACGTCGATCAGGCCGGCCATGGGTACCAGCAGTTCCAGGTCGCCCACCAGCGCGGTAGATGAAGCCGGTGCCTCGGCGCCTTTTTCCAGCCATTCGATGGACTCCAGGCTCGCCAGCTTGGTCAGCAGGCTGCGGGTCTGCTTCAGCAGGTCTGCATCGCGCTCGGAGCCATTGCGCAGGATCAGCGGGATTTTCTTCGCCGGAGATATGTTCATCTCACCGCGAATATTGCGCACGCCCTCGATCACGCCCTTCAGCCAGGCGATGGCCGCCTCGGCATTTTCGTCGATGCGGTGTTCGTTCGCTTCCGGGTACTTCTGCAGCATGATGGTATCGCCGGACTGGCCCGCGAGGTCTTTCACGCGCTGCCAGATTTCCTCGGTAATGAACGGCATCAGCGGGTGCGCCAGGCGCAGGATGGTCTCCAGCACGCGGATCAGGGTGCGGCGGGTGCCTTTCTTCACTGCGTCGGAGGCGTTGTCGTCCCACAGTACCGGTTTGGACAGCTCCAGGTACCAGCTGCAGTACTCGCCCCAGATAAAGTCGTACAGTGCCTGGGAGGCCAGGTCGAAGCGGTAGGTTTCGATGGCTTCCTTCACCGTGATCTCGGTGCGCTGCAGCAGGGAGATGATCCAGCGGTCGGCGATGGACAGCTCGAAGTCCTCGTTGCCGTCCTGACCGCAATCGTGTCCTTCACAGTTTTGCAGCACGTAGCGGGACGCGTTCCAGATCTTGTTGCAGAAGTTGCGGAAGCCCTCGATACGGCCGACGTCGAACTTGATATCGCGGCCGGTGGAGGCCAGCGAGTAGTAGGTGTAACGCAGGGCATCGGTGCCGTAAGCGGCGAGACCTTCGGGGAATTCCTTGCGGGTCTGCTTCTCGATCTTCTCGCGCAGGTGCGGCTGCATCATGCCGGTGGTGCGCTTGGCTACCAGGCTTTCCAGGTCGATACCGTCGATCAGGTCGATGGGGTCGAGCACATTGCCCTTGGACTTGGACATCTTCTGGCCGTGGCTGTCGCGCACCAGACCGTGCACGTACACGGTGTGGAAGGGCACTTCCTTCTTGAAATACAGGGTCAGCATCATCATGCGCGCGACCCAGAAGAAGATGATGTCGAAGCCGGTCACCAGCACGCTGGTAGGGTGGAATGCCGCCAGCTCCGGGGTTTCTTCCGGCCAGCCCAGGGTACCGAAGGTCCACAGCCCGGAGGAGAACCAGGTGTCGAGGACGTCGTCGTCCTGGCGCAGCTCGATATCGCCCAGGTTGTGTTTCTGGCGCACTTCCTCCTCGCTGCGGCCGACGTAGACGTTACCGTCGTTGTCGTACCACGCCGGGATGCGGTGACCCCACCACAGCTGGCGGGAAATACACCAGTCCTGGATATCGCGCATCCAGGAGAAGTACATGTTCTCGTAGTTTTTCGGCACGAAATTGACCTGGCCGTCTTCCACCACCTTGATGGCCTCATCCGCCAGCGGCTGGGTCTTCACATACCACTGGTCGGTGAGCCAGGGTTCGATGACAACACCGGAGCGGTCTCCGCGGGGCACCTTCAGGGTGTGCGGTTCAATCTTTTCCAGGCAGCCGATTGCATCCAGGTCGTCGACGATCTGCTGACGCGCGGCGAAGCGCTCCATACCGCGGTATTTTTCCGGCACGTTGTCGTTGAGGTTGGCGTCCTGGTCCAGAATGTTGATCATTTCCAGATCGTGGCGCTGGCCCATTTCATAGTCGTTGAAGTCGTGGGCCGGGGTGATCTTCACGCAGCCGGTACCGAATGCCAGGTCGACGTAGTCGTCGGCGATGATCGGGATCTCGCGGTCGGTGAGCGGCAGCTTGATGGTCTTGCCGATCAGGTGCTTGTAGCGCTCGTCTTCCGGGTGCACCGCCACGGCGGTATCGCCGAGCATGGTTTCCGGACGAGTGGTGGCGACCACGAGGTGGCCGGAGCCTTCACTCAGCGGGTAACGGAAGTGCCACAGGTGGCCCTGTTCTTCCTCGTTCAGTACCTCAAGATCGGAAATCGCGGTGTGCAGTTTCGGGTCCCAGTTCACCAGGCGCTTGCCGCGGTAGATCAGGTCGTCTTCATACAGGCGGATAAAGACTTCCTGCACCGCTTTGTAGAAGCCGTCGTCCATGGTGAAGCGCTCGCGGGACCAGTCCGGGCTGGCGCCGAGGCGGCGCAGCTGGCGGGTGATGTTGCCGCCGGACTCTTCCTTCCACTCCCACACTTTCTCGATGAACTTGTCGCGGCCCAGCTCGTGACGGGTCTTGCCCTCGGCACTCAACAGGCGCTCCACCACCATCTGGGTGGCGATCCCGGCGTGGTCGGTGCCCACCTGCCACAGGGTGTTGTCACCCTTCATGCGGTGGTAGCGGATCAGGGCGTCCATGATGGATTCCTGGAAGCCGTGGCCCATGTGCAGGCTGCCGGTCACATTGGGTGGCGGGATCATGATGCAGTAGGGATCGGCCTGGGTGTCGCCGGAGGGCTTGAAGTAGCCGCTCTGTTCCCAGGTTTTGTACCACTGTTGTTCGATGGCGTTGGGCTGGTATGTCTTGTCCATGCGCGAGGGAATGCCTTGTCTGTAGGGCCTGGCCGTGCGCAAATCCTAGTCAAAGACGGGAATGGGCGACGGTCAAAAAATAGGTGAATAAATAAAAAGGGGCGGAATTATACCGCCCGGGCAGGGGGGGCAAAAGGGTGGCCGGCCTGGGAGCCGTCACTGCTCCGGGTAGATTTCGTCCACGACGGCGATGATGTTCGCTCGCAACTGCCGCTCGAGCTCGGGGAGTTGCTCTGCGACCAGCTGTTCAATCAGCCTTTCGCGCTGGCTCGGCTTCGGCCGTTCATCACCTGTCGGGTCCTCGGCCAGCGCCGAGGCTGTTGCCTGGGGAAGTTCGGGCTCCGGCGTTACCTGAGGGTTTCCGTCGCGATTCTCCTCTCTCAGTGCTTCGTGCCTTTCCTGGGGAGCGGGGGTGGCCTTTTTTTCGGGTTCCGGCTTGGGAATCCGCCCCCCGGTCAGGCGCGCGCGGATATGCGGTGGCAGAAAGGGGTTTTCGCCGGCTGCCAGTGTGGGGGCCGGGGTTGCCTTGCTCGCCGGTTTGGCTGTGGCCACGGCCTCCGGGGCGGGTTCCTGCCGAGTCTCGGCTTTTACCGGTGCGTCAAACAGACCGGGCTGGAATTCCTCCCGGGGTTCCCGCGTCGCCGATTCCTGCTCGGGTTTGGTTGCAAGTGACAGCTCGGACTCGTCCGCCATTTCTGGCTGCAGCGACTTGCGCGGCAAGTTTTGCAGTGGGCGCAACAGTTCACGGTCCGCCTCGCTCAGCTGTGGGGTAAAGTCGTCCACGGGCTCTTCATCAATGGGGCTGAACAGGATCGGCAGATCGGCTTCTTCCAACGGACGCTGGGCGCTGACCGGCTTTTGCGGCGGCCGGCGGTCCGGAATGTTGGCGGAATTGGGATCTGCGACCTGATCCAGCAGGGGAATATCGGCTTCCGTCTCGCTGCCCAGCAGGTCGCGCAGGGAGCTGAGTTCGTCGAGCAACTGGTGTGGGGGCTGGCCCCGATTGTGCTTTCTGTTTTTCTTTCGACCGGACATGGAAGCTGGGTTCAGTTTCGGATCAGTTGGGTATTTTATGGGATTGTAACGGATATCCCCGGTCGCGGAAGTGACTGTATCGAGTTCTGGAGCGCGCGAGGGAGTCGGGGTGCTGGCAGACGATCTCGGCGAGGCGCTCGAAACGGCTGAACCAGGCGGGAATATCGGCACACAGGTTGATGAGCAGGCCGTGGTGCATGCCGGGGTCCTCACCGCTGTTGATCTCGATGGCGGCCTGCTGGTCGATGTTCTGCGGCGCGTGCGGCAGGAAGCTGTCTTCCCGGTAGGTCCACAGCAGGTCGTCCAGTTTCTGTGCGCGCTCACTGTCGTCCACTGCGATCAGTACCCGCAGGCCGCTGCGGAAGGCCTTTTCGGCCAGGCGGCAGGCGAAGAGGTCGATCTGCTCCGGGCTTTCGGAGGGGAGGACGTAGAAATCTATTCGAGTCATTTAGTTGTTTAATGTCGTGGACTTACCGCGAAGGCTGCATCCGGTAGCGACGCCGCCACCCTGCCAAAATCCGTGCGCTGTTGAGGGCGCAGTGGCGGCACTGCTACCGGTGGCCGTTCGCAGGACACGCCGTGAACCCATCCCTGGGGGCTTGTCGAAAAGGTCCCTCTTTTCGACAGTCCTGCGAACGGCCACCGGTATCAGAGCCTTCTCATCGTGTTTCTGGCTACGTAGCAAATACGAGTGAGGTTATTTTTTGTTCAAAATATATTGCAACAACAGCGGCACCGGGCGTCCGGTTGCGCCTTTGGCACCGCCGGAATTCCAGGCACTGCCGGCGATATCCAAGTGTGCCCATTTATAGCCCTGGGCGAACTGGGACAGGAAGCAGGCCGCGGTGACGGAACCGGCTTCGCGGCCGCCGATGTTCTGCAGGTCGGCGAAGTTGGATTTGAGCTGGGCGTGGTACTCGTCCCACAGCGGCATACGCCAGGCGCGGTCGCCAGTGTTTTCGCCAGCGGCCAGCAGTTCTTCTGCCAGTTTGTCCTGGTTGGCGTACAGACCGGTGGCGTGGTTACCCAGGGCGATCACGCAGGCGCCGGTGAGGGTGGCTATGTCGATGACCACCGAGGGCTTGAACTTGCCGGCCCAGGTGAGGGCGTCGCACAGTACCAGGCGGCCTTCCGCATCGGTGTTGAGGATTTCGATGGTCTTGCCGGACATGGAAGTGACGATATCGCCGGGCTTGCTGGCGCGACCGCTGGGCATGTTCTCCGCGGCGGCAACCACGCCAACCACGTTGACCGGTGCATTCATCTCCACCAGTGCATTCATTACCCCGAAAACGCTGGCGGCGCCGCACATGTCAAACTTCATCTCGTCCATCTGCATGCCCGGCTTGATGCTGATACCGCCGGTATCGAAGGTGATGCCCTTGCCCACGAGCACGATAGGCTTCTGGCCAGCCTTGCCGCCCTTGTAGTTCATCGCAATCATCGCCGCCGGTTCGTCGCTGCCCTTGGCGACGCTCATAAAGGCGCCCATGCCGAGGGATTCCATCTTCTTGTTGTCGAGCACGGTAGTGGTGAGTTTTGCGTGTTTTTTCGCCAGCGCTTTCGCCTCGGAGGCCAGGTAGCTGGGGGTGCAGATATTGCCCGGGAGGTTGCCCAGCTCGCGGGCGATATTGCTGCCGAGGGCCTGGGCACTGCCCTGGTCGATACCGACCTGTACCGCTTTCAGCTGCTTTTTGTCCGCAGCATGTACCGTAAAGTTGGCCAGCGCATTGGGCTTGGCATCGCTCAGGCAGCGGGTGAACTTGTAGCCGGCGAGGCCCGCGGCCAGTGCCAGCTGCTGGGCCTGCCAGGTGGTATCGGCGTCGGAGACGGTCAGTTCGGCGAGGTAGCTGGTGGCGTTCTTGAAGCCGGTAACGGCCTTGGCGCTGGCATTGGCCAGCTTGCGAAAATCGGCCTGGCTCAGGCTGGAACCACCGGCACGCACCAGCAGCACGCGCTCGGCGCCGCCGTCGAGTTGTGGGATCAGCAGGGTACTGGCGGTCGCTTTGCCGAGGTCGCCGCGTTTCAGCAGCGCGCTGAGTTTGCCGTTGCCCGCCTTGTCCAGGGCATCGCCGCTGGCAGTGAGGCGGTTTTTGCTGTCGACGGCAATGATGGCGCAGGCGCTGCGCTGTTTGCAGATGTCGCTGACCTTGGCACTGAACTGCATGGTTTGAATTCCTTACTTTTTCAATGGTTTTTGCGGGGCTGGCGGCGCGCCGGTTTTGCGGCCAAACTCCCGAAGTTTCGTGCTCTGCCGTGTGTGTGCGGGCCCGTCTTCGCACAACGAGCCCCCGGTGGCGAGCCGATTGCATTTTGCGGGCCCCAGACCGAGACACGGCGGACCTTTTTGGCGATAATGCGCGGCTCAAGTTTAACCCGATAAGGATCGGATTGCTTGGTCGCGGTGTCCTATCGTCTGTCAGACTTCTGTTACAGGGTCGCCAATTCCATTCGCCATTGATTCCAAAGCTATCAGGGAAGCTGGTCGTTAAGTGATTATTTTCCGCTACCTCTGTCGCGAATTACTGGGTGCGACACTGGCCGTCAGCGCAGTGTTACTGCTGATGGTAATGAGTGGCCGGTTTGTGAAGTACCTGGCCGAGGCGGCGGCGGGGGACCTTTCCGCGGGTATCCTGTTTTCCCTGATGGGCTACCGCCTCCCCGGTTTTCTCGAGCTGGTCATTCCGCTGGGCTTTTTCGTCGGCATTCTGCTGGCTTACGGCCGCCTCTATATCGAAAGCGAAATGACGGTGCTGCATGCCTGCGGCTTCAGTGAGCGCCAGCTGCTGCGCTACACCATGGTGCCGGCCTTGCTGGTGGCTGCATTTGTGGCGGCCATGAGCCTGTACCTGACGCCCACCGGTATCGAGCGCACCTCCCACCTGCTGACCGCCGACAAGACCCGCAACGAATTCGATCACCTGGTGCCGAAGAAATTTATCGCCACCGAGGGCGATCGCGCGGTGTATTACGCCGAAGGCCTGAGCGACGACCGCTCCACCATGCACAATGTGTTTCTTGCCGAGCTGGGCTCGTCCCGGGGCGAGACCGAGACCGACTACCAGGTGGTCACCGTGGCCAGTGAGGGGATTCAGCAGATAGACCCGGAAACCGGGCTGCGCTACCTGGTGCTGAAAGACGGTTACCGCTACGAGGGTATCCCCGGCCAGAAAGATTACCGGCAGATGGCGTTTTCCAGCTATGAAGTGTTGCTGGATATTCCGCGGGTGCGCTCCAAAACCAGTGAGCGCATCCAGTCCATGTCCACCGCGGCGCTGTGGAAAAGCGACAATCCCCGCGAGCGCGGCAATCTGCACTGGCGTTTCAGCCTGCCGGTGCTGGTGCTGATCGTGGCGGTATTGGCGGTACCCTTGAGCCGCACCAACCCGCGCCAGGGTCGCTACGCCAAGATGATCCCGGCGGTGCTGCTGTACATCATCTATCTGGTGGCACTGCAGGGCGTCCGCGGCGGGATTGAAGACGGCAAAATTGAGCAGCCGTGGGCGCTGTGGCTGGTGCATCCGCCATTCCTGATCCTCGGGTTGCTGCTCCTCGGCGGGCGCAACTGGCGCCGGCCGCGCAAGCGTGCCGCTCCGGAAGGAGGTAGTGATGTCGAAGCTTGATGGATATATCGCGCGCACGGTAACCCTTTCCATTCTCGCGGTATTGATGGTGATACTGGGGCTGGATGTGATCTCGGCCATCGTCGATCAGCTCGGTGAGCTGGAAGGCGATTATCAGTTCCCCAATATGCTGGAATATGTGCTGTGGACCCTGCCCGACCGGGTATACAGCCAGCTGGGTTTTTCCGCCCTGGTGGGTTGTATGGTGGGGCTCGGCACTCTGGCGGGTACCAGTGAACTGACCGTGATGCGGGCCTCGGGAGTTTCCATTGGTCGCATCGCCTGGGCGGTAATGAAACCGGTGATCGCGCTGATCGTGCTCGGCCTGTTGCTGGCGGAGCTGGTGATTCCGGTCACCAATCAGGAAGCGACCAGCCGCAGGGCGATTGCCAAGGGGGAACTGGAGGCGTCGGGCCTGGAGCAGGGGCTGTGGCTGCAGGACGGCGATGAATTCGTACACTTCAATGCCGCGCTGCCCGGCGGCACCCTGTTCGGGGTTACCCGCTACCGTTTCGACGATGCGCACCAGCTGCAGCGAGTGGTGTTTTCCGAGCGCGGGCATTTCACCGGTGGCCAGTGGCAAATGCAGAACAGCCGTCAGACCACACTGACGCCGGAAAGGGCGGACAGCAGTCGCGAGGCGCGCAGCGTATGGGATTCGGATATTTCCCCGGATCTGTTTGCGATGGTGGTGCCCCTGCCGTCGGACCTGTCGCCGCGCAATCTGTGGTCTTACGGCAAGTTCCTCGACCGCAAGGGGGAGGAATCCGGGCGCTACTGGCTGGCGTTCTGGAAGAAGGTTTTGCAGCCGCTGACCATCGCCGGCCTGGTGATGATGGCAATCTCGTTCATCTTCGGCCCGCTGCGGGAGGTAACCACCGGCCTGCGGGTGTTTACCGGGGTGATCGTGGGGATCGTATTCCAGACCATGCAGGATATGCTCGGCCCGTCTTCGGTGGTGTTCGGATTCTCACCGTTTATTGCGGTGATTGTTCCCATTCTTGCCAGCTTCCTGCTGGGGTGGTTGTTGCTCAAACGTGCGCGTTAATTTGTAGGTTCGCAACCGGTGCCGGGTAGCCGGCCCGGTATCGGCGCCTGCACGGGAAGTCCAGCGACTTGAACAACTCGTGGTTAGATTGCGTTAACCCTTCTTCTTCTTCTTCGGCAGCACCCGCACTTCAGTATCCGACGCCAGATCCTGCCAGGTGGCGCCGTCATCCCGGAACAGGCCCCAGAAAAAACCCAGCCCCGCACAGGCCAGTGACACCGGCGCCACCAGCGCCCGGATTACACACTGGCGCCAGCTCAACTGAACCCCATTGTTATTGGCCACCATCATGCGCCAGGCGCGCATGCCGATGGTCTGGCCGGCGGCGCGCCAGGACCAGAAGAAATAGGCCGCGGTCACCGCCACCAGCCCCGTTTGATACAGCGGGCCGCCGACACAGGGGGTGTAATCCAGTGCTTCCGGGTGACAGTTGAGGGCGCCGAAGGTGGAGGTGATCAGCATTGCCAGGAAACCATACACCATCCACAGGCCGGCGATGATCAGGGCATCGTAGACCAGTGCCATCAGGCGCCTGGCGGGGCCGGCAACCGGCAGGTGGTTGAACTGGGTCGGGGTGTTAACGGGGTGGGGCACGGGAATCTCCGCCGGTTAAATTGGCGGAGATTCTAGGGAATCGCGGGGGCGGGGTCGAGCGGCGTTGGATCGCTCAGAATTCGTACTCGAAAGAAATTTTGAACTTGTCGTCAGACAGGCGCACATCGTAATCCAGCGCGCTGTTCAATTTGCCGTGGCCCTGGGTGTAGCGCAGCAGGGGGTGCTGCTTGTTGCGCTTGTGCTGTTCCATATAGGTGCGAAAGCCCATCTTCAGGATTTCATTGACCGCGCGACCGCCGGTAGATGTCTGGGTCTGCTCCGGGTTGGTGTGCATCTCGAGCCACTGATGATTCAGGCGACGCTGCACCATACCCATGGAGTTGTTGCGCAGATTATCGGCGGATTGCAGTAGGGCCTGGTTGTCCATGCCAAAGGCGCTGTCGATGAAGAAGGCGTTGTCGGCCTGGAGGTTGAGGGCGCTGGTGGAGTCGGGGATGAATATGTCGTCGGCAAGTGCACAGGTGGATAGGGGCAGCAGCAACAGGCTGAGCATTGCTGGCAGGCACTTGCTGGAAAGAAACCGATTACCGCATGTTTCCATGGATCCACCCCGGGGTGTTTTCTGTGTTTGTGGCAGTTTCTGAACAACTGCTGAATTTATTATGGCTCACCCTTTATGAACTGATGTATCTCACAAAATTCGAAATTGATCCAACAACCTTTGTGAATATTTTCCATTCTTCAGTCATTTTTATGCGAACCGCGCCATTGCTGGCCCTCACAGTTTCGCCCATTTAACGGGGCCCGTAGTGAAGATGACGCCAATGAATTTTTATATCAAAACCTGTTAGTCATCTTCCGTGTTATGAAAAAGTTGTCTAGTGGGATACTGCTTAAGACTCTAGGGGAAAGACGGGTCACCGAACAGTTGACAGCGTTGTCTTTTGAGTTATGGTGGGCGCTGCAAGAACAACTCCGATAAAGAATTCCAATAGAGACACACATGAATCGGCTCCCCCTGTTCGCCAGCCTGGCGCTATCCACCCTGCTTGCATCCTGTGGCAACCCCGTCGATGGCTCGGGTGAAAAGGCCGCCAGCACCGTCCCCGCCGGCCAGTCAGCGCCGGTGCGCATTGCCCAGCACTTTGCGGTAACCCAGGAAGTACTGACCAACTTCCAGGGCGCGGATGCCGGGATGCGTGCGCAGTGCAAACGCGCCGGTGGCAGCGGGGCCATCTGTTCCACCTTCCGCATCAGCCTGAGCAACCGGGGGCCGGCGATCGCTGCTGACGAGCGCGACTGGACGCTGTATTTCCACAGCGTGCGCCGCACCTTCGAACTGCTGAATAGCGACGCCTTTATCCTGGAGCGGGTGAATGGCGACCTGCACCGACTGACTCCCACAGACCAATTCCCCGGGATTGCCGCGGGGGAGACCCTGGCGCTGGATTTTCTTGCAGAGAACTGGTTCCAGTTCGAGTCCGACCTGCAGCCGCGGCTGTTCGTGGTGGACGGCGACGGTCAGGCGCGGGTGATTGCCTCCACCGATACCGACAATCTGGAAGGCCAGGTACTGCCGATCGACAAAAATGACCCGGACAACTGGAAGCGCGTCGCCGCGGACGCCAATGTCCTGGCTACCGCAGCTACCCGCTTCGAGCGATTCGGCGCCAACGCCGGCGCCGTGGAGGCCGCTGACTGGCGCGCGCGGATCATCCCGCAGCCACTGTCGGTCACTCTGCGGGCCGGCGACGCGGTAGTACTGGAGCGCGGAATCGCACTCGCTGGTGACCTGGCGGAGGGCAACCGGAAGGCGCTGAGCCAGCGCCTGGCGCAGCTGGGACTGGCGCCGGCGGGCGCGGGAGATTTTCCGGTAGAGGTCACCCTGGATTACGCAGCATTTGACGACAAACCGACAGGAGCCTATACGCTGAGCGTCACGGACAGGGGCGCCCGGGTCCATGCCGGGGACAACAGCGGTGCTTTTTACGGCGTGCAGTCGCTGCTGGCACTGATAGACCTGAACAGCCGCAGCCTGCCACAGGCCGAAGTAGAAGACGCACCGCGCTTCCCCCACCGCGGGTTATTCCTGGACGTTGGACGCAATTTCCACAGCAAGCGGGTGGTGCTGAAACTGCTGGACCAGATGGCCGCCTACAAACTCAACCGTTTCCACTTCCACCTGTCGGACGACGAGGGCTGGCGCCTGGAGGTTCCCGGTCTGCCGGAGTTGACCGAAATCGGTGCCAAGCGCTGTTTCGACCTGGAAGAAAACCGCTGCCTGCTGCCTCAGCTGGGTTCCGGTCCCAACACGGACAATAACGGCAGCGGGTACTTCAGCCGCGACGACTATATCGAAATCGTCGGCTACGCCGCCGACCGCCAGATCGAGGTGGTGCCGGAATTCGACATGCCGGCCCACGCCCGATCGGCGGTGGTGGCAATGGAGGCCCGCTACCGCAACCTGAAGGGCGAGTCGGAAGAAAAGGCGCAAGAGTTCCGCCTGATCGATCCAGAAGACGATACCCAGTACCTGTCGGTACAGTTTTACAACGACAGTTACATCAACCCCTGTATCGACTCTACCTACAATTTCGTCGGCAAGCTCATCGCTGAAGTACAGGCGATGCACCGGGAAGCCGGTCAGCCGCTTGCGGCCTGGCACTTTGGCGGCGACGAGGCGGTAAACATCCTCGCCTCGGGCGCATTCGAAGTGGGGCCGGGAGAAAATCCGGACAAGGGCGATGTCGCTGAGGCCCAGCGCAACAAGCCCTGGAGTAACTCCCCGCAGTGTCAGAAGCTGATTGCCAGCGGTGCAGTCAAATCCCACGACGAGCTGGGTGAGTTTTACGCCAAGCGGGTCAGCAAACTGGTGGCGGATGCCGGTATTCCCACCATGGCCGCCTGGAATGATGGCGTAAAGCGCATTGCCGACGCCGGTAAAGAGCTGGCCACCGAGCACAACTATGTCAACTCCTGGGGCCCGCTGTTCTGGGGCGGTGGTGACGAGAGTGCGCACTTTGCCGAATCCGGCTTTGACGTGGTGCAGTCGCACTCCGACTACCTCTATTTCGATATGCCACAGGAAGTCGACCCCAAAGAGCCGGGTTACTACTGGGCGTCCCGCTACACCGATACCCGCAAGACGTTCAGCTATGCGCCGCTGAATACGGCGCAGCTGGCAGAGATCTACCCGAATCGCGATGGCATCGGCTACACCGCTACGAGCCCGCAGGAAAGTTTTGCCGACAGTGTGCGCGGCATCCAGGGGCAGCTGTGGAGCGAAGTGGTACGCACCGACGCACTGGTGGAATACCAGATGTTCCCGCGCCTGCTGGCCCTGGCGGAGCGCGCCTGGCACCGGGCAGGTTGGGAACTGCCGTTAACAGAAGGGCAGAAGTTCTCCGCGGAAACCAGTTTTGTCGACCAGCGGGCACTGGCGGAGGACTGGGCGGGATTCGCCGCCGCGCTGGGACACAAAGAGCTGCTGAAGCTGGACCGTGCCGGTGTCGGTTACCGCATTCCGGTACCCGGTGCTGCATTGCAGGGCGACGAACGGGCAACCGCCATGCCATACCCCGGACTGGCACTCGAATACTTTGATGGCGGCCGGTGGCTGCCGGTGGCCGACAGCGTGCCGGCATCCGCCACTGCCCTGCGCGCGCGCAGCGCCGACGGCGCGCGCGCGGGTCGCGAGGTACCCCTGAACCCCGCCCACAGTGTCAGCACGCGCTGACGCTTTTTAAGCGCCGGTATTGCTGCCAGAGGATGCAATACCGGCCAGCACACCAGCTCACCTCTATTCCATGCAGCTTTCTTCAGGTCTGGCTTCAGCCGTCCTGCAGTCGTCTTTTTACCTTCTACTTGCCTTCTACCCTGACAGTTGCCGGATAGCGGCGTGAATTCTGCGTCAGTAACCGGTCTACAATTGGCGAACGGAAAACCCGCTTGTGGCTGGCAGGGGAGGGGAAAATGGCGCGAAATATGGTGTACGACTATGTGATTGTGGGGGCGGGCTCCGCTGGCTGCGTCCTCGCCAATCGTCTTAGTGCGGATGAGCAGAACCGCGTGTGTCTACTGGAGTCGGGGCCGTCCGATCACAACCTGTTGATTCAGATGCCGGCGGGTATCGGTTACCTGCTGCCGGGCAAGCGTTTTAACCTGCATCACTACACCGAGCCCCAGGAGCACCTGAACCAGCGCAAACTGTTCTGGCCGCGGGGGCGTGTGCTCGGTGGCAGCAGTGCCATCAACGCCATGATCTACACGCGCGGCAACGGCGCGGACTATGACGAGTGGGAAAGGGCGGGCAACCCCGGCTGGGGCTGGGAAGGCATCTTGCCCTATTTCCTGCTGGCGGAAGGCAATACCCGGGGCAGCGACGCACATCACAGCGGTTTTGGTCCTCTCGCAGTATCCGACCTGAAATGGCAATCCGCGGCCGGCCGGGCGTTTGTGCACGCCGCCCAGGAGGCCGGGCACCGGCTCAACAACGACTTCAACGGTCAGCAGCAGAATGGTGTCGGTTTTTACCAGGTGACGCAGAAGCATGGCCGCCGCTGCTCCTCCGCGACTGCCTACCTGTATCCGGCGAAAAACCGCCCCAACCTGAGTATCTTCACCAGTACCAAGGTCGCGTCACTGGAATTCAAGGGCGACCGGGTAAGCGCGGTGACCCTGATGAACGGGAAGCGGGTGGTCGCCAACAAGGAGGTGATCCTGTGTGCGGGTGCTATCCAGTCACCGCAACTGTTGCTGCTCTCGGGCATCGGGCCGCAGGCGCAGCTGAACAAACTCGGTATTACCGTGCAGGCCCACCTGCCCGGTGTGGGGCAGAACCTGCAGGACCACCTGGATATCACCCAGGTGGTGGAGACGAATAAAGAGGTTGGCTTCAACGATGCCTTGTGGCCGAAACTGAAAACCGCACTGCACCTGCCAGAGTACCTGCTATTGAATTGCGGCATGCTCACCAGCAATGTGGCGGAGGCCGGTGGTTTTGCCAGTTCCAGCCTGGCCGGCGGCCAGCCAGATATCCAGTTCCACCTCACCGCCGCGCCGCTATTCAATCACGGACTGCAAAAGCGGCCAGGCAACGGGTATTCCCTGCACGCCTGTGCACTGCGTCCAAAAAGCTGCGGTTCTATCAGTCTGGCTTCCCGCGATCCGAAAGCGCCACCTCTGATCCAGCCGAATTATCTCAGCGCTGCGGAAGATATGCAGGTGCTGGTGGAAGGGTTTGAAATGGCCCGGGATATCATCGCTCAGGCCGACCTGCAGCGACTCCACAAGCGCTGGTGGAGTCCCGGCGAGGCACTGACAGGCAGGGAAGAAATCGAACAGTTTATTCGCCAGCACGCCGAAACCATTTATCACCCGGTAGGCACCTGCAAGATGGGCAGCGATGAAAATGCCGTGGTGGATGCCCAGTTGCGCGTGCGCGGCGTGGATGGACTGCGCGTGGTAGATGCCTCCATAATGCCGACCCTTGTCAGTGGCAACACCAATGCACCGGTGATTGCCATTGCCGAAAAAGCCGCGGAAATGATTCTCGACAAACCCGCGATCACTTCGACCAGGGAAATAACCGAAGACGCATGATCTGGCAGTGCCCCCATTGCAAACAGCCGCTGAACAGCGAAAACCAGAGTTGGCGCTGCAACAACGGCCACAGTTTTGACCGCGCCCGCGAGGGCTATGTCAACCTGTTGCCGGTGCAGAAAAAGCGCAGTCGCGAGCCGGGGGATTCCAGTGAAATGCTGCAGGCGCGGCGGCGTGTTCTCGATGCCGGTCACTACCGGCCCCTGGCGGATGCAATCTGTGCAATGCTGGCAACCGATATTGAAGGGCGGTGCCTGGACATCGGTTGCGGTGAAGGTTACTACGGTCGCGCGCTGGCAGCGGCGGGTTGGCCGGCAGGCAGGATCATCGGCATCGATATTTCCAAGCCCGGGGTGCGCCTCGCGGCCAAGAGCCTGCCAGAGGCGCAGTTTGCGGTGGCCAGCAGTTTTGACATTCCGCTGGTGGATGCGAGCGCAACCCGGGTGTTGCGGGTGTTTGCGCCGGGCCCGGCGACGGAGCTGCAGCGGGTGATGGCGCCCGGTGGTGTATTGCTCGAGGTGTCGCCGGGGCCGGAACACCTGTGGAGCCTGAAGCGCGCACTGTATCGCGAACCGCGCCCGCATACGGCGCCGGCAGAAGTGGAAGGTTTTATGCCGGCTGCGGAAATGCACTGCTGTTTTACCCTGGAATTGCAAGGGGAAGCGGCAATCGCGGATTTCCTCGCGATGACACCCTTTGCGTGGAAGGGGGACAGTGAGGCGCGCGCGGCACTGGAGCAGAAAAGTACACTGCAGCTGGAAGCGGATTTCCTGTTGCGCAAACTGGTCAGGAACTAACAGCGTGGCAACACCGCGGGATTTTATGTTTATGCAGCGGGCACTGGAGCTCGCCGCGCAGGGGGCGGAACTCGGCGAAGTACCGGTGGGTGCGGTGCTGGTAATGGACGGGGAAATCGTCGGCGAGGGGTTTAATCAGCCGATCAGCGCGTGCGACCCCAGTGCCCATGCCGAGGTTGTGGCCCTTCGCGCGGCGGCCGCCAAGCGCAAGAACTACCGTCTGCCGGACAGCACCCTGTACGTCACCATCGAGCCCTGTACCATGTGTTTTGGAACCCTGATCCACGCGCGGGTGGCGCGCCTGGTCTACGGTGCAGCGGAGCCTCGCGCCGGTGTGGTGGCCAGCCAGTTACAGCTGCCGCAGCAGGTTTTTTTCAATCATAAAATACAGGTGGAGGGGGGCGTGCTGGAGGAGCAGGCGGGCGCCCTGGTAAAGGAGTTTTTTCAACAAAGACGCTGACATGTTACACGCCTTTCTCATCAACGGGTTTCTTGTAGCCTTCGCGGTGCTGATCCATCACGAAGTGCTCAACGGCCTATTCAAGCTGGGGCACAAGTTCCACCCGCACCGCAATGTGGGGGTGCTGATGGGGGTGTTCGGCGCGCTGGTGGGCCACGTGATCGAAATCTGGATGTTCGCGCTTGGCTACTTCTTTATGTACAACTCGCCGTACTTCGGCACCCTCACCGGCAATTTCAACGGCACCCTGATTGACTGCGCCTACTTTTCCTTCACCACCTATACCTCACTGGGTTTCGGTGATGTGGAGCCCCACGGAGAGCTGCGCTTTACCGCGGGACTGGAGGCGCTGACCGGGCTGGTGCTAATCACCTGGACCGCATCTTTCCTGTTCCTGAAAATGCAGAAGTACTGGCACAGCTACGAGGAAGGGAACTGAAGGCCGGGTGCCGCGCACCCGATTCGATTACAGCTGGATTGCCGCCACTGTCTGCTCCACCACACTGCGCAACTGACCTGCGGATCCCTCGTCCACCAGCCTGCCGTCGGCGTCGAACACATTCGTGGAACCCGGCACCGCCAGCATGGTGGGGGTAATCCAGGTGCCGAGTGGCTGCAGGATATCCCGCAGGTGGTTGAGACCGCGCATACCGCCGAGGCCGCCGGGGGAGGTGGCGAAGAGCGCGGCGCGCCGGCCCTGGAACAGCTCTGCGCGGTCAAACTGGCCATCCGGCCGCGACACCCAGTCAATCAGGTTTTTCAGTGCGGCGGTCACCGAGCCGTTGTACTCGGGGCTGGCGATCAGCAGTCCATCGGCAGTGGCAAACAGGTCTTTCAGTGTGCGCACATTGTCGGGAATGCCCGCGGCTTCCACGTCCTCATCAAATATCGGCAGGGGGTAGTCCCGCAGGTTGATTTCGGTCACTTCGGCACCGGCATCGCGGGCCATCTGCGCGGCGTTGGCGGCCAGATGGCGATTGAAAGAGTCCTGGCGCAGGCTGCCGGCCAATGCCAGCAGGCGGGGTTTGCGTTGTTCACTCATGCATACATCCTCTCTGTGCCCGGCTGTTGTGGAGCAGCACGGGGTCATTCGATGGACGCATTTTGGGCTATCCGCTGAAGGACATAAATGCACTGTGCGCAATGTTTGTGTGCAAATTTGCACAGAAGGGTGTCAGCCCCTAGAGTTACCCGGAATGGGGCGTATCCGGAAAAGGGGGGGGATATGGCGGTAAAAGACTGGAACAACCTGCACTACGCGCTGGCTGTGGCCAGGGCGGGCACGCTTTCCGGGGCCGCGCTGGAACTGGAGGTCTCCCACTCCACGGTGCTGCGCCGGATCGACGCCCTGGAAAAATCCCTCAGCACCCGCCTGTTCCACCGCCACGCGCGGGGCTATGTGCCCACCGAAGCGGGGCGCATGCTGATGAGTGCGGCGGAAAACATGCAGGACCAGCTGGATCAGCTGGTGGGACGTGTCCAGGGCGTCGATGAAGAGCTGCACGGCACCCTGATCGTCACCACCGTGAACAATCTGATCCCGCACCTGATGCCGATGATGCGCAGTTTCCAGCAGCGCTATCCCCAGGTGCGCCTGCAGATGGTGGCGGACCGCCGGCAACTGCGGCTCGAGCATGGCGAGGCGCACATCGGTATCCGTCCCGGCGCCAGGCCCACCGCGCCGGACTATGTGGTACAGGCGGGCATTACTCTCCAGAACTCGCTGTATGCTTCCGAGGCTTATATTCGTGAGTGCGGACCATTGAAAGGGCTGGACCAGCTCGCGGGCCATCGTTTTATCGGCACCATTGAGGAGATGCCGTTCATTCCCTATATCGACTGGGTGGCGCGCAATGTGCCAGAGGAGCAAGTCGTTTTTCGCTGCAACGAATTTGGCCCGTTTGAGGAGGCCGCGCAGCACGGGGTGGGTATAGCGCCGCTGCAGTGCTGGAGTGGCGAAACCAATCCCAACCTGAAACGGCTCCTGTCGCCGCCACAAGCCTGGCAGACAGACCTGTGGCTGGTGACCCATAGGGATATGCATCGCACCCGCAAGGTACAACTGTTCCTGGACTGGTTGAAAAAGGGATTGGCGGAATTGCCTGCGGAAATTGGTATTCAGCAATAGCCCCGATATAGTTGCGGGGTAAATTCTAATAACCAGCGGAAATTTTCATGAACCCCTCACGAAAGCTTCTCTCCCTTCTCTCCCTGGAAGTTTCGCCAAATTTCCTCGGTAAAACCCTGTTGTCCCTCCTGTTAGTACCCTTGGCACTTGCGGGTTGTGGTGAGCGGAAATCTAGCGCGCCGGAACAGCAGCCGGACAAGTCCGTCGAAGAGGCGAGCGCCGATACACAGAAAAGTACTGTGGATGACAGCGACGAGACTCCCGACCTGGACCAGTTGGCGGAAGACTATGTGCGCCTGGTGCTGACACTGGGTAACCACGATAAGAGCTACGTGGATGCCTATTACGGCCCCGCGGAGTGGAAGACCGCAGCGACCGGGGACAGGGCCACTGCGGCGGAACTCGCGAACCGCGCGGAACAGCTGCTGGCACAACTACCGGAGAGCATCGAGCCGGGGGATGACCTGCAAACCCTGCGTGCCCACTATCTGAAGACCCAGTTGCGGGCGGTGGTGTACCACGCACACCACCTCGCGGATGCCAACTTCCGCAACTTCGATCGCGAAGCGCAAGCCCTTTACGATACGGTGCCGCCGGTGCAGGAATTTGCAGACTTTGAACCGGTGCTGGCGCAACTGGAACAGCTGCTGCCGGGCGACGAGCCACTGTACCTGCGGGTAAAGGCGTTCCAGGACCAGTTCCAGATCCCTGAAGACAAGATGGGGGCCGTGTTTGACGCCGCCATCAAGGGCTGCCGGGACCGCACTAAGGCCCATGTCACCCTGCCAGCCAATGAAAATTTCGTGTTGGAGTACGTGCAGGATAAACCCTGGAGTGGCTACAACTGGTATCAGGGCAATGCCCAGAGCCTGATCCAGATCAACACCGAGCTGCCCATCCAGATCGACCGCGCCATCGACCTGGGTTGCCATGAGGGCTACCCCGGCCATCACACTTACAACGCGCTGCTGGAGCAGATGCTGGTGAAAGACAAGGGCTGGATGGAGTACAGCGTCTACCCGCTGTTCAGCCCACAGTCCCTGATTGCCGAGGGCAGTGCCAATTACGGTATTGACCTTGCCTTCCCCGGCGAGGAACGCCTGGCATTCGAAAAGGCCGTGCTCTATCCGTTGGCCGGGCTGGATCCCGCAGAGGCAGAAAAATACGATCAGGTGCTCGCCCTCAAGGGCAAGCTGAGTTTTGCGGAAAATATCGTTGCCCGGCAGTACATCAATGGCGAAATTGACAGCGATAAAGCGATCGAGCTGTTCCAGCAGTACGCGGTGATGAGCCCGGAGAAGGCCAGACAGCGCGTGCGATTTGTGGATACCTACGGTGCCTATGTGATCAATTACAACTGGGGCAAACAGTTGGTAAAGGAATACGTGGAGCAGGGGAACGGCAGCCAGGATGAGCGCTGGCAGCGTTTTGCCAAGCTGTTGTCTTCGCCGCGCTTGCCGTCATCCCTGAACTGGTAATTGGTGCGATCGATAATGGATTATCAAGCCGCACGCACCTATCTGCTCGAGCGTCCCGAGGCCGTCGAGGATTTCCCCTTCGGCCCGGACGTGGCGGTCTTCAAAATCAAGGGCAAGATGTTTGCCACGCTGAGTACCCGGGAGGGGGTTGCGCAAACCAACCTGAAGTGCGATCCCGACGAGGCCCAGGCGCTGCGGGATATCTTCACTGGCGTTTTGCCCGGGTACCATATGAACAAGGCGCACTGGAACACCGTACTGCTCGATGGCAGCGTGCCGGATTATGAGGTCGAGCGGATGATGGATCGCTCCTATGGACTGGTGGTAAAGAGTCTGCGCAAAGTAGAGCGTCAGGCGCTGGAACTGGCTTTTGGGATAGAAGAAATTTACCGCTAAGTTGTGACGCTATTCAGACAGGTCATCAATTGAGCGCCCCCGAATATATTCCAATACGCGCAGTATTTGTTTATGCAGGCAATAACTGGCGGTCGCCAGGTTGCGGACAAAGTGCTCCTCGGATGTCCCGGGTCCGTCGAGCAGGTTGGTGATGGATTTCAGTGCGACAAACGGGGTTCCCTTGAGCATGCACACCCAGGCCGCGGCGGCGGCCTCCATTTCCTTGGCGACCGCGCCAAATTCCTCGATCACATCGATATCCCGCGGGTGCTTCTGCAGCGAGCTGCCGGAGGACACTATGCCTGTCGGTAACCCGAGGTCCGCCGCCATTCTGCGTACATTCAGTGCCGGGTAATGGCCGATGGCAGACTGATCAAAACCGGGCAGTGGCACCAGCCGGTCGTGGAATACGAAGCGGTCGTCACTCAGGTAGACGGTGCCGATATCTGCTCCCCGCGCGCCAAAGCCGCCGGCGGTTCCGGCGCTGATCACCAGGTCCGGGGCAAAGTGGTCAATGGTGGTGTAGGTCATCAGAGTGGCTGCGACGGGCCCGATGTTATCCACCGCAAAGCGTGGATCGTGGCCGCTGACGGTGACAGATATATCAAGATCATGGGCCTTGCCGGAATAGGTATTGAACGGCAGATCGCCGTCGCGTACCGCCGACGTTGGTTGAAGCCCCAGGGCATCGATCACCGGGCGGGCTTCCTCCCGCATGGCAAAGAGCAGTGAGACTTTCTTGATCGGGAGGGGCATGTGTAGGGGGCTCCAGATGCATGGGGCTGGCGATTTGCCGGCAGGCTGCGAACGGCTGTGAATCAGGTATCATATCGCGCTATGTTTTAACGATCATCGCGCGTTCCCCAGTGATAGGTACGATGTGGAACAGCCCGCCGAATTCAGGAGTAAAAGTGGAAGAATATATTGTTGATGTAACGGCCCAGAATGCCCAGCAGGTGCTGATCGAAGAATCCATGAAGCGCCCGGTGGTGGTGGATGTCTGGGCCGACTGGTGCGAGCCCTGCAAGCAGCTGATGCCGGTGCTGGAGAAGCTCGCCAACGAGTACGCCGGGCAGTTCCTGCTGGCCAAGCTCAACGCGGATACCGAGCAGGCGCTGGCGGGCCAGCTGGGCGTGCGCAGCCTGCCGACGGTAATGGTGCTGAAAGAGGGCCAGCCGGTGGACGGCTTTGCCGGCGCGCAGCCGGAGCAGCAGATCCGCGAGATGCTGGACAAGTACCTGCCCAAGCCCTGGGATATCAAACTGCAACAGGCCCAGCAAATGGTGGCGGATGGCCAGCTGGACGAAGCTCTGCCGATCCTGCGCCAGGCCTACAGCGAATCCGGCGAACGGGCCGATATCGCCAAACAGTACGCCGCGGTACTGCTGGAAAAAAATCGCGCCAAGGACGCCGAGGAAATACTCGGCAAGATCCTGATGGCAGACCAGGATGCGGATTACCAGCAACTGATGGCGCAACTGGAGCTGAAACTGCAGGCGGCGGACTCCCCGGAAATCCGTGCGCTGCAGGATGCGGTCACTGCCAATCCCGGCGACTACGAGTCTACCTACAAGCTGGCTGTGCAGCTGACCCAGAGCGAGCGCCATGAAGAGGCGCTGGAAATGCTGCTGAACATCCTGCGCTCGGACATGGGCTTTGCGGACGGCGCGGCCAAGCAGGCCTACCTGGATATCGTCAAGGCGCTGGGTGCCGGTGATCCGGTGGCGACCCGCTACCAGCGCAAGCTGATGACCCTGATGTTCTGAGCATGTACAAGCTCTGCGTTTATATCCCCGATTCTCATCTGGAGCCGGTCAAGCAGGCACTGTTCGCCGCCGGTGCTGGCCGCATCGGCGCTTACGATAGCTGCTGCTGGCAGGTGAAGGGGCTGGGG
>ENA-ORCV01000344-ORCV01000344.1-marine-metagenome-genome-assembly--contig:-NODE-344-length-39039-cov-4.343848_pt1 | contig 39039 bp, 46 predicted proteins | sample MGYA00237779_ERZ508509 | MGnify/ENA primary metagenome ERZ508509 (study PRJEB26180, sample SAMN06268772) | marine metagenome | isolation source: Bioluminescent Bay, La Paraguera, Puerto Rico | place... | reverse complement strand
AAGAAGGCGGCCGTCACACGCCGTTCTTCACCAACTACCGCCCGCAATTCTATTTCCGCACGACCGACGTGACCGGCATCGTGCACCTGCCGGAAGGCACCGAAATGGTGATGCCGGGCGACAATGTCGAAATGACCGTGGAGCTGATCACCCCGATCGCCATGGACCAGGGCCTGCGCTTCGCCATTCGCGAAGGCGGCCGGACGGTCGGCGCGGGCGTCGTCTCCAAGATCATCGAGTAGCAGACCAACAAACCGGGTAACGAGAGCAAGGGAGCAGACGACAGGAAGCGAAAGCCAACGGCGCGGATGCGCCCTTGCTTATCGGTTTCCCGGTTCTGGATTGAACGCAGATGGAACGTCAGAGCATTCGTATTCGCCTGAAGGCGTTCGATCACCGCGTGCTGGATAATTCCGCGCGCGAGATCGTATCGACCGCCAAGCGCACCGGCGCCACGGTGCTCGGGCCCATTCCGCTGCCGACGCGGATCGAGCGGTTCACGGTGAACCGGTCCCCGCACGTCGACAAGAAGTCTCGCGAACAGTTCGAGGTCCGCACCCATAAGCGGCTCTTGGACATCGTCGATCCCACGCCGCAGACCGTGGACGCGCTGATGAAGCTCGACCTGGCTGCCGGCGTCGACGTCGAGATCAAGCTGGGAGCGTAAGAGATGCGTACCGGCCTACTCGCCAAAAAGATCGGCATGAGCCGCGTGTTCGCGGAAGACGGCGCCCATGTGCCCGTCACCGTGCTCTCGCTGGAAACCTGCCAGGTGGTGGCGCACCGCACCGAAGAGCGCGACGGCTATGTCTCGCTGCAACTGGGCTCGGGCGCGGCCAAGGCCTCGCGCACGCCCAAGGCGCAGCGCGAGCATTTCGCCAAGGCGTCCGTCGAACCGAAGATGAAGGTCGCGGAATTCCGCGTCAGCGCCGACAATCTGATCGATGTCGGCTCCGAGCTGACCGCCGACCATTTCGTCCCGGGCCAGTATGTCGACGTCGCCGGCACCTCCATCGGCAAGGGCTTCGCCGGCGCCATGAAGCGGCACAATTTCGGCGGTCTGCGCGCCTCGCACGGCGTGTCGATCAGCCACCGCTCGCATGGCTCCACCGGTCAGAACCAGGATCCGGGCCGCGTCTTCAAAGGCAAGAAGATGGCCGGCCATATGGGCGCGACCCGCGTCACCACCCAGAACCTGGAAGTGGTGCGCGTGGACGTCGAACGCGGCCTGATCATGGTCCGCGGCGCGGTTCCCGGCCCCAAGGGCGGCTGGATCGAGGTCCGCGACGCCGTGAAGGGCGTGGGCGAGGTCGAACTGCCGGTCCCGGGCGCATTCCGCGCGCTGGGTGGCGCGGCCCCGGCCGAGGCTCCGGCTGAGGAGGCTCCGGCCGAAGAAAACGCCGAGGCGGCTCCGGCCGAAGAGGCCGTCGAAAACACCGCCGCCGAAGCGGAGGCTGCGGGCGCGGCCGAGGCCGAAGCGGCTCCCGCCGAGGCTGAAGCGCCGGCGGAAGACGAGAACAAGGGCGGCGAATAATGAAACTCGACGTCAAAACCCTGGATTCCGGCGCCGCCGGCTCGATCGAGCTGGACGATTCCGTGTTCGGCTTGGAGCCGCGCGCGGACATCCTGCACCGGGTCGTGCGCTGGCAGCTGGCCCAGCGCCAGGCCGGCACGCACAAGGTCAAGGAGCGCGGCGAGATCGCCCGCACCAAGAAGAAGATGTACCGCCAGAAGGGCACCGGCGGCGCGCGCCACGGCGCCCGCTCGTCGAACATCTTCGTCGGCGGCGGCGTTGCCCACGGTCCGCGCGTGCGCGACCACGGCCACAAGCTGCCGAAGAAGGTTCGCGCGCTGGGCCTGAAGCTGGCGCTGTCGGCCAAGGCCGGCGGCGACAATCTGATCGTCATCGACGACGCCAAGCTGAAGGACGGCAAGACCGCCGAACTGCGCAAGGCGTTCGCCGGTCTGGGCGTCACCTCGACCGCGCTGGTGATCGGCGGCGACGCGCTGGACGCCAATTTCAGCCGCGCCGCGCGCAACATGCACACGGTCGACGTGCTGCCGGTCCAGGGCGTCAATGTCTATGACGTGCTGCGCCGCGACACGCTGATCATCACCAAGGCCGCGGCCGAACAACTGGAGGCTCGCCTGAAATGAGCGCGCCCAAGGCAAACCATTACGACGCGATCACCGCTCCGGTGATCACGGAAAAGGCGACGATCCTGTCGGAACAGAACCAGGTTGTGTTCCGCACGCCGCTGACCGCGACCAAGACCGAGATCAAGGCCGCCGTCGAGGCGCTGTTCGACGTCAAGGTGAAGGCGGTCAACACGCTGCGCGTGAAGGGCAAGACCAAGCGTTTCCGGGGCATCCCCGGCAAGCGCAACGACGTGAAAAAAGCCGTCGTCACCCTCGAAGAGGGTGAGACGATCGATGTGACCACGGGTCTCTAGGAACAGGGACCGAGGAAGAATCATGGCGCTGAAGAGCTTCAATCCGACTTCGCCGGGCCGCCGGGCGCTGATCCTCGTGGATCGGTCCGAGCTGCATGCGGGCAAGCCTGAAAAGAGTCTGGTCGAGGGCCTGACCAAGTCGGGCGGCCGGAACAACAAGGGCCGCGTGACCGCCCGCCGCCGCGGCGGCGGCGCGAAGACGCTGTACCGCAAGATCGATTTCAAGCGGGCCAAGCTGGATGCGCCGGCGAAGGTTCTGCGTCTGGAATACGACCCGAACCGCACCGCGTTCATCGCGCTGATCGAGTACGAGGACGGCGAAAAGGCCTATATCCTCGCGCCGCAGCGCCTGAACGAGGGCGACACGGTGGTCGCCGCGGCCCGCGCCGACGTGAAGCCGGGCAACGCGATGCCGCTGCGCTCCATGCCGGTCGGCACGATCGTGCACAATGTGGAGATGAAGCCGGGCAAGGGGGGGCAGATCGCCCGTTCCGCCGGCGCCTTCGCCCAGCTGGTCGGGCGCGATCAGGGCTACGCCCAGATCCGCCTCGGCTCCGGCGAACTGCGCATGGTGCCGGACACCTGCATGGCGACGGTCGGCGCGGTGTCGAACCCGGACCACCTGAACCAGAATCTGGGCAAGGCGGGCCGCAATCGCTGGCTTGGCAAGCGCCCGTCGGTGCGCGGCGTCGTGATGAACCCGGTCGACCACCCGCATGGCGGCGGCGAAGGCCGCACCTCGGGCGGCCGCCACCCGGTCACCCCGTGGGGCAAGTCCACCAAGGGCGCGAAGACCCGCAAGAACAAGGCGACCGACAAGCTGATCATTCGTTCGCGTCACCAGAAGAAGCGGCGCTAGAGGGAAACGGGAATATGGCGCGTTCAGTTTGGAAAGGCCCGTTTGTCGACGGCTATCTGCTGAAGAAGGCGGACGCCGCGCATGCGGCCGGGCGCAAGCAGGCGATCAAGACCTGGTCGCGGCGCTCCACCATCATGCCGCAATTCGTGGGCCTGACGTTCCAGGTTCACAACGGCCACAAATTCATTCCGGTGCTGGTGACCGAAGACATGGTCGGCCACAAGCTGGGCGAGTTCTCGCCGACCCGCACCTATTACGGCCACGCGGCCGACAAGAAAGCGAAGCGGGGCTAGGCCATGAGCAAGGCCAAACAGGAACGCCGGCTGGCGGATAACGAGGCGCGCGCCAAGCTGCGCGTCATCCGCATCAGCCCTCAGAAGCTGAACCTTGTCGCGCAGATGATCCGCGGCAAGACGGCCGAGCGTGCGCTGGCCGAGCTGGAGTTCAGCCGCAAGCGCATCGCCAAGGATGTGAAGAAGGCGCTGGAATCCGCCATCGCCAACGCGGAAAACAATCATGGCCTCGACATCGACTCCCTGGTCGTGTCGGAAGCCTTTGTCGGGAAGAACCTGGTGATGAAGCGCTGGCGCGCCCGCGCCCGCGGCCGGTCGGCTCGTATCGAAAAGCCGTTTTCGGAACTCACCATTGTCGTGCGCGAAGTCGAGGAGGCGGCCTGATGGGCCATAAGGTCAATCCGATCGGGCTGCGGCTCGGCGTCAACAAGAGCTGGGACTCGCGCTGGTTCGCCAATACGCGCGACTACGGCGACCTTCTGCTTTCGGACATCAAGATCCGGAAGATGCTGAAGGAGAAGCTGAAGTCCGCCGGCGTGTCCAAGATCGTCATCGAGCGCCCGCACAAGAAGTGCCGGGTCACGATCTACACCGCCCGTCCGGGCGTGGTGATCGGCAAGAAGGGCGCCGACATCGAGAGCCTGCGCAAGGAGCTCGACAAGCTGGTGGACGGCGAGGTGTTCCTGAACATCGTCGAGGTCCGCAAGCCGGAAGTCGACGCGACCCTGGTCGCCGAGTCGGTGGCCCAGCAGCTGGAGCGCCGCGTGGCCTTCCGCCGCGCCATGAAGCGCGCGCTGCAGGCGACGATGCGTCTTGGCGCCAAGGGCGTGAAGATCAAGGTCGGCGGCCGTCTGGGCGGCGCGGAAATCGCGCGCACCGAGCAATACCAGGAAGGCAGCGTTCCGCTGCACACCCTGCGCGCGGACATCGACTATGGCGTCGCCGAGGCCGACACCCCGATGGGCAAGATCGGCATCAAGGTGTGGATCTACAAAGGCGAGATCATGGAGCACGACCCCATGGCCTCCGAACGCCGCCAGCAGGACACCGGCGAACAACGCGCCCGGTCCCAGCGCCAGGGCGCGGCGGCCTAGAGACGCTGACGGAATAGAACAATGCTGCAACCGAAGCGCACAAAATACCGCAAGCAGTTCAAGGGCCGCATCCATGGCGCGGCCAAGGGCGGCTTCGAGCTGAATTTCGGCTCCCACGGCCTGAAGGCGCTGGAGCCAGAGCGGATCACCGCGCGCCAGATCGAGGCGACGCGCCGGGCCATCACGCGCCACATGAAGCGCGCCGGCCGGGTGTGGATCCGCGTGTTCCCGGACGTGCCGGTTTCGAAGAAGCCGACCGAAGTGCGGATGGGTAAGGGCAAGGGCTCGCCGGAATACTGGGCGGCCAAGGTCAAGCCCGGCCGCATCATGTTCGAAATCGACGGCGTGCCGGACCAGGTGGCGCGCGAGGCCCTGACGCTGGGCGCCGCGAAGCTGCCGATCAAGACCAAGATCGTGAAGCGCTGGGGCGAATGATGGACAAGGCTGAAATCCGCTCCATGGAGCAGGGCCAGCTGCAGGACGAAATCCTGAAGCTGAAGAAAGAGCAGTTCAATCTGCGCTTCCAGCGGGCCACCGGCCAGCTGGACAACACCGCGCGCGTGCGCGCCGTGCGCCGCGATATCGCGCGGCTGCAGACGGCGCTGACCGCCAAGAAGAACGCGTAAGGAGAGGCCGCAATGCCGAAACGTTTGCTGCAAGGCGTCGTGGTCAGCGACAAGGGCGCGAAGACGGTCGTCGTGAAGGTCGAGCGGACCTTCATGCACCCGCTCTACCGCAAGACCGTGCGCCGTTCGAAAAAGTACCACGCCCATGACGAGGGCGAGGCGTTCAAGGTTGGCGATCGCGTGGAAATCACCGAATGCCCGCCGAAATCGAAACTCAAGCGCTGGGAGGTGGTCGGCGCGGTCGGAGCCTGACGGCTTCGGTACGCGGCCCGATTAGAAGAGGCACGCCATGATCCAGATGCAGACCAATCTCGACGTCGCCGATAATTCCGGCGCCCGGCGCGTCCAGTGCATCAAGGTGCTGGGCGGCGCAAAGCGCCGTTACGCGCACGTGGGCGACGTGATCGTGGTGTCGATCAAGGAAGCCCAGCCGCGCGGCCGGGTGAAGAAGGGCGACGTGCGCCGCGCTGTCGTGGTGCGCACGTCGAAGGACATCAAACGCCCCGACGGCTCGGTGATCCGCTTCGACACCAACGCCGCCGTGCTGGTGAACAATAATGGCGAGCCGATCGGCACGCGTATCTTCGGACCGGTTCCGCGCGAGCTCCGCGCCAAGAACCACATGAAGATCATCTCGCTCGCCCCGGAGGTTTTGTGATGGCTGCCAAGCTGCGCAAGGGCGACCAGGTGATCGTGATCGCCGGCAAGGACAAGGGCCGGACCGGCGAGATCGTCAAGGTTCTGCCGAAGGAAGATCGCGTCGTCGTGCAAGGGATCAACATGGTGAAGCGCCACACGCGCCCCAGCCAGACCGATCCGCAAGGCGGCATTCAGGAAAAGGAAGCGTCGATCCACGTCTCCAACGTGGCGCATATCGATCCGAAGTCGGACAAGCCGACCCGGGTCGGTTTCCAGACGCTGAAGGATGGCAAGCGGGTCCGCGTGGCCCGGAAGTCCGGGGAAACGATCGATGGCTGAGGCAAGCGGATACAGCCCGCGCCTGAAAGCGCGCTACAACGAGTCCATCCGCGCCACGCTGAAGGAAAAGTTCAGCTATGGCTCGGACATGCAGATTCCGCGGCTGGAAAAGGTCGTGCTGAATATCGGCGTGGGCGAGGCGACCGGCGACTCCAAGAAGGTGAAGTCGGCCGTCGAGGACCTGTCTCTGATCGCCGGCCAGCGCGCCGTGCCGACCCAGGCCAAGAAATCCATCGCCGGCTTCAAGCTGCGCGAAGGCATGAATATCGGCGCCAAGGTCACCCTGCGCGGCGAGCGGATGTACGAGTTCCTGGACCGTCTGGTGAACATCGCGCTGCCGCGGGTTCGCGACTTCCGGGGCCTGAAGGCAAAGAGTTTCGACGGCCGCGGCAACTACGCCATGGGCCTGAAGGAGCACATCGTATTCCCGGAGATCGACTACGATTCCGTCGATCAGATCTGGGGCATGGACATCATCGTCTGCACCACGGCGCAGAACGATGAGGAAGCAAAGGCCCTGCTGGCCGAGTTCGATTTCCCGTTCACGAACTGACGCAGCAGGGATCGGGCGGCGATCCAGCCGCCAATGGAGGAGTAGGAATGGCCAAGACCAGTTCCATCGAACGGAACAAGAAGCGCCAGCGCATGGCGGATCGTTATTCCGACAAGCGTGAGCGGCTGAAAGCGCAGGCCCGCGACAAGGACCTGCCGATCGAGGAGCGTTTCGCCGCCCAGCTGAAGCTGGCCGAGCTGCCGCGCAACTCGGCGCCCTCGCGCGTGCGCAATCGCTGCCAGCTCACGGGCCGGCCGCGGGCGTACTACCGCAAGTTCAAGATGTCCCGGATCGCGCTGCGCGAGCTGGCCAATAGCGGCCAGATCCCCGGCGTGGTGAAGGCGAGCTGGTGAGGACTGGCGGAATGGTTGTGAACGATCCCATCGGCGACATGCTGACCCGTATCCGCAACGCGCAGATGCGCGGGCGCGGCACCGTGGTCAGCCCGGTCTCCAAGCTGCGCGTCCGCGTGCTCGAGGTCCTTCAGTCCGAAGGCTATATCCGCGGCTATGCGGAAGTGGAGCAGGACGGCCGCAAGCAGCTGGAGATCCAGCTGAAATATTACGAAGGCGATCCGGTCATCTCGATGATCAAGCGGGTCTCCAAGCCGGGCCGCCGGGTGTATTCGTCGGTCAGCGATCTGCCGCGCGTGGAAAACGGGCTCGGCATCGCGATTCTGTCCACCCCGAAGGGCGTGATGAGCGACCATTCGGCGCGCGAACAGAATGTCGGCGGCGAAATCCTGTGTCACGTGAGCTGACGGGAGGAATGGAAACATGTCTCGTCTAGGCAAGCTCCCCATCACGGCGCCGAAGGGTGTGGACGTCACGCTCGACGGCCAGACCGTGCGCGCCAAGGGGCCGAAGGGTCAGCTGGAAGTGACGCTGGTCGACAAGGTGCGCGTCGCGCAGGAAGACGGCGAAATCGTCGTCAAGCCGGCCGACGAGTCCAAGGAGGCGCGGGCCATGTGGGGCCTGTCGCGTTCGCTGGTCGCCAACATCGTCCATGGCGTCGCCGAAGGGTTCGAGAAGGACTTGGAACTGGTCGGCGTCGGCTATCGCGCCCAGATGCGCGGCAAGGACCTGGTCATGCAGCTGGGTTACAGCCACGAAGTCGTCTACACGCCGCCCGAAGGCATCACGATCACGGCCGGCAAGCCGACCGAGATCAAGGTGGCCGGCGCGGACAAGCAGGTCGTCGGTCAGGTCGCGGCGGAAATCCGCTCCTGGCGTCCGCCGGAGCCCTATAAGGGCAAGGGCGTGCGCTATGCCGGCGAATACATCCTGCGCAAGGAAGGCAAGAAGAAGTAACGCCATGAAACTGCGCGACAAAAAACTCCGCCGGGCGCGCCGCACGCGCAGCGCCCTGCGCAAGGTCGGGACCGGACAGCCGCGTCTGTCGGTGTTCCGCTCGTCGAAGCACATCTACGCCCAGATCATCGACGATCGGGAAGGCAAGACGCTGGCCCACGCCTCGTCGCTGGAAGACGGCGGCAAGGCGGGCGGCAAGACCGCCACGGCCGACGCCGCCGCGGCGGTCGGCAAGCTGATCGCCGAGCGCGCCAAGGCCGCCGGCGTGGACAAGCTGGTCTTCGACCGCGGTCCCTATCTGTATCACGGCCGGGTGAAAGCCCTGGCCGACGCCGCCCGCGAGGGCGGACTTGAATTTTAACGGAAGGCATCGGGATGGCTCGACGCAATAGAGAAGACGACCGCGACCGCGATAACGAGTTCGTCGACAAGCTCGTCCACATCAACCGTGTCGCCACGGTGGTGAAGGGCGGCCGGCGCTTCGGTTTCGCCGCGCTGGTCGTTGTCGGCGACGAAAAGGGCCGGGTCGGCTTCGGTCATGGCAAGGCGCGCGAAGTGCCGGAAGCCATCCGCAAGGCTACCGACGAGGCCAAGAAGACGATGATCCGCGTGCCGCTGCGCGAAGGCCGCACCCTGCACCATGACGGTTACGGCCGTCACGGCGCCGGCAAGGTCGTGCTGCGCGCCGCCCCTCCGGGGACCGGCGTCATCGCCGGCGGCCCGATGCGCGCCGTTCTGGAAACGCTGGGCGTTCAGGACGTCGTGGGCAAGTCGCTGGGCTCGTCTAACCCGTACAACATGGTGCGCGCCACGTTCGACGCGCTGAAGCGCCAGCGCAGCCCGCGTCACATCGCGGCCAAGCGCGGCTTGAAGGTCGGGTCGCTGGTCGAGCGCCGTCAGGACGGCGTCTCCTCCCCCGACGCGATCGAGGCGTAGGGACGAGAGACCATGGCCAAGACGCTGAAAGTTCGCCAGACCGGCAGCCCGATCCGCCGTCCGAAGGACCAGCGCGCCACGCTGCGCGGCCTGGGCCTGGACAAGATCGGCCGCGTGCGGGAGCTGGAAGACACCCCCGCCGTCCGCGGCATGGTGGCGAAAGTCGCCCACCTGGTGGAAGTCGTCGGCGAGTAACCCATATAGGCGGGGGGATGCTCCCGCCCGTGACATCAATGTTCAGGAACAGGCGCAAGGCCGCGCCGAGTCTGCTCCGGAGGAAGACATGAAACTCAACGAATTGCGCGACAATCCCGGCGCAACCCATTCCCGCAAGCGGGTCGGCCGGGGCGTCGGCTCGGGCCTCGGCAAGACCTCCGGGTCCGGTCAGAAGGGTCAGAAGGCGCGTTCCGGCGTCGCCGTGCGCGCCTTCCAGGGCGGCCAGATGCCGATCGAACGGCGCCTACCGAAGCGCGGCTTCAACAAGCCGAACCGCGCGCGCTACGCCGAAATCAATGTCGGCAAGCTGCAGGCCGCGGTCGACGCGGGCAAGCTGGATGCGGGCAAGGCGCTGGACGCCGCCGCGCTGGCCGAGGCGGGCGTCATCCGCCGCACGCTGGACGGCGTTCGCCTGCTGGGAACCGGCGAGCTGAAGGCCGCGATCAACATCACCGTCATCGGCGCCTCCAAGAGCGCGGTGGAAGCGGTGGAAAAGGCCGGCGGTTCGGTCACCGTGATCGAGCCCAAGCCCGCTCCGGAGCCCAAAAAAGACAAGGGCCCCAAGGGCAAGGCCGCGAAGAAGGCCGCCGCGGCCAAAGAGGAATAGGCGCAACCGCGCCTCCCGGGCCTGATCCGGGTTTGCACAGACTGGAGCCGCCATGGCGTCCGCAGCAGAACAACTCGCCGCAAACCTGAACCTCCAGGCCTTCACCAAGGCGACGGAGCTTCAAAAGCGGCTGCTGTTCACGCTCGGCGCGCTCGTGATCTATCGCCTCGGCACCTACATCCCGATGCCGGGCGTGGACCCTGCCGCGTTCGAGCAGGCGTTCAACAACATGTCCGGCGGCATTCTGGGCGTGTTCAACGCGTTCTCCGGCGGCGCCGTCGAGCGGATGGCGATCTTCGCCCTCAACGTGATGCCCTACATCACCGCCTCGATCATCATGCAGATCATGGCGGTCTCCATCCCCAAGCTGGAGGCGCTGAAGAAGGAAGGCGAAACCGGCCGCAAGCAGATCAACCAGTACACGCGCTATCTGACCGTGTTCCTGGCCACCTTCCAGGCCTATGGCATCGTGGTCAGCCTGGAGAGCGGCGGGCTGGTGACCGATCCGGGCTGGTTCTACCGGGTGTCCGGCGTGCTGACCCTGGTCGGCGGCACCATGTTCCTGATGTGGCTGGGCGAGCAGATCACCGCCCGCGGCGTCGGCAACGGCATCTCGCTGATCATCTTCGCCGGCATCGTCGCCGAATTCCCGCGCGCGCTGATGCAGCTGCTGCAGTCGGGGGCGACCGGCGCCATCGCGCCGCTGGCGGTTCTGGGCATCCTGGCGCTCGCCATCGGCCTGGTCCTGTTCATCGTGTTCATGGAGCGGTCCCAGCGGCGGCTGCTGATCCAGTATCCCAAGCGCCAGGTGGGCAACCGCATGTTCGGCGGGGAAACCAGCTTCCTGCCGCTGAAACTGAACACCGCCGGCGTGATTCCGCCGATCTTCGCATCCTCGATCCTGCTGCTGCCGGCCACCATCGCGGGCTTTTCGGCGCAGGGGACGGGGCCGGAATGGCTGCAGACCATCTCCGCGGTGCTCGGCCGGGGCCAGCCGCTCTATCTGATCGTCTATGGCGGCATGATCATCTTCTTCGCCTTTTTCTATACCTCCATCGTGTTCAACCCGACGGAGACGGCGGACAATCTGCGCAAATATGGCGGCTTCCTGCCGGGCATCCGTCCCGGCCAGCGCACGGCGGACTATATCGACTATGTGCTGACCCGGCTGACGGCCATCGGCGCGATCTATCTGGCCTTCGTCTGCCTGCTGCCGGAATGGCTGATCAGCCAGTACCAGATCCCGTTCTATATCGGCGGCACGTCGATCCTGATCGTGGTCTCGGTTACGATGGATACGGTGACCCAGATCCAGTCGCATCTGCTGGCGCACCAGTATGAAGGCCTGATCAAGAAGTCGAAGCTGCGCGGCCGGACGCGCTAGCGGGGGAGGGGCCGGAATGAATTTGATCATGTTCGGACCGCCGGGGGCCGGTAAGGGCACCCAGGCGACGCGTCTGGTCTCCGAGCGCGGCTATGTGCAGTTGTCCACAGGCGACATGCTGCGCGCGGCGCGCTCCAGCGGCACGCCGCTGGGCGAAAAGGTCGCCGGGATCATGGACCGCGGGGACCTGGTCTCCGACGAGATCGTCATCGCCCTGATCGAGGAGCAGCTGGAGGTCCACGACAAGGCCCCGGGCTTCATCTTCGACGGTTTCCCGCGCACCGTGGCCCAGGCGGAGGCCCTGGACGGCCTGCTGCGCGGCCGGGGCGAGGCGGTGGACCTGGTCGTGAACCTGCGGGTGGACGACGAGGACGAGCTGATCCGGCGGGTGCAGAAGCGCGCCGCCGAGCAGGGCCGGGCGGACGATACGGAGGAAGTCCTCCGCAATCGCCTGGCCAATTACAACGCGCTTACGGCCGAACTCCTGACCTATTACGAATCGCAGGGGATCGTCCGGCACGTGCGCGGACTGGATTCGATCGAGGCGGTGGCGGCCCAGACCGCGGAAATCCTCGATGAAGAAAAGGGAAAACGGAAGCAGCCCGCCAGTTGATTATCAGCGGCGGAAGACTATAACACCCTCTTCCGCGAAAGGATGCGAGACGCCGCACTAAGGGTAACCGGTGCGCGCCATCCTTTGGCGGTTTTGTTTATGGAGACAGCATCGTGGCACGGATCGCCGGCGTCAATATTCCCACCAACAAGCGCGTGGTCATCGCGCTGACCTATATTCACGGCATCGGCCCGGCCATGGCCCGGGAAATTGCCGGAAAGGTCGGCATTCCGGTCGAGCGGCGCGTCAACGAGCTGACCGACCAGGAGGTCATCCAGATTCGCGAAACGATCGATCGCGACTATCTGGTGGAAGGCGACCTGCGCCGTGAAAACGGCCAGAACGTGAAGCGCCTGATGGACCTCGGCAATTACCGGGGCCTGCGGCACCGCCGCGGCCTGCCCGTGCGCGGTCAGCGCACCCACACCAACGCCCGGACCCGCAAGGGCCCGGCCCGGCCGATCGCCGGCAAGAAGAAATAGGATAGGGGCCGATGGCTAAGGAACCCGCCCGCGTCAAACGCCGGGAACGGAAGAACATCACGTCCGGCGTGGCGCACGTGAACTCGTCGTTCAACAACACGATGATCACGATCACCGACGTCCAGGGCAACACGATCGCCTGGTCCTCGTCGGGCACGATGGGCTTCAAGGGTTCGCGCAAGTCGACCCCCTACGCCGCCCAGGTGGCGGCCGAGGACGCCGGCAAAAAGGCGGCCGAACACGGCGTGAAAACGCTGGAAGTGAATGTCTCCGGTCCGGGTTCGGGCCGCGAGTCGGCGCTGCGGGCGCTGCAGGCCGTCGGGTTCACGATCACCACGATCCGTGACGTGACGCCGATCCCGCACAATGGCTGCCGCCCGCCGAAGCGCCGCCGCGTCTAGAACCGCGTGACCCCATCGCGCGCCTGTCCCCCGCGGGCGCAGCACAAGACGAGAGGTGCGATCACCGTGATCGAAAAGAACTGGCAAGACCTGATCCGCCCGATGAAGCCGGTCGTCGAGCCCGGCTACGACAAGAGCCGCCACGCCAAGCTGATCGCCGAGCCCCTCGAGCGCGGCTTCGGCATGACGCTGGGCAACGCCCTGCGCCGCGTGCTGCTGTCGTCGCTTCAGGGCGCGGCCGTCACGGCCATCCAGGTCGACGGCGTGGTGCACGAATTCTCGTCCATCCCGGGCGTCCGGGAAGACGTGACCGACATCGTGCTGAACCTGAAGCAGCTGGCGCTGCGCGTTCACTCCGAAGGCGTGAAGCACCTGGTGCTGAAGGCCAAGGGCCCGGGCGTGGTCACCGCCGACTTCATCGAGGAATCGGCCGACGTCGAGATCCTCGACAAGAACCACTTCATCTGCACCCTGGATGAGGAAGCGGAAATCCGCATGGTCCTCACCGTGCAGTCGGGCAAGGGCTATGTCCCGGCCGAGCGCAACCGCGCCGAGGACGCGCCGATCGGCCTGATCGCCATCGACTCGCTGTACAGCCCGGTCAAGCGCGTGTCCTACACCGTGGACAACACCCGCGAAGGCCAGGTTCTGGACTATGACAAGCTGACCCTGGAAGTCGAAACCAACGGCGTCATCACGCCGGAGGACGCGGTCGCTTACGCCGCGCGCATCCTTCAGGACCAGCTGCAGATCTTCATCAATTTCGAGGAGCCGCAACAGGCCGGCGCCGAGGATTCCAAGCCGGAGCTGGACTTCAATCCGGCCCTGCTGAAGAAGGTCGACGAGCTGGAGCTGTCGGTCCGCTCCGCCAACTGCCTGAAGAACGACAACATCGTCTATATCGGCGACCTGATCCAGAAATCGGAGGCGGAAATGCTCCGCACCCCGAATTTTGGCCGCAAGTCGCTGAACGAAATCAAGGAAGTGCTGGCCCAGATGGGTCTGCACCTCGGCATGGAAGTGCCCGACTGGCCGCCCGACAATATCGAAGAGCTGGCCAAGCGGTTCGAGGATCAGGTTTAGAATTAGCGTCGCGTCCCGCCGCCGGAATGGCGCCGGGCCGAACGGGGAACAGACATGCGTCACGGACACGGCTACCGGAAGCTCAACCGGACCCACGAACACCGCTCCGCCATGTTCAAGAACATGGCCGCGGCGCTCATCACCCATGAGCAGATCGTCACCACGCTGCCGAAGGCGAAGGAACTTCGCCCGATCGTCGAGCGTCTGGTCACGCTGGCCAAGAAGGGCGATCTGAACGCGCGCCGCCAGGCCGTCTCCCGCATCGGGGACGAAACCGCGGCCAAGAAGCTTTTCGACACGCTCGGCCCCCGCTACGGCGAACGCAATGGCGGCTATACGCGCGTGCTGAAGGCCGGTTTCCGCCACGGCGACAATGCGCCGATGGCGGTCATCGAGTTCGTCGACCGTGATCCCGACGCCCGCGGCAAGGAAGACCGCGAACGGCATGAGGCCGCAGAAGCCGAAGCCGAATAAAAAGTTCGAGAGAGGAAACGCGAACCATGCGGCGGCCCTTTCGGGCCGCCGTTTGCGTTTCGGGGCCGGGTCCCGCGCCGTGCGCTCCGGCATGGCCAGGAAGGAAAGGCTGATGGCGCAACAATTCGATTCGATCAGCGACAAGCTGCGCGCCTTTATCGAGGCCCAGAAAATCTTCTTCACCGGCTCGGCCGCGCCGGAGGGTCGCGTCAATGTCTCGCCCAAGGGGATGGATTCGTTCCGCGTGCTGGGCCCTAACCGCGTGGCCTATCTGGACCTGACCGGAAGCGGCAGCGAGACCTGGGCGCATGTCCACGCCTGTGCGGACAGGCGGCTGACCGTCATGTTCTGCGCCTTCGAGGGGCCCCCGATGATCCTGCGCCTGTACGGCGCGGCGACCATCCACCAGCTCGGCTCGCCCGGATACGACGCCCTGCTGCCCGAATTCACCGACATTCCCGGCGCGCGGCAGATCGTGGTGCTGGACGTCGATCTGGCGCAGACTTCCTGCGGCTTCGCCGTTCCCCTCTATGATTATCGGGAGGACCGGCCGACCCTGGTGCGTTTCGCCGAAAAGAAGGGCGAGGAAGGCATGAAGGCTTATCGCGCGGAAAAGAACGCCGTCAGCCTGGACGGCCTGCCCGCCGGCTTCGGGACCGTGGAGGCGGCGGAATAGGGCGCATGGATACGGCGCTGCGCATCGCTGTTCCGGAGGACGGCGCCGCCTGCGCCGCCGTCTACGCGCCCTATGTGGCCGATACGATCATCTCCTTCGAAATGGTCCCGCCGACGGCGGAGGAGATGGCCGCCCGCATCGTCAAGACCCTGCCGGATTATCCCTGGCTGATCGCGGAGGCGGGCGGGGCGGTCGCCGGCTACGCCTACGCCAGCCAGCATCACGCCCGCGCCGCCTATCGCTGGGGCGCGGATGTCGGCGTCTATCTGGCCGAAGCGGCGCGGGGACAGGGCGTCGGCAAGCGGCTCTACACGGCCCTGCTGGCCTTGCTGAAGGCCCAGGGCTACGAGACCGCCTATGGCGGGATCAGCCTGCCCAACCCCGCCAGTATCGCCCTGCACGAGGGGCTGGGCTTCACGCCGGTCGGGGTCTACGCCCGCACCGGCTACAAGATGGGCGCCTGGCGCGATGTCGGCTGGTGGCAGCTGGCGCTGGGCGGGGCGGTTGGCGACCCGCCGGCGGAGCCGGTTCCCTTCGCCGAATTCCGCCGCCGCCCCGGCTGGGATGCGTGTCTTTCAGGGGCGTAACTGGACCGTCAGCTTGCGTTCATCGCGCGGCGTCTTAGCTATAGGCGCGCGCCCGAAACGGCGCTGGGAACCGGAGGGAGGAGCCGAGCCCCGCCATGCCGACACACCGTAAGATCGCCGCCATCTGCAGCGCCGCCCTGGCGCTTTTCGCCGCCCCGCTCGCCGTCCCGGCCGCCCAGGCCCAGGACGTGCCGGAAAGCCCTGCGCAGATCCAGCTCAGCTTCTCGCCGGTCGTGAAGACCGCCGCCCCGGCGGTGGTGAACGTCTATTCCCGCCGTGTCGTGCGCACCCGCGCCGCGCCCTCGATCTTCGACTTCATGTTCGGCGGCGAGCTTGGCGCCCCGACGCAGGAGCGGGTGGAGCAATCCCTCGGCTCCGGCGTGATCGTCGACGGAGACGGGGTGATCGTCACCAATAACCACGTCGTGGAAGGCGCGCAGGAGCTGAAGGTCGCGCTGAACGACGGCCGCGAATACGAGGCGGAGCTACTGCTGGCCGACGAGCGCACGGACCTCGCCGTGCTGCGCATCGACGGCGACGAGCTACCCAGCCTGGATATCGGCCGCTCCTCCGATCTGGAGGTCGGCGATCTGGTCCTGGCCATCGGCAACCCGTTCGGCGTTGGCCAGACCGTGACCAGCGGCATCGTTTCCGCGCTCGCCCGCACGGACGTCGGCATCACCGACTACAGCTTCTTCATCCAGACCGACGCGGCGGTGAACCCCGGCAATTCCGGCGGCGCGCTGGTGGCGCTGGACGGCAGCCTGGTCGGCGTGAACACCGCCATCTTCTCCCGCTCCGGCGGCTCCAACGGCATCGGCTTCGCCATCCCTGCGGAACTGGTCAGCCGCGTTGTGGAAACGGCGCTGGAGGGCGGGGAGGTCGTGCGCCCCTGGCTCGGCGCCCGCGTCCAGAAGATCACGCCGGAGCTCGCCTCCTCGCTCGGCCTCGCCCGGCCGCAGGGCGCGCTGGTGTCGGAGGTCTATCCCGGCGGCCCGGCGGACGACGCGGGGCTGCAGGTGGGGGACGTCATCACCGCCGTCGACGGCGCCCCGGTGAACGATCTGGCCGGCGTCCGCTTCCTGCTCGCCACCCACCGCATCGGCGACGCGGCCGTGGCCTCCGTCCTGCGCGAGGGACAGGCGCGGGATATCCGCATCGCCGCGACCGCCCCGCCGGAGAGCCCGGCGCGGAACGAGCTCCAGATCACCGGCCGCAACCCGTTCCAGGGCGCGACGGTCGCCAATCTCTCCCCGGCCTTTGCCGACGAGATCGGCCTCGACCCGCTGGAGACCGGCGTCATCATCACCAATATCGCGCGCGGCACGGCGGCGGATTATTTCCGCCTGCGCCCCGGTGACCGGGTGGTGGAGGTCGGCGACCAGCGCATCGGCGCAGTGGACGACCTGGCCGCGATGCTGGAGCGGTTCGACGGCGCGGAATCCTGGCCGCTGGAAATCCGCCGCGGCGAACAGGTGTTCGACCAGACCGTGCGGATGTAGTGGACTCAGTATCCAAAGGTTCCGAGTTGATAGTCATACGATGACTGGGGTTCTTCAGGCGCTCCTAGGTTTATGGCACCCTCGTTGATGCCCGGGGTTGAGAAGTCATCGTACCCGCTGCCGATAGCGCCTTCGTTTATCCAACTGGTGGAGAAGTCATCGTATCCGCTACCGATAGCACCTTCGTTTATGTCGGGCGTAGAATAGTCGTCGTATCCGCTTCCAATGGCACCCTCGTTGATCCCCCCTGTAGTGAAGTTGTCATAGCCACTACCGATGGCCCCTTCGTCGATCCAATCAGTTGAAAAATCATCGTATCCGCTCCCAATTGCGCCTTCATTGATTGAATCCGTGGAGAAATCATCGTAGCCGCCATAAAGTTGAGCGAATGCCGCTTGTGGGCATAGGGCGACTATTCCTACGGCAAGCAATATCCGGAAATTAGAATCCATTGATCGACTCCAAGTATGAATGTGTTTGTTCGAAACGCTGACAATCTCACTATGATGGAAAGCAGTTCCTGAGCAACGGCTCTATGACAAATCTGTTCGAAGCCGCCGGGATGGAGAAGGGCGCCCCGCGCCCGCTCGCCGACGCGCTGCGCCCGCAAAGCCTGTCTGAGGTCGTGGGCCAGGACCATCTGCTGGCCGAGGGCGCGCCGCTGGGCCGGATGCTGGCCGGCGGGCGGCTCGGCTCCATCATCCTGTGGGGTCCGCCGGGCACCGGGAAGACCACGATCGCCCGCCTGCTGGCCCAGCACGCGGGGCTGGAGTTCGAGGCGATCTCGGCGGTGTTTTCCGGCGTCGCGGATCTGCGCAAGGTGTTCGAGAAGGCGCGCCAGCGGCGCCAGGCCGGCGTCGGCACGCTGCTGTTCGTGGACGAGATCCACCGCTTCAACCGGGCGCAGCAGGACGGCTTCCTGCCCTTCGTGGAGGAGGGGATCGTCACCCTGGTCGGCGCCACGACCGAGAACCCGTCCTTCGAGCTGAACGCCGCCCTCCTGTCCCGCGCCCAGGTCCTGGTGCTGAAGCGGCTGGACGACGAGGCGCTGGAAAGCCTGCTCCGGCGCGCCGAGGCCTACAGCAAGGCGTCGCTCAATCTGACCGAAGACGCGCGCGGCGCCCTGCGCGCCATGGCCGACGGCGACGGCCGCTATCTGCTGAACATGGCCGAGGAGCTGCTGGCGCTGGACCGCGCCGAACCGGTGGACGTGAAGGCGCTGGCCGGCCTGCTGCAGCGCCGCGCCCCGTCCTACGACAAGGACCGGGAGGAGCACTACAATCTCATCTCCGCCCTGCACAAATCGGTGCGCGGGTCGGACCCGGACGCCGCGCTCTACTGGCTCGCCCGCATGTTGAACGGCGGGGAGGACCCGCTCTTCCTGGCTCGCCGCATCGTGCGCATGGCGGCGGAGGATATCGGCCTGGCCGACCCCGCCGCGCTCGGCCTCACCATCGCCGCGAAAGACACTTACGATTTTCTGGGCAGTCCGGAGGGCGAACTGGCCCTGGCGGAGGCGGTCGTCTATCTGGCCACCGCGCCCAAATCCAACGCCGTCTACGCCGCCTTCAAGGCCGCCCAGCGCAGCGCGGCGGAGACCGGCTCGCTCGCCCCGCCCATGCATATCCGAAACGCGCCGACCAAGCTGATGAAGGGGCTCGGCTACGGCGCGGGCTATAAATACGACCACAATGCCGGGCCGGGCGCGTTCTCCGGCCAGGACTATTTTCCGGACGAAATGGACGCGCGCCCGGTCTTCTATGAGCCGACCAAGCGCGGCCATGAGAAGCTGGTCGGCGAACGGCTGGCGAAATGGCGGGAAATCCGCGCCGCGCGGCGTTCGGAATCCTAGCGGAAAAGCGCGGAACGGACCGCTATTGCTCCGGGTTTTAGCAGGGCCCCGTAATCACCCGGAGTCCGCCATGCGCCCGATTCTGTTCGCCGCCGCCGCCCTGACGCTCCTGCCCGCCGCCGCGTCCGCCGGCGACACCGCCAAGCGCACGCTGATCGGGTTTTCGGAGGACGGGTCCGTCTTCTCCTTCATGGAGTCCGGCGTCCAGGACGGCTCGGGCTTTCCCTACGCCACTGTCTATTTCGTCGACATCGCCTCGGATTCCTGGGCGGCGCCGCCGGTGGAGGTGGAGCTGCGCGAGGAAGCCGCCATCGAGGGCGAGGGCCAGGCCGTGCGCCAGGCGATCCGGCGCGCGACCCCGCTTCTCGAAGAACAGGGCGTCTCCATCCCCGCGCGCCTGCTCTGGTCCCAGCCGATCACCGAGACGACGGACGGCGATCCGGAAAAGCACGGCGCCTATCCGGGCGCGATGGCGGCCAGCTTCACCGACAACCGGGAAGGGCCGTTCACCCTGCATCTGGAAGAGATCGAAATGGCCAGCGCGCGCTGCGCCGAATTCGATGTGGAGGTGAAGGGCTTCTCCCTGGCCGTGGAGGCGCTGAACACGACCCAGGTGATTTATCGGGACGATTCCCTGCCTGATAGCCGGGGCTGCCCCCTCGGCTATTCGATCAGCGACGTGCTGGAGGGGCCGGCGGACGCGGACGGCGGCCGGCCCATCGTCGTGATGGTCAATGTCTTCAGGCTGGGCTTCGAGGGCTGGGACCGCCGTTTCCTGGCCGTGCCGATCCCCGCGCCGGACGAGGCGCGCTAAGGCCTAATACGATTTCCGCCAGCGGACCGAGATCGAGGTCTGGTTGGTCGATCCGAAGCGCGAGATGATCGCGAAATCGTTCAGCGCCTGCCATTCCACCTGCGCCGCCGCTTCGCCGCGCGTGCCGGTGGACAGCTCCAGATAGACGTCGTCGGTCAGATAGCGCCCGCCGCTGACGGTCGGGTCGCCGCTGCTGCTCTGGCCGACCGCCAGCCGGTCCAGCCCCAGGCCCGAGCGCAGACTGCCCAGCGCGTCGAACCCGCCGCCGCCGGTCATGCTGGCCAGCGCGCTGGCCAGCTGCGCGGCCTCCAGCGCCGACAGGTCGGTGGCCGACCGTCCGAACAGGACCTGCGCCAGAATCTCGTCCTGCGGCAGCGGCGGGCGGCTCTCCAGCGTGATGCGCGGTTCGCGCGGCGTTCCGGTGACATTGATGATGGCGGTCAGGTCGGAGGTCTCCCGCGTCGCGGTGAAATTCAGATCGGCCTCCAGCGGATCGCCGTCGAACACCGCCCGCCCGCTGTCGAAGACAAAGCGCCGCCCGGCCAGATCCGCGTCGCCGCGCACCACATTGGCCTCGCCGGTGACCTCCACCTCGCGCACCGTGCCGCCGATATGGGCGTCGACCGACAGCTCCACGTCCAGATTGTTCGACCGCACGAACAGGCGGCGCGGAGCGGACAGGTCGATGTCCAGCTCGATGGGCGGGCCGCGCTCGCCGGTCACGCGCTCGTCTTCCTCGGCGCCCGGCACATTGATCTCCACGACCTCGATCGTGCGCACGCCGGCGGGGGCGGCCTGGGGCGGGGCGAACTCGCCCTGTTCGATGGTCAGGGCGCCTTCCACCGCGCGCCGGTCGGGCGAGACCAGCGCCGCCAGCTCGCCGGAGACCTGCGCCTGCGCGTCGGCGCGGTTGACCACGCGGAAGCTCTGCACCGCGGCTTCCACCTCGCCGCTCCATTCACCGCCGGAGGATTGCGCCTGTCCGCTGCCGCTCAGCGCGCCGCCGTCGCCGTCGTTTGCGGAGAGTTCGGTCACCCGCACCCGGTCGTTGGAGAAATCGAGCGCCAGCAGCAGATCGTCCAGCACCAGGCCGGAGACCGCGTCGTCGAACCGCGCCTCGTCCAGCCCGCCTTCGCCCTCGATGCGCGGATCGCCCGGCGTGCCGGACAGGCTGGCCGCCAGACGCACCTGGCCGGACAGGCGCTGCTCGGCCCCCAGCAGCAGGCCGGAAACCGTGTCGATCGGCCCGTCGGCGTCCAGCTGGCCGGACAGCGGCTGGTCCATCGCGATACGCACCGGCAGGAAGCCGTCCGACCGCGCCAGCGGCAGGGCGCCGGTCGCCCGCGCCGACAGCCCGCCTTCGTCGCGCATGTTCAGCGTTGCCTGCAGGGCGCCGTTCGTGATCGTGCCGCGCAGATCCATGTCGATATTTTCCTGCTCCGCGTCGACGGAGCGCGCGTCGGTCAGCGTGGCGTTGACCGACCCGGTCATCCCGCCCTCGCGCGTGTCCAGCCGCATGTCGGCGTTCAGCACACCGTCCAGCCGCGGGTCGGGTCGCGCGGCCTCGACCACGGCCACCGGCGCGTCCTCGATCCGGATCACGACCAGCGCGCCGTCCGGCCCGTCGTCGTATTCGACCTCCAGCCCGCCTTCGTCCACCGACAGGCGCGCGCGCAGCGACCGCTCGCCGCCGGGTCCGAGATCCAGCGCCAGCGGCGCCGCGGACGCGATCTGGACGCGGCCGGCCATCACGTCCAGATCGAACTCCGCCCGCCGTCCCGTCTCGCTGGCGGAGAATACGCCCTGCGAGGCCAGATCCACCGGCACGCCGCGCAGCACGCCGTCGGCGGCGACGGCGAAGTCCAGCCGGTCCAGCGGTCCGCTCGCCTCCAGATTCAGATGGTCGATCCAGATGTCCCGCTCGGGGAAGGCGACGCCTTCGCCCTGCGCCGTCATCTGCACATATTGCTCGCCGCCCCGGACCGACAGCTCCAGATCGCCCTCGAACATGCCCGGCCATGGAGAACTCTCCGCGCCCGCCTTGCTGAGATGCACCGACCCTTCCAGCAGGCCGTCGGCGCGGCTGGTCATCCCGCCGCTGGCGGTGATGTCGGCCCAGTCAAGAGACAGGTCCGGCGCGGTCAGCGCGCCGTCCGCGCGGCCGAAGCTCAGCGTGCCTTCCGCCGGGCCGAAGGCGGAGTCCGCAGTGAAGCGCGCCTGTCCGCTCAGGCCCTCGCCGGCGGTCAGCTGCACGTCCAGGACCGGCCGGTCGAATTGCCGCCCGGCCAGGTTCAGCGTCTCGGCGAACACCTGCGCCTCGATCTGCGGCGCCGCCAGCGGGCCGGTGACGCCGCCGCGCGCCATCGCCTCGCCCGCGATCTCCGCCGGTCCGACAGGCAGGGGACCTTGCATCGCCGCCTCGAAATCCAGCGCATAGCCGGTGGCGTCGGAGACATCGCCCTCGACCCCGGCGCGCAGGCGCGGGCCCTCCAGCACGCCGCGGCGGATGGTGAAGACGCCGTTCGAATTCTGCGCGGCCAGGTCGAAATCCAGCGCGTCGCCGATCACGTCCGCGAACTGCGGCGGCGCGCCGCCGATATCGCTCACCGTGCCTTCGGCGGTGACCTGCATCGGCGCCCCGGCGCCGGACCGCGTCACGGCGAAATCGCCGGTGATGTCGCCTTGATAATTCGGCAGCACGGCCTGCAGCGGCGCATTGCGCGCCGCGCCGGCCAGGCGCATGGCGCGCTGTCCGCGCAGGGCGATATTCCCCTCGGCGTCGATCCGGGTCTCGCCGGCCTCCACCAGCAATTCGTCCAGCGCCAGCGCCCCGTCCTCGAACCCGTAGGCGCCGCTCAGGGTCAGGGCCGGGGCCGCGCCGACCAGCCGGCCGACCACCGCGTTCTGTCCGCCGGCGCCCGCGCCATCCAGATCGGCGTCGAACGCGACTTCCCCGCCGCCGATCTGCACCGTCGCCGGGCCGGACAGGGCGTCGGCGGTGATGGTGAAGGCATCCACCGCCTCCGCCGCCAGCGTGCCGTCCAGCACGAAGCCGTCATCGCCGCGCGTGGCCTGTCCGCTGAACTGAACGCTGTCGGCCTGCAGCGCATCGCCCGTCCATACGCCCAGATCGGCGATCCGCGCGTCGACGGTCAGGCCCTCGGTGCGCAGCCGCTCGCCGGTGGGCAGGGCGCCGTTCGCCTGAACGTCCAGCCGGTCGGACGCGACGCTGAGCGCGATCTGCGGCGCCTCGCCGCGATAATTCTCCACGGTAAGATCGATATCCGCCGCCGCGCCCGCCCGCGCGGTCAGCTCGTTCAGCATCGGCCAGCGGTCGGCGGCCACCTGCGCATCCAGCGTGACCGTTTGCGTATCCCATTGCACGTCGCCGGACGCCGCCTCGTCCGCGGCGAAGCGCAGCGTGAAGCGGCCGTCGCCGCCCTCGGCCGTTCCGTCTGCGGCGACGTCCAGCGCGGCCGGGCTGCCCTGCGGCGCGCCGATCAGCTCCGCGATCAGGCCGCCGGCCTCGCTGCGCGCCTGCACCTCCAGATTCACCGCGCCCCCGGGCGCCAGCTGGCCGTCGACGGTCAGCGTGTCGGCCCGGCTTTCGGCCTCGATCGCCTGCAGGTGCAGCGCGCCGGACCCGCTCTGGCGCAGCGCGGCGCTGGCCTCGACGGCGAAGGTTTCCTCCCGCCCGATCAGCTCCTCGCCCAGCGTCAGCGCGCCGACGCCCAGACTGTCCAGAACGATGGAGACCGGCAGGCCGCCGTCGCCGCCCTCCTCGCGCGGGGGGCGCGGTTCGGAGATACGCGGCGTGCGCCGCACGATGATCTCCGCGGCGTTCAAATCCTGGATCTCGACCGTCCGGTTGAAGAGGGCGCGCGGCTGCCAGTCCAGCGTCACGTCCAGCAGCGTCAGCCACGGCCCGTCGTCATCGATCAGCTCGATCCGGTCGGCGTGCAGGTCGTCCAGCAAATCGCCCGCGAACCCGCGCAGGCGCAGCTCGCCCGCCGCGCCCAGCGCCGTCCCGTTCAGTCGCGACGCCAGGACGCTTGCGCCCAGCCCGCCGGACGCCGCCCAGCGCAGCATGGAGGACAGCAGGCCGATCGCCACCAGCACGCCCAGCAGCGACCACAGGGCGATCCGGCCCCAGCGCCGCCGCTTGCGCGGGGCGGGCGGCGGCGCGTCCGCGCTCAAAACGCCTGTCCGATGCTGAGATAGAATTCATAACCGCGGTCGCCGGTCCGCTTGTCCAGCGGGAAGCCGACATCGGCGCGGATCGGGCCGAAGGCGGTGTAATAGCGCACGCCGACGCCCGCCCCGACGCGCAGATCCGCGAAGTCCGGGATGTCGCCGCGCCGCGCCGTGCCGGCGTCCGCGAACACCACGCCGCCCCAGGTCTCGGTCACCTTGAACCGGGCCTCGACGCTCATCTCCAGCAGCGACCGTCCGCCCGTCGGATTGCCCAGCGCGTCCTGCGGCCCCAGGCTCTGATAGGCGTAGCCGCGCACAGACCCGCCGCCCCCGGCATAGAAGCGCCGGTCCGCCGGCAGGTCCGGCGCCGCGGCGCCATAGATGCCGCCGACCCGGATGCGCTCGGCCATCACCAGCTCCGGCCCGTCCAGAATCTTCTGATAGGCCGACACGCTGAACACCGTGCGCACAAAGGTGAGGTCCGAATCCCCGGTCGCCGTGCCCGGCTCCAGCTGCAGCGCCGCGCGGAAGCCCCGCTGGGGGTTCAGAAGGTCGCGCGTATTGTCGAAGCGCAGCTCGCCCGGAAAGCTGACCAGGCTGAAATCCCGCTTGCCGGTCTGGAAGTCCTCCACCTGCGACTGTTCCAGCAACACGCCCAGCGACGCGGTCAGCGTATCGCTCAGCGGCTGTTCGGCCCCCGCCGCGAAGATCGCCGCGATGCGGTCATAGGCGTCGGTCTCTTCCTGGATTCCTTCGATGGAGGTTCGGGCCGTGCGGTTCGGGCGGAAGAAATGCGGCGCGCGGATTTCGGCGCGCGCGCTGCGCTCCATCGTGGCGGCCACCGCCGACAGGGTCAGCGCCTCGGCCCCGCCGAACATGTTGCGCCGCGTCCATTCGCCTTCCAGCCGCACGCCCTCGGACGTGCCATAGCCGCCGCCCAGCTCCACCGTGTGCCGGTCGCCCTCGACGATCTCCGCAATCACGTCGCGCCGTTCCGGGCCCTCGCCCTCTTCGGACGGGGCCAGGCGCACGCTGACCGTGTCGAACGCCCCGGTGCCGGACAGCCGGGTGGACAGCGTCTCCATGTCGGTCGGCGTATAGGGTTCGCCCGGCTCGAAGGGGACCAGCCGCTCCGCCCAGGGGCGGCGGATCTCGGCGTCCTCGCTCTCGATCACCAGATCGCCGAACACCGCCGGCCGGCCGGGGTCGATATTATAGGTGACGCTGGCGTCCGCGCCGGCGTGGTCCACGACCACGCGCCGGGGCTGCGGCGCAGCGTCCGGATAGCCGCCAAGGCGCAGGCGCGCCACGGCGGCGGCTTCCTCGGCCAGCACATTGTCGGCGACCAGCGGGTCGCCCACCGCGATGATCGGGTCTTCCAGCGGCGGCGGCTCCACCGCCGCGTCCGCCTCGCCCCCGCCCGCGACGTCGTATTCCAGCAGCCGCACTGTGAAGCGCGGGCCGGGATCGACCGTCACCTGCGGGGTGAAATCCTCGCCCTCTTCGTCGCCCACCGCGCGCGGCTGGATGTCCGCGCCGTAATAGCCCTGGGAGCGCAGCAGCGCTTCGATCCGCCCGGCCGCGTCGCGCGCCTGGCGCAGGGCCTGGGTGCGGTTCTCCGGCGCGTCCTCGCTGGGCAGGACCGCGCCGATGCGCTCCATCAGCGCCTCGTCCTCCACCCCTTCCACCGTCACGTCGGCGCGCGCCGGCGCCGCGGCGGCGAAAGCCATCGCGCCCAGACACAGAAGCGGAACACGGCGAACCGGGACGGAGGGCAGGGGAGTATCCTGTTGAAACGCTTGGGGCGTTCTATCCTTAGCGCCTCGCGGGCCCGGCGCGAACCGCCGCGGGCGCCTTTCGCCCCTCAGAGGGGCGGGGCCTAGTTCGAAACCCCGGCGCGCCGCTCATAGCGGTCGCCCATGAACGGACCCAGCATGTCGTCCACATGGGGATGGCGCACCGGCCCGCCGTCCGGATCGGGCAGCAGGTTCTGCTCCGACACATAGGCCTCGTAGGTGCTGTCGTCGTTCTCCGCCAAGAGGCGATAGAAAGGCTGGTCCTTGGGTGGGCGCACGTCCTCCGGGATCGCCAGCCACCATTCCTCGGTGTTCGCGAATTCCGGATCGACGTCGAAAATCACGCCGCGGAAGGGGAACAGCCGGTGGCGCACCAGCTGCCCGATCCCGAATTTTGCCGCCCGCATGTCCATGCCTCATCAGATAACGGCTCACAGTGTCTGTGCAAGAGTTGGCCTGTTCCCGGACAGGGCGTAAGGTCGCGGGGAAGCTGAACGCGCGCGCCGCGCCGGCGCGGCCCAGCCCCAGCGTTTCGGGGGCCATGCAGGGCAGGCGACCGTGGCGCGCGAACGATGGAAGACGACATGGCCGACCGGGCGAACCCGCCATCCGAGGGCGGGCGGTCGCGGCGGGAAGGGCGTGCGGGCGAAGACCGCAGCCTGTACGGCGCGATCGATCTGGGCACCAATAATTGCCGGCTGCTGGTCGCGCGGCCGACCCGCCATGGCTTTCGCGTGGTGGACGCCTATTCCTCCGTCGTGCGCCTGGGCGAGGGGCTGGCCGCCAGCGGCGCGCTGTCCGAATCCGCCATGTCCCGCGCCAGCGAGGCGCTGAAGGTCTGCCGGCAAAAGCTGGAGCGCCGCGGCGTGCAGGAATTCCGCTGCATCGCCACCCAGGCCTGCCGCACCGCCAGCAACGGCTCCGATTTCCTGGAGCGGGTGAAGTCCGAAACCGGCCTGCGCTTCGACCTGATCTCCCCGCGGGAGGAGGCGCGCCTGTCGGTCCTGGGCTGCGTCAACCTGATCGATCAGGACATGGACGTCTGCCTGGTCGTGGACATCGGCGGCGGCTCGACGGAGCTGTCCTGGGTCGACGTGGCGGAGCTTCGCCGCCGCCAGCAGAGCCGCCACGCCCCGCCGCCGATCCGCGCCTGGGGCTCCGCCCCGGTCGGCGTGGTCACGCTGGCCGAGCGCTTCCCCGAAACCCAGCCGCGCGAAGACTGGTACGAGGCGATGAAGGCCGCCGCGCGCGAGACGCTGCGCCCCATCGCCGCTCCCGCCAAATTCGCGGAGGCGTTCGCCGCCGGGCGCGGCCAGATCATCGGCACCTCCGGCACGGTCACCAGCATCGCCGGCGTGCATATGCGCCTGCCGCGCTACGACCGGCGTCATGTCGACGGCTCCTGGCTGACGGCGGAGGAGGCGCGCGCCGCCGTCCGCCGCCTGCGGGAGATGGATGTCGCCGGCAGGGCGAAAGAGCCCTCCATCGGGCCGGAGCGCGCGGACCTCGTCCTGGCCGGCTGCGCGATCTTCGAGGCGGTGATGGACGACTGGCCCGCCCCGCGCCTGCGCGTGGCCGACCGCGGCCTGCGCGAGGGCGTGCTCTATGGCCTGATGGGCCGGTTCCGGCCGCGGCGGCGCAAGCGCCGGCGGCGGCGCGGACGCGGCCGCGCCAAGACGGGGACGCCGCAATGAGCGAAGACCAATGAGCGAGGACGACGGCGAACGCCGCCGCCGCCGCTCCGGCCCGGTCAAATCGGGTGGGGACGCGCGCGGCCTGTCCAAACGGGTGAAGAGCGCCAAGGGCCGCAAGCTGTCCTCCACGCTCTGGCTGCAGCGCCAGCTGAACGACCCTTATGTCGAAAAGGCGAAGGCGCGCGGCTACCGCTCCCGCGCCGCGTTCAAGCTGGCGGAGCTGGACGACAAATTCCGCTTCCTGAAGCCCGGCGCCCGCGTGGTCGATCTGGGCGCCGCGCCCGGCGGCTGGGTCCAGATCGCGTTCGAGCGCGGCGCGTCCCAGGTCGTGGGCGTGGACTATCTGGAGGTCGAGCCGATCCCGGGCGCCGACATGCTGCTGCTGGACTTCACCGATCCGGACGCGCCGGACCGGGTGAAGGCCGCCGCCGGCGGCGCGGTGGACGTGGTGCTGTCCGACATGGCCGCGCCCACGACCGGCCACCGCCCGACCGACCAGATCCGCACCGGCGCGCTGGTGGAGGCCGCCGCCGAGTTCGCGGTGGAGACGCTCAGCCCCGGCGGCGCCTTCGTCGCCAAGGTGTTCCAGGGCGGCCTCGAATCGGGGCTGCTGGAGCGGCTGAAAAAGGCGTTCGACAGCGTGAAACACGCAAAACCCGCCGCCAGCCGCCCGGAATCCAAGGAAATCTATCTGGTCGCCACGGGATTCCGGGGCGGGCAGGGATAGTCTCGCGTTGTAATCAGTCGCAAGAAATCATCGCCAATACGGTTCTGTATGATTGTTCTTCATCGCGCTTTATAAGAAGGTCGCAGCCCGGAATGCCTTCTAGATCAACTCGTATTGGGTAGTACTGGCGGTCAAGTCTGACGCCGTCGATAATTGGTGATGAGCTGGAAGGCATAGCGTTCGTTATCCCGAGGGCGATAGTTTTTCCCTGCACATTTATGATCTCTCCTTCGCCTTCGTGAATCTCAAAAAAACCATCTGTCATTATGTAGACTGGGCTTTCCCCAGATGCTTGCCCGCCAGATTGGATAACATCCGTTGATAATTCTACGAGTTGCGTAGCGGCTTGGCGAATTTGATCGCTATCGGTGTCCTCCGGATCAAGTTGCTCTATCGCTGTGCGCACACCATCGAGCGCGACTTGCAAAGCATCCATTCCGGTTTTTACGCGATCACTGGTCTGCTGATTGGCAGCCAGATTTCGATTATCTGTATCATCCAAAAACGCAATGGTGCCGAAGGTGAGTGTCCCAATGGCGCCAGCGAGCGCCACAATTTTTTCAAATGCGCTATCAAACATGAACTGTCCTCATGAAAATCACGCAGGGAAAAGGACTAAATGGGGTGTTCTAAGAGTACAGATAGACCTGCGGTCTATCCTAAATTTGTAGATTTTATTATCCATGGTCGCGGGAGGATTCCAAGCCGCATCACGCCCTTCCCCTCCGGCTCCTTATCGGTTAATCCCGCCCCGCAAGAGACGGCCCGCTGACGGGCCATGCCTTTAAGGAGCTCCGAATGGAGATTCGGGAAGGCGTCACTTTCGATGACGTCCTCTTGCAGCCCGGCGCCAGCGACGTTCTGCCCGCCGACACCCAGCTCGCAACGCGCTTCACGCGGGACATCCGCCTGAACATTCCGTTCGCGTCCGCCGCGATGGACACCGTGACCGAGGCCGAAATGGCCATCGCGCTGGCCCAGGCCGGCGGGATCGGCGTGATCCACCGCAATCTGGACATCGACGCCCAGGCCGAGGAAGTGCGCAAGGTGAAGCGCTACGAATCCGGCATGGTGGTCAATCCGGTCACCATCTCGCCGGAGGCGACGCTGCAGGCGCTTCTGGACCTGATGCAGTCGCGCAAGATTTCCGGCATCCCGGTCGTAGAGGGCGCGGCCCCCGGCGAACCCGGCAAGCTGGTCGGCATCATCACCAACCGCGACGTGCGCTTCGCCGAGGACCCGAACCAGAAGGTGGGGGAGCTGATGACCCGCCAGCTGGTCACCGTGCCCGAGGGCGTCAGCCAGGAAGAGGCGCGCCGCCTGCTGCACCGTCACCGGATCGAGCGCCTGCTGGTCGTGGACGACCAGAACCGCTGTATCGGCCTGCTGACCGTGAAGGATATGGAAAAGGCCTCCGCCTTTCCGATGGCCGCCAAGGACGGGCAGGGGCGCCTGATCGTCGCCGCCGCCTCCACGGTGGGGGACTCCGGCTTCGCCCGGGCCGAGGCGCTGATCGACGCGGGAGTCGACGTCGTGGTGATCGACACCGCGCACGGCCATTCCCGCTTCGTGCTGGATCAGGTGGAGCGGGTGAAGCGCATCAGCAACCAGGTCCAGGTCTGCGCCGGCAATGTCGCCACGGCCGACGGCGCCCGGGCGCTGATCGACGCGGGCGCGGACGCGGTGAAGGTCGGCATCGGGCCGGGCTCCATCTGCACCACCCGCATCGTGGCCGGCGTCGGCGTGCCCCAGATCACCGCGGTGATGGACGCTGCGGAGGCCTGCGCGAAGGCCGGTGTGCCGGTGATCGCGGACGGCGGCGTGAAATATTCCGGCGACGCGGCCAAGGCGCTGGCCGCCGGGGCCGAATGCGTGATGATCGGCTCCATGCTGGCCGGCTCCGAAGAGTCGCCGGGCGAGACCTTCCTGTATCAGGGCCGCTCCTACAAAGCCTATCGCGGGATGGGCAGCGTCGGGGCGATGGCGCGCGGCTCCGCCGACCGCTATTTCCAGAAGGAAGTGACCGACCAGATGAAGCTGGTGCCCGAGGGGATCGAGGGCCAGGTGCCGTACAAGGGCGCCGCCGCGCCCATCCTGCACCAGCTGGTCGGCGGCATCCGCGCCGCGATGGGCTATACCGGCTCCCGCACGCTGGAGGATTTGCGGACCAATGCGGTCTTCGTAAAGATCACCGGCGCGGGCCTGCGCGAAAGCCACGTCCACGACGTGTCGATCACGCGGGAGGCGCCGAACTATCCGAGCCAGGGCTAGGGCCAAGGTTAGGGTCTTGGGTCGGCGCGGGAGAGGGGACACATGACGACGCCGCAATTGCTGCTGTTCCTGGCGGCGTTCGCCCAGGTCGCGCTCACGATCTATCTGTATCTGCGGCTGCTGCTGTCGCGCGTCGCGGCGGTCCGCGGCGGCGGACTGGATTTCCAGCGGCTGGCTTACGATTCCAGCGCCTGGCCGGAAAAGCCCCGCGTTTTCCAGAACGCCGTGGCCAGCCAGTTCGAACTGCCGGTCCTGTTCTATGTCGCCGTCGCGCTGACCTATTCGCTGGGCGCGATCAACTGGCTGGCGGTGATCCTCGCCTGGGTCTTCGTCGTCGCGCGCATCGTCCACGCCGTGATCCACACCGGGCCGAACGTCATCATGCCGCGCCTGCGCGCCTTTCAGGTCAGCATGGCGGCGGTCGTGCTGTTCTGGCTCTATCTTCTGTTCCACGTCGTATCGGGCTGGCTGATCCTTGCGTGAGGGCGGCCGGATCGCCGCCGCGATCGACGTGCTGGGCGACATCGCCGGCCGGTCGCAGCCTGCCTCCGAAGCGCTTCGCGAGTGGGGACGCACGCACCGGTTCGCCGGGGCGGGCGATCGCGCGGCCATCGGCAATCTGGTCTATGACGCGCTGCGCCGGCGGGAGGAGATTGTCTGGCGCATGGGTGCGGACGATCCCCGCGCGCTGGCCATCGGCGCCGCCGCTCTGTGGCGGACAGAGGCCCAGCTCGACTTCGCCTTTTCCGACGACGAGCACGCGCCCGACCCGCTGAGCGAGGCGGAGCGCGCGGCGCTGGCGAAGGATCTGGAGGACGCCCCCGATACGGTGCGCGCCAATCTGCCGGACTGGCTGGTCCCGTCCTTCCGCAACATGTTCGGGGACGACTGGGCGGCGGAGGGCGCGGCCCTGTCCCACCGCCCGCCGCTGGATCTGCGCATCAATGCGCTGGTCTCCGACCGCGACAAGGCGTGGAAGGCGCTGGCCCGCCTGCATCCCCAGCCGCCCGCCGTCTCGCCGGGCGCGATCCGCTTTCCGGCCGGCGCGGCGGCCTCCCGCACGCCGAACATCGCCAGCGAGATGCCCTATCTGAAGGGCTGGGTGGAGGTGCAGGACGAGGGCAGCCAGTGCGCCGCCCTGATGACCGGCGCGGAGCCCGGCCATCAGGTGCTGGACTATTGCGCCGGCGCCGGCGGCAAGACGCTGGCGCTCGCCGGCGCGATGGCGAACAAGGGTCAGGTCTTCGCCTACGATTCCGACCGCTCGCGCCTCGCCCCCATCCATGAGCGGCTGCGCCGCGCCCGCACGCGCAACGTCCAGGTGCGCGAGCCGGGGGAGGAGATGTCCGAGCTGAAGGGCCGCATGGACCGCGTTCTGGTCGACGCGCCCTGCACCGGCTCCGGCGTCTGGCGCCGCCATCCGGACGCCAAATGGCGCCTCACCGAACAGGCGCTGCAGCGCCGCGTCGCCGAACAGGACGAGGTGCTGCGCGAGGCCGCGCCCTTCGTGAAGCCGGGTGGGGAGCTGGTCTATGTCACCTGCTCGCTGCTGCCGGAGGAGAATATGGACGCGGTCGGCGTCTTCCTGTCCGCCCATCCGGACTTCGCCCGCGTCCCGCTGATGCCGCGCTGGACGTCGCTGTTCGGCGAAGACGTTCCCCGGCCGATGGAGGTGGAGGGCGGCGCGCTGGTGCTGACCCCCCGCCGCACCGGCACGGACGGCTTCTTCGTCTGCGCACTGAAGAAGGCCGGCTGAGCCCGCCTGACCTTCGCCATGACCTGGGACTTCATTCCGCCGCTTCTGGCCTATGCTTTCGTCGCCACCGGCACGCCGGGGCCGAACAATGTGATGCTGATGGCGTCCGGCGCCAATTTCGGCGTGCGCCGCACGATCCCGCACATCGCCGGGGTGAATATCGGCGTCACCGTGATGCTGGCCCTGATCGGGCTGGGCCTGGCGCGCCTGTTCGAGGCATTCCCGGTCATCCGCCTGGTGCTGACGGTCGTCAGCATCGCCTATCTTCTCTATCTCGCCTTCCGCATCGCGACCGCCGCGCCGCCCTCGCCGGACGCAAAGGCCAAGGGTAAGCCGCTGACCTTCCTGCAGGCCGCGCTGTTCCAGTGGGTCAATCCGAAGGCCTGGGCGATGTCCCTGACCGTGGTGACGGTCTACGCCCCCGGCGAGTCCACGCCGGCGGTGATCGCCACGGCGCTGATCTTCGGCGCGGTGAACCTGCCCTGCATCACCGCCTGGACGGTGCTGGGGCGGGAGGCCGGGCGTCTGCTGCGCAACCCGCGCCGCCTGCGCGTCTTCAACATCGTGATGGCCGTCCTGCTGGTCGCCTCGCTCTACCCGACGCTTCGCTGAACCGGGCGCTGAGCCTTACTCGCCGTCCCGATAGGAATACGGCGCCCGGCCGCTGACCGGATTGTCGTAGGCGAAGGGGATGTCATAGACGGTCGGCCAGTATTCGAACTCCATGGTCGGCGGGCTGTCCGGCGGCAGGTCCGGGTTCTGGCCGGGCAGGGCGCCGGCGCTGTTGCGCACCCAGGCGCCGTCATAGGCCGCGTTGAACGTGTTGTAGACGTGCGCCGTCTTGAACTTCCAGCGCCCGTCCTCCTTCACGAATTCGTCGACATAGACGCCCGCGCCCCAGCTGGCGCTGCGCCCGGCGAATCCCATGATCATGATCGCGCGCATCCTTGCGGTGGCGGTCTGCGCGTCCTCGCTGACATGGATCACCGGCTGCAGCTGGACGTGATCCTGCAGGAAGCCTTCGCGCGGCCCCGTCGGCGCCCCGCGGCCCAGGCCATTGACCAGAAAGTCGCGCACCCGCTCGCGGCCCTGATAGACGCCGCGCTGGGCCAGCTCCATCGAGCCGTCCTCGGCGAACAGGTCGGCCAGCTCGTTATACAGGCCCTTGTCCAGATAATAGCCGTAGGCGTTGATCAGGTTCTGAATCTCGTTCGCCGCTTTCACCCGTTCGAGGCGCAGCTCGGCGTCGGCGAGCGCCGCCTCCAGTTCGTCCAGCGTGGTCGGCGCGCCCGCGTCCGGCTGCGGCGCCGCCGGCCTCATTTGCGGGTCCACCGCCGCGCCCGGATCGCCCTCGCGATAGGTCACTTTCTGCCCGCTGACCGGGTTCGGATAGTGGAAGGGCGGCGTGTAGTAGGCGGGGTAGGCATCGTATTCCAGCGTCGGCGGCGCGTCGGGCGGCGCCGCCTCGCTCGGCCCCTCGGCGGGGAAGGCCTGCTCGCCCCAGCCCTGTTCGATGTCCGTCGACAGGATCGTGTAGAGGTGCAGGGCGGAAATCTTCCACACCCCGTCCTCCTTCACGAAGGCGTTCTCATAAATCCCGTCTTCCCAGCGGCCCCAGTCCTGGTACTCGCCCAGCATGCCGATATGGCGGAACCGGCCCATCGCCGTGGTCCCGTCGGCCGCCACATGGATCACCGGCTGCAGGACCAGATGATCGTTCATCTGGCCGTCCTGCAGATCCTGCGGCCCCCACAGATCCTCCAGCGCCGCGCGGATATGGTCGCGCCCGCGATACACGCCGCGCTGGCCCGTCTCGAACGTGCCGCCCTCGGCGAACAGATCGGCGACGTCGTCCCACATCTTGCGGTCGACATAATAGCCATAGGCGCGCATCAGGTTTTCGATCGCGCGCTCGTCCTCCATGCGCTGGGCGCGCGCCTCCAGCATCTGCAGGCGCTGCGCCGCGGCGGCGAACGCGCCGCTCTCTTGGGCGATGGCGGGCGCGGCGGCGAAGGCCAGCGTAGCGGCGGCGGCCAGGATCAGCGCTCTCATTGGGCCGTCTCCTGGACTGGCGCATCCAGTCCCGCCCACGGCTCCCCCGTGCCCGGATTGGGATAGTGGAAGGGCGGCACGCACGTGCCGTTCGGATAGCCCTGACAGTCGGTCTCGGCCGGTTCGTCCGGCGGCTGTGGCAAATTGCGGAAGCGCTCGGCCCCCGGGCGCTCCGCGGGCCGCGGCGGCGCGCTCCACCCGTCCTCGAAACTGCCGTTCGGCCCGCCGCTGTAGTAGCGCAGGTCCGAAATCCGCCACAGGCCGTCATCGCCCTTGCGGTAGTCGATCTCGTACAGGCCGCCGGCCCAGGCCGCCATCGCGCCCATCTGGCCCAGCTGCGCCAGAACGCGCCAGCGGCCCTCCGCCGTGCGCCCGTCCTCATGCACCGTGATGAAGGGCTGCAGCGCGATGTGATTGCCGAGGCGCCCCTCCTCGAAGCCGAGATAGCCGCGCCCGTTATTGTCCATGAAATGCGGGGCCAGGCTCTCTTTCCCGATGAACACTCCCGCCGGATACGACCCGCGCGCGTCGTCGGTCATCAGCTCGGTCAGGTCCGCCCACAGGCCCCGGTCCAGATAGAAGGAATAGGTGCGCATCAGCGTCCTGATCGCGCTCACGTCCTCCGCATGCGTCACTTCGGCGTCCAGCGCATCCATCCGCGCGGTCAGCGCCGCCAGGCGTTCCATGCCGGCGTCCGCGTCGCCCGCCTCCGCGGCGCCCAGTTCCGGCTCGCCGGGCGCCGGCAAATCCGGCGCGGCGGGCTCGCCGCAGGCGGCGAACGCCAGCGCAAGACACACGGGCAGCAGGCGGTGCGCAGAGATCATGGAAATCCTCCCCGGCCGCGGGCTCTCCCGTCCCGTCGGCCCCATCGCATCGGTAATGCGTGAGCCTAGCATAGAGAGCGCCACCCTCCGCGCAATCGGTCCAGGGTTGCCGACCGGGAGCGGCCCGCCCGTTGCCAGTTTGGCCAGACTCGCATACGTCCTTGCGATGGCTTCCCCCACCGAAAATCCTCCCGAAAACCAACCCGAAAATCCGTCGCTGGCCAGTGACGTCGCCGCCCATCACGAACGCGCCCTGATCGTCGATTTCGGCAGCCAGGTGACCCAGCTGATCGCCCGGCGCCTGCGCGAATCCGGCGTCTATTGCGAGATCCACCCCTTCAACGCGGTGGACGGCGAATTCCTGAAGAAATTCAAGCCTAAGGCCGTCATCCTGTCCGGCGGCCCGGCCAGCGTGACGGGGGAGGGCACGCCCCGCGCGACCCCCGAAATCTTCGATCTCGGCGTCCCGGTGCTGGGCGTCTGCTATGGCGAGCAGACCATGGTCGCCCAGCTGGGCGGGGAGGTCCGCGCCGCCAACGAGCGCGAATTCGGCCGCGCCGATATCGAACTGACCGCCCACTCCCCCCTGTTCGAGGGCTTCGGCCCCGCGGGAACGCATGAGCGCGTCTGGATGAGCCATGGCGACCGGGTGGACTCCATTCCGGACGGGTTCGACGTCATCGCCCGCACGCCCAACGCCCCCTTCGCCGCCATCGCGGACGAGGCGCGCCGCTTCTACGGCGTCCAGTTCCACCCGGAGGTCAGCCACACCCCGCGCGGCGCCGCGCTCCTGCGCAATTTCACCCACACCATCGCCGGCATGTCCGGCGACTGGTCCATGGCCGCCTTCAAGGCCGAGGCGATCGAGAAGGTCCGCGCCCAGGTCGGCGACGCAAAAGTCGTCTGTGGTCTGTCCGGCGGCGTCGACTCCTCCGTCGTCGCCGTCCTGCTGCACGAGGCGCTGGGCGATCAGCTCACCTGCGTCTTCGTCGACACCGGCCTCTTGCGGAAGGGGGAGGCCGAACAGGTCGTGGAGCTGTTCCGCAACCACTACAACATCCCCCTGGTCCATGCCGACGAGGGCGATCTGTTCCTCGGCAAGCTGAAGGGCGTCAGCGATCCGGAGCAGAAGCGCAAGATCATCGGCGCCACCTTCATCGACGTCTTCGACCGCGAGGCGAAACAGGTCGGCGGCGCCAGATTCCTGGCACAGGGCACGCTCTATCCGGACGTGATCGAAAGCGTATCGGCCCTCGGCGGCCCCAGCGTCACCATCAAGTCCCACCACAATGTCGGCGGCCTGCCGGAGCGGATGAACCTGAAACTGGTGGAGCCGGTGCGCGAGCTGTTCAAGGACGAGGTCCGGGCCCTGGGCCGCGAGCTCGGCCTGCCGGAGCCCTTCGTCGCCCGCCACCCCTTCCCGGGCCCGGGCCTGGCCATCCGCATCCCCGGCGAAATCACGCCCGAGCGCGTGCGCGTGCTTCAGGAGGCCGACGCCATCTATCTGGAGGAAATCCGGAACGCCGGCCTCTATGACGAAATCTGGCAGGCCTTCGCCGTCCTCCTGCCCGTCTCCACCGTCGGCGTCATGGGCGACGAGCGCACCTATGAAAACGTCCTGGCCCTGCGCGCGGTCACCTCAACCGACGGCATGACCGCCGACTACTACCCCTTCGACCACGACTTCCTCGGCCGAACCGCCACCCGCATCATCAACGAAGTGCGCGGCGTGAACCGGGTGGTCTACGATGTGACGTCCAAGCCGCCGGGCACGATTGAGTGGGAGTAGGGGGCGGTGCGGGGCGGGCGTCCGCTTTGCGCCCATATCGGCCTTTCACGCTACTCGGGTTTCTCTCCAGAAGCGGTCGTTCATTCAGGTAAGCTGTAGATTGTCTGCCGGCCGACACCAGCTGCACGCCGGTCAGAAGTCACCAGTCAACCGACTGTTGGTGCCATGCCGCCCTGTGTGTTCGCATTCCAGTTGCGACCCGCACGCTCGGGATCGGTCGAACGAAAACCTAAGATCTGCTCAACGTCGGCGAGCTGCATGCCATCAATGCCGGAAAGACCGCGTTGGTCACGATGAAGAGCTTGAGTGTTTGTTTCAAGGAACCTGCCGCGTCAGTCGAGCAGTGATTGCCGGTCGTTAGACGGCAGCGCCGCGCCCGCAGCCTCGCCGCTACCAAAGCGCTGGTCGCGGCGAGGTGTTGGGATCACCTTCCAGCTTCGACGCGAGATCGCGATTAGATACACGCCGCAATGCCTCAGCTGCTACGAACTGAGCGCGCATCGCTAGCAGCATCAGCTCGTTCCGCGTCAAGCCGTGCGACGCATAGCGGGTACGGACATAGTCGGGGAAATGCGCTACAGCGCCGCGAAGGCGATCATCATGCGCAGTCGAAACCTCGCCGATCAGCGCCTCGGCGAGCTTATCAAAGTGGTGCGATAGTTTGCGGTAGTGTGCTTCGGGCCAGTCGCGCGCGGCAAGTGCCCCTTTGAGCGCGAGTTCGGCGGTCAGGCAGATCGTTTGTACCGCCGCATCAATATCGATGTCACCGGCGAGGATGCGAGCGGTCGCCGCGAGAGACGAGCGCGCGTTGGCAAAAAGCCGCTGCGCATCCCCAGTCCCATGCGACAAATCGCTGACGCCATAGGCGAAATCCCACAGGTCGGCGACGCCGTAAAAGGCACGCCATCCCTGTTCCGGATAGTGCTCGAAGATAAGCTCCAGCTCCTCGCGCGGTATTTCGATGCAGTCGATCGGGTTCACCGAGACGGTGCCGTAGGCGACTGCGACTCGGACCGGGTACATCTGGTCGCGCAGCGCCACGCCGCCCTTGAGCATCGCTGGCATCGAGAAATCCCCCGCGGGATATAGTGCATGGTAGATGGCCATGAGCGGGTCCCACATCGCCTTGTCGAACACGTCGCCGGAGATACACTCGGCCTTCATCCAGGCCATCGCGACGTGGAACGGCCGCTGGTGCAGCTTCAAGCCCTTCGCGATCAGTTCGTCGTCCCGCTGACGGATAAATTCCTTGTCGATGATCTTCGTCACAAGAACTTCTCAGCCAACTCGCGCTTTCCCCGTGGATCGGAATGCGTGATCTTGCGATCCTCGGGATAGTAGAAGCCGGTGATGTAGAGATCGAACTCGCGAATCTGCACTCGCACGGACAGCTCGTGATTGTCACCCCAGGTATCGCGCACGGACACCTGACATGTTTCCCCACGCATCTCGAATGTGAAGGATTCGCGCTTTTCCTTCTCCCATTCAGCCACGGCGGTGCGGATCAGCGTCTCGCTGATCGCGTCCCGCTTTTTCGGCGACAGCATATCAAGCGAGGACTCCTTAATCGGCCCAAACATCCCGCTGGCGTTCATTACCTCAAGTATCTTACGCATGTGGTTGCCGGTATGCTGGTTCACGAACAGTGACGAGCGCGAGCCATGTGGGGCGCCAAGCAGGTTCGAGCGAATATTCCACCACGTCTCGGCCACCTGCGCCCCACTCGCCTCTGCCGCTGTTTGCTGCGCGAACCAAGCTAGCGCATCGCGGCTGCGGATCGTGCCATCCGCCTCGAGTTCGACGGCGTTAGCGATGACGACGACGGGATGCGCGCTTTCGGCGTAAAGCGGCTGGTCGAGGCGATGCGCGTAAAGGCCCGGCACCTGATTTACCGCCTCAACAAGTTTGTCAGCCCCATCATCCGAATAGGGGCAGGTGACGAACCCGCGTACGAACTCGACCGTGTGATCAAGCTCTCCGTAGGTTTCCAGCTGCGACAGATTGCCGATGCGCTCCGCGCCTTTGCGCGGCGGCGCGGTCAGAATCGGGTGCCAGTCGGGATAATAGTCGACCGCATTGCCGAGTTCTCCAATGAGCTGTTCGACCATCATGCGGCCGGCATCCGGATTCGCCAGATTTTTAG
>ENA-ORCV01000342-ORCV01000342.1-marine-metagenome-genome-assembly--contig:-NODE-342-length-39284-cov-5.335527_pt1 | contig 39284 bp, 38 predicted proteins | sample MGYA00237779_ERZ508509 | MGnify/ENA primary metagenome ERZ508509 (study PRJEB26180, sample SAMN06268772) | marine metagenome | isolation source: Bioluminescent Bay, La Paraguera, Puerto Rico | place... | reverse complement strand
GATTTCTCGGCCATCCATTGTGGTGACGACAACTTCGAACTCCATGGTGCCGACCAATGACACCATGTCTCGGCCCATCTCGGCCAAGGCCACACCAGCCTCGCGCCTCGCGGTATCGTCGTCCCCAAGCTCTGCGCCATAGGTTTCATTGGTGGTCGAGCCGTTCACCTGGCGGACATTAGAATAGTATTTTGGCACTTTGCCTCTCCAGAAGTCTCAGCCTGAAGGGGCAAGTGCGACCGTTGGTTGCGGTGCTATGCCAGTGAGCCCGCGGCGTCATGTGCATAAGCGCAAGGACTGAAATCGGGTCGATTATTGCGCGCTCCGGACGGCCCGCGCACCAGCATATTGTGCATACAAATGACGCATGGTGAATGGCCCATTCGGGGTCGGGTTCTGCCGCTCTCGTCCTGGATTGATATTGAAATCCTTGGCGTGCTCCGGACGGCCGCGCACTAGTCGGCATGACAATGGCCGCTCAAACCGGCGATGGCCTGATCTTTGAATTCTACGTGGGCTCTGGCAAGGTGGGTTCATGGACATTCGCCCAGCAACCCGTGATGAACATCCAGCTTTATGCAAGCTGGACGCGTACGCCGCTGAAAAACGGGAACGGCAAGACGAAATACGAAGCTGGATCGAGCAGGGTACGCGTTCGCAGTGCTATGACAAAGAATGCCCGCGCATCGAGATCACGGTGACCGAGACTGAATAAGCGAACTCTCCCATCGATCGTTCTTACCGGCGCCGGCTTCTCAAGGAATTGGGGCGGCTGGCTGGCCAACGAGGCGTTTGAGTACCTCCTTGGGTGCTCTCTCAACGACCGCATCAAGAACCTGCTCTGGCAGTGCTACGAGAAGCGAACCGGCTTCGAGGGTGCCCTTGCTCGGCTCCAGAGCAAAGCCAAGAGCGACAGCGACGCCGAGGAGCTCATGCGAGCTCTTCGCGGGATGTTCGACTTGATGAACGGCGGCTTTCAAAGGGCACCTGGCCCTGAGATCGGCAGCGGTCACCCGGCCGCCAAGTTGCTCGGCCACTTCGACGCGATCTTCACGCTCAATCAAGACACCCTTATCGAGCAACGCTACACGCCGACAAACCCGCAGCGCTGGAACGGCATGCTGCTTCCCGGCACGACGCTCCTCGACCCGAAGAAGGGCGAGCTCTTTGATCTGCGCGTTCCCGATGACCCGACCAATTTCAAGCTCGCCAGCAACTTCCAGGCGTACTTCAAGCTGCATGGATCGAGCAGCTTCCGGCAGAGTGCTGAGGCCGATGACGCGCTTCTGATCATGGGCGGCGATAAGCTCGCTAGCATCGACGGCAGCGTGCTGCTGAAGTGGTACCGATCGGAGTTTCAGCGCTTCCTGGCGATCCCAGACACTCGGCTCGTGGTGATCGGCTACAGCTTTGGTGATCAGCACATCAACGAACTCATTCGGCAAGCAGCAACAGCGGGAAACGGGTTGCAGATCTTCATCGTAGATCCCTCCGGCGTCGACGTGCTCTATAACCGGCCCACTTCGAAAAGCTCCGTTCCGCCTAGCCACGGTACGGATAATCTCCTTAAGGAGCTCACACCGGTGCTCTACGGTGCATCGCGTCGCTCCCTTGAATCACTCTTCAGGCATCCGCAGCCCGACGAGATCGAGCGCTCCAAGCTCTACCGCTTCTTGGGCCTCTGACACGCGCATAGAACGGCGTGCTTGGGAAGCTATAGAAGACCGCTTTGGGCCAAAACTGTCATCGCGAGACCGAATCGCAAAGGACCGCAATGAGGTCGGGAGCTGCCGTTAGCCTGATGGATTGATATTGAAATCCTTTCCGCGCCCCGGACGGCCCGTGCACCAGCATATTGTGCATACAAATGGCGCATGGCGCTGCATGTCCGTGCGCTGGGCGCCTACGGTTGGCCAGGTACGGTGTTGTACTGTGGTGCACCATCACAAATCTCGTAGTAGTCGCCCTTGCTGCCGACGAAGATGTGTTCCGCGATCCTTGTGTCGGTTGGTCCATCAAACGCGCCGAGCATCAGCCCGATCCAATCGGCTGCCGGTGGATCGAAGAACATCGGCGACCCACAGGTCGAACAGAAGCCCCGGCGCACATTCTCCGATGAGAAATACCACGTCAGGTTTGCTTCGCCGCTGATGGTGACGGCTGATTTCTTGACGTCCACGCCAGCCTCGTAGTGCCCTGTTGCCTTTCGGCATTTGGTGCAGTGGCAAGACGACGCCTTGGGGATACTCCCCTGCACTTTGAAGGACACAGCCCCGCAAAGGCACGATCCGGTATGCATTGCCTGTCTCCGAGAAGTTTGGACTACGGTAGAGCCCACCCCCTGACGCCTCAACCCTGGTTCGCCGAAGTACTGACCCGCTCAACAAGAGGATAGATGGGTCTTGTCTTGCGCGCCGACTGCCTCACAATACCCCTATGGTTGAGCAAGATAATTCAACGACAGAAGTTTCGTTAGTCGGCGGCAGGTCTACCGTGACCAAACGGGGAAACGTTGTCTTTCGGCAGGCGGCGCCCTGGTCGCAGACAACGATGGCCCTGCTGCACCATCTTGAGGCGGAGGGATTCGAATACGCTCCTCGAACCATCGGCAATGGCTTCGATGAGCAAGGTCGGGAGATGCTGACTTTCGTCGAGGGCGAAAGCCCCCATCCCTACCCTTGGAGCGACGACGCTCTGCCCGTTTTAGGCGCAATTCTCAAGAAGCTGCACGCTGCAACGGCGTCGTTTTTTCCCCAAGCTGACGCGACATGGCGTCCCTGGTTCGGCCGCGATATGGGGTGCCCGAGTACCATCGGGCATTGCGACACCGGCGCATGGAACATCATTGCCCGGCAAGGCGTCCCAGTGGCTCTGATCGATTGGGAAGAGGCCGGACCGGTGGATCCGCTGGTAGAACTGGCGCAGGCTTGCTGGCTCAACGCGCTGCTCTTTGACGATGACCTTGCGGAAAAGTTAGGGCTCGGTGGCGTTGAGGCCCGGGGGAAACAGGTGAGAATGCTGCTCGACGGTTACGAGCTACCGGCTTCACGCCGCATAGGGTTCATGGGCCTTGTTCGAGACTTCGCCGTCTTGAATGCTGCGAACGAGATATCAAGCAACCTCGCGTTGCAAGCCACCGATCCGTCGGCTTTGCTCGACGCCGTGATTTGGCGCACCCGCAGCGCGGGTTGGCTGGTGAAGCATCATGACGCGCTAGATCGCATCGTCAGCGCGTCTTCCCCATAGTCGGCGGAAACCGGCGTCGTCGTAGCTATCAACCAACGAGACCAAGTGGTGGAACATGATCATCGTCCTGAATGGCTACCCCGGCGTGGGAAAACTCACCATCGGCGGCGAACTCGCCGCCCTTGTTGACGGTCGACTGCTGGACATCCATTCGGTCTACAACATCGCATTTGCGCTCACGGAGTTTAAGTCCCCTCAATTCATGGAAGCAGTCGAGGACGTGGAGGCGATTGCACACAAGCTAATCCTTCGCCTGCCAGATAATGTCCCCGTCGTCCTGACCACAGTCATTGCCGGCGACAGTGATTGGGGGAGGGCGGAGTGGAAGAGGATTGTGAAGCTTGGCGATACCAGGCCACCATTCCTCGTTGTCCACGTGCACTGTGGCCTGGACGAAAACATTCGGCGCATTCAATCACCCCAGCGCAGCGCCAAGAGAAAGCCACGAGACCCCGGCATGGCCCAACGCAACCAGTTGGAGGGCAAGATACTCGCCGGCTTTGACGCACCGCATCTGCTGGAACTTGATACGACATCCAAGAGCGCGGTTGAGGCGGCGAAGATCATTGCAGCTTGGGCTGCTTCACTGTGACAATCGCCTCTCGCTGGACCACCTCATCGACCTCGTACCGTAGAGAGACTCTCCATGCACATGCTTCATCACGTCTCTCTCGGTGTCACTAACATCGAAGGGGCCGTGAGCCTCTACGATGCGATTCTTGCGCCGCTCGGCTATGTCCGTGTCTGGAGCGATCTGCGACCCGGGGAACCTAACCAGGCCGTGGGTTACGGCTTGCCAAATGGCGGCGATAAGCTTGCGCTCAGGCTCCGGCCAAACGCAGTTGCAGTCGGCGAGGGTTTCCATCTTGCCTTCGCCGCACCCAATCAGAAGGCGGTTGACGCATTCTACAATGCGGCGATGCGCCATGGCGGGGCAGACAACGGCGTCCCCGGCTATCGCCCGGATTATGGTCCCAACTACTACGCGGCATTCGTAATCGACCTTGACGGTCATCACCTCGAAGCGGTGTCCAACTCTCCAGCCAATGCCGCTTCCCAACGGGAATAGGGCGCCCAGGCATGGATTTCCTTGCCGCGCTCCGGACGGCCCGCGCACCAGGATGTTGTGTCTACAAATGTCCAACATGGCTAAGGACCGTTTGGGGGTGGGAAGGGGACTGTCTGCCATTTGCTGAAATGACGTCGAAGCAGACACTGAAGGAGGCGCTCCAATATGCGGGTACAGCGCTCAGTATTATGGAGCGTCCCTAGCCAAGAACCGTCCTGCCACGGTAGCGACGACAAGAGGTCATCGCGCCTCGAAAGTGGAGTTGGACATCCAGCCAACCGTACCTTCGCCGACTCGAACGCGGCTCCACCCGCCTCCGGCTTCTACGAGCAGCACCTCGGTTCCGCCCGGCACCACCATTACGACCTCGAACTGCCTGCCTGGCCCGGTCCGTAGATTAACGTCGGTCGTGGTGTAACGCAGCGCGTAGGGCGCAGTGTCAGCATCGCTAGGGCTAGCTGGCTCGGGTATCTCTACATTCGCGGCCGCTTCAATCGGAGGGGGAGAGACCGGCGAAGGGGATGCGTCGGGAGCCGGATCGGTTTCAACTGGCATGGGAGAAGCGGATGGTGCGATAGCAACGGACGTCGGCGGGCCAGAAGTTGAGCCACCGTTGCTGGATAGAAGCGCATTCGCAAGCAAGCCGGCGCAGGCTACGACGCCGATCGCAACCAGAGCTCTTCCAGTGTGAGGGGCCCGTTTCTTGGTCGCTTCTACGGTCGGCACCCCTACGGTATCGTTCGCGGGCGCTGAAATCGATCCGGACGAACGTTGCCGTGGCAAGCCCGCAAGCATTCGCCGCCCCTGCTCGAAACCGGCCACTACACCGGTCCTGGAGAACTCCACCAGCTCGTTCAGACCGGTAGCGCTTGTGAGGTGCATGGTCTCATACAGGCAGATCGGGATCTGGCGATTGTCCTTGAAGCGTCGATCTGGCCCACCGCTCTTATTCGGATGTTGCCATGTATGGCCAATGATACTGGCGTCGCTGGGCACCCTCTCGGCCTCGATGAACCGGGAATCCTGCCATCTCAGGTTCAAGTCGGCATAGTTCACTGCCCCTACACGACTACCGTCCTGCACAAGCACGATGTCCGGCATGAAGAAGAGTATCTGCCTCCCGACATGCAGTGCGGGAGGGATCAGATTGCTTTTGATTACACTGGGAAGTTTGTAGGCAAGGGTGGTCGGCTTCCGTCGGACGAGATGAGAGGCACCGGCGTTGCGTTTCCACGTCGTCAGGTTCTGAACTGCGCCGCCCGCTTCTATGTGCCATTTGGCAGCACAGGCGCTCAGGGTGTCGAAGCCCTCGGCAAGGCTCGAGTAAGCAGTCTCGGCATCGCCCTCCAATTCATAATAGAGGACGGTCGTTCTGCGATACGAGTCCAACCATCTGCCGACCATCACCGCTGCCACGGCAATGCCGGCCCATATCAGGATGCCAAGCCCGCCCAATGCCAGCATGGCGATGACGCCGATCGCAGACGTGACCCAAAACAGCGCGACAGACATGCGCACCTGTTTTGCCTTGGCGTTGATCTCGTCGAGCATTTCCGAAAAGGGCTCGTCGCGCATATGCATGACATCGCCGGAGTCGACTTCGATCATTACGACGTCGTCCTTGCTGACCGGGGCGCTGGGACCAACAGCATCTCTCGTAGGTCCGGCCGGGCGCCGGCTCTGGCCGGCTCGCCCCAAGGTCGCGCGGTAGTAGAGCCCACCTTGCCCCGCATGAATGTAATGCCCGCGGGGCCCAGTTCCGATGCGAAGGCCTTTCACGCCGACAGAGACGCCGACCCCGGACTTAGAGAAGTTAAATCGGAACGGTCCAGCCGAAACCGATTTCCGAATATAGAGTGGCAAATGCGCCCCCGCATCCAGTTTGCGACCAGTCCTCACAGCCCGCAGGTGGTGCCAGTCTAGAGGCAGTATTGAGTACGTAACGAGATCGGGCAAGCGACCCGGTAGCTGGTTAGGAGGCGACGAAGCTACTGCCAACTTTTCGGCGTAAGTCCAATCTCGCCAAACGACCGAAATGGGGTCGACTGCTGACTGACGGAGACTGCGCCCCTTTCCGGACATTGGTGCGGGTTCGGTGATATCCCGAGATCAGTCGGTCCGCTCAGGTTCCGGCAACGTCGAAAAGGGGGTGGGTAGGGGACAGTCTGCTTCCCGCTAAGTTTAGTTGATTCCAGACTTTGTTTTCGACAAACTGAAACACGCGCAATCGATCCACGGTGCGGCAGGGTGGGTGAGAAAGACCACCTAAGTCTGATGGTCGAAGTGTACTCGCCGACGGTTCGGTAGAGAAGAATACATATTTTTATGTTCTATACCTTGAAAAGGCCGCACACCTATTCGAGCGGGCTGAAGTTGCTCCATCCATAAGTGCATGCGATTGCCCTTCAAATGTCGATGATCAATTGAAGGAACTCTAATATCTTGCAGGATTTCGATCCTTGTGCCGAGTGACGCACAAAGTTTACTCGGATCCGATTATGTCCTTTAATACAGTACTGTCGTCACAGTTGTCTATTAGTGTAGGTATTATTGGAGGCGTATTTGTTATGACGAAGGAAATTTCATATATTTGTTTCTGAATCTCTTCCCTCGCCTGCTCGATTCCTACTTCTGAATTCTCGAATTTTCTCTCTATCTCCTTTCTAAGGATGTCGTACTTTTCACCGTAATTTTTAGCAACGTCCGGATGATCCAGCGCTTGCGCTTGCGAAATCATCATGTACAACGATGCGCAATGAAGTATGAAATCCTCTGAAATTGTGTTCGTGCGGCCATAGGCGTTGCCGAATAAGTTGAATGTTACTGCGGCACAAGCCGCAAGAAATGTTGATGTACGCCTAATCGATAGCGACAAATCAAATATTCTAGATAACACCGTTCCCTCCATATCTTCGATACATAAATATACCAAAGTTCTTTCCTGCCGGTATCTCCCAAGGCAACGTCGCGTTTCGGTAATTTACTTCATTGCGTCGACCGCCAAATTATAGTTAGATGCGATTAGCAGCTTGAATGCGCAATCGACAATTGCTCTTCTCCAAGAATGCCGAAAGAACGCTTTCAGGAAATTGATGAGGCCGCCTCAACGACCACTATGGGGATTGAGCGTATTGCAATTCAATGCCTGATTTGGGATCGATTTCTGCCGCTCCCTGTATTCCCTGATATCACCCCATCCTCCGGCCGTCACCCTCGGGCTTGACCCGAGGGCGCTACACTTCAAGATGTCCCAATGGGCGGCTATGTCTACATTCTTGCCGATATGCGGCGGGGGCGCACTTACATTGGCGTCACCAATGATCTCGTTCGCCGGGTTTATGAACATCGCGAAGGCCTGGTCGCAGGCTACACCAAGTCCCGTAACATCAAGCGCTTGGTCTATTTCGAGCAGTTCGGTGATATCACGTGGCCATTCAGCGTGAGACGTCGCTCAAGCGCTGGTACAGCCGCTGGAAACAGGAACTGATCGAGCGGGATAACCCCGATTGGCGTGACCTCTGGGACGAGATCGTCAAGTGAAGTGCCCTCGGGTCAAGCCCGAGGGTGACGCGCGGTGGGTAGGGAGAAGGCAGGTTCTGGTCGCCCCATCGTGTGGGCTTGGTGACCACAAAGGGGTCGAGACCGGACCATCGCCGATGCGCCTCGTTCGAGACATGTTGAGAACGTCAGGGCCTACCCCATGCCGTGAGGGAGAACTCGACTTTGAGTGAAATATTGTTTCTCGTATTCTTTTTGGGCGTGGCGGTCAGTATTACCGCAATCTATCGCGTGGCCAAGCGGTCGGGCGTTGGATTTGACAGCCCAATTGAGATAAGCAGGTTTTCGAAGGGGCAGAGGGTCGAAAAGAGAGCCAAATTCTGGCGAGCATTGTTTGATCCGGAGCAGAAATTGGATCTGTTTTTGCTCGCTTCTGGCTTCATATCATCACTTGCTACGATTGTAGCTTTGGATCTTTTGGTGTAAATTTATTCAAAATGATCTTGCCGAGGGCATGGCGGAGCCATCGTCCTGGCAGGTTTTGGACACAGTCCTCGTATCCCGGTTTGACCGCAATGGGGTCGTCTTCTGCCGCTCCCGTCATGGATGATATCGAAATCCTTGCCGCGTTCCGGACGGCCTGGCACCAGCATGTTGCATCTATAATGTCCAGCATGGTGAACGGGCGTACGGGGTGTGAAGCGGCCCTACCGCACTTGGCGGCCGGCCCCGCAATCAGACGATATCAACTGGTCAGGAATGTTCGCATGGCACGCGCCATCTCCCCGGCCATTTCGATCCGTCGTATCCACTGCAGGGCGTCATCGTCATAGCTATCTGCCATCGAGCCATATTCATCGATGGTGCGGTAGGATAGTCCATGCGCCTCGAAATACCCGATGCAGTACCCTAGCCGTTCGACCAACAACGGCCATTCCACGTCATTGGCAATGCTATCGACCCGGCTATTCTCGACCAGTTCTACAGCCACATCTCGATGCATTCGACGGATAGCGAATAGCAGGTCCGCGCGACGCCCCGACATCAACTCGTAGGCTTGGTTGACGGGGACCTCGGTTTCCCGCAGCCTCCGTGGAATGCGTTGCATGGCCTCCTCAGTACGACCGACAATCAGAAATTGTGTCGCTGGTTGTGTCGCCAGACACGCCCCCAATTCCTCAGGATCCATGTCGATCCACCGCAGGACATGATCGATGTCCGAATAGAGCACACGCTCTCCTTCGGCATCGAGTGCAAGGCGAACTGCGTCTCGACGGGCACGACCGATAATAGCCTCACCTACAGGATGGTAAGCAACTAGAGCGCCAAGCTCGCCTTCAAGAACTTCGGCGACCTGACGATCCGTGGACTCAGTTAAGCTAACCGCCACGCCGGAGAAGTATCTCCGAAGCGTCGGCGCTGCGTCCTGAAGGGGAAATGACAGCCTTCCTTCGGTGTCGTGTAGGATGGTGGCCAATATGGTCCGGTCAGACAATACGTGTTCCTCCATACTCACCTCAGATATCAGGAGCGGAGTCTGGCACTTCAAGCGGCAAATTCGACGTCGGCAGCTGTCCGGCGGGTTTGGATTAGCTCCCCGGAAAGGTCGCCGTAGACATCGGGATATTTCCCAATGTCGGCACGTCCAAACGCCGAAAATATTGTCGCTACACGATTTTTGCGACCTACTCAGCCAGTAGTTCACTCCGCGTTAAGGCTAATGATCTCTTTATGGCGCCATCAAATTCTGAGCCGAGGAATATCATGATACGCACCGCCACCGTAGTAGCAACGCTATTGCTGTCTTGCGCCGCAGCCACCGCCGCTGACCTCTATGTCCCAGTGACGCCTGAGCCAATCTACGAAGCAGCGGGATTTGATTGGAACGGACTCTATGTCGGTTTGCACGGTGGCGGAGAGCAGTACCGCCTGGCGTCGTTCGCCGCCATCGGCGGTGTCGTGGGCTTCAACTTCCTTCCGACAGACGCGCTGCTTCTCGGTGTCGAAGCTACGGCCGACTACACTTGGAACAACGCAGGAAACGGTGTGGATCTCTTCGCAAATGTGCGCGCAGGCTGGTTGGTGACAGATCCGGTCCTGGTTTATGCGCTTGCGGGTGTCGGCACGTTTACCAGCGGCGGGAACAGCGTAAACCTCTATCAACTTGGTGGTGGTGTTGAGTTCGCCGTCACCGACCAGGTAACGGTCCGGGGACAACTGACAGGCGAGGGTAATTTTGGCGGCACCAGATTTTTCAATGCCGCGCGCGCCACGGTTGGCGCAGCGTTCCACTTCTAGTGTATGGTCAAGATGACAATGGGGTCCGCTTAGGCGGGCCCCTTCCCGTTTCTTGAGACTTCTCGGCAGACTCTGTTCACCAAAGACGACCTTGTAATGGCAACGGGGGCAACAGCTGGCAATCGGCAATGCGCCCCCTTTCGGTCGTTGCAACACCGATCACCATCTCCCAATAACGGAAATCAAATCCCCCCAAATCCGGGCTCCACTACCGAAGCGGAAGGATCCATCGCCCTTTGGAAAGCCGATCGCGCACAAGCTTTTTGTAGTCTTCCGGTGCCGGTGGCACTTTTCTTCGGTGGCGCCGGTTGTTGCAGAGCCAACAAGAAGCAACGACATTTTCGAGAGTATCTTTGCCACCATCGCATCGCGCACGGAGGTGTTCCGCAGTGCATCTAGATGGGCTCTTGTCTGAGGCCGGCAACATGGCGCAGCCACAATACCAACATTTTCCGTCTTGGCTGTCGCTGGCTTGATTGCGCAGCTTGCTGAGCTTCGACATGGCACTTCCAAGATCGTTGACGATCCAGAAAGTTGCCGCAGCCTGCAAAGGCGCCCCTGCACTCGGCCGCTATTGGCGGGCAACCGACGGGGCATAAACCCGACCCTGATGTGTGCAGAATTAGGATATCGAGGGGACTTGTGACACGCAAGCCTGCGGAGAGAGGCATCGGCAACGCGCCCCAAATTTGGTGGCTCTCGGCAATCGAGAGAAATCCCAATAGCTGCCGGTCGGTTCAATCCGCCAAGATGTGGGGCAACTGCTGGCCCAAATGGCCGAAGAAGCGGTTTCTTCATGCAGGCGCACGATTACAGGAGGACTGGGCTTGGCGGATTTTCTCAAAGTCGTGTGTCTGACGCTATTTGCACTCTTTGGGGGCCTAGGTACGGCGAGCGGGCAAGAACACGGGGGATGGCCTACTGACACGCTCATCATGAAGGCGGAGGAACTTCTCGGCAGGGAGAGTTTCCAGGAGCGGGCGGACGTACCGCTGCCAGCAATGATGTTGCTCGATCCAACGGAGGAGGCCTCGTGCTTTGTCGAACCGGGGGATCGGATCCGCGCCTTTGTTGCCGACGACTTCTCTACGGTCCTGCTAATCGGTAACGAGACGTCGATTCACACGCTCTGGTTCTATTTTCCCATTTTAGGGGTGAGAGACACTGACGAAGCGTTCGCATTTTATGATGGCATGCTAGCGCATCTCTTTCCGGATTGGAGCGGCGCCGACGGCTGGGCCGTTCAATCGCTGCAAAGATCATGGGAAGTTGGGGCCGCTGCATTCAAGGATCCCACGATCAGCCGGGACGCCATGATAGCGCGTGATGGCCATGCAGGTGCACGACTGGCAGGATGGGGTGTTCCGCCCGACATCATGACCTATCGCATTACCGCGCGAGCGCACTGCGAAAAGATATCAGCAGAATTGCTCGCGTCACCCCGCCGCGCGCCACGCGACAAAGCGCAACGCGACAACACGCAGGAGTGGGCGCAGCTACAGTTGAACTACCTCCATCACCACACCATCGATATGTCGGAAACGCCGATCTACCTCGGTCCGCTGTCGGGGTTTCGCAACCCCAGAACAAGCGATGAGACAGTGCGTCTCAATTCCTCAGGCTATTTGGGAGATAGATTGGTCGACTTGGATCTCTGGATTGAGAAACAGGCCGACGGCGCTTTCGCGTCGACGCAGGACTTTTTGGCCGAGGGCTGGGGCTATGAGCAACATTTTCTCATGCTAATCCAAGAACCGCTGCTTTGGCTCGAAGGTGAAGAGGTCCGATATCGTGCCTTGATCGATAGTCTTTCAGTGGATGTTACGGGGTCGATCGACGGATACTACGCCTATCAGCCCTCGTCTCTGTCGGGGCTTCTTTTCGCCGAATCCGCGCCAGCGGCAATCGCGCCACAACAGCGGATTGACCCGCCCTATATGAACCTCCGTGAGGGACGAATTGGCTATGGCGTCGAAGGTAGGGCAGCAGCTGTGGACATTTCGGACACGCCGATCCATGTGGGAGGTATCAGCGGACTTGGCGGCAACCTGAGATTCCCCGCGCCTCTCGAGGGAAACGTCGAGGGATTGGTCATAACACTTCGCGACGCAGCACATGATGAGGCCCGCATTGATCTCGCCGCGTGGCTTACACGGCAGTCAGGCACTGCCCCTGGGCCCAACCGGCTCAGCAGCATTTCCAATCCTGCAATCGACTTTGCTCTGGGCTCGCGTCGGTACAGCCTGGTTGTCGAGACAGCCACGTTTGAAATGGCGGACGGCAACGCTGAGCGGATCGACATCTTCGCAGGCAGGCTATTTGCTCAACCCTGACGTTTAGTCGGGGCAAGGCTAAAGCAGCAAGGAAGCGCCCCGTTTCGGACGTTGAGCAGTCCTGTGCGAGATACTGAATGCCGCCTATCCATGACACCCGTGGCAAATCCTGGTTCGCCAGTCATGACGCGGTGACCTATTCCGATGCAGGCAGCCCTGCCGCAAGAAGGTGCTGCCGCATCAGCGCTATGTCTTCCGAGCGACGGAATGGTATGACCTGAAAATGGCCTGCGATCGTGAAGCGCGGATTCACCTCAAGAAGACGCTGTCCCGCTCGTCTGGCGGCTTCCTGGTCGCCGATAGCGGCGGCGGCAATTGCCAGGAAAACTAGGCACGGTTGAAATTGCGGACCCCGTGCCTCACAGGCCCGTGCGCTGGCAAGCGCGCCTTCAAGATCGCCGTTAAACATCTGGGCGCGCGATGTCAGGGCAAGGCGCAAGATCGGTCCGGCCGGGTCCACTCTTGCCAACGCGTTCCAGGCAGCCAGTGAAGCGACATGATCTCCGGATCGATCAAGTATATCGGCATAGGTGCTCAGGGCGGTGGCGTCGTTCGGGTTGAGTTCCAGGGCGTGGCGCAGCATTTCCAGGGCGCCCTCATAATCGCCTTGCCTGGAAAGCAGGCCCGCTAGCGTCGCCCGCGCGGTCGAATAGGTAGGGTCGATCGATACCGCCTTCACCGCTGCCTCGCGAGCCAGCACGAGGGTTGCCGGATCGCCCCTCCGTTCATCATAGGGTTGGATGAATAACTGCACGCGAATCTGGGCCAGAAGATCCCACGCCACGGAATAGTCTGGATCGAGCTCAAGCGCCTGTTCGACAAGGCGCAGGGCCTCGAAGGTCTGATGGCGTTCAAACATCAGCAATGCCCGCCGTGCCTTCATCGTCAACTCATAGGCACTGAGCACAGCGGTACCATGGGTGGTTCGCTGCGCCACTGCGTCCCGCGCTTGCACTACCAGAGCTGATACCAGTTCCGTCGAAACCTCTTCCAGAACCAGAGGGAGGTCGGAATAGGGGCGTTCGAAGCGGCTTGCCCAACGGTTGACTCCTGATTGGAGGTCAACCAGCTGAACGGCCAGCCGAAGTTGGTCGCCAATCCTGCGAACGCTGCCCTGTACTGCAAAGTCGGCGCCAAGCGTGTCTCTGATCGTCGCCAGGTCTGCATCGCGATAGCCAAAGCTCGAGGTCCGGGCGATGACCGCCAGATCGCGAAACCGCGACATCGTCAGAATGACCTCGTCTGCCAACCCTTCGCCCAGCCAGGCTGTCTCTCCGGTCTCTCCACCGGCATCGAAGGGCAACACTGCGACCGTGGCCTGCGGGGTTCGTGCAAAGAGGGCGGCATTGGTTGGCGAAGAAAGGTAGTTCCATAGGATCACCGCTGTGACCACCGCGAACGCTACCAAACTGGCAGCCACGAGTGCCAGCCTGCTATTACGCCCGATTTTTGTCCGAGACGTGCCCGCCACATCCTCACCGAACTCAACTGGTGCGGCGAACATGTAGCCGCGCCTTGGCACTGTCTTTACGATCTTCTGGTCGGCATCGCCGATTGCTTTGCGGATATCGCGAACGCATTGCGCCAGGGCGTCGTCATTGACCGTGATGTCCGGCCAGACGATGGCCACCAGGTCGTCTTTGCTCACCACCCGTCCGCTGCGCTCAACCAGTGCCACAAGGGTGTCGAAAGCTTTTGGCCGCAGCTCTATCTGCGTGCCGCCGTCAAGTAGCGCCATGCGATCGAGGTCAAGGGTGAAATGGCTGAAGCGGAAGTAGCGGCCTGCCAAGTAACGCCCTCCATCGAGGTTACGACAGCAAAATTGTAGCCCACTTCCAGCAAAATTGCAGCGCGTCTACATGACCGGCAGCTCCTGAAATTCCAGTCTTGAGGTGTCAAAGCGCTCGCCGCCAGAAACAGGAGATCAAGCATGAAACGTTTCGTACTCGCCCTTACCCTCACTGCCTTCGCGCTGCCTGCACAAGCAGAGAGCCTCAAGGAGCAGCTTGTGGGTACCTGGGAACTCGTCTCGCTCACCGTGAACCAGGGGGATCGCAAGATCGACCTGTTCGGTACGGCACCACGCGGCATCCAGGTCATGACCGCCGACGGCCATTTTGTGAACGTCATCACCCGCGAGAGCCTGCCACTCTATGCGGGGGCCAATCGCATGCAGGGCACGCCCGAGGAGTATACGGCCATCGGCCAAGGCTCAAACGCCCTCTATGGCACCTGGGAAGTCGACGAGGAGGCCGGCATCGTCACCTTCAATGTCGATGTCTCGACCTTTCCAAACTGGGAGGGAGAGAAACAGCGTCGCCAATTTACCATCGAGGGCGACACCTGGCGATACGTTAACCCGATGACCGCCATAGGGCCGGGCAGTGTGGATGTTGTTTGGACCCGCAAGCCATCCGCTGCGGAACTCGCCGCCGACCGAATGGCAGCCGCTGTCGAATCCGACGTCAACTATGGTTGGGGCACGGCCGAGGTCGCTGAGTAGTGAAAAACAAGGTGAGTTCAGGGACCGGCACAGGCTATCTACCGGCCGGCCCCGCGTCTGTCGACATCCAGCACCGCTAGCTGGAGCAGTAATATCGACCTAATCACACTTATTGGTGGAGCGGCGAGAATGCGAACCTCGGATTTGGATACAGTGCATCGGTTCTGGTTTGGGCCGCTCGCTGATTTTCAGGCGTTCAACGCTGATCGTATGGCGCTCTGGTTCGCCGGCAAAGCTGATGATGAAATAGCCCGGCGATTCTCGGAGACGCTCAAACAAGCTGAATCCAGCACGATTGATGCCCTTGCCCTTAGCCGATCGCAACAGGTCGGCTTGGTGGTTTTGCTCGACCAATTTCCCCGCAACATCTTTCGTGGGCAACCAAAAAGCTATGCGTTCGACAACAGGGCGCGGCACGTGGTGGATACCATCACCTTAGGCGGAATGGACGGTTTCAAACTGGTTGAGCGCGCCTTTCTGACGATCTGCCTAGGTCACAGTGAGCGCCTGGACGACCAGATCCGCGCGATGCGGCACTTCATGAACGACATCAAACCTCATGCGCCGCCTGACAATCCGCTTTATCGGGCGGGTGCTGTCCGGACGGCGCAATATCTCGACATTATCACGCGGTTCGGGCGATTTCCGCACCGAAATGGCATATTGGGTCGGAAGACGACGATCGAGGAAGCCCAGTTTTTAGTCGAAACTCAGCTCGCCTCTGTTTAGATATGCATCATCCACGAACGCAAATTGTTCGAGTGATTCACCAGCGGTGCTTGACCGCAACTCTCGGAGCCAATCCGCCGCGCTGGTAACGGTCCGGGGACAACTGACAGGCGAGGGTACTATTGGCGGCACCAGACTTTTCAATGCCGCGCACGCCACGGTTGGCGCAGCGTTCCACTTCTAGTGCATGGTCAAGATGACAATGAGGTCCGCTTAGGCGGGCCTCTTTCCGTTTCATGAGACTTCTTGGCGGACTCAGTTCACAAAAGACGACCATGTAATGGCTGCAATGGGGGCAACATCTGGCAATCGGCAATGCGCCCCATTCCGACCGCTCAGGCTGTGGTGGCGACTTCCCGAGAGCTGCCGGTCTGTTTGTGAGTAGCAGACACCTGCCTTTTGTAAGGCCGCCATGAACCAGGCGCCGGTGCCCTGCGTTGCCGACAAGAGCATTCTGCAAGGAGCTAGACATGGATGATCTTTGGCAAAACGAGCGCCGCCTCTGGCAGGAAGGAGTTGGTGCGTACGAAGAGCTTATGGGACCCGAATGCGTGATGGCATTTGCGTCGATGGGGATCATGGCTAGATCAGAAATCATCGACAGCATCCGTGGCGCCCCCAGATGGTCAAGCATAGACATGACTGACACTACGCCAACGGGGCCGGCAGGCAATGTTTCCATCATTGGTTATCGCGCGCTAGCGACGAGGCCAGGAAATGAGCCTTACGAAGCAGCCTGCACATCGACCTACGTCGCAGTCGACGGACGTTGGAAACTTGCCCAACACCAGCAGTCGGCAGTCCAGCGGGCTTGACTAGAGGCTTCTATCGAGAACTCAAACGGCCAAGCTTTAATGCGGCGGTCCAAGTCAAAACTCCAACTCTGGTCTACCCTTGGCTGGGGTTGGGCAGCGCCCACAGCGATAACTCCCTGGTCGGCTCGAGTGCCGATTTCGGGGTCATTCGTGGCATCTCTGAACTTGGTCATGAGCCATTCGCCACGTCAATTTCGAACTTCGCCAGCAGCTATAAGGCATTTGTAGTCTGGTGCTGACCGGCGGGAATGGGGTCGGCTGGCGACAATCGGCTGAGCGCCCCTTTCCGGACATTGGTGCTGTCTCGGCCGCATCCCGAGGGTAGTCGGTCCGCTTGTGCCGACATACGGTCTTCGGCGGGGGGCGGTCCGGTTTGGAACCTTGCGCTACCTCAACCTGACGACAAGCGGTATCGTCAACTATTGTTGACGATACCAAGTGCGTCAACTAATGTTGACGCATGAATAGTCTCGACAAACGCTCCGTACCCAAGGATCCCGAGCAGGCACTGGCCGCTGTTGTGGCGCTGCGCCACCTTGCAGACAAGGTCGAGGCAGAAGCGGTCTCCAACGCGTTGAGGCAAGGTTGGACCTGGTCCAGAATCGCGCAAGCCCTGGGTATCAGCAAGCAAGCTGCTCACAAGCGCCTTTCCGTCTTCGCCCCTCCCAACACTCCTCAATGAAAGCGCGGCAATGTTCAATTCGTTGATGACCAAGCTCCGGGATGCCCGGACTATCAAAACTCTATGCGAGCTGGCCGAAGCGCACGCGCTACGCGATCAGCAGCAAAAGCCCGGCGCCGAACACTTCCTTTTGGCTGCACTAGACTTGGAGGACGGCACAGCTCGCCTGGCGCTTTCAAGAGCAGGAGCGGCCCCGGAGGGCCTGCACAGTGCGATCGAGCAACAGTACCGCGAAGCGTTGGGTTAGCTCGGCCTGCCTACCGATGTCACTGACCGGCCACCGGTTTCCTCTGCCAGCACCGCCGCTCGTGGTGTCTACTCGGCTTCCGCTTCAGGACAAGACGTCATGCAGGGGCTGGCGAAGGCCCGCGCGCAGCACTCGCCGCTCCTAGGGAGCCATATCGTTGCCATCGTGGCCGGCATGCCCCACGGCGTTGCAGCGCGGGCGCTTCGGTGCATGGGCGTTGACTTGGATGACCTACGGCTCACTGCTGAAGCGGTCTCTCGTGAGCGGAAGCGAGCCTGAAGATCTTTTGCCGTTTCCAAAGGCTGCCGCCTCGAAGGGGCCCCACTCGCGACCCAAACGGGGTGCGAACCGTTCGGGCAGCGCCGGTGGTGCAATGTCCAAGAGCCGCCAATGAGGCTGCTTCAACGGGAGATGCCGTTCGAGGGCCATCCCTTGAGCCTGCGTCCCGCCGATACTCGCTACGAGTGCCTTTTGTGATCAGGACGGAACCTTGCGTTTACTTGTAGGTCAGTACCGTAGGGAGTTCCAGCCAGTTGGGCCATTGCCTACTGAAGGAGTTGTTCAGTGGACGACTTGGACCTGTTTGCCGATGATGGCGACGCTGCGGAGGCCGCAAGCCTAACACAACAGGCTATCGTCGATACGCAGCAGAACCTTGGCAAAATGCTCGATCTGATGCCGATTGGCCTGCTGATCCACACGCAACAGGGGATCGTCTTTGCCAACCGCCAGGCGTGCAGCTTCCTACAAGCTGAACCCGCCATTCTGCGTGGCCAACACCTGCTCGATTACGCCGCAACCGGCGACGTCGATGCCGTTTCACACGCTCTACGATTGACGTTCACCGATCCCGATTCCAGCTTCGACATCGATTGTGCCATCGAGCGTCCGGATGGCAGCAGCCGATTGATGAAGCTGACGACGGGGTCGCTTCCTTGGGCCGGCAACCCCGTCATTCAAGTCCTGATGCAGGACATCACCGATCAGAAGAGGGCGGAAGTCTCCCTTCGCCAGATGACAATTACTGACGAACTGACGGGCGCCTATAATCGCCGACACGCGCTCTATGAGGCCGGGCTGCATTTTGACTCGGCCGTCGCCGGCAGAGCACCCCTGAGCATCGTGATGCTCGATATCGACCACTTCAAGCGGGTGAACGACACCTACGGACATGATGCGGGCGACTGCGTCCTCAAGGCACTTGCCAGGCTTGCTCACCAATTCCTGGCCACCAACACCAAGCTGGACTCACCTCTGTTTGCCCGGTTTGGCGGCGAAGAGTTCCTCTTTCTTCTGCCCGGCGCCGGCGACCAGAGCGCCTTTGAATTCGCTGACGCCTTCCGTCAGCGCGTTGCAGTGACTGCCATAGACCTGCCAGGCACGAAACTGAAGGTAACACTATCGGCAGGGACAGCTGGATTTCGAGCGGGCGACACCAGCTTTGATACGATGCTTAAGCGCGCCGACACGGCCCTCTACATTGCCAAAGCGGAAGGCCGCAACCGGGTGTGTCCGTCCGATTGATCTTTCTAGGTCACGTTGCTATCGCCGGGGCATTCGTCCAGACCAAGAAGATGTCGCCCGCGGATCGCTCGCAACGCTGCATGCAGGTTTGCGGACTGTCGGTCCCGATTCGGTCACTTGCGAAGCTGGCGATGAGGGCAGGGGGGCTGCCACAACCCGCCGGTCGACTGAGCGCCCCCTTCCTGCCGTTCAGGCTGCCAGTTCGATTTCCCGTAAGCGGCCGGTCCGCTCTGGTCCTGGCAACGTCGAGAACGAGGTGGGTACCCGCCCGGCGGCAAAGTGGCGGGTGGGGAGCGGACGGGCGACGATCGCGACCCCGACCGCTGCTTCAACCAGATTGCGGTCAGAGAACGCCAACTCGTGCATCATTTATTCGTCACCCACTATATCTGTCAGACCTGGGAAAATTGCCAATGGTCAGTTTCTTAGCCCCTGGCATTTAGTGATTGAGCGGGACCAGTATCGCGTTCATTAAATCTGGAGAAGCGAGAGCATGTCCTCCGCACCGCCATGGTATGTCAGCCGGCCACTCTTGCTGGCCCTTATCGTTCTTGCTGTGCTCGCTTTTGTCGCGCTCACGACAGGTCCTTCCTTCTACAGGACTTACGTCTCGGACCACGCAGAGGTTACCTTCGAAGTTCGCGCCGAATTTGAAGTTCATGGACAAGTCTACTCCGGTGACGCCGTGTGGAACGGGCAGCTGTCGATCGCAAAAATACCGACAACCTCAGCACAAGATCCTTTTGTGAGGGGCGAAGCGCTCGCACTTAGAGGTGGTCCGGACCCCCTCATCATGCTTCGCCGGGCAGAAGGCAAATGGTCTCATCGGGGCTACGGTCTTTTTCCGTTGCTATGCGCCCCCCCAAACCAAAGAACGGCATCTTTGAATGGCTGCGATCCGAGTTTGAGGGCCCGTGCGACGTGCAAAGCGACCACTATTTCGCTCCGCCCGAATTGGTGCGTTTCTCAAACATCTTTGATCCCGCCAGCATAGAACGGGTGCCTTACGTAATAGCACCATTCGGGCAACCTTGCGCCGAAATCTGTTTGCGTCTCATACGCGTCACCAAAACAACAAAGCCGTTGACTTCGCACATCTTCGATGTCCTGCCGTGGCTTCCAAAATCGGGGCAGGATAGATTGGTAGTCTCGCCCGAAATCACTAACGAACCCGACAATAGTTCAGAAGATATATATAGACTTATGGACTTCATAGCACATTAGTGAGAAGCATTCGGTGTGGGCCACGGTGAATGGCCATTTGGGTGTCGAAATCCGTCGGTCGACTGGGCGCCCCATTCCAGCCGTTCAGCCTAAGCTGGAGACTTCCCCAAAGCGGTCATCTGCATAGTCGAATAGGTCGGCGTCGATCGTTTGGCCGTGTGCTCCGCAGTTTCGGATTGGACTGCACCAGCGCCGCACGGACTGCAGGTTGACCACAAGGGAACGCAATCCGGGACGCGACGGCCGTCCACGAAGCCATTTATGAACTTCAGAACGGTTCTGGTCATCGCCCTTCGTTTTCGCCGGGAATGACGCACTCATTTGGCGCCGCAATGGTCACCCCCTACAAGCGACGGTTAGCCGACCGCGCTCTGGAAACTATTGCAGGAGCCTGATTTTATTGCAAATTCAATTGTTTCGTGAATTTACTCGCAAGGTACTTTGTTTATGATATGATTTGCCGCCAATAACTAGAGAGTATTCCGCATTTACAGGAACGGAGGGAGTCGTGGTGAGAAATTTTCTACTGTCAGCCATTGTATTTACTTCGCTTTTTAGTGCCGCGTTCGCTGGTGGAAGCATTGGGCAAGGGAGTAGGCTCATCCTTGCAACTTATTGGGGCGACGATGCCGTCGCCCTCCTCGACTTAGAGGCCGAAGAAGGCCACGAAGAATTGTGGCGCTTGGACACGCTTGCGGCAGCCGGCTGCGCCAAACCGTACGATATCAGATCGGGTATCAGAGGGGACGAAGCATACGTGAGCTGCAGCGGCTCGAATAAGGTCGCAATTATCGACGTGGTAGCTCAGCAGGTTAAGGCGACGATCGAGACAGGTTCGTCACCTCGCGATCTAATAGTCTTCCATGGAGGCAATCGTCTCATAGTTGCCAATTCAGGGAGTGATACCGTGTCAGTCATCGATCTCGATGGTCGACGCAAATTATATGACGTCTCGGTTCCGGGGCAGCCATATGGCGTTGCTGTAGGCAGCGACGGCGGGACGGCGGTTGTCACGGGTTGGGCTAATGGAACGCTCAACTTCCTTACGCTGGCAGAAAACTCTGGTGAGCTCGTTGATACCGTTGAAGTTGGTCTTCTGCCCTACACAGTCGTCTTAGCTGGTGAACCGCCTCGCGCCTTCGTTGCTGCTAACGGCAGCCAGCGCGTCGTTCAGGTGGATATCGAAACTCGGGCGCCAATAAGCGAGATTGAAGTAGGTAGGAATCCCTGGAGTATCGCAGCCAGCAACGACGGCGAAAGCCTGCTGGTGACGAACAATCGTTCGGCGTCGCTATCGTTGCTAAGAACAGGAGCGGCCCCAGCAGCCAACTCAGAGATGTCGAACATCCTGATCAGCGCTGGAGCTCAGGAACACGATGGAGGTGGAGAGACCAACCGTGCACCCAAAAATGCTGCGCTAAGTCTCGACGGCTCCGAGGGAGTGTTTACCGACTTGGCGAATAATCAGATCGTAAAGGTAGACCTCGAAACTGGCTCGATCATCAGAGTGATCGACGTCGGCAAGGCTCCTTACGGGATCGAGTATTTGCGCTCAGATGCGCAATAGAGCACGTATCACTTGGTCCGTTGGCTTAGCTGGGTTGGCGCTTCTCCCGGTTTGGGCTGCGGAGATCTCGGGCCCCGAAGGGTATTTCGGCGCACCAATGGCCGGCATTTCCGAGTCGGAAGCTCTAGCATTTGACAGGGGTTTCCAGATCTTTGCCCGCGCTTGGCCCAGCGAACGAGAACAAAGAAACGCCGAGAGCTGTGTCACGTGTCACTCCCTTCCGATGCCGGGTGGCTCTGGAGCAAGCCAAGAGACACTGGTTTTGGTGGATGCCCAAACGGGTATCCCTCATCACGTTGGAGATGGCAGAAGCATCTCCATCCAGGGCGCCCTGAGGAGACCTCCACCACTCTTTGGTTTGGGGCTCTTGGAGTTCTCTGACGGTTTGGAAAACGCAGCACGGTTCGGCTCGCGGGGGCAGACGGCGTCGTTGCATGATTTTGTATTCGCCGCTTTTGCTTTCGAACTCGGCGTTTCAACCTCGAAGCACTGTGTCACAGCTTCCCCTTGTCGGCCGGGCATAAGCGATGCTCAGGTCAATGATGTGGTGACGTTTCTTCGTTTTCTGTCACCGCCGCCGGCGCGCTCCGCCGGAAAAGGTGCAGAGCATTTCCGCAACTTAAACTGTGACAACTGCCACACACCTATTTCCCGAACAGATTTCGACGCGCCCCTATCGCTCGCGGGCATGACATTTGCGGCTTACACCGATCAGAAGTTTCATTCTCTCGGGCCATCGCCGAAAATCGTGACACCGCCTCTGTGGGGATTATCTTCGGTGGGACCGCCATATTGGCATGACGGTTCCGTCGGAAGCATTGAGGAGACAATCCTGGCTCATGGCGGAGAAGCGGCGGAGGCTCGAGCCGGATTTCTCAGAATGACGCAGGCCGAGCAGGAGGCACTGTTGGCCTTCCTTCGTTCTCTCTGACTGCCAGTAAGTGAAACATGCGCCCCATCGCCGCCGTTAGGGCGGACTTTGCCTAAATCCAGAAGCGGACGCTATGGCTACCCATACAGCGGCCGGGCCGGGGTGACTAAAATGGCTTTTATTCTAGAACCCAGCCGGGCATTAACTACTTGTGTGCTTGTTTTGTTCTAAAGAATCGGTAATCCTTTCGAAATGCCGCACGCAGCCAGCGTTTCGCTTCTCTCCTCGCTTCTCCAACCGGACAATGACGCCCGGCCGACTTTCCTGTTTGGCGCCGGTGCTTCGTTCTCCTCCGGTATCCCGCTCGCTGCCGAGAGTGTCAGGCGACTTGCTAAGCAAGCCTATTGCGACCGCGTCCTTGGCGGAAAGACGCTGCCCGAGCAGATCAAGTTATCCGAATGGATGGCGTGGCTTCAGAGGCAGCAATGGTTTATCGACGATGATGCACGGCTGGCGGAAAACTTTCCCCTTGTCATCGAGCACTTACTAAAGCCGGAAGCCTATCGGCGGGCGACCTTGCTTGAGCTCATCGCGCTCCGCCAAGAGCTCGGCGACGGATATCGTGCTATAGCTGAGCTCGTCCTGCGCGGTCTCGCCGGTACGATCCTCACGACCAATTTCGATATCTGTCTTCCCAAGGCGCTGCATGACAAGCAGCCACACATCCGACACGTCGCGGAAGTGAACCGCAGCCCGAACGACTTCAATGAGTTCTCGCTCTTCGCCCGTGCACAGATCGTCTGGCTACACGGCAAGGCCGAGCAATACACGGACCGCAATCTCATCAGTGAGACGCAGGCTCTAGATCCTACGCTCGTCCAGAAGCTAACGCCGCTTTTGGAAGCAACGCCACTTATCGTCGTCGGCTATCGTGGCGCTGAGCCGTCCATCATGGAATCGCTGCTTGGCGAGAGAACCAACATCCCGTTCCGCCACGGCATCTATTGGTGCAAACGCGCAGGCGACGAGCCGCACCCGAACGTTGAGCGCCTTGCGATGCGACTCGGGGGCAACTTCCAGTATCTCGACATCAACGGGTTCGACGAGCTGTTGTCTGACCTCAATCGTAACCTTGCCGGCGTCCAACGCTTCGCACCGCAGCCAATTGAGACGCGCCCGCAGTTCGACGATCAGCCGGTGGCGGAAGCAACTTGGGGCGACGTTGATGGGGATCTCGCCCTTACGACGCTGCGAAACTACTGCACTAAGCTAAAGCGCGGCTCTCTCGACTCCCAAAAACTGCAACCGCTGATGCGCGAGCTTGGATTGCTCGTGCAAACCGCGAACGGCGAGCGCCCCAGTGCCGCCTGCATTTTGTTATTTGGGCGAGAGCCTAAGCGATTTTTTCCTCAAGCCATCATCGCCGCCACGGTGGCTGGCAAGAAGCGCCGCATCTTCGATGGCAATCTGCTCAGCCAGCATACCGCCCTGCTGGAATGGTTCGAGCAAGAGGCAGTCAACGCACCGATCAAGGTCAAAGGCAAGCGGCAACACGAAATGCGGACGCCTTATCCGGAACGTGCTGTCTCCGAACTGCTGACCAACATGATTGTGCACCGCGACTACGCGATACCAAAGCCGTCGCATGTAGACGTCATTCCAAACCATGCGCTGCGCTTCATCAACCCGGCAACGCCGCTACCCCAATCAACGACCCACCTCACCTTGGGGCCAGACGGTGGCTTTGAGCCTGTCCCCGAGTTTAGTGATCTTCGTAACCGCGCTTTGTGTGACGTGTTCTTCGGTATAAGCGCGATGGAACGAGCCGGCACCGGCTTGATCGACGCTCGCGATCTCTCAACGCAGCAGGGCGGTGCGGCAAACTTCGCTTACCCGCCGGGCGAAGACAGTTTCGTGGGTGAGCTTTTCCGGCTTGAAGCGTCTGCCGGATCGACCAGCGTAGGGCGCGACACGCGGCCAATGGGCACTTATGTCATCAACCTCCTGCCCTTCGCAGCAATTCCCGATCAGATGACGCACGTTGAAATCAATGTCTCAAGCTGGAGCGAGATTGAGCGCAAAGTCCCGTTGAGCGAAGTAAGCACCTTCCTGTTCGAAGGCCGTTCCGGCGATCTTTGGACATTCATGCCGGAGGTGTTAGTCAACTCTCTGTTCGGCCCGGTTGCGAAGGGACCGGCCCGCACGATCCCGCTGGCCGAGGTGGAGACGGACAAGGTTCTTCACGCCAAGTTTTCCTGGCTGACTCGCAAGCACTTCGAAAACTATCTCAAGCAGTTCGAAGGTGTTGGCTTGGTGATTGAGAAGGACAAGAAAGGGCGGCCCGCACGCCGCGCGTATTTCACCGCCCTCAAGGGAAACAACCGTCCGATAATCTACGACACCCCGAACCGCAAAGGGGTCCGGCGCGATGTCGTCAAGCGACGCGGCGAAGGCCATAAAACCTGGTTCGAATGCGAGGGGTTTGGCTATGAGGTCGTCCGGCAGGCGAATCTGTGGGGCGTTCGCATCAAGCCATTCTATATGTTCGCCAAGCGTGACGGTGTCTCACCGCTCCCGGGGTACATGCGGACGAGCAAAGCCACACGGCGCATCAAATTCGATCGCAACGCCAATGTAGAGAGCGACCTCGTTTTTTGGGGGCGCTTCCTGTCCCAAGGTTCGCAGACCATCAACATTGGTGGTCGCCACGTTGACGATCTTTTGCTTGAAGGAGGATTTTTCACAACCGACGTTCAGGAAGGAGGACTGTCCAATGGCATTGCCACTCAAAATCGACGTTCTGCCTGAGCCGTATATCGAGTTCGCAAACGCGGGGCGCCATGTCGATCCGCGCCGCGGCCTTGCCGAAAACGGCCCTGCGGACAATCATGGCCTTCGCCGCATCCGTGTCGGACTTGTCGGTCTTCCCGAGGACATTGAGGCAAGCCATGCGTGGATCAAGCGTATAGGTGCCTTCGCCCCGGCGTATGAGAACAACTCGCACCGCTTTCGCGACTGGCCCGGGCTCAAGGCAGCGTTGAATTGCGAATTCGTGATCGATGACGCGGTTATCCGGCCGATCGAGCCCGCGATATACAACGCATTGTTCAGGGACGCCCTGACTGGAAGGTCTTTCAACGAGCTGGTCGAGTTGTTCGATGGACGCATCAGTAGCCTCTTTGGGGATGAAGCCCCTGATTGTGTCGTCGTCTGCATCAAGCCCGAACTTGGCGATCTTCGCGTCGCGAACCCCGGATTGACACCCGAAGAGCGGAAGGCGCTTGAGGTGCTCCGTGCGGAAGAAGAAAGCGATCAGCTAGCCCTCTTCCAGCCCTCGCCCGATGAGCTCAAAGCCGCTGAAGCGCTCTACACAATGGCGGACGATCTGCTCTTTCGCACATTCTATCGTGCCATCAAAGCGAAGACGATGACGCATGATGAGGCGGTGCCGATCCAAATCCTCCGACGGGATACGGTTGATCGGCCGGATGACAAAGGCCAAAGCTTTGCAACGCGCTTCTGGAATTTCTCGACATCGCTGTACTATAAGGCTCGCGGCATTCCGTGGCGCCCCACGGACCTGCCAAAGAATGTGTGCTTCGTCGGCGTATCCTTCCACCACATGAAGCGTCGCAGTGGCCACCTTGTCTACGCCAGTGTGGCGCAAGCGTATTCGACGGATGTGCAGCCCTTCGCGTTGAAAGGCGCGAATATCGATCATGATCAGCGCATCGACCGCCAACCCTATCTCAACGAAGCGCAGGCCAGCGGCCTCCTTGAAGACGTACTGAACCAGTATTTCGACCGCGCGGGCGTCATGCCCGACCGCGTGGTGATCCACAAAACAAGCGGGTTTCAGGAAGAAGAAGTCGCAGGCTTCAAGAAGGCAACGAAGGATCGCGTTGCGACCGTCGATTGCGTGTGGTTACGCTCGACTTCTTTTCGGATGGTACGCAAGGGCCTCGAAGAGCCTTGGCGCGGGACGCTTTGCACGCTCGCCGACCAGGCCTACCTCTTCACCGCGGGCTATGTGCCTTGGTGGAACGAGTATCCGGGCATGCACATCCCGGCCCCGCTCGAGATCGGCAGCGCTGCCCCAAGCGACATGCGGGAACGCTCGAAGGAGATTCTTACCCTTACTAAGATGAACTGGAATTCGAGCGAAGGGATTTCGCGCCTTCCGATTACACTGTTGTTCGCGCGACGGGTCGGCGAGCTGATGAGCGAGCTGTCGGATAATGCGACTCCGAAATCGTCTTATCGCTTCTACATCTAGCGAAAGCCCACCGTCGCAATGTCACGGCGCGGCAGCGGCGGTTGCGGCCGCTAGCGCTGAAGCTGTGGCATTTAGCGCCGCATACCAACGGCTATGCCTCGATAAAGGTCAGATACCAGCGAGTTTATTTGCGTCATTGGAGGCGGTCAGCATATCGACAGGCTAGGGATCTATTGCGCCGCCATCACCGGGAGCCTTCCAATCTTATGGCGCGCGCTCTGCCGTGGCGCTATGGCATCAAGCCAATTTACCTCGAGCGGAGAGGAGCTTGTCAAACATCTCTTCCAGCGCTGTGCTGGGATTTAGAGAGTCCGAAACGATCGGATGGATGCCGCGGCTTGCCAATACCCGCTCGCGAACGGGGTCCGGCCGTAGCAGAAATATGAAGCAAGGAGGCCGTTGCGCCACGAAGCCGGCTTTCTCCCACATTTTGTGGAGCCGATATAGAAGCAGGCGCATGTTTAGATCGTTCAAACTGTAGCCGACGAACAGTATGCTGCGGCTCAAAACGTCGGCTCGAAACTTGATGTCAAGCGGAGCTTCGAATTGTAGCCGCTCGAAATAATCGGACTCAGTTACTACCAGAGAGTCGTCATCGTCGAAATCCCCGTGGAACTTGACGATCTGTGTAGCGTCGGGCAGTGCGTTGGCGACGTCGAGCACCGACTTGATCTTGCTGAAACGCTTGCCTTTGAGTTCATGAATGCGCTCGAGGTTCCGATCGTAGTTGGTCGTGTAGATTAGCGGAAAGTCGAGTTCGACAATTTGATCGTGTATACGCGACTGCAGCAGGCGATCGTCGGGAACGTGCCAGCTCCGATCCATCCAGCTACGGAGTTCGCCGATGCTACTGCGTTCCAGTTTATAGAACTCGGCGATCTGCAGATGGTCGGCGCCCTCCGGCACCAGGACTTCGGGATCGTAGCCGAGTTCGCTCGCCATGTGGCCGATCAGACTTGACCAGCTCGGCAGACCCAAGGGAACCGACAGCCCCGCTCCGGCGAACAAAACGACTTTCTTTCGAGAGACCAGATCCGCGAGCTCGTCAATCATGCCCGCTACCCTCTAGGTGAGCGGCGAACGCGTCCAACGCTCGTTTCCTCATCGAAATTTCGTTCTTTTTCTCGCCCATTTCTGCGAATGTCTGATCATGTCCCTGCGGGATGAATACGCAGTCCCATTGGAAACTGTCATCACCTCGAGGTTCCGGAGCGATGGTACCGTCGATGGCGCCTTCGAAGTGGAATATCTGCTGTCCGTTACAATACCCGATCTGGGTTTTAGCCGTCACCGATCCGCCCCCGAACAGGCGCGCAACCCGTTCTTTTTGCAGAGTGTCCCAAAACACCTGCGTGAGGCCTCCCGGGAAACCGTTCAGTTCCGTGAGGAATAGGCACGTCTGTTCTACGAACACGGGTTGACCCAGAAGGCGGAAGGCCCGCAGCGTCTTGTTGCGCACGATAGCCTGCACATCGTCGGACTGCAGTTCGTCGAGCGGAAGGTGTACGGCGACGAGTTCCACGCCCACGGACTTTAAAATAGTGGACGCCTCTGCGATCTTGTGTTCGTTCCTGGATAGAAATCTGACACGCATGTCCAAACTCCGCGCGGGATCACGCCGACAACCTTTTGCCACCGTTACATATTCGAAAAGAAAGTGTCGATGATCGATCTGCACGTGCACCTACGTGGCACCATCACCCCGACGATGGCCCGTATACTTGCCGAAAGGAATTCGATGAGCCTCGACGCTGTCCTTTGGTCGACGAAAGGATATGGGTGGCACGACTTCACCTCCTTCCTACGGGTATACGACCATATCGCGTCGGTCGTCGTTACCGCTCGAGACCTCGAGGAAGTCGCTTATGACTATCTTTCTAGGTCCGCACAACTTGGCACGACCTACGTCGAGTTCATGCTTTCGCCGCCCGACTTGATGCGTGTGGGCGTAGCCTTCGATGATCAGCTCGCGGCCCTGTCTGCCGCGCGTGGTCGCGCGCTGGAATCCCACGGCATCGATTGCCGAATGATCGCCACGGCAGTTCGGCATTTAGGACCTGAGGCCGCCATACAAGCGGCGACAATAGCGGCTGGTCGTCGAGACGACATACTCGTCGGCTTCGGCCTAACTGGTGATGAGCGGATGTTCGCTGCAAGCGATTTTAAGGAAGCGTTCCGTATCGCTCGATCAGAGGGGCTGCGGGCGACGGCCCATGCCGGAGAGCATCTCGGGCCGGATACCATAATCGAGGCGATTGAGGCGCTTGGTTTGGAACGCGTGGGGCATGGGATCCGAGCAGTCGAATCGGAATCGGTGACTCGTCAACTGGCTTCGGAAAAAGTGCCGCTCGAGTTGTGTTTGACGAGCAATCTCGCCCTTAATCTATATCCCTCGATCGGCGAGCATCCGATTGCTCGATTGGCCGCGGCAGGATGCGTTATGGTGCTTGGAACAGACGACCCTTCGTTCTTTTCGACCGATATCGCGACGGAGTACAAGCTGGCGGTGGGCGCAGGGCTGTCGGCGCTAGACATCACCGCACAGGCAAATGCGGCGTCTTTCCGGGAAGTATGATCGCCTCGGTGCCGGCTTCTGGGCCCGAAACGACGCAGATGTTCGCTTTCCAAGCTAGGCACTTAACATGACCAAAATGCAATCGTGAGGGGCCGGTAACATCGCGTGACTGTAACGGCGGCTTTTGGCTCTCGTCGTCCAAAACTGGACGGTCGGGAAACGGCCCCTAATCTGCCTTTCCACCGAGCTCGGCTAATGACCATAAGGGGGCCGCTTGCGGAATGGCAGGTTTGAGTCGCCGCACCATGGAAGCAGCCATTGCCCGGGAAGCCGATTAATGTTCGTCTGGGGCCAAAATCAGACCTCATTGAATGAGTCGGTGATGGACCGCTGTTCTTAGAACCATGCGAAGGTGGAACAGGCCTGACTAAGCGTGACCGAAGGCACAGGGCCAAACATGCCGCCGAAGGTGTGTCAGATGTTTGAGAGAGAAGGTGGGCCCAGTAGCGCCCTCTGGGCGCGCCAATGATGATTGCCGTCATCCTGGCATTTCGGATGGATCAACATGCTTGTGTCTTATAATTTGTTCGGTATGGATCAGTAGCAGTCTGCTTCAGGGATTGCGCAACTGTCGATCATGAACCTCACAGGGTTCTTTCCAGCTGAGAGGGAGCCTGGTGGTTTGATCGAAGACAAACGCCGGATAGTGGGTGACCAATCTCGCGAGGCCATCGACGCACTTGGCGGCTACATATATCAGTTGTACCAGAGTGCATTTGCTTGGGTTGATCTCAAAGGGGACCACCTTCTGTTTCTTGAGGTCGCGGAAGACTATGCGACTCTAGCGGAATCGGTGCTGACTGGCGTGCAAGTGAAGCGCACAGCAGCAAATATCACGATAAACGATAGTGGTGTCGTCAAAGCGATTGAATCTCTTTTTCAACTTGCAGACGCGAATTCCAAGAGTGAGGTGCATGTACGTTTCCTGACGACCTCCGACATAGGACTAGAACGGAGAATTGAGGATCGCGTAGGTGGGCAGCCGACCCTTAAAGCCTGGCGCTCCTTGGCAAAATCTGGCGATCTCTCTGAGCTCCGCGCAGTACTAGCTCGCTCAGGGGTATCCAAGGCGACAAAGGACGCAATAGCTGAGCTTAGTGACCGTGAGTTTCGTACGAAGGTACTGCGACGAATACACTTTGATTGCGGTGAACCGTCGAGTGAGGTCCTCCGTCGTGATCTATCCAACGCATTAGGTCGAGTGCTTCAGGAAAATGGCGGGCGCCTAACTCAACTAGACGCTTTTGAGGCTCTGGTGCTGCGGAAACTGCTGGAGACAAGCGCGGCTCTCGGCCAGCGTGTTTTAACTGTTCTCGATTTCAATAAGCTCATCGAACAAGTTACTCACGTCACCGTGCGGCAGGACGATTACGAGCGTCTACTCAGCAAGGCCCTCGGCTACTTGGGCGGCGGTGTCTCTGTCAGTGACGATAAAACATTGCGAGTCATTCCTGACCTGCCGCCAAACGTCCTTCCTAGGGGAGCAATAGCAGAGCGAGGCCTAAGCATCCTCGGGGTGAAGGGCGCTCTTTGGCTCTCAGCGGCAACCGGCATGGGCAAAACCATGTTGTCTCGTCTCGTCGCTAACCGGTGCGGCGGTAAGTGGGCAGCGATCAGCCTCCGGAACTTCAATGAGGGACAAACGGCGAGTTCACTCGAGCTGGCCTCTAACACTCTTTCCGCATCGGGGATCGATGGCCTGGTCGTTGATGACCTAGATGCGGTCAGAGAGCAGGATACGTTGGATGCGTTGCAGCTATTGGCCAGCGCCGCTAATCGCCTTGATGTTCTGCTCATCTTCACAGCATCCACCCCTCCTCCATCCAAGGTAGCTTTTGCCATTGGAATAGAGGCCGAGAGCTCAATCGTCGTGCCCACCTTCGATGAGACGGAAATTGCTGAACTGATATCTGCACAAGGCGGTGACCCGCTTATCTGGACTAAGTACGTGTATACAGGATCTGGCGGTGGCCATCCGCAACTCTCGGAGGCACTGGTCAGGAATCTGCGAACACGCGGTTGGCCCCTTGGTGATTTCGCCGACCTTCAGAAGCTGTTGGGAAACAATCCAGCCGTGGAAGAGGTGCGTGTAGATAGCCGTAAACGCCTGCTACGTGAGCTTGCTCCGGCGTCTTTGTCTCTCTTGGAGCGGTTGTCGCTTTACGCGGGTGCGTTTGATCGAGCCTCTGTGTTGGCCATTGCCGACACCCCGCCGCCAATAGCGCAAGCGGGATTGGTGCTAGATGATCTGGTTGGTCCGTGGGTTGACCAAGTGGATGCCACCCACTTTCAATTGTCGCCGCTTCTGTCTGGACTAGGGCACAATTCACTAAGTGCAGATCGGCAGCGGGATGTCCATTCCTCGATTGCTGTCCATCTTACCCGAGGGCGCACCTTCGACGTGAGAGCAATAAGCACGGCGGCTGTGTCTGCGCTCATCTCACGCAACAGCGGCGTGATGACGAAGATTGCGTTGGCCGTTATCACCTCGTCTGAAAAGGAGTTGCCGCTATTATCCAACCATATGATGGCCCTGCAATACTTGCGTACCGACGAAGTAATTTGGCCTGAATCTGGACAGGTCAACGCCATCATTCGAGGCGCTCAGCTACTACTTGCAAAGGGAAGAGGTGACCTTGCGGCCATTCCTCAACTGTTCGATGCAATAGTTCGAGACATCGGCGAGCTTGGCGACACGTTAGGAACCAAGTCACTTGAAGCCCTAGTTTACGTTAAGCTCCTTGCCGATGGTTCTGGTTCCAAAACCTCGATTCCCCAATTTGAAAACATTCTCAAGAGGTTGGCTGACCTATTGCCAGCTACGGAAGAGCTTATGGCAAAAGAAGGGGAGGCGGATACTGATTTTCTAAGGCCAGGAGGTGTCACTGTCATAGGCCTCGCATTCTTCATGCAGGTACAAGGCATCGGGGAGCTTGACCAACTTCGTTCTATCTTCTCGTTCCTGTCTATGTGTTCGCCGACACTGCGGGCCGATTTATTGCAGCCATTAGCTCATACCGAGTTCGAACCGGATATGATCATCCGGGGAGCGTGGCTTGCGGAGCACGCGGCAGGTACCATTCGTGCAGATAAGCATGTTGAACTGCTACTCGATTTGGAAAAGGAGGCGTCAGGTTGGGGAGTACCTTCTATCCCAGCAGCTTGCAGGAAATTTGCAGCCGTCATCGCGGATGAGTACGGACAAGATCGAGAAAGGGCCCTTGCCATTCTCGAAGAAGGCTTCAGACTTTACGGAGAAACGAACTCTGAGCTGGTTCGAGCTAAAGCAAAGGTGCATTACCGAGCTGGAGAGCACTTTGACAGCTTAAGTCTCTCGAAAAATCTCATCGAACAGAACGAAATCACAAGTTCTGTTGAAAGGGCGTTCCTGGGGCGAGATGCCGCCATAAGTGCTGAAAAGCAGGGCGACTTTGAAACCGCACGCACTTACTATCTGTATGCGCGCAACGCCGCCTTCGAATCTCTGCTGCCCGATATGAGGCCGATGGCCGTAGGACTCGGGGCCGATGCGGCCCTTGCGGCTTGGCACAATGGCGATAGAGCGACCTGCTTGACCAACTTGTCTGCATTCCTTGCAGAGCTAGAAACAGTTGACCCAAAATCATCGCTTAGGGCGGCGCACTGCAGAGCAGTGGGCCATCACATTCTGCTTTGGCTTGACCAGGAGGTCACCGGAGACCGGCGAGCCGTCGCGAATGGACAGCCGCCTGAGATTTATCCCGGCTGTGTAAGCAATCCCGACCCGCACAAAGATATTGGCGAGCATGCCAGATCCCCGGTCGACATGGGCCGATATATGTTGGCAAAAGTCGAATGTCTAAGCGGCGTTAACGTTGGCATCGCCGACTCCATAGAGGACGATTTAGTTGATGGAACGAGCATCGAGGGGCAGACACTGCTGATCCCTGCGCTGCTGACTAGAGCAATATTAAACGGGGATGAGATCAAGTTCTTCGATTCTCTACAAAGGCAACTCGCCTGGTTTGCCTATATGATGGCGAGGGGTGGAATTGCGGCCTCCTTCGATCCACTCAATCCCACGAAAGGGCGAATACCGCCACTAGACCCAAACTCTAGGCCTGCGGTCGAAAGTATGGGGCAGCTTTACTTTCTCGCATTCCTGACGTCGTGTATCCTCGAGGGCAATGCCAATTCGTTTGATGGCGCGTTGGAGAGATTGAACAAATCCGACCTACCCCCAGCCGATAAAGACTTTCGTCTAACTCTTCTCGCTGGCCAAGGAGATGATGGTTTCAACTCTCAGTTGGCAAGTTTGCTAACTGCGGCAAAAGAGGAGCTATCAGGGACGGGCCGACTAACCCCTGCGCAAATCTGGATACTCGGGCTCAGTGTTGTTCAGTTGCTCGATGGGGTGAACGAATTGAGGGCGCTAGGAGAAAAGGCCGCAAATTGGATGGTGGAGAGGTGGACAGAGGTGCTTGTTAGTCAGCGCTTTCTTCTCACTACGCCAGCAGCCTTTGAAAGAAGGATCGAAGAAGTGATTAATAGCGACTTGAAAAGCCTGCCGAAATTTTTCGAGCTTCTCAAGGCGACGTGGGGAACGGTAGAGTTCGCGAATAAATCCGGGGCCATGGATTTGCTTCGGTCCCTAGAAGAAAAGTACCGCAGTCGGTGATCCTCTCTTAGTGACGCGACAGTACGCGTGAGGCTTGCTTAGCAGCTATGTCCTCTTCGTGATGTCGCGAATTGCATGGTCCATGCTTGGCGACTACCAACGTTAGTAAGCCTTGTCGTAAATGTCTGCTTATTGAAGTGCCGTTTCATGCCTGAATGGCCGGAATGGGGCGCCTAACAGACGCGCCAAATGCCCTTCACCATTTCCTAACCAAGCGAGGTCTGCGCCCTTTTTCCTGTCGGGTTCGATTGAGACACTGCCTTGATGTCGAAGGAGAATCGCCGATGCAGCTGCGCACATTGCTTACCCTAGTCGTCGGCCTATTGTCGGCTCTGGCGCTTACAGCTCTGACCCTTGCGGCAGCAGCAAACCTCAGCACCTATCGATCGGAGACTGCCGAAACGGCCGTCAGGATCAGATCGCAGGCGCTTGGAGCCTTTTTAACGCGCAGTCTCTACGAAGAGTGGGGGCGGATTGAAAGGTCTGCGGCAAGCATCCGGGACCTGCGCGACTTCGATGCACTGCAGCAACGTGTAGACTCCATGGGCAGCACGGACGAAAAGTTGTCTTGGCTTGGGGTGGCCGCGGCAGATGGCACGGTTCTGGCCAGTAGCCGAGGCATGCTGCGGGGTGAAAATGTTGCGCAACGACCTTGGTTTCAACAAGGTCTGGTCGCCCCGTTCGCGGGTGACGTGCACGAAGCGGTCCTTCTTGCTCGATTGATGCAGTCGGAAGGCGATGAACCGCTCCGTTTTGTCGATTTTTCCGCTCCAATCCGCAATGCGGACGGCGAAGTCATCGGTGTGCTCGGCGCACATGTAAACTGGCGCTGGGTGAGAACGCTAGTTGAGGAGGCTGCGCAACTGCTCGAACTCGACGTGTTTATCGTCAACCGTGAGGGTACGATCGTTCTTTCCACAGCAGCCTTTGACGAGCGGACAGCAGACATGAACTCCATTCTGGCCGCGCGAAGAGGTGTCCGTGCAGTGTTTGAAGAAACCTGGCCGGATGGGCTGGAGTACCAATCCTTCACAGTGCCGGACCTGACCTACGCGTCACTCCCCTCATTTGGATGGAGCCTCGTCGCGCGCCTCGATCCAACCGTGCTTTCTGGCCCCCAAAAGCGCTTCCAAACGCAGCTGGTCTTGGGTGCTGTGCTCGCTACTGTATGTATCGCAACAGCCTTCGCATTGATTTCGGGAGGCATTATCCGACCCCTGCGCCGCATCGCTGGCGCTTTGTTGGCGCAGGTCAAGGGGGAGCCAACCGACTATGTCCGCGAACACCGGCGCTTCAAGGAAGTCCAGACGCTATCAGAGGTTCTCGCACGCCTGCAGTCGGATGGGGCCACTGACCGGCGCTGACTTGGCTATCGGATCGTTCCCGCGATGACGCGCCTGAGCACTCCTGCCCCCAGACCCGCCATTGTCACCGCACCTGTGCCAGGCGCTCCGCTTTGCGTATGCAGCTTTTCAACCAGAAGTTCGCGCTGATCGGCGGTCATCGAGATATCGGCCTCCACCGTTGCGCCAAGAGACTGCCTGACGCGCGCACCGAATTGCCCCACACCGGCAACGCTCATTTGGAATTCAGTGTCCAGGGGTAGCGACAAGCCGCGCAAGCGAACAGCTTCGTGATGGATGTCTTCAAGCCACGTGTTCCATTCTCGGTCGCCGGCTTTAACAAGCACGCGTTCGGGCCGCATGCGGAGGATCGAAGAGGTTCTGGGTAGTTCCACGCAGACCAGCATGGTGCCGGCCAGAACGAAGAGATTGTAGAGGGTCCAAAACAGGATAACCGCTTTCCCCTCTCCGGCGCGCGCATCAAACAGTTCATTTGAGACCAGGCCGATCAAAAGCCCAAACACCGTCAAAGCAAAGAGAAGAATGAAGCGCCGCATGATGGTCCATTGCACGACGATACCCCCTCGGGCTCCGCCCTTCATGGTTACCTTGAATGCGTGGCCCCGTGGCCTAACCAAGCCGGTTACGGCGGCGCGGGTGATATCCCAGGCGCCAACCAATTGGCTGATGTCGTTGACGATAGGGACGAACATGCCCACCGAGACGAAGTTCAGGAAAATCATTGTCGCCAGATAGTAGGGCAAGAAATAGTAGATGATGTCGGTCATTCTGGCGTCCACCACGATGGCGCCGAAATACCAGTAGAGCAGCGGAAACAGAATGCAGGCCAGACGGAATGGGAACGTGGTCAGCCAGTAAGCTGCCGAATCCAGAATGCTCCAGCGGTCCCGCCAGCGCAGCTTCTCGCGGCTGAATGGGCCGGCGCGGCTATGCACGATTTGCATCAGCCCAAGACACCAGCGTGCCCGTTGCGTGATGTATTCCTTGAGGCCTTCTGGTGCGAGGCCTTCGCTCAAAGGCTCATTGAGATAGACCGTGGAGTATCCATGCAATGCGAGAGTGGAGGTTAACAGATAGTCTTCGGTCACGCTTGCGGTTGGGAAGTCGCCGATTTCCTCGAGTGCAGCCCAGCGCACGATCGAGGAGGTGCCACAGCAGACGGCCAGCCCCCAGGCGTCTCGCGAGGGCTGCATATAGTCGAAAAAGAAGCGCTGCTCGTCGGGATAGGACCGGCTGATGCCCAGATTGTGCTGGATAGGGTCGGGATTAAAGAAGTGCTGAGGCGTCTGGACCAATCCGACCTTTTCATCTGCAAACAGCGCTAGGCCTCGTCGCAGAAAATCGCGATGGGGCACGAAATCCGCATCCAATACGGCGACAAAGGCCGGCGGACGACCTCCGGCTCGTAGCATGCCAAGGGCATGGTTGATGTTGCCGGCCTTGCTATCCCGGTTGTCCGGCCGCGTGATGTGAATGACCCCAGCCTTGCGGCAAGCCTCCGCCAGCCATTCACGCCGGCCGTCATCGAGAACATAAATGGTCTTGTTGGGATGATCGCAAGCCATCGCACCAATGATCGTCCGCTCGAGGACCGCCCATTCCTCATTGTAAGTGGCAATGAAGACGGCCGCTTCTTCCGTAGGTGCTGTAGAGCTGGCCAACAATGCGTCGACATCGGGTGTGCGGTTACGGTGCCGCGAAAGAAGGATGAAGGCGGAAATGCTCGAAACAACCGTGCCCGCCTCGATGGCAAAGAACGACCAACTGGCGAACGCATCGAGTGTCCACCCGGGGTCTGCCAAGGTCTCCGTCATGCGCCAGAACAGATAGCGAAGACTGAACCCAATAGCGGCAATCGCGACAACTATGCGAACCGGAGCAAATTCGCGGCGGAAGAACGGCAAGACACTCACAGCCACACCCAACAGCAGGATGCTGGGTGCAAGAACAACAAGCCATTCGGGCAGGACTGGCATTAGAGGCCAATCCCGCTGATAAGCTCACCGAGCCAGTTTGCTGGACCTTCGCTGAAGACCACGCGGCCAGTCTTGCCGATTGGGCAAGAGCCGCTAGTGTCCAGCAACGCACTCTCGAGGAACACCGCGTAGCCTTCGAGTTGGCGGATGGTTGGATTAACCGCCAGCGTTTCATAGACTGTTCGCGGCCCGGTGCCGGCGAGCAGGCTGACCGTCATCTCCGCAACGCCGCCATCATGAAATCGGAACTGCGCGACATCGCCCGGGTGCAGCTGGTTGTAGAGCCTTTGATCGACCGTGGCGTGAACGAATAGCGCCTCGCAGTCGGCGATTCTCGCGTACGGCTCTCCCATGGGCAGATACACCCCGCTATGGGCGGCCAGGCTCCAGATTACACCTGTGACCGGCGAACGCAGTGCGGTAGAGCTGGCGGCAACTTGCTGTCCACGCATTGCCTCGCGTGCCTCTTCGTATGCCTTCAAACGCTCAAGTGCCTGATCAAGGACCACAGGGGAGATCTCGGGATCCGCCTCATAGGCTCGCAGATCGGCAGCGGCCTGAAGCCGACCATCGAGAATCCAGGCGATTTCGCTGTTGTCGTTTTGCCGCCGCGTTGCACCGCCGATGACCTCGCCGGCAGAAATTCGGCCGCCGACCGGCGCTGTAGATAGCTGAATTGTGCCATCCAAAGGCATGCGCAAGGTAGCAAGGCGCGTATTGACATAGGCGTTGCTGCTGGACCCCACCAATTGCTCGCCAACGATGATGTAAAGAGCGAAAATAATAGCCAATAGGCCCACGATACGCAGCGCGTATTTCAAGGCAGTCTCCTACAATCGATTCTGTCCTGTGAGCCCCGCGCCACCCTCGCAAGCCGCATTGAACGATGGCTTGCAAACACTGATAAAATTGATGCGATCCATTTGATGGAGCGGCAATCCGCCAATGACAAAGTGAGCGGACTGTTGGAGTAGTCCGTCTTGCCGCGTGTCCAGAAATCCGAATTCCTGATGACGTGTATTCTTGCGGCCATGATCGTGGCTGTATTCGGCGCCCTTTGTCTTCGGGTGGCCTCCGTTGGCGGTCCGGCGTGGCTCGAAGGCCAAGAGTTTGCGGTGTTTCTCAAGCTGGCTGGTGTCACTATCGCGGCCGCTATCGCCGAAATCTGCTGGCGCGCCATTCGGGTGACGCAGGCCCAGGATCGCTAATAGCTCCAGTTCTCGAGACTAACTGATCAGCGCAGCACAGCCGGCCGCCTTCATCGCGGCCAACTGATTTCGTGTCCGCTTTTGGGCTGCCTGTTCGAGGCCTCAAATGGCTGTTTTGGGGCGCGTAGTTGCCCGGCAGGTTGTGGAAGCCCCTACCCCAGATCCCCCACGCCAGCGCCTTGGGCGGGGCCGCAAGGGGCCGGCCCGGTTCGTTCGGCAAAATTCTAAAACCAAACGACAGTCCGCCTCCGCGTCACGGAGCATTGCGAGCAGGGTGACTGCGTAGCGCCGCGAACGTACCCGGCGCACCTCTCACGCCATGAGCCTCGAAACTCGAAAGGGGCTCCAGAGGTTCTGATAATCGGCGTTCTGTCACCCGATCGAGGCGATATCCAATCTACTTGTTGAGACCCTTATTGAAGTGACCCCGCAGGAGACATCGGCGGTCACTTTGCAACGCAAAATCCCCTTCGAAATCGTGGCCCCCGAAAACTTATGAGGGGCTGGCAATGGTCCCGACCCCTCAAATAAGTTCGTCGCCCAGCCTATTTCATCGTTGGCATCTGGAATTCGGCGCCGTCCTTGATGCCGCTGGGCCAGCGCGCAGTGACAGTCTTGGTAC
>ENA-ORCV01000333-ORCV01000333.1-marine-metagenome-genome-assembly--contig:-NODE-333-length-40785-cov-6.391004_pt1 | contig 40785 bp, 41 predicted proteins | sample MGYA00237779_ERZ508509 | MGnify/ENA primary metagenome ERZ508509 (study PRJEB26180, sample SAMN06268772) | marine metagenome | isolation source: Bioluminescent Bay, La Paraguera, Puerto Rico | place... | reverse complement strand
TTTGCCGCTTGACCATCTGACACCTCCCGGGGCATTGTCCCCCTATTGAAGTGTCCGGAAAACTCAGTACAGCCCAGTCTGACCCCTTTGTTTCAAATTGTTATGCACCCTCATGCAGAACGCACCACAACCATATCTTTGATAAAAATCCCATTAAGCGTAGTGTTTGAGAAAGTGGCTTGAACAATGCCTTTTTCCCCCGTTCCGACTAGAAACTTAAGAGCATTTGTAAGTGGAGTATCAAGCCGGACGAGCTTCACTATCGAAATACTTAGGGTTGTTAAGTCGCACTCCGAAATCGCCTCAGATACTTTCTGATATGCCAATGGTTCTTGCTTGGGTAAGAGGTCATCGAATTTGGGGCTGCCGATAAGAAGACGCCACTGTTCAGCGTCTTCGTAGAAATACCAAACTGCAAAGCTCGGGCTGTACTCTCCCTCATCTAGTTTCTTGACGAGTTCAACGGAGTCGGCCCAAAGGCCTTCTACCAGTGTGTTCTCAGCCATGGCAAAACTCCGTGATCTTCACAATTAATGGCCTGAAGTAACGTGGCTGCACTAACAGGATCCCAAAACTCATAACGACTTGCTTCGTTCCATTTACTTACTACACCCCAGTAACCTCCAAAAATAGGGTCCTCTTTCATCCGTGTCTTAAGATTTGGTAGGAGGCCAGACATATTCATTAATGCCTCAAGATTATGGGTATATATAGCATTAACAAAGCTCTTATCAGGAATTACGTTAGCTTGGAACATTCTCGAAATACATGCCTTTAATGCTAACTCGACGGCATAACCAGCAAGATAATATGCCGAGGATGATTTATTAGCCTGGAGCAGGAATATCGCGTCTTCTAAGCGGAGGTTTGATAAGCGCTGAAGATCATTTCGGTTTAGCATTTTTAGAATCACCAACCAGGTGTAAAACGCTTGAGCCAAGGGGCGGGCAGCGAAGCTAGGCATCCCGTGCGAAGCACATACTCGAGTGAATTGTTAGCTACCATTTCTACTGCCTGTGAAGTAGAGGGGCGGTAGCTTCTCTGAAAAATTTCATACCGGCTTCCACAGTTTTAATTTCTTCTAAGCTGACTGAGAGATCGGCAACAGATTTAGGGTGCGTAATTCTGTCTCGAATATTGCGCCCTGCCTGAAAATCCTCCCAACCTTGCCCAGAATAGTTTGGTGTGAATTCGACGCCAAAGACACGTGAATAGCAGTCAATTGCAAATTTAAGATTGGGCAGTGTTTGAAGCTTAGACTTTTTAGTGCCTACGCGACCATTACTCTTTAGAAATACTTCTTCTTCGCGGAGAAGAACAACCTCTTCCTGAGTTAATACTGGAGGGTGATTAAATTGATCAAAAAGTAGGGCGCCTTCTTTCATAAATTGAATCATGCCTTCGACCAAAGTAAATACGGTTCGGACATAGGTGCGATGAGCGAATTCGTCACCCTGGTGTTCCCACAAAACTAGAGCACACTTAACATCGTCCATTAGCGTATAAAAAAGTTGATCTAGCTCAGCTGCCCGTTGTCTCCTTGGGTCTAGTACTTCGTCATTCATGGTACTAACTTGGAACTAAGGGGCCGCCCGATTAGGGCTGTCCAGACCGGCTTGGGGCGACCTCGAATGATTTGTTATACGTTTCTTCCAACTAATATGTGCTTTTATAGCCCTGCCTAAAACGCGCTTTTCCCAAATAGTTAACAGCACAAAAAAATAAGCTGCAGCCGCAACTGGCCAAAGAACTTTAATTTTCCCTATATCATCGGCCGGCTCAGGTAGAAATGCGTATAAAGCTAGCAATGCCCCTAAGTGAATAAGTGAGACGGTAGCAATGCACCAATAACGTGTAATAAGCCAAGTCATAGTGGCTTCGTGCTGCCGGCAACGTTTGATTTGTAATAAGACTCTTCGTTCTTTCCACCGATAAACTTTTCGAGCAAACTTGGGTTTTAGCCCAATAAAAGTTTTCCAAGCTGAAGGAACCCAGTTGAAAATCAGCCTTGTTAAAAGAACACCAAAAAGGACAAAGAAGGTTCCTGTGAACCACCAAGCAGGATCAGAGAGATTATTTAGTATTTGGTCCATCTTCTATCGACGTATAACGCCTCAGCTAATGGGCGGCCAGCGAAGTTGGACGTCCAAAACAAAGGGGTCTGACCCCTTTGTTTTCGTGTTATGTGTAAATTTCATCAGCGTTTTAATGACCGATTATTCACGGTGAGAACGCCCATAAAGACCCCACATTTCTTCAGTTTGCCCGGTACTTAAATAAATACCTTTGTGAATACTGCAAATATAGCGCGTCCTATCCAGAGTTAAATTGTTGTGGCTGGCGATGACGCGTGTTGAACGATACCGCTGGCCTGGGATGTCCTCCGAGTTTTCCTGAAGCCACTTATACACACGTTTTTTTTCAATGCATTTGAGAATTTGTTCAAGACCGTAAGTAACACCCCAAACAGTAAGGCCGGCAATGGCGCCACCAACACCACCAATAATTACGCCGTCAATTATTTCAGTACTCATGGGTTCTCTTTACACATAACGCCTGAGTTAAGGGGCGTGCCTGTAAGGCACGTCCCGCCCCGTAGGGGCAACCTTGAATGAATTGTTAGAGATCATTCCGCCGACCTCAAATCAAAGGTCACGATTCCATTAACTTCAGGAAGCTGACGAAAAAACTCCTGTTCATACCATTCAAACCGGTCATCGTTGGCGCGATTCAATAGCGCCGAGACATATGCGGGTACCTCTTCAACTAGTCCCCTCCTTACTTCGGAGATTTCGCCATTCTCATCAACACGAGAATCTCGATAGTACTTATTAATAAATTGATCTAGGCCGTCAATGGCATTTGTGGCTGGCGCGTGAGTGTATGGACAACATACAAGGCATTCAATTGGGTTGGAGTGTTGAACAACGTCAGCAGCGGAAATAAATTGCCTGGCCGGAGCAACGAATTGCCGGTTTATAGAGTTAGCCGCTGCAATATAGATTGCTTGATCAGGCGGGTGATGCCGCACAGGGCCGCCGCATAGCTGTGTGTACTGGCCGGGCTCAACATAAAGCGCGTAGAAAGCCAACGCGCTGTTCGAGTGAGCGTCATTCAGAAGCTTATCAATTTGCAGCCCATGCTGATTGGCATAAGCAAGGCTCGGGTACACGTCAGTTCCATGACGAAGCCTCTTTGCCTGAATTCGCATTCGCAACGACTGCTGGTTTCCAACAAACCACCACTCCCAATCCGCACCTGTTATCCGCGCCTCTTGGGGTTTGGTGAATTTGACGTACTTAAGGCCACTGACTTTTGCTGATAGATCATAGAGCAACCAATCGGTAATCGACTCTTCGCCGACGCTTGCTTGAGCGGAAATCCAACCAGCTACGTATGCGGTCGCTGCACGAAAGTGGTCACAGTTGCTCATGTGCCTTCCCATTGATCTCTAACTATAAGTAGGTATCAAAAGTGACGTGATATAACACGTCACATGTGACATATAACGTCCCCGTCACCCACTTAAGTTGCTGATTTATATGGAAGTGGGTTGGTGAAATACCAACATAAAAACAACGGGAAATACGTCATGTCAAAGCCTCCGAAGTTATTAGAATCTGTACGTGTGCGTATTTGTACCTTGCACTATAGCATTCACATTAGAGAATCCTGCGTCAACTGAATTCTTGGCTACCAAGCTATCGCGTGAGTTCCAGATATCTGACTGTTTCGCCAGCTTCGAAATCCTTGTTTTGACTGGGCAGCCAGACCAGCACTTCGGCCTGGTTCAGATTACTGAGCATGTGGGAGTCTTGCTTGCCTAGCGGTGAGAGCAGGGGCCTGTGATCTGAATCCTGACTGAGTTGCATGCGCGGCAGGCGGGCGCGTTTGCTGTCGGCTTCAACGGAATCGGCCAGGCGGCCATGCCGCCATTGCGGCAGCGGATTGGCTGAGCCGGCCAGACGTTGCAGTACCGTGCGCGCATGCAGTTCCATGCCTACCAGCACCGCACCCGGGTTGCCGGGCAGGGCGATCAGGGGCTGGTTTCCCCTGAGTCCGAGGAACAACGGTTTGCCCGGCTTCTGGGCGACTTTCCAGAACACTTCCTCGAAACCCAGTTCACGGGCCACGGTGGGGACGAAGTCGCGGTCGCCGACGGAAGCGCCGCCGGTGGTGATGATCAGGTCGGCGGTTTCAGCTGCTGAAGTTAGCAGGTTCTCGACGGTTTCTTTTTCATCACTGGCATAGCGCAGTGCCGGGGCGGGGTAGCCGTTGGCCTGCAGCCAGGCGCGGATGTAGCTGCCGTTGGAATCGGGAATATCGGCGGGCGCCAGTTTGGCGCCGGGCGGTCGGACTTCATCGCCGGTGATGATGACGGCGATGCGGGGTGCGCGGTGGACGCTCACTTGCTGGATGCCGGCATTGCATAGCGAGGCGATCAGGCCGGGGTGCAGGCGCTGGCCGGCGGAGGCGACCGGGGTGTGCTGTGCCAGTTCTTCGCCTCGGTAGCGGATGTTCTTGCCTGTCGGGTAGGCGGCGTCGAAAGCCAGGGTGTCGCCATCGCGTTGCACGCGTTCCTGCGGGATGACGGTATCGGCGCCTTCGGGGATGGGCGCGCCGGTGTAGATGCGCCAGGCGGTGCCGGGTTGCAGGGCTGCTTCTGGCCAGCTGCCGGCGGCGGAGGTGCCGGTCACCGGCAGGCTGAGCGGCTGTGCCGGGCTTGCTGCGGTGGTGTCGGCAGCGCGCAGTGCGTATCCGTCCATTGCGCTCTGGTCGAAGCGCGGCAGGTCGCTATGAGATTGCAGGTCTTCGGCCAGCACGCGGTGCAGGGCATCGGCCAGGGCGATGTTTTCTGACGGTAGCGGCTGCAGGTGATCGAGGTAGGCCTGCAGGGCTTCGTCCAGTGAAATCATGTTTATTCTTTATTGGGCTTTGAAAGCCCGCACCACTTCCAGGGCGTGGACCAGGCCGGGCAGCAGGGCGTCCAGGGTTTCCTCGGCACCCTTGCGGCTGCCGGGGCAGGTGACGATCAGGCTGTGGTTGAGCAGGCCGGCGATGCCGCGTGACATGAGGGCATAGGGCGTGCGTTGCTGACCGTAATGCCTTGCGGCTTCCATGATGCCGGGCATTTCGCGGCTGAGAATGGGGGTCACGGCTTCCACGGTGCAGTCGTCCGGTGAAATGCCGGTGCCGCCCAGGGTGATGATGAAATCAATACCGGCATCGGCCCAGGCACGAATTTTCGCCTGGATGGTCTCGATGTCGTCGGCAATGGCCAGGTGTTCGCAGATATCCAGGCCGGCCTCGGTGAGTACGTCTTTGACGTATTGCCCGGCCTTGTCCGGTTTGTTGCCTGAGGCAATGTCGGCCGAGACCACCAGCAGGGCGCCGCTGCAGCCGGCCGGAAACTGCCGCTTGTAATGCGACTTGCCACCTTTCTTGCGCAGCAGGCGGATATCCTCGATGGACAGATCCGTGCCGGCATGCGGCTTGAGCATGTCGTAGAGGGTGAGGGCGGTGACGCTGGCGGCGGTCAGAGCTTCCATTTCCACGCCGGTGCCGGCGACCAGGGAGACTTCCACTTCGATGCGTACGGCTTCGTCCTGCAGCTCGTAATCGATGTCGATGTTCTGCAGGGGTAGGGGGTGGCACAGCGGCAACAGTTCCCAGGTTTTCTTGGCGGCGAGGTAGCCGGCGGACTTGGCGATTTCCAGGGCATCGCCTTTTTCCGCCTTGCGCTCACGCAGCAGTTCAACGCAGAAGGCCGGCATGCGGATGGTGGCGGTGGCGCGTGCCGAGCGCAGGGTATCGGGTTTGTGGGTGATGTCTTTCATGTTTCAGGGGCGATTGGATTTCTTGCTTTGTAACGGGGTGCCTTCAAGGTACTCGCTGCCGCCGGCTGCGTAGAATTCTTCCTTCCAGATGGGCACACGTTCTTTCAGGGTATCGATCGCCCAGCGTGCGGCCTCGAAGGCTTCCGGCCGGTGCCCTGCGCGTACTACGACCAGCACGCTGAGTTCGCCCAGTTCCAGGTGTCCGAGGCGATGCTGCAGGCGGCAATGGGTGATGCCGAAACGTTCCAGCGCTTCGGCCTCAATCTCGCGCAGGGTTTTTTCGGCCAGGGCCGTATGTGCCGTGTAATCGATGGCGGTGACCTGTTGGCCTTCGTTTTCCAGCCGGACCGTGCCGCCAAACACCACCAGGGCGCCGCAGCGGTCGTCGGCGGTTTTGTCCAGCAGGGCCTGCAGGTCCAGGGATTCTGCGCTCAGATGCATCTAGCCGCCACTCACGGGAGGAATCAGCGCCAGGCGCTGGTCGGGAGTAATGCTGTGATCTCGGGCAACCAGCTCGTCTTCGATGGCACAGGCCACCTGTTCAAGGCGGTCGTACACTTCGGGGTGCGCGAGCGCCAGTTCTTCCAGCAGTGCCTGGACTGTGCTCTGGCTGGCTTCGATTTCAATGCTGACCACGCCGGCTTCCGCCAGTCGGCGCAGCACACCGTACATCTCGATTTCGTAGGTGGCCATGTCAGCCGCCCAACGCATGCATGGTGATGGGCCGCTCGACATAACCCTGGCTCACGGCGTAGCCGGCTTCCTTGGTCCAGACATGACCGCGGATGATCTGTTCGATTTGCTGGTCGCTGGCGCTTTCGCGCAGGGGGCCGCGCAGATCGCGCCCGGTGGCCGAGAACAGGCAGGCATACAGCTCGCCGGTGGCGGTGAGCCGCAGGCGGTTGCAGCTTTTGCAGAAAGGATTGCTGATGGTCGGGATAATACCCAGGGAATAATGCTCATTCAGCCGGTAGTAGGTGGCGGGTTCTTTCCCGGCCGCAAGACGTTCGACCTGATAGCTGCGCCCGACCGTTGCCAGAATTTCTTCTTCGCTCACGACCTTGTCGCGTGACCACTGGCCACTGCCATCCAGGGGCATGAATTCAATGAACCGCAGCGGCAGATCCTCTTTGATGGCCCATTCCAGCAGGGGCAGTACATCCGCATCATTGTAGCCACGGATAACCACGGTATTGAGTTTGACTCTGAGGCCGGCAGCGCGTGCGGCATGGATGCCGTCGATGACTTCCTGCGGTGTGCTGCGTCCTCCGCTCAAACGCAGAAAACGTTCCGCATCCAGTGTATCCAGGCTGATATTCACGTCGTCCAGCCCGGCTTGCTGAAGCTTGCCGGCGAGCTTCGGTAACAGGATGCCGTTGCTGGTCAGTGAAATACGCTGCAAACCCTGTTCCCGCAGAAGCTGCAAGCGGGAGACGAGATGTTCGATGTTTTTACGTAACAGCGGTTCGCCACCGGTCAAGCGGATATGGGTGATACCCAGCCGGGTGACAAACAGCGTGGACAGGCGCTCAAGCTCTTCAAAACTGAGCAGGCGTTCCCGCGGCTGCCAGACCGGGTCCTCCGGCATGCAGTAGGGACAGCGGAAATTGCAGCGGTCGGTCAGGGAAATGCGCAGCTTGTGTTTTTCACGGCCGCGCTGGTCGGACAGGGGCTGCGACTGCGTCATGATCAGGCGGCAGAGGCGTTGCCGAGCGTCTGTTGTGCCCGCGCCAGTTCTTCGGGTGTATTCAGACTCCAGATGGCTTCACGCACTTCAGAGAAATTGACGGGCGTTGCTTTATGCCGTTTGAGCCAGGCAGCGGGGCTGCGTTCTCCTGCCTCGAAATCAGCTTCCAGGCAATCCAGATATTCGGTACCCACCAGACAACATACCGGCTGCAAGCCGTCAATGGTTTTCACCACGGCAAGTTCACGTCTGCCTGCGGACTCGTTCAGACGGTCTGCCAGGTTGTCGGGCAGCAGTGGCGCGTCTACCGGGACGAACAGGCATCGACTGCGGTGGTTGAGTGTGGCGACTCTGCGCAGCGCGGCCAGCATACCGGCCAGCGGGCCGGCAAAACCGGGCAGGGAGTCGCTCAGAATGTCATGGCCATAGGCGGCGTAGCTGTCCAGATGCCGGTTGGCCACGATCATGACCTTGTCTACCTGGGGTTCAAGTGTGCCCAGCACATGTTCCACCAGTGGCTGTCCACCCAGGTTGATCAACCCCTTGTCGACGCCGCCCAGGCGCTTGCCTGCGCCACCGGCCAATATGACGCCGATGGTAGGAATATGTTGTGTTTTATGTCGGTTTTTCACAGAAAGATTGATGCAATCCCGGTGCCGGATAGAGGCGAATACGTATCTTAGCAGCCTCAGGCTGCAGTATTGCGACGGCGCATGAAGGCCGGCTGCATGCTGTCGGCCGAGGGCTGGTAGGCCACGGTCATTTCATTGAAAGCCTTCAGGGCATCGTTGATGTCCTTGCTTTCGTCCATTTCGAATGAATTGATGCCGCAGCGGGACATGTAGAAAAGCACATCGCGCATGACAGCCGGGCCGCGGGCCCGGATTTCACCCTTGAATCCAAGGCGGGTACGCAGCAGGTAAGCCTGTGAATAGCCTTTGCCTACCGGGTGATAGCCACGCTTGTTCGTGTCAATGATGGGAAAGTCCAGAACAATCAAGGGGATATCATTGATGGCTAAACCTGTTTCCTCAACATCGGTGTCGCTGTCCAGGCGCAAACCTACATGGCCGGCATAGGCTTTCAAGGCATCATTGTCGGACTGCCAACGCTCGAGGCTGACGGTGATATCGCCGGATTCGGGGAGAGCGTCCTCATCTGCAAGATGCAGCCAGGGGTCTTCAACAATCTGACGGTCACGGATGACTCGTTTACTCAATGGGAGAGTCATCAGGCCGCTTCCTCCTGGGCATATACACGGGCCTTGAAGGGCTCCATGCCAATACGCCGGTAGGTGTCGAGGAAGCGTTCTTCTTCGCTTTCACGATTGTCCACGTAGACCTTGACGATGTTTTCGATGGCATCGACCACATGCGCCTTGTCGAAGGCGGGGCCAATACGGTCACCGAGCGAAGCATCATTGCTGGCGTTGCCGCCCAGGGTGATCTGATACCACTCCTGGCCTTTCTTCTCGACACCGAGGATGCCGATATGGCCGACACTGTGATGGCCGCAGCCATTCATGCAGCCGGACATCTTCAGGCGCAATTCGCCCAGATCGTAGAGATAATCCATGTCGTCGAAACGCTCATTGAGTTTTTCGGCAACGTCGATGGATCCGGCATTGGCCAGGCCGCAGAAATCCAGTCCGGGGCAGCAGATCATGTCGGTCAGGCTGCCGATATTCGCGGTGGCAAGCTGTTTCTCTTCCAGAGCCTGCCACAGCTCGAACAGATCCTTTTGCTGCACATCAGCCAGGACCAGGTTCTGATCATGTGTGCTGCGTACCTCGCCGAAGCTGTAGCGATCAGCCAGGTCGGCCAGGGCCTGCATCTGCTCATGCGTGGCGTCGCCGGGCGGAATACCGGGCGCCTTGAGCGAGATGTAGACAGCCTTGTAGCCCGGCTGCTTGTGGTCGACCACGTTATAGCGAACCCAACGGGCAAACGCCTTGTCACTTTCCAGTTGTGCGGCGAAACGGCTGTCAGCCGCCGCACCGGCGTCGTATTCGGGCGTGGTGAAATAGGTCTGCATGCGCTGCAGATCGCTGTCTTCCAGCTTGAGTACGCCATCACGGATTTTCACCCACTCGGCTTCCACCAGCTCGGCAAACTTTTCAGCGCCCAGGTCACGCACCAGTATCTTGATGCGGGCGCGGTTGGTGTCGTCACGGCGCCCATGCTGGTTATAGACACGGACGATCGCTTCCAGGTAGGACAGCAGGTGTGGCTTTTCCAGGAAGTCGCGGATCCTGGTAGCCAGAATAGGTGTGCGCCCCAGGCCGCCGCCTACCCATATCTGGAAGCCGGTTTCCCCGGCGGCGTTCTGAACCAGGTAAATGCCGATGTCATGCACCTGAACGGCGGCACGGTCCTGGGTGGCGGCGCTGACGGCGATCTTGAACTTGCGCGGCAGGTAAGCGAATTCCGGGTGGAACATGGACCACTGGCGGATAAATTCACAGTATGGGCGCGGATCTTCCAGCTCGTCCGGCGCCACGCCAGCAAGCGGGTCAGTGGTGGTGTTGCGGATGCAATTGCCGCTGGTCTGCACGGAATGCATTTCCACTGAAGCCAGAAGGCCGAAGATTTTCGGTATGTCCTCGGTCTTGCACCAGTTGAACTGGATGTTCTGACGAGTGGAGAAATGGCCGTAGCCGCGATCATAGCTGTGCGCGATATGCGCCAGCATGCGGAGTTGCCCGGAGGACAGCATGCCGTAGGGAATGGCGATGCGGTACATGGGAGCAAAACGCTGGAAATAGAGGCCGTTCATCAGGCGCAGGGCCCGGAACTCGGCCTCAGAAAGCTCTCCGGCAAGATAGCGCTGCGTCTGGTCAGCAAACTGTGCAACGCGCTCCTGCATGATCTGTCGATCTTGTTCGTCGTAACGGTACATAAGGTGACTTTTGTTGATGCCGTATAACCGGCCGATGCAATGCCGATGAACTGATTATTCTACCAGTTCCGTCTCTGTATTCCCCGGTTTTCAGGCAGGAAATCCCAAGACGGGCAGCACTCTAGCAGCGAATGCTTATAAAGAAAAAGAATTTATAACCATAAATTAAGCATCAACAGCTATATACGTCTTACATCTCCCCTACAGTACCCCTAAAGCCATATAGGGCGTCCAACCACATTCTGGCCTGATTACCGACTACGGCTTTTTGCCGCCATGACCGATACCTCACAGAACAGGCCGAAAGAACACTGTGGGCATGAAAAGTATTCATGCGCGATGGTTATATCCGTTACTTCTCTGTATGGCGATATTGCCGGACATGGCTTTCGCCGTGGACGGGCAGTTGCCGGGCTATTCGGGGCTGGATGTCCATCTGGGCTACGAAAATGAAGCTTCCGCCAGCCGTATCAATTTCCCCCTTTATATCCTGCTGTCGGAAACAGATTGGCGCGCCTATAACGAACAATTCCGTCAATTGGGCGTGCTGGTTGATCTCTGGGATCAGGCCCGGCGCGGCGATACCATGCTGGAGGAAACCCGCAACGTGCCGTTACAGGGTGTGGAAGCCTCGGCGTTCAGCCGGCAGATACGGCTGATACGCACCAGTTGGGACGAAATAGGCGAAAAATGCGGTTACAAGGCCAATGGGTCACCGCACAGCGGCTGCGCCTTCAACAAGCGCCTGCCCAGGTGCACAATCTATGTGCCGCACCAGCCGCTCTACGCCAACGGCGATCTCAATGAATATCATCAACTGCTCGGCCACGAAATGTGGCACTGCATGGTCGGCTCGTTCCACTAGTCACTAATATTGCGGCAGCGATTGCCACAGCTCTGCAACCAGCGCCTGGTGTGCATCGGCATCCTTGAGGCTTTCCGCGCGCTTGATAATCTCCGGCGTCAGGTGCGGTGCAAACATCTGTATGAACTCGTACATGTAGGCGCGCAGCAATAACCCGCGACGGAAACCGATATGCGTGGTGCTGGCTTCAAACAGATGGTCGGCCTTCAGCGCAACCAGGTCACTGTCCTGAGCCGGGTCATAGGCCATATTCGCAATAATGCCCACGCCCAGCCCCAGTCGCACATAAGTCTTGATGACATCGGCGTCCACCGCGGTCAGCACTACATCCGGAAACAGGCCCTGGACCTTGAAGGCGCGGTCCAGTTGCGAGCGCCCGGTAAAACCGAAGGTATAAGTCACGATCGGATGCTCGGCAATGGCCTTGAGCGTGAGTTTCTTCATCTGCGCCAGCGGATGGTCCGGCCGCACCAGGATGCAGCGGTTCCAGTGATAACAGGGCAGCATGATGAGTTCGGAGAAATGTTCCAGTGCCTCTGTGGCGATGGCGAAATCGGCCTCACCGGTTGCCGCCCACTGCGCAATCTGCGGCGGCGCGCCCTGATGCAACTGAAAACTCACCCTGGGATATTTCTCAGTGAATTTCTGAATCGTAGGGGGCAGGGCATAACGCGCCTGGGTGTGGGTGGTGGCTATGCTCAGGGTGCCACGGTCCGTTTGCCGGTATTCGTCCGAGGCGCGCTTGATATTGTCCACCTCGTAGAGAATCCGCTCGGTAATTTCAAGAATACGTCCTCCTGCCGGAGTGGTGGCAGTGAGGTGTTTGCCGTTTCGCACGAATATATCCACGCCCAGTTCTTCTTCCAGCAGACGGATCTGTTTGCTGATGCCGGGCTGGGAGGTAAACAGGACTTCTGCCGCCGACGTGATATTGAAATCATGGCGGGCAACTTCATGGATGTAGCGGAGCTGGCGTAATTTCATGTCAAAAACTCCGGGAGTGCTATATGCAAATGGGTTATTACTGTATGTAAATTTATTCCTTTTGTTTAAAAAGGCAAGCTGGTATCTTGCTCCTCCCATGCAGGAAAGGCCTGTTGCCTCTCCTGCGAAATACACTGTGAGCCCTTGATTATGTTCGCATTTTCCCTTGCGGGACTGGTTGTAGGTTTTGCTGTCGGCGCTACAGGCGTCGGCGGCGGCGCCTTGATGACCCCCTTACTAATTTTGCTGTTTGGCGTATCGCCGGCAGTGGCTGTGGGTACGGACCTGCTGTATGCGGCGGGCACCAAGGGTTTTGGCGTACTGCTGCACCGCCAGAAGGGTACGGTTGAGTGGTCTATCGTTGGCCTGCTGATGTTGGGCAGTGTGCCGACCAGTATCCTGACTACGGCCGCATTGCATTGGGTCGGTATTGATGAGCGCATCGAGAGCCTGATTACACTGACACTCTGCGTGGCGGTGATTTCCACCGGCTTGCTGACCCTGCTGCGCAACAAGGTGCAGTCCTTCAGCGAACATGAATCCTTTGAGGTGCTGCGCAGTCTGCATCGTCGCTGGCGTAGCCCGATGACGGTGGTAGCCGGCGCCATACTCGGTGTGGTGGTGACGCTGTCTTCGGTGGGCGCGGGTGTTATCGGCGCCATGATCCTTTTATTGCTGTATCCGCGACTGCCGGCGATTTCGGTCGTGGGCACCGATCTGGCGCATGCCGTGCCGCTGACGGCCGTGGCCGGCCTGGGTCATATGTCGCTGGGTACGGTCGATTTCAGCATGCTGGGATACCTGCTGCTGGGTTCGATTCCGGGTATCTACCTGGGGACACGGCTGGGATTCCGCCTGCCGGACCGTGTGCTCAAGCCGGTCATCGCCGGCATATTGGTGATTATTGCCGGCAGTCTGTTTACGCGCACCGCCCTGGCGGCGATTGCTTCGCTGGGTGGCAGCGCAACGGGCGTCTAGCCACGTATAATCAGGTTTTACAGATGCCGACAAGGCACAACATTCAATATCGGGTTTCGAGAGATGAAGAACGCTGAATACACAGATGCCGTTCAGGCAAAAGCCGATGCCGCACTTGAAGTGCTGCGCAGGGTAGCGGATGAATACAGCCCGGCCACCATGGCCAACAGCTTCGGCGCGGAAGACATGGTGCTGATGGACTTGATCTGCCGCAACAACCTGCCGATCGAGATTTTCAGCCTGGATACGGGCCGCCTGCCGGCGGAAACCTACACGCTGATGGACAAGGCGCATGAGAAATACGACCAGGAAGTGACGGTGTATTTCCCCGACGCTACCCAGGTCGAACAGTTCGTGCGCAAGGAAGGTGTGAACGCCTTCTATCGCAGCGTTGAACTGCGCAAGGCCTGCTGCGGCATTCGTAAGGTCGAGCCGTTGAAGCGTGCGCTGGGTGACAAGAAGGCCTGGATTACCGGTCTGCGCCGGGAACAGGCGGTGACCCGTACCGAACTGCCGGTGCAGGAATACGATAAGGGTTTCGGCCTGGAAAAATTCAATCCGCTGGTGGACTGGACGGAGAAAGATGTCTGGGCTTATATCCATCATCATGAAGTGCCCTACAGCGAACTGCACGACAAGGGGTATCCGAGCATCGGCTGCGCACCCTGCACCCGCGCCATTACCGTGGGCGAGGACATTCGCGCCGGCCGCTGGTGGTGGGAGAACCCCGAACTGAAGGAATGCGGCCTGCATGTGGCCGGGCCGAGCACGCCGCTGCCGTCCGAGAGAAAGGCCGGCTAGCGTTTTTGGATTACTTTCCTGCTTTCCTGAAAATACGTGATGCCCACTGCCTGGTAATAGGCGGTGGGCATGTGGCGTTGCGCAAGATTGAACTGCTGCGCCGTTGTGGCGGGCATATATCCGTAGTCGCGGAGAGCTTGCATGCAGATGTGCAGGCCTTACTTGATGCGGGTGCGATCGATCTCATTGCCGGGCCTTATACGCCTGAACTGCTGGCCGAGGTCAGTCTGGTGGTAGCCGCCACGGATGATCAGGAACTGAATCGCCGGGCGGCGGCCGACTGCAGGGCGCGGCGTATTCCGGTGAATGTGGTCGACGACCCCGAAGCCTGCAGCTTTATCACGCCCTCCATTGTTGACCGCTCTCCCGTGTTGATTGCCATCTCTTCCGGCGGTTCCGCCCCGGTGCTGGCGCGTACCCTGCGTACACAGCTGGAAAGCGATATTCCGGCTTCCTATGGGCGTCTGGCGGAGCTGGCCGCCGCCTACCGGCCGCGCGTCAAAACGGCTATTCCGCAGATGTCGCAACGCCGCCATTTCTGGGAATCGGTCTTTGATGGTGCGGTAGCCGAGCATATGTTCGCAGGCCGGCGTGATCTGGCCGAGGAAGCGCTGGAAGCAAAGCTGGCTGACATAGAAGCGGGCAGGGAAGTCTTGCCGGGCGGAGAGGTTTACCTGGTCGGTGGCGGTCCCGGTGATCCGGATCTGCTGACCTTCCGGGCGTTGCGCCTGATGCAGAAAGCCGATGTAGTGCTCTACGACCGCCTGGTCTCCCGGGAAGTGCTCGATCTTGTGCGGCGTGATGCCGAACATATCAACGTTGGCAAACGCCGCAGCGACCATACCGTGCCGCAAGAGGACATTAACCAGTTACTGGTGAGGCTGGCCAAAGAAGGCAAGCGGGTCTTGCGCCTCAAGGGCGGTGACCCCTTCATTTTCGGCCGCGGCGGAGAGGAAATCGAAACTCTGGCAGCGGCCGGCGTGCCATTTCAGGTGGTGCCGGGTATTACCGCGGCTTCCGGCTGTGCCGCCTATGCCGGCATTCCGCTGACGCATCGCGACCATGCCCAGTCCTGCCGTTTTGTCACAGGCCATCAGAAGGACGGCGAACTGGACCTGAACTGGCAGGAACTGGCGGCGCCGAACCAGACGGTGGTTTTCTATATGGGGCGGCTGTCCTTGCCCATTATCTGCGAGCAGCTAATGGCCCACGGCCTGCCGGCTGATTATCCGATTGCGCTGGTGGAGGAAGGCACCCGGCCCACGCAGAAGGTGATCTGCGGCACGCTGGCCGATATCAACGGCAAACTGGATCCCGAGGAAGCGCCGCGGGCGACGCTGGTGATCGTCGGTACAGTGGTCAGGTTGCGTGACAAACTGGACTGGTTCAGGGGCAAGGAAGAAGTATAGGGATCGCGCAAAGGCGCAAAGGCGCTAATGCTTTATACAGAGACCCTGACTTCTTTTCTCTGCGACCTTTGCGCCTTTGCGTGAGCTAGGCGTATACCGGAGGCTTCCGATCCTTCCAGGGTATTTCCTGTTCGAGCTGCGCCGCAAGGCGAATCAATGTGGCTTCATCGCCGAAACGTCCCGTAAACATCATTCCGACCGGCAGACCATCGTCCGACCAGTGCAATGGCAGGGAAATCGATGGCTGGCCGGTGGCATTGGCCAGCGGCGTGTAGGGAATAAAGTCGAACGTCGGCGCTGCCATATCGATCATGAACTTCTTCTGCTTGCCGATCTTGCCGATGGGCAGGGTATTGACCAGCGCCAGGCTGAATGCGTCCATGCCCTTGGGTTTGAGATGGCCGGTATCGGTAGGCGGCATGCCCAGTGTGCTGGTGAGAAAAACATCGTAGTTCTGCATGAACTGGCCAAAGAGGCGACCGACGCCCTGGGCATAGATGAAGGCGCTGGTCAGTTCTTCCGCTGTGAAGGCGGCGCCAAGGCGCTTGTAGGCCCAGGTGCCTGCCTCGAAGTCCCGGCGGCGCGGTTTGCGCCCGGTTAACCCTTCACCTCCGCGTATCAGGGCCGCGGTATCGCCACAGATCAGTGTCGCCATGGCGTAGATGAAGGCTTCACGATCAATCGGTGGGGTGACTTCTTCGACATGATGCCCCAGGGCCGCCAGTTTCCGGGCGGTCTGTTCCACGCCCTTTTTGCATTCCGGGTCGAGACTGCGGCCCAGCAATGGATCGGTGGTATAGGCAATACGCAGTTGCCCCGGTTCTCTCTGTGTTTCTTCGAGATAGGGCCGTTCCGGGGGTGGGGCGACGCTGGGTGGTCCAGCATCGGCGCCGGCCACGGCATCCAGCAGGGCGGCCGTGTCGCGCACCGTACGGCTCAGGGCGAATTCAATGGCGAAGCCGTACCACACGTCTCCCATGACCGGCCCGGAAGGCGTGCGGCCGCGGGTGGGCTTGAGGCCGACAATGCCATTGCAGGAGGCCGGGATACGGATAGAGCCGCCGCCGTCGCCGCCGCTGGCGATGGGCACGATGCCGGCTGAAACCGCCGAACCGGTGCCGCCACTGGAGCCGCCGGCCGTTTTGTTGGTGTTCCAGGGATTGCGCGCCGAGCCGAACAGTTCCGGATCAGTCATGGGTACCAGACCGAATTCCGGCGTGTTGGTCTTGCCGAAGATATTCAGCCCGGCCTGTTTGAAACGCCGCACCAGTTCCGCATCGTAGTCAGGCACATAGTCCTTGAAGAAGCGCGAGCCCATGGTGAAGGGCTCGCCGGCGTAGGCATCAAGCAGATCCTTGAGCAGGAAAGGCACGCCCTTGAAGGGACCATCCGGCAGGTTGGCCGTATTGCCGCGGGCCTTGTCATCAAAACGATGCACGATGGCATTGAGTTGTGGGTTGAGCCGCTCGGCGGCATCAATGGCCGATTCCAGCGCATCAGCAGCACTGACTTCGCCTTTGGCGATCAGCTCTGCCAGCCCCAATGCGTCATATTGGGAATACTCCCTGAAGATGCCCATATGCTTGTCTCCCGCCCAAAAAAGAAGGGGCCCGCAGGCCCCTTCGCAGTCGTTGTTTTATTCTTCGCCGGCCATGGCTCCCAATAGATGCAGCAGGCTGGTGAAGAGGTTGTAGATGCTGACGTAGAGCGTGACGGTGGCCAGTACATAGTTGGTTTCGCCACCGTTCACGATTTCGCCGGTCTGGTACAGGATCAGGCCGCACATCAGGCCGGCAAACATGGCCGACACCGTCAGCGCCAGCGGCTGCAGCGGGTAGCCGAACATGGCGGCGACCAGCGACACAATACCCAGACAGAAGGCGATGAGAATGCCGGTGAAGAGGAAGTTGCGCATGAAGGAAAAATCCTTCTTGCTGGTGATGGCGTAGCCGGACAGCCCCAAAAAGGCGATACCCGTCATGCCGAAGGCCATCATGATCAGCTGGCTGCCATTGGCGAAGCCGTGAACATAGGCGTTAAGCACCGGACCCAGGCCGAAGCCAAGCAGGCCGGTGATGGCAAACACCACATAAATGCCCTTGGCGGAATTCGCGGTACGCGGCACAGCGAACCACAGCAGGCCCAGGGCTACCAGCGAGCACAGCAGGCTGAGGCCGTAAGGCGCGCCGATGAGCATCGAAACGCCGGCCATGGCGCCACTGAAAAGCAGGGTAAGAGAAAGCAACCAATAGGTATTGCGCAAGACCTTGTTGGTGGCCAGAACGCCGCTTGCGCGGCTGCCAAGGCCAGCGTGACTTACGACAGGACGATTGGGTTCCATTACTTCTCCAAAAATTCAGGATCAGGTTAAAGCTTACCATCAGCCGGATGGCAAGCGTAAGACAGCGGCATGCGCCGATGGTTTCCGCACATGCTAGACTCGCGCCGCCTGATTGCCCGAACCCGATTGCCCGACCATTCCAGCCGATATTCATGCCGCGTCGCAAAAGCTCAAGACTTTCACTGCCCAATCTCGCCAAACGCCTGCTGAGGTCACGAAAAGGCGGTTTCTGGGTCGTTCTGATCGCTGCCGCCATCTGGTATGTCAGTGAGGTCGCTCAGCGTGATGACTATGTTTACGCCGGTGTCCCCCGGCAGACTGACTATGCCCGGGTGCATAACTGGGTACATGTGATACGCAATCCGGGCTTTCTCGTGGGTTATTCGGAACTGCGGCGGAATCCACTGTGGGTGGCTTACCGCCTGCGCCCCGTAGAGCAGAAGCGTCATCTGCCGCGTCCGCAGGGATTCAGCGTCGACTGGCGCACGCTAATGCGTGTCAGTCATGAGGACTACAGCCGCAGCGGCTATGACCGCGGTCATCTGGCGCCCAACTATGCCATCAGCCAGCTCTACGGCCGTTCGGCCCAATATGCGACCTTCCGCATGAGCAATATCACGCCACAACGCCCACATCTGAACCAGGAGCTGTGGCAGCGTCTTGAGGAGGTCGAGATTGACCGTTTTGCCCGGCGGCTGGGTGAATTATGGGTGGTGACCGGCCCCGTATTCGATAACCGCATGGAATATCTTTCCTCGGGTGTCGAGGTGCCGGATGCGTTTTACAAGATGATCATTGACCTCGATGACCGTCAGCAACCGCGCGTACTGGCTTTTCTGGTGCCGCAGAATGTGCGGGGTGACGAACCCCTGGACCGTTTCGTGGTGACGGTGGATGAAGTCGAGCGCGTTACGGGTTTCGATTTCTTTCATCGTTTGCCAGACGATGTCGAGCAGCGTCTGGAGAGTTCGCGGCCACACCCGGCCTGGCGCCTGAAGGATGTAGCGCGCATACAGCCGCGTTTTAAGGTCGGCAACTAGTGGCTAGCGGAGCACTAACTGGCTGAACGCAAAAAGGCGTACCTGTCAGGCGTTTTCGGAGTACTGCACGCTGGCGCGGCTGGTTTCCCAGATGGTCACTGCAGAGATGCGCAAGCCGTCGCGGTTTATGCGCTTGCCCACTTCGCGATAAACATAGGCCGCCACGTTTTCAGCCGTGGGATTGCAGTCAGCAAAGCCAGGCAGATCATTCAGGTGGCGATGATCCAGAGGCTCGGTGACCGCGGCAACTTCGTGTTTCAGATCCTGGAAATCTATGCCCATGCCCAGTTCGTCCAGCTGACTGCACTGTACTTCAACTTCGATTTTCCAGTTGTGGCCATGCAGGCGCGCGCATTTGCCGGAATGCCCCTCAATGATGTGCGAGGCGGCAATTTCATTGAGTACCTTGAGTGTGTAGATGCCGGACATGTGATGCTCAGGAAAACGCGGAAGCGGTCTCGCCCTGGTCCAGGTCCTTGGCACGCAGGCGCTTCTGGATTCGGCGCAGGATGCCGGTGCCGTCCAGCCCAAGCTCAGAGAGCAATTCTTCACGTCCGCCATGTTCGACGAAGTGATCGGGCAGGCCGAGATTGAGGACCGGAATCGATTCATGCCGGTCAATGATCAGCTCATTCACCGCGCTGCCTGCACCACCCATGACGACGTTGTCTTCCACCGTGACCAGCAGGTCATGCTCGTCTGCCATCTCCATCACCAGGTTTTCATCCAGCGGCTTGATGAAGCGCATATCAATGACGGCGGCATCGATAATGTCCGCCGCTTCCAGCGCCGGCTGCACCATGGCGCCAAAGGCCAGAATGGCAATACGTGGACGGCGCCGGCCCTTGCATTCACGCAGGACCCTGGCCTTGCCAATCGTCAGGGGAGGCGCCTGCGGGTCTACCTCGCGGCCGGGTCCACCGCCACGCGGATAGCGCACAGCACTCGGTCCCTCATGCCGCAGGCCGGTAGTCAGCATGCGTTGGCATTCATTCTCGTCCGAAGGCGCCATGACCACCATGTTGGGGATGCAGCGCAGATAGCTCAGGTCGAATGCGCCATGGTGAGTGGCGCCGTCGGCCCCGACCAGTCCACCACGGTCCAGGGCGAAGACCACAGGCAGGTTCTGGATGGCGACATCATGAATCAACTGGTCATAGGCACGTTGCAGGAAGGTGGAGTAGATGGCCACGACCGGCTTCAGGCCGTCTGCGGCCATGCCCGCAGCCAGTGTGACCGCATGCTGCTCGGCAATAGCCGTGTCGAAATAGCGCTCCGGGTACTGTCTGGAGAACTCCACCAGCCCCGAGCCTTCGCGCATGGCCGGTGTAATACCCACCAGCCGGGGTTCCAGTTTAGCGCTGCGGCAGAGCCAGTCACTGAATATCTGGGTATAGGATTTGCTGCCGCCCGGCTTCTTGGCGGCCATGCTGCCGGTGACGGGGTCAAAGCCGGTGACGCCGTGATACTTGATCGGCGCTTCCTCGGCGGGTTCGAAACCCTTGCCCTTGACTGTCGCCACATGCAGCAGGATGGGTCCGCTGCGATCACGCAACTGACCGAGTGTGTCGACCAGCGATAAAAGATTATGACCGTCCTGAAGTCCGATGTAATGAAAGCCAAGGCTTTCGAAGAAGGCGCCATCGGTCACTGCTTCGCTATTCGTTCGTCCCTGGTGGCGTTGGGGAATACGACCCGCCGGGTCAGTCGCACGCAGTTTTTCCACGATGCGGGCCGAGTGATTACGCAGTGCACCGACATTTTCCGAAATGGACATGTCGTTGTCGTTGTAAATCACGAGCAGGTCCAGGCCCAGACCGCCGATGTGATTGAGCGCTTCATAGGCCATGCCGGCCGTCATGCCGCCATCACCGATAATCGCCACTACCTTGCGGTCTTCACCCAGCTGGCGGGCAGCTACTGACATACCCATGGCGGCCGACAGCGAAGTACTGGAGTGTCCGGTGCCAAAGGTGTCGTACTCGCTCTCATTGCGGCTGGGGAAGGGATGCAGGCCGCCCATTTTGCGAATGGTTTCCAGCTGCGTGCGCCGGCCGGTGAGCACCTTGTGCGGATAGGCCTGATGGCCCACATCCCAGATCAGCCGGTCATCCGGCGTGTTATAGACGTAATGCAGCGCCAGCGTGAGTTCTACCGTGCCCAGATTGGCAGCGAAATGTCCACCTACGCGCGCCAGGGTTTCGATCAGATAGCGGCGCAGTTCCACAGCCAGTGCTGGCAGCTGCTCACGTGGCAGCAGACGTAAATCGCCTGGAGTGCGAATCTTGCCCAACAAGGCGTAGCTGGAAGCGTCGGTCATCAGAGCTGAATCCTGCAGTTAAGGGCAGCGGCTGGCTTAATATTCAATGTAGAACCTCATATTATCGGCGCTGTGTCAGGCCATGTCCAAGTTGGTGCGTCTCTGCTGACGGTATCAACTGTGTCGGTCGATAATGTGCCGGGCCAACCAGCTCAGCGGCAGGGCGTCTTCGCCAAATGGTGAAAGAAATTCAATGGCCTCATCGACCAGTTCGCTTGCGCGTTGTTTGGATTCGGTCAAACCCAGAATCGACGGGAAGGTGGGTTTGCCCCTGGCCCGGTCCGCACCCTGACTCTTGCCCAGCGTCGCGGTGTCGCCTTCTTCATCAAGAATGTCATCCTGTATCTGGAATGCCAGGCCAACACGTTTGGCATAGCGATCCAGCGCCTGCAATTTCTCGTTATCCAGCAAGGGCAGGCTATGGCAGGCCATCAACACGCTGGCACGGATCAGGGCGCCGGTCTTGTGGATATGCATGTTTTCCAGCTCGGCGACCGACAGTTCCTTGCCAACGGCATCCAGGTCGATTGCCTGGCCACCCGCCATACCCAGCGAGCCGCTTGCCTCGGCCAGAAGATTGATCATTTTCAGGCGTGGGCCGGGCTCGCAGCCCATGTCAGGGTCGGTTGAAAGTACATGGAAGGCCAGCGCCTGCAGCGCATCTCCGGCCAGAATGGCGGTGGCTTCGTCAAAGGCTCTGTGGCAGGTGGGCCGGTTGCGCCGCAGGTCGTCATCATCCATGGCGGGCAGATCGTCATGCACTAGCGAATAGGCATGCACCATTTCCACGGCTACCGACGGACCGTCGAGGCGCTCCGGCGGAATGCCAAGCACTTCCCCCGTGGTGTAGATGAGAACAGGCCGCAGACGTTTGCCGCCGTTCAGGCTGGCATAGCGCATGGCCTCATGCAGCCGCGTCGGGGCGTGACCAGCAACCGGTAACCAGCGGTCCAGCGCTGCTTCAACCCGCGCCATGTGCGCGGGCAGGCGATCGCCATAATTCATTTATTCTTTCTCGATGAAATCCTGAGCAACAGCGCCGTCCCGGGTTTCCAGCAGTTGCTGAACCTTGAGTTCCGCGTCCTTGAGCGCGTCCTGGCAATTGCGCGCAAGCTTGATGCCTTGCTCAAATTGCTTAAGCGCTTCCTCGAGGGGGACGTCGCCTTTCTCCAGCCCTTCGACCAGCGTTTCAAGCTGATTGAGCGATTTTTCGAAGTCTTTGATTCGGCTTTGCTTATCGGACATGTCGGTGCTCGATTCCGTGGGCTGTGCTGTGCGCCGGCTAGTCTAACCGTTTAGCGTGGAGCAGTCAGTTTTCCACGGCAAAAGCCCTGTTTGGGGCAGATCACTTGCTATCGAGTATCGGCATCCATTAACTTCCCGCCGTTCACTCATACAAAGCCAACATGACTCAGCAATACATCGCCGCCGATATTGAAGTGCTGTCGGGCCTGGAGCCGGTACGCAAGCGACCGGGCATGTATACCGACACCACACGCCCCAATCACCTGGCCATGGAGGTGATCGACAACAGTGTCGATGAGGCCGTGGCCGGACATGCCAGACAGATTGACGTCACCCTGCACAAGGACGGCTCCCTTGAGGTCAATGACGACGGGCGCGGCATGCCGGTGGATGCTCACCCGCAACTGGGCAAACCCGGGGTCGAGGTCATCCTCTGCACGTTGCATGCGGGCGGCAAGTTTTCAGACAAGAATTACCAGTATTCCGGCGGTTTGCACGGCGTGGGCGTATCTGTAGTCAATGCGCTTTCAAAACATCTGGAAGTCTGGGTCAAGCGCGACGGCCAGGAATTCAATATGGCCTTCGCCGATGGCGAGGTGACCTCTGAACTGGAGGTGGTGGGCGAGGTTGGCAAGCGCAACACCGGTACGCGTCTGCGCTTCTGGCCCAACGAGAAATATTTCGACTCGCCGAAATTCTCCATTCCCAGGCTCAAGCATCTGTTGCGCGCCAAGGCGGTGCTTTGTCCCGGCCTGAAAATCCGCTTCTTTGATCAAACTGGCAAGGAAAGCGAGGAATGGCTTTACGAAGATGGTCTGCGCGACTATTTGCTGGAGGCTGTGCAGGGCTACGAGTGCCTGCCCGAAGATCCCTTCCTGGGCCACATGCAGGGTGAAAACGAAGGCGTGGACTGGGCGCTGCTTTGGCTGCCGGAAGGTGGGGAGGGCGTTACCGAAAGTTACGTGAATCTTATTCCCACCGAGCAGGGCGGTACGCATGTGAATGGCCTGCGCGCGGGTCTGACCGAGGCCATTCGTGAATACTGCGAATTCCGTAATCTGCTGCCTCGTGGGGTGAAACTGGCGCCCGAGGATGTCTGGGAACGCCTGTCCTATATTCTTTCCTTCAAAATGCAGGACCCGCAGTTTGCGGGGCAGACCAAGGAGCGCCTGTCATCACGTCAGGCGGCTGCCTTTGTCTCCGGCGTGATCAAGGATGCTTTCAGCCTCTGGCTCAACCAGCATGCCGAACTGGGTGATGCCATTGCGCAGATGGCGATCAGCAACGCCAACAAGCGTATGCGCGCCGGCAAGAAGGTGGTGCGCAAGAAGGTCACCAGCGGACCGGCGCTGCCCGGCAAACTGGCGGATTGCGCCTCACAGGATCTGGAACGCACCGAATTGTTCCTGGTGGAAGGTGATTCAGCCGGCGGTTCGGCCAAGCAGGCCCGTGACCGTGAATTCCAGGCGATCATGCCGTTGCGCGGCAAGATCCTCAATACCTGGGAGGTCGCGCCGGATCAGGTGCTGGGGTCACAGGAGATTCACGATATTTCAGTTGCCCTCGGCATCGAGCCGGGGACCGAGGATCTGAAAGGCCTGCGTTACGGCAAGGTCTGTATTCTGGCGGATGCTGATTCCGACGGGCTGCATATCGCCACATTGCTGTGCGCCCTGTTTGTGCGTCACTTCCCCAAACTGGTCAGCGATGGCCATGTCCATGTCGCCATGCCACCGCTATATCGCATTGACGTGGGCAAGGAGATTTTCTATGCCCTGGATAACGAAGAGCGTCAGGGCATTCTCGACCGTATCGAAGTCGAGAAAATGAAAGGCAAGGTCAGCGTGACCCGCTTCAAGGGCCTGGGCGAAATGAATCCTCTGCAACTGCGTGAAACCACAATGGCGCCGGAAACCCGGCGTCTGGTGCAGTTGACGATGGAAGGCGGCGGCGCCACGCACAAACTGATGGATATGCTGCTGGCCAAACGCCGTGCTGGTGATCGCAAGGCCTGGCTGGAGAAGAAGGGCGATCGCGCCGAAGTCTGATAGAGCATCATGAGCGAAACCACAGAAATCAATTACGAGGGCGTTGAGCGCCTGCCACTGAAGGACTTCACCGAGAAGGCCTACCTGGATTACTCCATGTACGTCATTCTCGACCGTGCGCTGCCGCATATCGGCGACGGCCTGAAGCCGGTACAGCGACGCATTGTCTATGCGATGTCGGAGCTGGGTCTGTCGGCCATATCCAAGCACAAGAAATCGGCCCGTACCGTGGGTGATGTACTGGGTAAATACCATCCGCACGGCGATTCTGCCTGTTACGAGGCCATGGTGCTGATGGCGCAGCCTTTCTCCTACCGCTACCCACTGGTGGACGGGCAGGGTAACTGGGGTTCGCCGGACGATCCCAAATCCTTTGCCGCCATGCGCTATACCGAGGCGCGGCTGGGCAAGTACGCGCAGGCGCTGCTCTCCGAGCTCGGGCAGGGCACTGCCGACTGGGTGCCGAATTTCGACGGCACCATGAGCGAGCCGAAAATCCTGCCGGCCCGCGTGCCGAATGTGCTGCTCAATGGCGGTACCGGCATCGCGGTAGGCATGGCGACGGACATTCCGCCGCATAACCTGCGCGAAGTCGTGGATGCCTGCGTGCATCTGCTGGACAATCCCAGGGCTGAAGTGCCTGATCTTTGCCAATACATCAAGGGCCCGGATTACCCGACCGATGCAGAGGTCATCACGCCGCGCGACGATTTGCTGGAAATGTACGAAACCGGTAACGGCAGTATCCGTATGCGCGCCCGCTGGGAAAAGGAAGATGGCGATATCGTCATTACCGCACTGCCTTACCAGGCCTCCGGCAGCAAGGTGCTGGAGCAGATTGCGTCGCAGATGCAGGCCAAGAAGCTGCCAATGGTGGAGGATCTGCGCGACGAATCCGATCACGAACACCCCACACGCCTGCTGATCACGCCGCGTTCCAACCGCGTGAACGTGGACGAGCTGATGAAGCACCTGTTCGCCACTACGGATCTGGAGCGCACTTATCGCGTCAACCTGAATCTTATCGGCCTGGATGGCAAACCTCAGGTCAAGAATCTGAAGCAACTGCTGGGCGAATGGCTGGAGTTCCGCAGGGAAACTGTGCGCCGGCGCCTGCAATGGCGCCTGGACAAGGTGCTGGACCGTCTGCATATCCTCGAAGGTCTGCTGGTCGCCTATCTCAATATTGATGAGGTGATTCACATCATCCGCACCGAGGATGAACCCAAGCCGGTGCTGATGAAACGCTTCAAACTGACGGATACCCAGGCTGAAGCCATCCTCGAACTCAAGCTGCGCCATCTGGCCAAACTTGAAGAAATGAAAATCAAGGGTGAACAGGAGGAGCTCGAGGAAGAGCGCAAGGCGCTGGAAAAGACCCTGGGCTCGACGGCGCGTCTGAAAACCCTGATCAAGAACGAATTGCAGGCAGATGCCGAAAAATTCGGTGATGAGCGCCGTTCACCCATCGTGGAGCGCGAGGCGGCACAGGCCCTGGATGAAACTGCATTGGTGCCGACCGAACCGGTGACAGTCATTCTTTCCAAAATGGGCTGGGTACGTGCCGCCAAGGGGCATGACGTCGACCCGTCTTCGCTGGCCTACAAGTCAGGCGACGAATATCTGGATGCGACCTTCGGACGCAGTAACCAGCTGGTGGTCTTTATGGATTCCACAGGCCGCAGTTATTGCCTGCCTGCCCATAACATGCCTTCTGCCCGGGGTCACGGCGAGCCGCTCACTGGCAAGCTGAATCCGCCCAGTGGCGCCAGTTTCAAGGGCGTGATGACGGGCACGGCCGATGCGCTTTATCTGCTCGGCACCGATGCCGGTTACGGCTTTGTGGGCAAGCTTGAAGACCTGTATTCACGCAACAAGGCAGGCAAGTCCACACTGTCAGTGCCCAAGGGGGCGAATGTGCTGCTGCCGCGGCGCATTGATCAGGCTGAGAACAGTCAGGTAGCGCTGGTAACAGCAGAGGGCCGGCTACTGTGTTTCCCGCTTGCTGAGCTGCCGCAGCTGGCTCGTGGCAAGGGTAACAAGACGATTCAGGTGAAAGCACCCGACAAGGTCGTGGCCTGGTGTGTCATCCCTGAAGGCGCGGCACTGCGGCTGCATAGCGGCAAGCGGCATATCAATCTTAAAAAGGCGGATCTTGAGCCCTACCTGGGCGCGCGCGCGCAACGTGGCAAGTTCCTGCCACGCGGCTTTCGCCAGGTGCAGTTTGCCGAAGCGCTGATCAAGGGCAGGGATACAAGCGGCGAAGAGGAATAGACCGCCTTCATTTGTACGAACACTTGAAACCAAACTCCACCGCCACCATCTAATAAGCGGTTAAGTAAACGTTTCGGAGCATGTTTATGAAGCGCATTGCCCTGTTCCTGGGGACCAATATTGCCGTTCTGCTGGTTTTAAGCGTCGTTGCCAGCCTGCTGGGCGTGGATCGTTATCTCACCGAGCAGGGCCTGAATCTGCCGGCCTTGCTGGGCTTCTGTGCGGTTTTCGGCTTCGGCGGCGCGTTTATCTCGCTGGCCATGTCCAAAACCATTGCCAAGATGAGCACGGGCGCCAAGGTTATTGAACGCCCCTCCAACTCTGCCGAGCAATGGCTGTTGTCGACGGTGGAACGCATGGCGCGTCAGGCCGGCATCGGTATGCCCGAAGTGGCGGTCTATGACTCACCGGACGTGAATGCCTTCGCTACCGGCATGAGCCGCAACAGCTCCCTGGTGGCCGTAAGCACCGGCTTGCTGCGCAGCATGCAGCAGGACGAGGTGGAGGCCGTGCTGGGACATGAGGTGAGTCATATTGCCAATGGCGATATGGTGACCCTGACCTTGATCCAGGGTGTGGTGAATACCTTCGTGATGTTTCTGGCGCGCGTCGTGGGCTATTTCATTGACCGTGCCGTGCTCAAGAATGACCGTGGCCTGGGTATTGGCTATTTTGTCAGCGTATTCGTACTGCAGATCGTGTTCGGCATCCTGGCCAGCGCGATTGTTGCCTGGTTCTCGCGTCAGCGTGAATTTCGTGCCGATTCGGGAGGCGCAAGCCTGGCTGGCCGGGGCAAGATGATTGCGGCGCTAGAGCGGCTCAAGCAGCGGCATGAGGTGCCTGGTCAGTTGCCGGAGCAGATGGCTGCATTCGGTATCGCGCCGAGCATTGGCGCCGGTATCAAGCGCTTGTTCATGACGCACCCGCCGCTGGATGAGCGGATTGCCGCCCTGCAGTCGCTGAACTGATCTTTTTACCCGGAACCCATGCTGCCGCGCTGGCTTCAGGCGGCAGCGGGTTCCTGGATTTCTCCGGATTCCACGTAATTTACGCCCAGCTGCCAGAGTACAGCCATGCTGTGAGCATCACCGGTGGCCGCGGCAAGAATCTTGTAACCCTGCTCACGTGCAATGGAAACAGCCTCGTGCAGATTCTCGCTTTTACTGGATTTGCTGTCGCATAACTGCCGGGTGGATTTCGGCGTCAGGCGCAGATAGTGCGCCGGTAAATGCTGTATCAGGCGCAGTGATTGTTCATCACCTGCACAATCGCCGATGGCAAAACGGATGTTGGCGCCTTTCATTGTCTGTATGAGTTCTTTGAGCCGGTGAATATGCGGCGTCAGCACCGATTCCGAGAGACTCAGAACCATCTCCTGGTCATTGAGCTGCAGACGCTGGTATTCATTCCTGAGCCAGGCAATGGTGTCCTCGGCGTTTTCCAGTGAGCAGCTGGAAATCGGTACAAATACACCGCTTTCCTGCTTCTGTGCAGCGGCCCGTTTCAGAATCCCCAGGGCCAGCTGCATGAGTTTCTTGTCCAGTTCTATTTGCAGCTTGGGATGGGTGTCCTGCGGGCCATCGTTTTCCAGCGGTACCAGGACACCCTTGGCATCCGGCATGCGTGGATAGACTTCATAGTAGTGACGGTTATCGCCTTCGAGACTTGCGATGGGGCGTGTGGCAATGCGAATGCGGTTATTTTTCAGCGCCGACTGCAGTTCCTGCCATTCGATTGGGTCACTGGTCTGCTCGGCCCGCTTTGCAGATTGGCAGACGACAATATCGTTGCCCCCGCTGGCGCTGAGTTTACGGGCTTCGTCCCTGGCTTCGGCAAAGTGCCTGCCGCTTTCCCTGGCTTCGCTGATCAGCGTAATGGCAATACTGATGGTGATGACGATTGATTTGCCGCTGTAGTCAAAAATTTCCTTGCTGATCTGTTTGCAGAAGTTGCGCGCCAGTGATTCGCCATGTTTAAAGAGTTTACCCGGCGCGATCAAGGCGAATTCGTCAGTAGTCAGGCGGTATACCCGGGTGCCCGGCAGCTGCTTGCTGAGAAAGCCGGCTATCTGGCTGAGAAAATGATCTGCACCGGCCAGACCCAGCTCCTGTTTGAGGCGACTGCCATCGTCAACCATGATGAAGCCCAGGGAAAGTCCGCTGCCATTGGGTGGGTAATGCTTGGGATTTTCCAGTGATTTGTAGAACGCAATGCGCTGGTCTTCCTCACTTCTGGCTTCGGTTTTTTTCTCGGGTTTTTCTGTAACGGCTTTTACCGGCTCGCTTTTCGCCGGCATCTCTTCGACCGCTGGCTTGACCTCTTCAACTGTAGCCGCAGGAGTTGCCGGCTTGGCGGCTGGCAGGCTGTCGGAAGTAATGTGCAGCTCAACGGCAGGCTCTCCCTCGAACTGGACCAGTTTCAGTTCCATGGATGCCTGAATAGTCTGCCCATCATGGGTCTGGGCCTGAAAACCTATTTTCTGCGTGGCTTTACGGCCTTTGCCGCAACGACTGATATGCCGCTTGGCGTCTTTCTGGTCGTCGGCGCCAATGAAATCAAGAAAGGGCAGGCCAATAGCCTCATTCTCGTTATGCAGGCTGAAGAGCCGGGCAAAACTGGGGTTGGCGTCGACGATAATGCCATCCTGAAGTTGAATCACTGCGGCTTCGCTGGCTTCTACAATCGCTTCAAGACGTTGCTCCAACGCCTCCACCGTTTCCTGACTGGCGTTGAGCTGTTGCAGCAGCCGGCTGACACCCAGTTCACGCAGATAGACGGCGTGCAGGTGTTCCAGGTTCTTGGTGGAAACCACGTCACGGGCTCGCTGTCGCAAGGCCTGGGTGACAGAGGTGATATTGATCTCGTCGGAAAGCAGAAGTACGGGGGTGTAGGGCAGGCTGCGAATGCAGATATGCAGGCAGTCCTTCTTCTGCTGCAACACGAGTTCATCGCAGATCACCAGGTCGGGTTTGAGTTCGCGCAGTTGATCGCCCAGATTTTCAAGCGGCTGCAACCAGCTCATGCGTACGGGTAAACCGGCTTCGCGTAAGTAGCGCTCTATTTCAGAGGCATCGTTTTCCCGGCCGGAAATCGTGACCAGCTGCGCATAGTTGTTCGCCAATATGGTTTCGTTCACTCGCCCCTCTCCGTGTGACCGTTGCTCCTTCCAGGGAGCGTTCACCATGATACGTTTGTTTTGTTGGGTTCGCCCATTTCTTCGCGGACCAGCCTGGGCAGCATATAGCCGGGTAGTTCAGCTGCGAGTTGCCTCATCAGTGCCTTTGCCCTGGCCTCATCCACTTCGAAATGCGCCGCCCCCTGCACCCTATCCAATAGGTGAAGATAATAGGGCAATATATTGATTCTGAATAGTTCTTGACTCAGATTCTTGAGTGCTTCCAGGGAATCGTTCACATTTTTCAGCAAAACCGCCTGATTCAACAGTATTACGCCACTGCCAGCGAGTCTGGCGACGGCGGCGCGGGTTTCCCGATCCAGTTCCTGTGCGTGATTGCAATGCAGCACCACGATTTTCTGCAAGCGCCCCCGGCCTAACCAGCCCAGCAGGCCGTCATCCACGCGCTCGGGCAGGACGACCGGCTGCCGCGTATGAATACGCAGACGTTGCAGATGGGGTATGGCTTCCAGCCGTTCGGCCAGTGCGGCCAGCTTGTCATCTGTCAGTGAAAGTGGATCGCCACCACTGAGGATGACCTCCTCAATACTGTTGTCAGCGGCAATCAGCGCCAGACTTTCCTGCCAGTCCCGGCGCGCGGCCAGCTGATCGCCATAGGGGAAGGCGCGGCGGAAACAGAAGCGGCAGTGCACGCCGCAGGCCCCGGTAGTGATCAACAAGGCGCGCCCATTATATTTTTGCAGCAGGCCGGGAGCACGCAGGCTGGCCATGTCGCCCACGGCATCGCTGGTAAAACCCCTGGCGGGCAGGCATTCATCATGCAGCGGGAGTACCTGACGCAGCAGCGGATCATGCGGATCAGACTTACGCATGCGTCGTACATACGAACGGGGTACCCGCAACGGAAAAAGGCGCGCAGCCTGTTGAGCGCCCGGCAACCATTCCTCGCCAAGTTCAAGCGTGGCCAGTAATTCCGCCGGATCGCTGATTGCTTCCTGCAGTGCTGTTTGCCACCTGCTCGCGGTGTATGCGTTTGCCGGACCGGCGCCGGCATCCAGGTTGTGACTGGCCGAAGATTTATCGGTTAAGATACGCGGCTCTGAAGCGGTGGCTGAGGTCATCGCGCTAGTGTATCAATGTCCGTCTTTGCGGCGGAAACAACAGAACGCGAGTATGGCCACTTACAGCACCAATCAATTCAAAAGCGGTTTGAAAATCATCCTGGATGGTGATCCCTACAACATTGTCGAGAACGAATTCGTAAAGCCCGGCAAGGGGCAGGCCTTTAACCGCGTCAGGGTGCGCAATCTGAAAACCGGCCGCACGGTAGAGCGGACCTTCAAGTCGGGTGATACCGTGGAAGCTGCCGATGTACACGAAGCTGAAATGCAGTTTCTGTACAGCGACGGTGCTCAGTGGCATTTCATGGATCCGGCCAGCTATGAGCAGCTTGCCGCGGATGAGCCTGCCGTGGCCGATGCCGCCAAATGGATCAAGGGCCAGGAAATGTGCGCCGTCACCACCTGGAACGGTCAGCCCTTATTTGTCGAGGCGCCGAACTTTGTCGAGCTTACAGTTACCGAAACCGATCCCGGTGTACGTGGTGATACCTCCGGCGGTGGCGGCAAACCGGCCACGATGGAAACCGGCGCGGTAGTGCGCGTGCCGCTGTTTATCGAAGAGGGCGAATTGCTGAAGATCGACACCCGCAGCGGCGAGTACGTTTCACGCGTCAAGTAATGTCCGACGGCAGCTGGCGTCCCAGCGCCGACCTGGAAACGCTCAAGGCCCGCCACCGTTTGCTTGCGGTGTTACGGGCCTTTTTCAATGCCCGCGGCTACCTCGAGGTCGAAACACCCCAACTCAGTCAATCCGGCACGGTAGACCCGAATATAAACAGCCTGGCGCTGGCTGACGGCTCGCGTTATCTGCACAGCTCGCCAGAATTCGCCATGAAACGCCTGTTGGCGGCAGGCAGCGGGCCGATTTATCAGATCTGCCGGGTGTTTCGCGAGGATGAATCAGGCCGGCTGCATAATCCCGAATTCAGCCTGCTGGAATGGTACCGCCCCGGCTTTGATCATCATGCGCTGATGAATGAAATCGACAGTCTTCTGTGTGATCTTCAGGTTCTGCCTGAAAGCAAGAGCTGTCAGAGACTCAGCTATGCCGAAGCCTTTCAACAAAGACTGGATATCGATCCGCATGTGGCGGATATGGCACAGCTGCGCGGCTGTGCCGAGGCCCAGGGCATCGTGCTGCAGGGGGAACTTTGCGATAAGGATGCCTGGCTTGATCTGCTGATGGCCGAGGTCATAGGGCCTGGACTGGGCCTGGAGCAGCCCTGCTTTATCTATGATTACCCGGCCTCACAGGCTGCGCTATCACGTATTCGCCCGGGAGACCCGCCCGTAGCAGAGCGCTTCGAGCTCTATTGGCACGGGGTGGAACTCGCCAACGGGTTTCACGAACTCTGTGACGCTGCAGAGCAGCGCAGAAGAATGCAGGCAGATGTGCAAAAACGGCTTGCTGCCGGGCTGGTTTCGCCACCGGTTGACGAATATTTTCTGCAGGCGCTGGAACAGGGATTACCTGACTGCGCCGGCGTTGCCCTGGGCATCGACCGTTTGCTGATGCTGCTGCTGGGCAAGTCTTCGCTGCCCGAAGTGCTGAGTTTCGATTGGCGCAGGGCCTGAATCTGCCTCAGGACTTCAGAACACCCAGGCGCTGCCCCATCCTGACGGGCTCATGGCTCTTGAGTTCCCGGGCCCACTGCACGGCCTCCGGCCCGAACAGCAGAATGACCGTCGATCCCATATTGAAACGGCCCATCTCATCGCCACGGGCCAGCGATAATGCATGCTCACCCTGTTCATTCACATGCGACCACTGCGCCACCTGGCCCCGGTGGGGTGGGGTGATTTCACCGGCCCAGACGGTTTCTATACTGCCCACGAACAGGGCGCCCACCAGCACCATGGCCATGGGGCCGGCTTCGGTATCAAACAGGGCGGCGACGCGTTCATTACGCGCGAAAAGATTGGGCAGGGCGCGGGCGGTAGCCGGATTAACGCTGAAGAGACGGCCTGGCACGTATACGGTTTCCCTCAACTTGCCGGCCAGGGGCATGTGAATGCGGTGGTAATTACTGGGCGCCAGATAGATGGTGGCGAAGCGTCCACCCAGAAAGGGCGCGGCCCGCTCAGAACTGCCGCCGAGCAATTCAACGGCATCGAAATGCCGGCCCTTGGCCTGGAATATGCGTCCCTCGACGATATCGCCGGTCTGGTAGATGCGCCCGTCGACCGGACTGGAGAGGTATTCACTGCGTTCGGGTTGAGGCCGGACACCGTCAATGAGTGCACGGGTGAAGAATTCATTGAAGCTGCGAAAGCTGTAAGGATTCTGGACCTGGGCTTCTTCGAGCGAAATACCAAAACCACGCATAAACAGGCGGATCAGGGTGTTCTTGAACCACGGTAGCTGGGAGCGCGTGGCCCAGTGCACCACGCGTGACATCAAATGGGTTGGCAGTATCAGCTGCAGGGCTGCAAACGCCTGGTCACCCAGGCCGGCTTCATGTTTTGGCACGCTCAACTCGATCAATGGTGGTGGGAATGGTCGTCCTGTTCTGCGCTGTAACGACGCACCTCATAAACAATATCAAGGCTCTCGTTGTTTGCGCACATCAGCGTCATGGTGACCTTGTCACCCGCACGCAGGGCTCTGGTCGGTGTAAATAACATCATGTGCTGCGCGCCCGGAGACAACGTCAGCTTGCCGCCGGCAGGCACGCGCAGAAATTCCAGGGCTTGCATGCGCATGCCGCCGTTTTCGTTGAGCGTGTGGTGGAATTCGATCCTTTCGAAATCCGCGCTGGACGCAGACAGGATGTCGATGGTGTTGCTGCCCGGGTTACCAAGCTGCATATATCCGGCCAGTACCGGAGCCCCGGGCGGCGCTTCACGTATCCAGGCATCTTCAACGCTCAGCTGCGCACAGCTGGCTGGCTCGTCATTACTGCTGCAGGCCGCAGTCAGGGCCAGCAGCAGGATCATTAACACTCTATGCATCTGGAGAGTCCCCGGTCAGCAGGCGCAGATCATGAATCAGATCCGCACGCTTGTGTGGTGCAGTGAAATAGGCGCGCGCGGTGTTATCCGGGCCTACCAGCACCAGGGCGCCACTATGCTCAACATTGTAATCGCCATGCTCATCCGGCGCGTGAATTACATAGGGCAGATAAAGGGATGAGGTAAGGGCGTCAATCGCCTCGCGGCTACCGGTCAGGCCGACAGACTCCTTGTCGAAGTAATCGATATATGCTCGCAACTTCTCGGGAGTATCCCGCTGCGGATCCACGGAAACGAAGACTGTCTGTATTTTCCTGCCGGCCGCGTCATTGGCCATAGATTGTTTGATCGCAGCCAGTAAACCCAGTGTATTGGGGCAGATATCCGGACAATGGGTAAAGCCGAAAAACCACAGGCTCCAGCCCATTTCCAGTTGCCGCAGGGCCCGCGTATTTCCATCCTGATCAACAAGGGATACGTCGGGCAGGGGGCGAGGCTCCGACAATACGGTTGCCGCCAATGCCTGTGGTTGCGACCGGCCCTGGGTATTCTGTAGCCATTGCTGCCAGGACCAGATGCCAAGGAAGAGGGCGCCGCCTGCCAGGGTGCTGGCGAGCAGAAGTACCGGGTTACTTAGAGGGTTTTTCGACATGGCGGCGAATTATGTCATATCACGCCATGCGATAGTTCTTCGCCTGACGGTAGAATGCGTGGATGACTACCAATCCCGAACTTCTTGAACGTCTGCGTACGGCGCGTGATCTCGTCAACTGGGGGCGAGAGTATTTCGATAGCGCCGACCTGCATTATGGTCATGGCTGTGACAATTCTCTTGATGAAGCGCTGGCTATTGTGCGCCATGCTGCAGAGATCCCCTGGGATTCACCGGAAGAGACATATGACGCCGACCTGAACCTGTTGCAGCGCCAGAATGTGCTGAGGCTTTTCGAGGACCGTGTGGCCACACGCAGACCTGCCGCCTACCTGACGCAGCAGGCATGGTTCGCGGGCCTGCCATTCTATGTGAATGAAGACGTGTTGATACCGCGTTCCCCGATTGCTGAACTGATCGAGAACGGTTTCCAACCCTGGCTGGGCGACATGGCGCCGCAACGCATCCTCGATCTGTGTACCGGCAGTGGCTGCATTGCCATCGCCTGTGCACAGGCTTTCCCTGATGCCCGCGTTGATGCGACAGACATATCCGATGCGGCGCTGGAGGTTGCGCAGCGCAATGTCACCCTGCATACGCTGGAAGATCGATTGCAGCTATATCGCGCGGATGTCTTCGAAGGCCTGCCTGCAACTGAATATGACCTCATCGTGAGCAACCCCCCCTATGTCAGCCGGCAGGAAATGCTGACCCTGCCGCCGGAATACGATCACGAACCTCGCATGGCGCTGGAAGCGCATGATGAAGGCCTGGCCATCGTGGAACGCATTCTGTACGGGGCGCCGGATTACCTGAGCACTCATGGCTGGCTGGTGGTAGAGGTGGGTAATTCGCAGATGGCTGTGATCGACCGTTGGCCGGATCTGCCCATGATCTGGCTTGATTTCGAGCGGGGCGGAGACGGGGTGTTTATAATCGACGCCCAGACGTTACGCAGCTGGCTCCAAAGTCGGCGCTCAGAATAGGGTTTCCCGAGGTTTATGTCCGGTAACAGCATTGGGCGACTGTTTGTCGTCACCAGTTTTGGAGAAAGTCACGGTCCGGCGATCGGCTGTGTGGTAGACGGCTGCCCGCCCGGTCTTGAGATATCCGAAGAGGAAATTCAGGCCGAACTCGACCTGCGCAAACCTGGCACCTCCAAGTACGTCACCCAGCGCCAGGAACCGGATACGGTGGAGATTCTGTCAGGCGTGTTCGAAGGCAAGACCACAGGCACACCCATCGGATTGCTGATTCGCAATCAGGATCAGCGTTCGCGCGACTATGAAAAGATCAAAAGCGTGTTCCGCCCGAATCATGCGGATTATGAATACATCCAGAAATACGGTTTGCGCGATTATCGCGGTGGCGGCCGCGCATCGGCCCGCGAGACCGCTGTGCGGGTGGCCGCCGGGGCCATCGCGCGCAAGTACCTGAGGCAAGAACTGGGCATCGAGATCGTCGGCTGGCTGGGCCAGATCGGCCCGCATGTCATCCAATTCAAGGATGAGAGCGCCATACGGGAAAACGCATTTTTCAGTCCGGATGCCGACATCGTGCCGGTGTTGGAGAAATACGTTGATGACATTCGCAGTGAAGGGGATTCCATCGGCGCGCGCGTAAATGTCATCGCGCGCAATGTGCCGCCCGGGCTGGGCGAGCCTGTCTACGACCGGCTCGACGCCGAACTGGCGCTGGCCATGATGAGCATCAATGCGGTCAAGGGCGTGGAAATCGGTGACGGTTTCGATGTAGTGAACCAGAAAGGCACCGAGCACCGCGACGAATTGTCTCCGCAGGGATTTCTGGCCAATCATTCGGGCGGCATCGTGGGTGGCATCAGTTCAGGTCAGGATGTACGGGTGAGTATCGCGCTCAAGCCGACGTCCAGTATTGTCGTGCCAGGCAAGACCATTGATCTTGAAGGTCAGGCCACCGATATGCGGACCACGGGGCGTCATGATCCCTGTGTGGGTATTCGCGCCGTGCCGATTGTCGAAGCCATGATGGCGCTGGTGTTGATGGACCATTTTCTGCGTAACCGTGCCCAGAATGCCGATGTCACGCCGGGCACGCCAAGGATTCCTGCCTCCGGTAACCAGGACAGTTAGGCGGGTATGGCGCAGGCGCCTTATCTGCAGCTGTCCGGCTTCTATTTTTTCTGGTTTGCCACTTTAGGGGCGGTATTGCCCTATTGGGGGCTGTACCTGCGTGACAGCGGTTATAGCGCTTCACAGATAGGCAGTCTGTTCGCCGCCCTGATGGGCACCAAGATCGTGGCGCCCTACGTCTGGGGCTGGATAGCGGATCATCGGGGTGAGCGCATCGGTATTATCCGCCTGGCCGCGGTGCTGACGCTGGGCGTCTTCAGTCTCATTCCCTATGCCGACAGCTTCCTGTGGATGCTGTGCTTCATGACCGTCTACGGGTTCTTCTGGAATGCTTCGCTGCCTCAGGTGGAGGCGGTCACCTTTAATTATCTGGGTGACAGGGAAGAACACTATGGCCGCATACGGTTGTGGGGCTCCATCGGTTTTATTCTGTCGGTAACAACGCTGGGCTGGCTGCTGCAACGCTACGGTCTGGCGCCTTTGCCGTTGTGGATACTGGCCTCGCTGGGCGGTGTGCTGGCCATCAGCGTTCTGCTGCAGGAGCGTAGCGCTGACGTCACTCACGCGCATGCCGGCGGCTTGTGGCAGGTAGTGCGCCGCAAGGAAGTCATGGCGCTGTTGCTGGCCTGCATGCTGATGCAGATGAGTCACGGGCCGTACTACACTTTTTTCTCGATTTACCTCGAAGATCATGGCTACAGCCGCGAAAAGATCGGTCTGCTGTGGTCACTCGGCGTGATTGCCGAAATCGCCGTGTTTCTGGCCATGCCGCTGTTGGCCCGGCGCATTGGCATGCGGCGGCTGTTCTTGTGGGCGGTTGCCATCACCGTTCTGCGCTGGTTTTTGCTGTCCGGCTTCGTCGATCATCCTGTGATCATTGTTTGTGTACAGCTCATGCACCTGGCCAGTTTCGGGCTTTATCACGCTGTGGCCGTCAATCTCGTCCACCGTTTTTTCCGGGGTCGCTTGCAAGGTCGTGGACAGGCGCTGTACAGCAGCGTCAGTTTCGGTGTTGGTGGCGGGCTGGGCAGCCTGATGAGTGGTTATCTCTGGGAATGGCTGAGTCCATCGCTGAATTATGCTGTGGCAGCTGTGGTCGCTGCTCTGGCCTGGGGACTCTGCCTGTGGCTGCTGCGCCTGGAAGAAAACGGGCAGGGCGGGTCCGCCCGCACGGTCAGTGCACTGAGTTGAGATCCGCGGCCTGTTCGATTTCCGCGAGCAGGGATTTGACGGATTCCATGACATCGTCGACCGTAATGTCCGCCATTTCGCCCCGATTCTCGCCTTTCTGCACCACCCGGCTGCGCGGGTTCCAGGGCGCATAGGTACGGGGATCCTTGGGACCAAAGAGGGCGACGCTGGGCGTGCCGGTAGCGCTGGAGAGGTGCAACGGGCCTGAATCACAGCCGACGTAAAGCACGGCGCCTCTTATGATCTCCGCCAGGTCCAGTAAATGTTCGGTTTTCATGGCAATTATTGCCTGATTGTCACTGTCTTGCACGATACCTTCTGCCAGCTCCTTTTCACCCGGCCCCCAGGTAATCACCGGCTTGAGGCCCAATTCGCTGCCAATACGTTTTGCCAGTTCGGCAAATCGCTCGGGCATCCAGCGTTTCTGGGCGCCGTAATCGCTGGTGCCGGGATGTATCACCACATAACGGCTGGGCCCGCTGTCGCTACGCCATTGTTCAACCCGCTGCCGGCATTCCGGTGTATCAGGCAGCCGGTAGGCCGCGCCGTCGCGCCGGGCGCCAATGGCCTCGGACAGACTGATGAATTTATCCACCCGGTTGATCAGTTCTCCGCCTTCGGGCGAAACCTTGATGTGATTGAACAGGTAACTGCTTTCCTTTGAATTGCCCTTGGCGAACCCGGCGCGCAGCGGCGCACCTGACAGCAGGGCAAACAGCGCGCCTTTGAGGTTGGATTGGTAATTCAGCGCGATTTCATAGCCCTGGCCACGCAGCTCGCGGAAAAAGGCGCGGATTTCGCGGAACAGCAGCAGCCAGTATTGCGGACGGTTGAACATGGCCACCCAGCGCTTGCGTGGGTAGAGATGCACCCGGTCGATACTGGGGTGGCCCTCGATAGCACTGTAGGCGCGATCCTCGATGACGTAACCGATATGCGCATCCGGAAAGCTGCTGCGCAGCACTTCCAGGGCCGGCAGGGTGTTGATGACGTCGCCTACGGCACTGAGGCGTACAAATAACAGACGTCTTGGTTCTCTTTGTTCTGTTGGCATAAGAGGCGTTGTCAGTATAAATCCAGTTGCAGGGCATGTTCGCTATGGTAATTATGACCTGTTAAGAGCTTTTCAGCTTGTACATGCCCACATCAATACCAGTTTAGTCAGTGGCAGGAAATGCACGGGCATGGGTCAGGTAGGCGACTCCTGGATCAGGGTTTCCAGCAAGGCCTCTGCTGCCCGCGACAGACTGCGGCGGGCATGCCATACCACGCCCAGCTCGCGCGACAGTTCAATCCCCGGCACATACAGGGGCACCACATGCTCGTCGGTCATGGTGAGCGGCAATGCGCTCCAGCCCAGTCCGACGCTGACCAGCATCTTGAGTGTTTCCAGGTAGTTGGTAGCCAGGCGAACGCGAGGCGTCATGCCATGCCGGGCCAGTACACGACGCACGATGTCATGCGTGAATGTCTGCGCATCTGGCAACACGGCCGGATAGCTGGCCAGGTCCTTGACACTGATGTGCTTGCGCGCTGCCAGCGGATGCGTGGGGGCGGCCACTACAGCCATGGGGTCGGGCCAGATAAGGCAGCTGTTGAGGCGCGACGGCGTTTCCGGCGGCAGAGTGACGATGCCCAGTTCCAGACGGCCCTGTTCAACCGCATGAATGGCCTGTTCGGAATCCATGAAATCGATATCCAGATCGACGTCCGGGTATTGCTGGGCGTACAGCCGCAGTACCGGAGGCAGGTGGTGCAGGCCGATGTGATGGCTGGTGCCGATACTCAGGCGACCGCTGACGCCGCCAGACAGCTGGGTAAGCGCGCGGCGGCTGTCCTCCAGTTCGCGCAGCACACGCCGGGCATGGGGCAGGAGCGTCTTGCCGGCCTCGGTGAGATTGACCTGACGGCCGATACGGTCGAATAGCACGGTATCCGTGCGTTCCTCCAGCGCGGCCACGCGTTTGCTGACCGCTGGCTGGCTCAGGTGCAGGTTTTCCGCGGCCTGTGAAAAGGAGCCGCTGTCGGCGACGGCGACGAAGGCCTGTAACCATTGGGTGTCCATGGGACGAGCTTATGTATTCCAAAAATGAATATCAAGTATTAAAACTATTCATTTGTGTTATCAATTGTCGCTCTCTAAACTGCACGGCATGGATTAAAGGCAGAGCGATTCTGCGCAGAGCATTCGAGAGAAACGAGCATGGCCGCTAAAACCCTGTACGACAAAGTCTGGGACGCACATGTGGTGCGCACCGACGGCAACGGTGCCTCGCTGATCTATATCGATCGGCAACTGGTGCATGAAGTGACTTCGCCGCAGGCCTTCGAGGGATTGCGGCTGGCGCATCGCCAGCCCTGGCGGGTAGGCGCCAATCTGGCGGTACCGGATCATAACGTGCCGACCACGGATCGCAGTCACGGTATTGCTGATCCGATTTCACGTACCCAGGTGGAGGCGCTGGACCACAATGTGGCCGAGTTCGGCATCACCTATTTCCCCATGAACGACCTGCGCCAGGGCATCGTGCATGTCATTGGCCCGGAGCAGGGTGCGACCCTGCCGGGCATGACGGTGGTTTGCGGTGATTCGCATACCTCCACGCACGGCGCTTTCGGCGCGCTGGCCTTCGGTATCGGCACGTCCGAGGTGGAGCATGTGCTGGCTACCCAGTGCCTGATCCAGAAGAAGTCGAAGAACATGCGCGTGACCGTGCAAGGCAAGGTGGCGCCGGGCATCACCGCCAAGGACATCGTGCTGGCCATTATCGGCGAGATCGGCACTGCCGGCGGCACCGGCTGCGTCATCGAGTTCGCCGGCGAGGCGATCCGGGCGCTGTCCATGGAAGGCCGCATGACGGTGTGCAACATGACCATCGAGGGCGGTGCCCGCGC
>ENA-ORCV01000332-ORCV01000332.1-marine-metagenome-genome-assembly--contig:-NODE-332-length-41132-cov-4.289685_pt1 | contig 41132 bp, 41 predicted proteins | sample MGYA00237779_ERZ508509 | MGnify/ENA primary metagenome ERZ508509 (study PRJEB26180, sample SAMN06268772) | marine metagenome | isolation source: Bioluminescent Bay, La Paraguera, Puerto Rico | place... | reverse complement strand
TCGCCCCGCGTTTCCAATCCGGGGATTTGGCGCGGTCTGGCGTTTAGTGCCGCCCGCCTCCCCGAAGGCCGCGCCGGTCCGCCGGACGTCATCCCGGCGTGCGGACGCGCCACGCACTCCCCGCCCCACGGCTGACGGCCGCTTCCCCGCGGAACGGGAACGGGGGGAGTATGGGGGTGGTGTGGGTGGGAGGGGAAAAGGGGGCGGGTTTTGCATGGCTTTACCCCCAAAAAATGATTACGCACCAAACACTTTCACGATCCAATCGATCAATTGTTGCAGCGCAGGATAATCTCCGTGTGCAGCTACAGCCGCCCGCCAGAGCGGAGCGTTCGCCGCAATGGTCTGTCCGAGCACCTGATAGGTGACTGGGCCGAGCACGCCGCCGCCTATGACCATCGCGCTCATCCACTTGGCACCGTGAAATACTGTGCGAAGAGAAGCCACGAGGAAGTTTTGTCCCGTGGCCTCCGCCACAGCTTCAGCCTGCTCAGCATCGAGCGAGTCGGCGACGCGCGCACTCAAGGCGGACTCAATTACCTCATCCCACGAGTCTTCGGCACCTTCCGTTAGAAAATCCCTGCGACCACTCACCGACGCCAGCACCCGTTCGTCTGCGTCGATTGCAGATTGGGCCGTTGGGCGACGAGGTCCGAGGCTGCTTTGGTCTAGCTCAAGGCCCACCACGTCTCCGGCGATGAAAACGTTGTGGGTTTCGACGAGATCTTGTAACGCCCCGCCAACCTCCTCAGGCAAAGGCGGCGAATCTGGGTCGAGCGAAGACCGCGCTCTACGATCCGCATCGAGTCGACGACGGAGTCGATTGCCACGCGACCAAACGATATGAATCCGCAGATTGGATAGGTCCTCAGAGACCGCCTCGGAATACCCCTCTGCGTCACCTAGCAACGTCGCCAAGAAATTGCTTTCGGGCGGACAGGCGGCAGCTAAGCCGCGCGCTTTGGCTTGTAGCTCTTCAAGCAGATCACCTTGAAAATCTCTGCCTGACTGACCTGCAACGGGGACGGTATCGATCGGACGTTCGGGGTCTTCCGAAAAGGCGATGCCTCGAGGTGTCGCTTCAGGTAGATCGCGCTCGTCGACTGGAGGATTGAGCGGGCCACTGATGGGACGGTTATCAAAGGGCTCCTCAGGCGCACTCACAGACCTTTCGGGCGAGGGCGTCTCCACAGAGGGATCATAATTCAGTGATGCGTAGAGTGCTCTTCCGATACGTCGTATCCGGCCCTCGTATGTCAGCTCGTTTACTCGGCCACGAATAGAGTCGCGCGTGGCGTCATAGCCGACCGCTTCAACCTCAGCGTAAATTTCCGAGAGCGGAAACGGACTCGGTTCAGAAACGAGCAAGTTGAGAATAAAGTCCTTAAGCGACATGTCGGGCTTGCCGTCTGCGATCGGTTTACGCGATCGAGGCGAACGCCACCCCACGATCTCTGCAATGTCCGCCATCACCTCGTCTGGGTCGCGTTCCCAGTATTCAGGCGGCTTCGTTGCGAATTCGATGTCGACTCTTTTTCCAAACAGACTTTTCGGCTGTTTGCCCTGACCATTGGGAATAATTTCGAGATACCATTGAACCCAGATGCCCCAGGGCCCGCGCTGACAAAGATCGCTCTCCCAGAACGCCGTTTGCGGGCTCTGCGCCCAAGGCGGAAAGTTTACTGAATAGTTTTGATCGCCGCGGACATCCATCAGCCAGAGAGGTTGTTCGATTAACTCACTCCCCGAGTGGGCCGTAAGCCAGCGTAAATCTGCCTGGACAGCATTCCATACGGTGAAGCGTGCACCATGGGCTGCGTCAGCGGCGTTGACGGCGGCGCGGGCGGCAGGGGCGGAGTTGCCGTAGGTAACGTAGGTGGCTTCGGCGGCGTTGGCGGCGGCGTAAGCAGCTTTGGCGGCGTTGGTGGCGTAGGTGTTGTTGGCGGCGCGGGCAGCGCCGCGGGCGGCGGCGCGGGCGGCGAGGACTCTCAACCCATCGGATGGATATTTCAGCGCAGCCCACGAGATAAAGTTTGCACGGAAGGCGCCAAGGACCAATCTGCGGTAGAAGTGTGGAGATTTATCGGCACCGGAAACAGGCTCGAACACGAGCGGCGTCACACGAAGGGCAGCACGGGTCGCGATGGCCTGCGCCCAGTCGACAGGTTTGCCCTTCAGCCAAGCTTCCAGCGCAGCCCGACCGTCGATTTTCGATATGGCAGAGTCTGGATTTTTCGCTTCGGCCACGTGTCGTTCCCCCGTCTTGATCTTGGAGGGTGGGGGCGGCGCCATCAATGGTTGAGTTGGCGAGCGTGCTGGCTGGAGTCACCCTTCGAGACGCCCGCGAAGCGGGCCCTCAGGGTGAGGATGGAGGAGCAGGCCGATAGTCTTCCGGGCCCCGGAGCTCTGGAGGCCGCCTAGCGGGCCGCCGCGGCGCCCTCGCCCTTCAGGATGAAGGCGTAATAATCGTCCAGGCTGCCGTCGAATTCGCGGGCGCGGCCGCCATCGACCAGGACGAGGCGGTCGACGGCGGTCTCCACCATATGGCGGTCGTGGCTGACCAGGACGACGGCGCCGGTATAGTCGTTCAGCGCCTGGACCAGGGCCTCGCGGGCGTCGACGTCCAGATGGTTTGTCGGTTCGTCCAGGATCAGCAGGTGCGGCGCCTCCCGCGTGATCAGCGCCAGGGCCAGGCGCGCGCGCTCTCCGCCCGAGAGCCGCCCGACGCGGGTGGTCGCCTTGTCGCCCGACAGGCCGAACCGGCCGAGCTGGGCGCGCACGGCGCCCTGCGGCGCGCCTTTCATGGTGCGGGTCATGTGTTCGACCGGGGTGTCGGCGGGGTCCAGCTCCTCCACCTGATACTGGGTGAAATAACCGGCGGTGAGCTTGCCGGACTTGGCGATCGCGCCCTCCATCGGCTGGAGCTGGCCGGCGAGCAGGCGGGCCAGCGTGGTCTTGCCGTTGCCGTTGCGGCCCAGCAGGGCGACGCGGTCGTCCGTGTCCAGCCGCAGATTGAGGCGGCTGAGCACCGGCGCGCCGTCATAACCGACCGAGGCGTTTTCCATCGTGATCAGCGGCGGGCGCAGCTCTTTCGGATTGGGGAAGTCGAAAGACAGCGACGGATCGTTCGCCAGCTCCGCGATGGGCTGCATCCGGGCCAGCATCTTGGCGCGGCTCTGGGCCTGTTTCGCGGTGGAGGCGCGGGCCGAATTGCGGGCGATATAATCCTGCAGCCGGGCGCGCTGGGCGTCCTGACTGGCCTTCGCGGCGGCGAGCTGGGCCATGCGTTCGGCGCGCTGGCGCTCGAAGGCGTCATAGCCGCCGGCATAGAGCGTCATCTTGCCGCCCTGCAGGTGCAGGATGCAGTCCACGACATTGTTCAGGAAGTCGCGTTCATGGCTGACGATTACGACCGTCGCGCGATAGGCCTTCAGAAAATCCTCCAGCCACATCACCGCCTCGAGATCCAGATGGTTGGACGGCTCGTCCAGCAACAGGAGGTCGGGTTCGGAGAACAGCAGGGCGGCCAGCGCCACGCGCATCTTCCAGCCGCCGGAAAAACTGTCGAGCGGGCGGGCCTGCGCCGCCTCGTCGAAGCCGAGCCCGAGCAGGATGCGCGCCGCGCGCGAGGGCGCGGTATAGGCGTCTATGGCGATCAGGCGCTCATAGACGTCGCCCAGACGGTCCGGGTCGGTCTCCGTCTCGGACTCCGCCATCAGCCGGGTGCGTTCGGTGTCGGCCGCCAGCACCGTGTCGAAGGGCGAGGCGCGGCCGGAGGGGGCCTCCTGCGCGATATAGCCCACCCGGGCGCCGCGCGGCTTGTCGACCGAGCCGCCGTCGGGCTCCAGCTGGCCGGCGATGACGCGCATGAGCGTGGACTTGCCGGCGCCGTTGCGCCCGATCAGGCCGATGCACGAGCCGGGCGGCAGCGCCGCCGTGGCGCCGTCGAGAATCGTGCGCCCGCCGAGGCGGACGGTGATGTCGGTGAGATTCAGCATCGCCGCCTCCGCCGCGAGCAATTCCGCCCGGGGCGAGGCCCGGCCGGCCTAGCGCTTCTTGCCTTTGCGGGCTTTGCGCTTGGCGTAGCGTTCGTCGCGTTCGGCTTTCTTGCGGGCTTCTTCTTCCATGTGGGCCTTGAGCTCGGCTTCCTTTTGCTCGGCTGCGAGGCGTTCGGCCTCCGCCTTTTCGGCGGCGATGCGTTCCGCCTCTTCCTTCTTCTTGGCTTCGCGTTCGGCGGCGCGTTTGGCGCGCGCGTCGGCGATTTCCTTTTGCTTGGCCAGGCGCTCTGGCTCCGACTTTTTCAGCTCCTCGGCCTTTTTGCGGGCCTTTTCGAGCAAGGCCTGCTTGGCCTTGGCCTGGGTTTCGAGCCGGTCGTTGAAGTTTGCGCCGTGGGGGGCGGATCCGCGCGAACGCGCCATGGAACTGGGTCTCTCTTCTGAATTTGAACGTGCGGAAGCGGCGGCGCGGGCGGCCGCCCCCTCCACCACTTCGTGGTCCCCCTCCCCCGCGCGCGGGGGAGGATGAGGGGGGTTAGTTGTCGAGGAAGCTGCGGAGCTTCCGGCTGCGGCTGGGGTGTTTCAGCTTGCGGAGGGCTTTCGCCTCGATCTGGCGAATCCGTTCGCGCGTGACGCTGAACTGCTGGCCCACTTCCTCCAGCGTATGGTCGGTGTTCATGCCGATGCCGAAGCGCATGCGCAGCACGCGCTCCTCCCGCGGGGTGAGGCTGGCCAGAACCCGGGTCGTGGTTTCGCGCAGGTTCGACTGGATCGCCGCGTCGATCGGAAGGACAGCGTTCTTGTCCTCGATGAAATCGCCCAGATGGCTGTCTTCCTCGTCCCCGATCGGGGTTTCGAGGGAGATCGGCTCCTTGGCGATCTTCATCACCTTGCGCACCTTTTCCAGCGGCATGCCGAGCTTCTCGGCAAGCTCCTCCGGCGTCGGTTCGCGGCCGAATTCGTGCAGGAACTGGCGCTGGGTGCGGACGATCTTGTTGATCGTCTCGATCATGTGCACCGGGATCCGGATCGTGCGGGCCTGGTCCGCGATGGAGCGGGTGATGGCCTGGCGAATCCACCAGGTGGCGTAGGTCGAGAATTTGTAGCCGCGGCGGTATTCGAACTTATCGACCGCCTTCATCAGGCCGATATTGCCTTCCTGGATCAGGTCCAGGAACTGCAGGCCGCGGTTTGTGTATTTCTTGGCGATGGAGATGACGAGGCGCAAATTCGCTTCCACCATTTCCTTCTTCGCCTGACGCGCCTCGCGCTCGCCTTTCTGGACGGTCGCCACGATGCGGCGGAATTCGTCCAGCGGCACGCCGGTGTCCTGACACAGCTTGGCGACCTCGGCGCGGATCGTCTCGATCTGGTCGAGCTCGCGCTTCAGGAAGCGGTCCCAGGCCTTGGACCGGCCTTCCAGCGAGGAACACCATTCGGGGTCCAGCTCGCGGCCGAAATAGACCTCGAGGAAATCGACGCGCGGCACGCCATGGCCGTCGGCCATGCGCAGCAGCTTGCCTTCCAGCGACACGAGCTGGCGGTTGATGGCGTAGAGCTGCTCCACCAGCGCCTCGATCCGGGCGTTGTTGAGGTGCAGCTGTTTCAGATTGCCGGAGATATTCTCCTGCAGCTCTTCGTATTCCGCCTTGGTCTTGGGGCCGAGGCCCTTACCCTTCATGCGGTTCTGGACGAGCCGGTCCTGCAGCTTGCGGAAGCGGTCGAAATCGCCGGCCACGCCGTCCAGCACGCCCATCACGGATTCGCGCAGTTCGGACTCCATCGCCGACATCGAGGGGTTCACGCCCTCGTCGTCGTCGCTGTCGTCATCGTCGTCGGAGGAATCCTCGGAGCTTTCCTCGTCGTCGTCGTCCTCGTCGTCATCGTCGTTGGCGGTCTGCTGGCCGCCATAGGTGGCGTCCAGGTCGATAATGTCGCGCAGCAGGATGCGCTCTTCGGCCAGTTCCTCGCGCCAGACCATGATGGCTTCGGCCGTCAGCGGGGATTCGCACAGGCCCTTGATCATGGTGTCGCGGCCGGCCTCGATCCGCTTGGCGATGGCGATTTCGCCCTCGCGCGACAGCAGCTCGACCGTGCCCATCTCGCGCAGATACATGCGCACCGGGTCGTCGGTGCGGTCCGCGCTGGAAGACGTGTTGGTGGTGGGCAGCGCATCTTTCTTGCGCGTGACGGCGCGCCCGACGCCGGCCTTGCCGGAAGCCTCGTCCTCGTCTTCCTCTTCGGAATCGTCGGACTCGTCCCGGTCGTCGGAGGACTCGGCCTCCTCGTTCTGGTCGCCCTCGTCGATGACATTGATCCCCATCTCGGAGATCTGGGCCAGCACGTCCTCGATCTGCTCGGAGGTGAATTCCTCGCTCGGCAGAACCTTGTTCAGCTCTTCATGCGTGACATAGCCGCGCTTCTTGGCCACGGCGATCATCTGCTTGACCGCCTTGTCGCTGAGGTCGAGCAGCGGGCTGTCCGCCGGATCCCGCCGTTCAGCCTTTTTGACCGCGCTCTTCTTCATTCACCGCCTCCAGGCCCGGCCGGGCGTCCTGCCCGCCTGCCGCGTCTTCATCGCCGGCGCGCGATGTGCGCGCCCTGTATTTGAAGTCAAACGCGCCACGCTGGCGCATTTGGGTCTCCGTCGTGAACTCCTCGACAGCCGCCCGGCGTGCGTGCGCGCCTTCCAGTTTCGACACGCGGCGCACATCGATCGTCGCATAGAAGTCGCGCCATCCGCTCTCGGCCGAGGGGGCCTCGTTGAGATACGCCCCGTAAGCGGCCGCCAGCAGGCGCTTTTCGGACTCCAGCCGGTTCAACTGATCGCCAAATCCCAGACCGGCCAGATGGCGGCGAAGGCCGGATTTGTCAACAGTTTCGGCCTGACCGGCGGCAGCAATGGCCGCATCCCGGAGCTGGTCGAGGCCCGAATCGCCCGTTTCCAGCAGGCTGAGCTCCTCGGCGCAGGATTCCAGCAGCTCCGGATGCTCCAGCGCCGCGAACAAAAGCGCGCGCACAACCGGGCCGCCGCCGCGGTCGGAGGCGGCCTTGGCCTTCAGCTCCGCGCTGGGGGTGCGGGGCGTGAACCGATCCCGCCCCCAGGCGCCGCGCCCCCCCCTCTCCCCCCGCGCCGGGGCGGGGCGGCCGCCCCGGGGGAACAGGGCGTCGTAGCGGCCCAGAAGATCGTTGCGGTATTCGTCGCGCACGCTTTCGTCGGCGATGGCGGCCACCGCCTGGAAAATCCGGCGTTTCAGCCCGGCCCGGCGCTCGGGCGTATCCAGCGGCTCTGCGTCCCGCTCCCGCTCCCAGAGCAGCTCCACCAGCGGGCGGGAGCGGTCGATGGCCGCGCGCAGGGCGGCCGGGCCGTCGTCCCGCAGCACGTCGTCGGGGTCCTTGCCGCCCTCCAGCAGGACGAAACGCAGGGAGCGGCCGGGCTCCAGCATCGGCAAAGCCCGGTCGATGGCGCGGAAGGCGGCGCGCTGGCCCGCCGCGTCGCCGTCGAAACACAGGACCGGCTCCGGCCCCGCACGCCAGGCGAGGCGGATCTGGTCCTCCGTCAGGGCGGTGCCGAGCGGGGCGACGGCCTGGGCCAGCCCCGCGCGGGCAAACGCGATGACGTCCAGATAGCCCTCGGCCACAATCAGGCTGGTGAGGCGCGCGCGCGGGTCGCTGGCGGCCTTGCGCGCCTCCGGAAACCGGTAGAGCAGCGCGCCTTTATGGAAGAGCGGGGTGTCCGGGCTGTTCAGATATTTCGCCTTGGCGTCCTTGGAGAGGGCGCGGCCCCCGAAGCCGACCAGCCGGCCGCGCGGATCGCGGATCGGGAACATGACCCGGCCCCGGAAGCGGTCCATCAGTTTAGGGCCACCCCCGTCGCGTTCCGGCCGGAACGCGAGTCCGGCCTCCACGAGTTCATCCGGCTTGGCGCCTTGCGCAATCAAATGATCGGTCAGGCCGGTGCGAAGGTCGGGCGCGAAGCCGATTCCGTATTCGGCCAAGACCTCCTGGGGCAGGCCGCGGCGGATCAGATAATCGCGGGCTTCTGATCCCGTCCCCCGACGCAGGCCGGCCTCGAAATATCGTTGGGCCTGTTCGATCCAGTCCAGCAGCCCCTTGCGGGCCTGTTCGCGCTGGGCGGCCTCGGGGTCCGGGGCCGGCAGGGTCATGCCCGCCTCCCCCGCCAGCCGCTCCACGGCCTCCGGGAAAGAAAGCCCCTCGGTCTCCTGCAGGAAGGAGAAAATGTCGCCGTGCTTGCCGGAGGAGAAGCAGTGATAGAAGCCCTTCTCGTCATTGACGAAGAAGCTGGGCGTCTTCTCTTTATTGAACGGGCTGAGGCCCGCGAATTCTCGCCCCTGGCGGCGCAGCTTGACCCGCCGGCCGATCACCTCCGACGGGCGCAGGCGCGATTTCAGCTCTTCGATGAAGTCGTCCGAGAAACGCATGCGGGATTCCGGCTGGGATAGCCGGAAATACTACGATTCCCGGACCGCTGCGGCCATCGCCGGGCTGTTCGCGGCTGGGGATAGACTCGCCGGGGCCGACAGCCCCGGGCGAGCCTATTTCAGCATGTCCTTCACGCAGGCGCCGGCCTTGGCGAAATCCATCTGGCCCGGATAGCGGGTTTTCAGCGCCTGCATGCAGCGGCCCATATCCTTCAGGCCGGTCGCCTCCAGCTCGCTGACCACGCCGCCGGCGGCGGCCTGGATCTCCGCCTCGCTCATCTGGCGGGGCATGTAGGAGCGGATGACGGCCTGTTCCTCGCGCTCGCGCTCGGCCAGCTCCAGCCGGCCCGCGTTTTCGAAGGCGCCGGCGCTTTCCTCGCGCTGTTTCGACATTTTGGTGAGGATCTGCTGGATTTCCTTCTCCTCGCAGCCCTCTGCATGGTCCTTGTCGCGCGCGGCGATATCGCGGTCCTTGATGGCCGCCTGGATCAGCCGCAGCGTCGACACGCGCACCTCGTCGCGCGATTTCATCGCGGTCTTGAGGTCGTCTGAGATTCGTTCACGGAGCGCCATCGAAGGCCCTTTTTCTGCCTGAACGCCGGTGGGTTCAGAACGTGTTGATTTAGAAGGTGTTCCTAGCGGCTACACTCGCTTGACGCGTTCCGGTCCCGCGCATACGGTCCGCCGAATTTTTCGGCCGGACATTCGGCCGCCGCTCGCCTCGGACGCGCTCAGATATGACTGCCGGACGCCGGAATCAAGCCGTCACCGGAGCCCTCGCGCTCGCCGACGGTTCGGTGTTCCTGGGTCAGGGCGCCGGGGCCGCCGGGATTTCCTCCGGCGAACTGTGCTTCAACACCGCGATGACCGGATACCAGGAAATCCTTACGGATCCTTCCTATACCGGCCAGGTCGTCTGCTTCACCTTCCCCCATATCGGCAATGTCGGCGCCAACGCCGCAGACATGGAAACACGCAACCCGGCCGCCGAGGCGGCGGCCTGCGGCACGGTGCTGCGCGCGCCGATCACCAAGTCCGCCAACTGGCGCGCCGAGACCGATTTCGACGTCTGGCTGGCGCGCCGCGGCGTGGTGGCGGTGACCGGGGTGGACACGCGCGCCCTCACCCGCCGCATCCGCGAGCACGGCATGATCAATTGCGCCGTCGCGCACGATCCGGACGGCAAGATCGATATCGACGCGCTGGTCGAGAAAGCGAAGTCGCAGCCCAGCATGGAAGGCCGGGACCTGGCCGCCGAGGTGGCGACGACGCAGACCTATAGCCACGCCCAGGGGCGCTGGGACTGGCCGGACGGGTTTCCGGACGTCGAGAACCCGAAATTCGAGGTCGTGGTCCTGGACTATGGCGTGAAGACGAACCTGCTGCGCTCTCTGGGCGCGGTGGGGGCGCGCTGCACCGTCCTGCCCATGGGCGCGACGGCCGAAGAGGTGCTGGCCCGCAATCCGGACGGCGTGCTTCTGGCCAACGGCCCGGGCGACCCGGCCGAGACCGCCAAGGCCGAGGGCGCGACGATCCGCGCGCTGGCCGATTCCGGCACGCCGGTGTTCGGCGTGTGCCTGGGCCACCAGATGCTGGCCCTGTCGCTGGGTGGCAAGACCAAGAAAATGCCGCACGGCCACCATGGCGCGAACCATCCGGTGAAGGATCTGGAGACCGGCAAGGTGGAGATCGTGTCGATGAACCACGGCTTCACGGTGGACGCCGACAGTCTTCCCGAGGGCCTGGTGCAGACGCATGTGAGCCTGTTCGACGGCACCAATTGCGGCATCGCGCTGAAGGACAGGCCGGTGTTCAGCGTGCAGCACCACCCCGAGGCCAGCCCCGGCCCGGCGGACAGCTTCTATCTGTTCGAGCGCTTCGCCGAGTTGATGGAACAGGCCAAGGCGAAGGCGAAAGCTTGAGCCTGAGCGAGCCCGCCGCCGACACGGCCGCCTTCATCACGCAGAATCTGGACCTGGCCGAGGTCACTGCGATCCCGCAATTCCGGATGTACCAGGCCCAGCCGTCCAGCGGGCTGTGGCGGCTGGCCGAACAGGAAGAAGGCGGGTTCGGCGCGCCCTACTGGGCCTATCAATGGGCCGGCGGGCTGGCGCTGGCGCGCTATTTCCTGGACCGGCCGGAAGCGGTGGCGGGCAAGCGCGTGGTCGATCTGGGCGCGGGCGGCGGCGTGGTGTCGCTGGCCGCCGCGCGCGCGGGCGCGGCCAGCGTGACAGCCGTGGACATCGACCCCTATGCGGTTTCCGCCCTGCGCCTGAACGCCGAGGCGAACGGCGCGGCGCTGACCATTCTGGGCGAGGACATCACCGCGGGCCCGGCGCCGGACGCCGATATTCTGGCGGTGGGCGACCTGTTCTATGACGAGGAAACGGCCAGGCCAGTGGTGGCGTTCATGGAGCGGTGCCTGGAAGCCGGGCTGACCGTGCTTGCCGGCGATCCGGGACGCAAATTCCTGCCCCGGGCGCGGCTGCGCCTGCTGGCCGAATACGATGTCAGCGATGTCGGCCGGCTGTCGCAGAAGGCCGGCGCCTACGCCTTTATTCCGGGCTGACGGATCAGGCCGGGCTGAAGGCTCAGGCCGGGCGGCGGCAGAGGAAGATCGTTTCGCCGCGCACCAGCCCGTAGCGGACGCAGTTTTCCCCGAACGCGGTGTATTCGGTGAGCTCGAACCCCGCCTTGCGGATCCGGTCGCGGATGTCGCGGCCGTAGAAGCGGATGTGATCCCACTGGCCGAAATGCAGGTCGCGCTCTGCCTCCGTCTTTACCGACGGGTTTTCATAGCTGCTCTCCCAGCCCTCCACGAGCGGCACCATGGCGTAGAGCGTGCCGCCCTTTTTCAGGATGCGGAACAGCTCCGGCAAAGCGCGGCTGTCGTCCACATGCTCCAGAACATGGCTGCACAGGATGGCGTCGAAGGATTCGTCCGGCAGGGCGATATCCTCGATATTCAAGGCGAGGTCGCCCTTGGCCGGGTCCAGGTCGGCGGTGACATAGTCGCGCCCCGGCGTGTTGACGAAATTCCGGACCGCGGTCTCCGCCGCGAAATGGAGCACGCGGGCGTCGTCCGCGATCGGCCGCTCTTCGGACAGCGCCAGATAAAGCAGGCGGTGCCGCTCCAGCGCGTCGCAGCGGGGGCACTGGGCGTCCCAGCGCGGCGGCGAGCCGACGCCGAGAAAGCGGCCCTGGAACCCGCAGACCGGGCATTCGCGGTCGTACCGGCCGCCGCTGTCGCGCAGCGTGAAGACCACTTGCCGCAGCCGTTTCACGAAGGATTTGAGAGGACGGCGGTTTTGTTTCACGGGGGCGAGCGCGTCGCGTGCCTGAACCATCGAAGACATCTGGGCCCGTCCGCCGGAAATCATTGCCAGTAAATGGGATCATAGGCGCCGGGAGACGGGTTTCAAGCGATCCCGAGCGCGGGAATGGAATACATTTGCGCCTTGGTGTGGGCGCGCAGGATGCCTAGCGTGCGCACCCGATGACGCGCGCGGCCCCGACCCGAAGACATGTCGCCCTGTCCGGAATGGCCGGACTGGCCGGTCTGGGACTGGCCTGCGGGCCGCTGGCCGGCTGCGGCGGGCGCGCGCGGCCCGAGGGCGTGCTGCGGGTCGGCCTGTCCGGCGCGCCGGATTCGCTGGACCCCGCGATCGCCCAGTTCGCCACCGCCGCCATCCTGCTGAACCAGCTTCATGCACCGCTGGATTCCTATCGCCCCGGTCAGGGGCTGGTGGAATCCTGGGAGGCCGAGGCCGACGGCGCGGTCTGGCGGGCGACGCTGCGCGAGGGGCTGCAATGGTCCGACGGCGCGCCGCTGACCGCGGACGAGATCGTCTGGAACGTGCAGCAGGCGGCGGGTCCGGGGTCCGTCTATTCGGGGGTCGGCGACCTGTTGCCGCTGAAAGGGGCGGCGGACGCCTCGCTGGGCCTGCGGCCGGTGACCGAGATCGGGGTCAGCGCGCCGGACGCGCGCACCGTGGTGTTCGAACTGGCCGAGCCGCTGGGCGTATTTCCCGAGACGATGCGGGAATTCTATCCCCGCCCGCGCCACGCCATCGAGGCGCACGGGCCGGACTGGGTGCAGCCGGAGAATTTCGTCTGCGCCGGGCCGTATCTACTGACGCGCAGCACGCAGCTGTCGATGAGTCTGGCGCGCAACCCGCGCTATTTCGCCAGCGGCGATGTCGCCCTGGCCGCGGTCGAGGTGGAGGCGGTGGAGGACGAGGCCGCGCGCCTGCGCATGTTCCGGGCCGGCGACCTGGACCTGGCGCAGGACCCGCCGCTGCAGTCGGTGCGGGTGCTGGGCGACGAGATGCATGTCTATGACGCCCCGCGCCTGACCTATCTGAAGCCGAACCACGCAAGCCCCGTGCTGGGCGATGCGCGCGTGCGGCGGGCGCTGTCCCTGGCGGTGGACCGGGAGTTCATCGCCAGCGCCCTGTTCGCCGATCTGGCCGCCCCCGCGCCGGCGATCATCCCGGCCTCCCCCAACGCCGACCCGCGCGGCCGGGCCGAGCGGCAGGAGGAGGCGCGCGCGCTGGTCGAGGCGGCGGGCGCGGCGGGCGCGGAGCTGGAGCTGCTGCAGTCCGGCGGGGAACGGGAAGGCATCGCCGTGACGCTGGCCGACGACTGGGCGGCGATCGGGATCGAGACCACGATCTCCCGCACCGACGACACCGGCCTGTACGCGGCGGTGGACGAGGGGCGGTTCGATCTGGCGCTGGCGCGGTTCGACCGGGGGTTGAAAACCGCGCCCTGGCGATACCTGGAGCCGTTCGCGCCGGGCGGGTTCGCGGCGAACTTCAACTGGCGGGCGCCGGACCTGTCCGCGGCGCTGGCGGAGATCCGGGCGGAGCCCGATGCGGAGCGCCGCGCGGCCCTTGCATTCGCCGCGGAACGTGCTGTTCTGGAAGAGGCGGCGCTGATCCCGCTGCTGCACGAACGCGCCGGCTGGCTGAGCGCCGGGGCGCTGCGCGATTCGGGAACCGGCCAGCCGCTTTTCTGGGCAAATCTGTCGTTCCGCTGAGCCAGGCGTTAACCGCCTGACTTATCCGTGGGTTAACGACCGACAGCTATCGGTTGTGGACGGCGCAGAACACGCCGTCCTAGCTTTTTGCCCAGAGGGCGGCTGTTTTGGTGTTTTCCATGATGAATCGATCCTGCCTGAAGCTTGTCGCGCCGTCTTTGGCGGCCCTGTTGATCGGGGCCTGCGGCGGCGGCGGAGGGGGATCGAGCGGCAATGCCGGCCTGCCGCCGGTGAATGTGGTCCCGGCCTCGCCGCCCCCGCCGCCGCCTCCTCCGCCCCCGCCGCCCCCGCCGGCGGCCGATCCGTCGACCTTCATCACGGCGGAGTTCCTGGGCTTTTCCAACGGCGCGCCGCGCAGCGGGCTGGACCGGGTGAACGCGCACTACGCCTACGCCAATGGCGGCACCGGCGCGGGCAAGACGATCGCGATCCTGGACACCGGGATCGACACCGACCATCCGGAATTCACCGCCGGGACGATCAGCGCCCTGTCCAAGGACATGTATCCCGACCGCGGGACGATCGAGGACACCGACTATCACGGCACGCTGGTCGCCGGCGTCTTGGGCGCGCGCAAGGACAATTCCCGGATGCACGGGATCGCCTACGATTCCTCGCTGATGGTGCTGCGCGCCGACGCGCCCGACAGCTGCGGCGAGACCGGCGGCTGTTCCTTCTCCACGACCAAGATCGCCGAGGCCATCGACTATGCGGTCAGCTCCGGCGCGGACGTCATCAATATCTCGCTGGGCGGCAGCGATGCGCTGACCGGCACGCTGCGCAACGCCATGATCCGCGCCGCGCAGGCCGGCGTGGTCGTGGTGGCCGCCGCGGGCAATGTCGAAACCGACGAGACGCCGAGCGACAATCCGAGCGCGCCGGCCAGTTTCGCGGGCGATCCGCTGGCCCAGGGCCTGGTTCTGGCCGTCGGCGGCGTCGACCAGAGCAACCAGATCGGCGGATCGAATTTCGCCGGCGCCTCGCGCGACTATTTCCTGGTCGCGCCGGGCGGCACCAACGGCAATGTCGGCGACGGCGTGCTGACCACATTCAATGACGGCGATTACCGCCTGGCCACCGGCACGTCGCTGGCCACGCCCTTCGTCGCGGGATCGGTGGCGCTGCTGCTGGACGCTTTCCCGAATCTGACGCCGCAGGCGGCGGTCGCCCTGCTGCTGGAGACCGCGACCGATCTGGGCGACGCGGGAACGGACATCATCTATGGGCGCGGCCTGATCAATCTGCAGGCGGCGTTTTCCCCCGTCGGGACGGCCAGCGTGACACTGGCGCCCGCCGGGCAGACCGTGGCCGGGCCGGGCGAAGGCGTGAACGTCGGCCTGGAGACCACGTTCGCCCCGGCGTCCGGCGCCTTCGGCGACTGGATCAATCATTCAGCGGCGTTCGACGGGCTGATGTTCCGCGATTCCTATCAGCGCGCCTTCACCGCGCGGCCGCCGCAGGCGCAGCCGACATCAGGCGCGATCGGCCGCTTTCGGTCGCTGGCCGAATCCAACCGGCGCCACAGCGCCCGCGCCGCGGCGCCGGGCGGCGAGGCCGTGCTGCGCTGGAACGACAACCGGCCGCCGCCGTCCAATTTCGGCATGGGGCCGGACCGCGATTTCAGCGGCGGGGCGACCTTCCGCTTCGGCGGCGCGGAGTTCGGCTTCGCCAGCGAATCCAGCGCGCCGGGCGGGTCGACGCCGGCCATCGGCATGCTGAGCTTCCAGGACGAGTCCGGGGCGGCCGGGGCGCTGGCCGAGTCCGACCGCTGGGCCTTCGGCGCCTATGACATGGGCCGGTGGCGGGTCGGCTTCCGCGCATCGCTGGATTCCGGGGCGCTGAGCGCGATGTCGGTCGGGCGTCATTTCGGATCGCAATTCGTCGCCTTCGAGGCCGGCGCGGTGCGCGAGGACGATTCCGCCATGGGCGGGTCGCTGGCCGCGCGGCTGGGCGGGACGGACGACGTCACCAACCGCTTCGCCGCGCTGGAATGGACCGGGCCGCTGGCGCTGGGCTGGCGCGGCCGGGCGCGCGGCGAGGTGATGCAGGCCAATCTGGCCGATTCCCTTGGGCTGGACGTGATCGACCAGCCCTGGGCCAGCGCCTGGTCGCTGGGCGTCGAGCGGGCGCTGTCCGATGACGTGACGCTGGGCTTTGCGCTGAACCAGTCGCTGCGCGCGGAGGGCGGATCGGTGGCGCTGAACGTGCCGGTGCGGTCGGCGGCGGACGGATCGACGCTGTACGAGCTGCGCAACGCCGGGTTGACGCCGTCGGGGCGCGAGACGGGGCTGGAATCGGCCCTGCGCTGGCGCGCCAGCGACACGATCTTCGTGCGCGCGGCGGCCCGCTATGTCGACGATCCGGGCCATATCGCCGGGGCGCCGGAAGAGCTGATGGGCTGGGCGGATTTGTCCGTGCGCTTCTAAACCCAGGTTCTGGACCCTTTCGGGGGCGCAAGGCACAATGGCGGCGGGCGGCGCGGCGTTCTGCAGCGCTACAAAACGCTTTTTGACATTTTGCACATGACCGACGCGCCGCAAGACATCCGCGACGACCTCGTCCGACAGCGCCACGCGCTGACGGAATTCGGGCGGCTGGCGCTGCACACCGACGATTTGAACGAAATCCTGCAGCAGGCCTGCGTCATGGTCTCCCATGGCTGCGGCGGGGTGAAAGCCAAGCTGCTGGAATACATGCCGGGCGAGGACAAGCTTCTGGTGCGGGCGGGCGTGGGCTGGACGCCGGGCTTTGTCGGCAGCGCGCGGCTGGACGCCGGCAAAGGATCGGCGGCCGGGTACGCCCTGAAAACGGGCGAGCCGGTGATCACCCATGACGTGGCGACCGAGACGCGGTTTTCCGTGTCCGCCGTCCTGCTGAACCAGGGCGTCGCCAGCCTGATCAATGTGCTGATCGACACGCCGGGCGGGGAGCCGTTCGGCGTGCTGGAGGTGGACAGCGAGGAGCCGCGCGAGTTCGACCAGAACGATGTCGATTTCCTGCGCACCTACGCCAATCTGCTGGGCGCGGCGATCGACCGGCACGAACGCACGCGCGAGCTGACCGAGGCGGTGCAGCAGAAGGACGTGCTGATGCGCGAGCTGCAGCACCGGGTGAAGAACGATTTGCAGATGGTCGGCAGCCTGATCTCCATGGAGCAGCGGCGCTCCGGGCCGGAATTCGCCGACAAGCTGTCGGGCCTGCGTGACCGGATCGAGACGATCCGGCAGCTGAACGAGAAGCTGTATCAGGGCCAGCGCTTCGACCGGCTGGACCTGGCGGCCTATCTGGAGGATCTGGCGCGCAGCCTGGTGCAGATGGACGGCAGCGGCGAAATCCGGCTGGACGCCGATCTGGAGCGGGTGGACGTGGACACCCGCATCGCCGGGCCGCTGGGCCTGATCCTGAACGAATTCATCACCAATACCGTCAAGCACGCCTTCGGCGGCGAGGCGGGCACGGTGAGCATCAGCCTGCGCCCCGCCGAGGAAGGACGCTGGCGCCTGACCCTGGCCGACAGCGGGCCGGGCCTGCCGCAGGGCGCGGCGGACACCGGGACGGGCCTGCGCCTGATCGCGTTGCTGGCCAAACAGGCCGGCGCGGGGCTGGACTGGGGGCGCGAACCGGGCGCGAAACTGGCCATCGATTTCCAGCCGACAAAGGCCTGACGGCGCGAGCTTCATTCAGGCCTAGCCCCCCGGTACAGGAATCGTTACAAGCCGCGCTCGATATGCCCCGGCGCACCGACCTCTCCTCCATTCTGATCATCGGCGCAGGACCCATCGTTATCGGGCAGGCCTGCGAGTTCGACTATTCCGGCGTTCAGGCGTGCAAGGCGCTGAAGTCCGAAGGCTTCCGCGTCATCCTGATCAATTCCAATCCGGCGACGATCATGACCGACCCGGATGTGGCGGACGCCACCTATGTGGAGCCGATCACGCCGGAATTCGTCGCCAAGGTCATCGAAAAAGAGCGCCCCGACGCGCTTCTGCCGACGATGGGCGGCCAGACCGCGCTGAACACCGCGCTGAAGCTGGAAGAACAGGGCGTTCTGGCCAAATACGGCGTGGAGATGATCGGCGCGCGCGCCGACGTGATCGACAAGGCCGAGGACCGCCAGCGCTTCCGCGAGGCGATGGACGATATCGGGCTGGAGAGCCCGCGCTCCCGCCAGGTCAACACGCTGGCCGAGGCGAAGGAGGCGGTGAAGGACACCGGCCTGCCCGCGATCATCCGCCCGAGCTTCACCCTGGGCGGCACCGGCGGCGGCATCGCCTATAACCTTGAGGAATTCGAGGAGATCGTGGCCGGCGGCCTGGACGCCAGCCCGGTGAACGAGGTCCTGATCGAGGAATCGGTCCTGGGCTGGAAGGAGTACGAGATGGAGGTGGTCCGCGACCGCGCGGACAACTGCATCATCATCTGCTCCATCGAGAATATCGACCCGATGGGCGTGCATACCGGCGATTCCATCACGGTCGCCCCGGCCCTGACCCTGACCGACCGCGAATATCAGCGCATGCGCACCGCATCCATCGCGGTGCTGCGCGAGATCGGGGTGGAGACCGGCGGGTCGAACGTGCAGTTCGCCGTGAACCCGGCGGACGGGCGCATGGTGGTGATCGAGATGAACCCGCGCGTGTCGCGGTCCAGCGCGCTGGCGTCCAAGGCCACCGGGTTCCCGATCGCCAAGGTCGCCGCCAAACTGGCCGTCGGCTACACGCTGGACGAGCTGGACAACGAGATTACCGGCGGGGCGACGCCCGCCAGCTTCGAACCGACCATCGACTATGTGGTCACGAAGATTCCGCGCTTCGCCTTCGAGAAATATCCGGGCGCCCAGCGCCTGCTGACCACGGCGATGAAATCGGTCGGCGAGGCGATGGCGATGGGCCGGACCTTCAAGGAATCGCTGCAGAAGGCGCTGCGCTCCACCGAGACCGGCATTTGCGGCCTGAACGAGATCGCGATCCCCGGCGTGGGCCAGGGCGACGACCGCACCGCGGTGCGCGCGGCGCTGGGCAGCCCGACGCCGGATCGCCTTCTGGTCATCGCGCAGGCCTTTCGCCACGGCTTCACGGTCGAGGAGGTCAACCAGGCTTGCCATTACGAGCCGTGGTTCCTGCGCCAGATCGAGGAGATCGTGCGCACCGAGGACGAGATCCGCGAAAACGGCCTGCCCGAGGACGCGGACGCCCTGCACGATCTGAAGGCGGACGGGTTCAGCGACGCGCGGCTTTCCATGCTGACCGGCCTGCCCGAGGCCGAGGTGCGCGCCAAACGCCATGCGCTGGGCGTGCGCCCGGTGTTCAAGCGGGTCGATACCTGCGCCGCCGAATTCGCCGCCGAGACGCCCTATCTGTATTCCACCTACGAGCGCCCGGCCTTCGGCGAACCGGAGAACGAGGCCCAGCCGAGCGGCCGCAAGAAGGTCGCGATCCTGGGCGGCGGCCCGAACCGGATCGGACAGGGCATCGAGTTCGATTATTGCTGCTGTCACGCCGCGTTCGCCTTGGCCGATCTCGGGATCGAGTCGATCATGGTGAACTGCAACCCGGAGACGGTCTCCACCGACTACGACACCTCCGACCGGCTCTATTTCGAGCCGCTGACCGAGGAAGACGTCGGCGAGATCCTGCATCTGGAGCAGACGAGCGGCGAGCTGCAGGGCGTGATCGTGCAGTTCGGCGGGCAGACGCCGCTGAATCTCGCCAGCGGTCTGGAGGCGGCGGGCGCGCCGATCCTGGGCACGCCGGTGGACGCGATCGACCTGGCCGAGGACCGCGAGCGCTTCAAGGCGCTGCTGGACGAGCTGGGCCTGAAACAGCCGCCCAACGCCATCGCCAAGTCCGAGGAAGAGGCGGCGGAAGCCGCCAAGCAGCTGGGCTACCCCCTCGTCCTGCGCCCGTCCTATGTGCTGGGCGGCCGGGCGATGGAGATCGTCACCGACGACGAGGGCCTGCACCGCTATCTGCGCGAGGCCATCGTGGTGACCGGCAAGTCGCCGCTGCTGCTGGACCGCTATCTGAACGACGCCACCGAAGTGGACGTCGATGCGGTGAGCGACGGGGAGAGCGTCTTCGTCGCCGGGGTGATGGAGCATATCGAGGAGGCCGGCGTGCATTCGGGCGATTCCGCCTGTGCGCTGCCGCCCTATTCGCTGTCGGCCGAGACGATCGAAGAGCTGAAGCGCGAGACCGAGAAGCTGGCGCTGGCGCTGGGCGTGCGCGGCCTGATGAACGTGCAGTACGCCATCCAGGGCGACAATATCTATGTGCTGGAGGTGAACCCGCGCGCCAGCCGCACCGTGCCCTTCGTCGCCAAGGCGATCGGCGCGCCGGTGGCCGCCGTGGCCGCCAAGGTGATGGCGGGGGAGACGCTGTCCGGATTCACCCTGCCGGACATGCCGACCGACCGGGTGGCGGTGAAGGAGGCGGTGCTGCCGTTTGCGCGCTTCCCGGGCGTGGACCCGGTTCTGGGCCCGGAAATGCGCTCCACCGGCGAGGTCATGGGCCTGGACCGCGATTTCGAGAGCGCCTTCGCCAAGGCGCAGCTGGCCGCCAGCGTGACCCTGCCGCGCGAGGGCACGGTGTTCATCTCGGTGCGCGAGGCCGACAAGGCGGAGATGGCGCCGCTGGCGCGCGACCTGACAGAGGCCGGGTTCAAGGTGATCGCGACCAAGGGCACCGCCGCCTATCTGAGCGGGCAGGGCGTGGACGTGACGCCGGTGAACAAGGTCTATGAAGGCCGCCCGCACATCGTCGATGCGATGAAGAGCGGCGGGGTGCAGCTGGTCATCAACACGACCGAGGGGCGGGCCTCGCTGAAGGACAGCTTCTCGATCCGCCGCACGGCGCTGGAGATGAAGATCCCCTATTACACCACCGCCGCGGCGGCCGAGGCGACGATCAAGTCGATCCTGCGCCTGCATGGCGGGACGCTGGAGGTCGGGTCGCTGCAGGCCTATCGGGACGCGAACGCCCCAGATGGGCGCCCAGGCGGGCAGGCGGCGTGACGCAGACGGTCGTCTGCATGAAATGGGGCGATCGCTACGGCCCCGAATTCGCCAACCGTCTGTATTCCGCCGCCCGCCGCAACACCGCCGGCGATCTGCGCTTCATCTGTTTCACCGACGACCGGGCGGGGCTGGACCCCGGGGTCGAGGCCTGGCCCCTGCCCCCGATCAATATCCCCCAGCGCGTCGCCTGGACGCCGTGGCGCAAGCTGTCGCTGTGGCGGGCGCCGCTGGCCGACATCGCGGAGGGGGACGTGCTGGCGCTCGATCTCGATCTGTTGATCACCGGGCCGCTGGACGATTTCTTCGCCTACCGCCCCGGCGAGTATTGCGTGATCGAGAACTGGACCCAGAAGGGCAAGGGCGTGGGCAATACGTCCTGTTTCCGGATCCCCGTCGGGCGGTATTCCGAGATTTTCGAACGGTTCGATTCCGATCCCGACGCGGTTCTGGGCCGCTGGCGGATCGAGCAGCAATATATTTCGGACACCATCCCGCAGGTTTACTGGCCCGCCGAATGGTGTCTCAGTTTCAAACACTCCATCGTGCCGCCCTTCCCGCTGAACTGGGTGCGGGCCCCGCGCCTGCCTTCGGACGCCCGGATCGTGGCGTTTACGGGCCAGCCGGACCAGGACGCCGCCGCGGAGGGCCGCTGGCCGGCCCCTGTCCACAAGCGGTTCTATAAACACGTCCGGCCCAGCCCCTGGATCAACGAACACTGGCGCTGACATCTTGAAAGCGGGCGTCGGCGTACCTAATCTTTCCCGGTCTAGCCGCCAGTAAGTCCTTATGGCGGGTTCAAAAGACGGTTTTCCGAATGCAGAAGATTCCTATGACGGCCGAGGGCCATGACGCCCTCGATGCTGAACTGAAACGACTCAAGAGCGAGGAGCGCCCGGCGGTGATCCAGGCGATTTCCGAGGCGCGCGACCATGGCGACCTGTCGGAAAACGCCGAATACCACGCCGCCAAGGAGCGCCAGGGCTGGATCGAGGGCCGCGTGGCGGAACTCGAGGACAAGCTCGCCCGCGCGGACGTCATCGACGTGTCCAAACTGTCCGGCAAAACCGTCAAATTCGGCGCGACCGTCACGCTGGTGGACGAGGATTCCGAAGAGGAGTCCGTCTACAAGATCGTCGGCGAGGACGAGGCCGACGTGAAGGAAGGCAAGATCTCCATCACCTCCCCGATCGCGCGCGCGCTGATCGGCAAGGAGGTCGGGGATTCGGTCGAGGTCGCCGCCCCCGGCGGGGCCCGCGCCTATGAAATCCTGAAGGTCCGCTGGAAATAAAGTCCGGCGGCCTGTCAGGCCTTCGCGTCCCGCTTGTATTTCACGTATTCGGTCAGCGTCCCGACCCGGTCGTAGAGCGCCCGGGCGCGGGCGTTGTCCTCGTCGGTCTGCCAGTAGACCTGTTCCGCGCCCGCGGCGTCGGCCTCGGCGAACACCGCCTCCAGCAGCGCGCGACCCGCGCCGCGCCCGCGCGCGGCGTCGGCCACGAACAGATCCTCCAGATAGCAGCGCGACTTCACCGTCCAGGTGCCCGGATGGAAGAAATAGAGCGCGAAGCCCAGCAGCGCCCCGTCATCCCCGAACGCGCCCAGGCCATGCAGCTCCCCGTCAGGCTGTGTGACGCGCCGCCAGGTGGCGTCGGTGACGGCGGGGTCCAGCTCGGTGCTGTAGAAGACCAGATAGTCGGCCCAGAGGGGCGCCCACGCCGCGCGGTCGGCTTCCTTGAGCGCGCGGACGGCGGGTTGCGGGGCGGCGGACATGGCGCGGTCTATCGCCCGCACGCCCGGCGCGTGCAAGCCGCAGCCCTTGACCGCGCAGCTTCGGGCGGCGGAAACCATGGATATGACAGCGCCCCGAATCTGCTGGGCCGTGCATGACGGACGCGCGGGCATTCGCAATCAGGCCTTGGGCCTGGCCGAGGCGGTGGCCCGCGCCGCGCCGCTGCGGATCGAGGAGCGCGTGGTGGCGACCTCGCGCGGCTGGGCCGGGCTGGCCGAGCGGATGGGGTTTTCGCACGATCCGGCGCTGAACCCGCCCTGGCCCAATCTGTGGATCGCCTGCGGCCGGCGGACCATTCCGGCCTCCGCCGCCATGCGGCGCTGGTCGCGCGGCCAGACCTTCGTGGTCCAGGTCCAGGACCCGCGCATTGATCCGAAGAAATTCGACCTGGTGATCCCGCCGGAGCATGACGGCCTGCTGGGGGCCAATGTCGCGCCCATTCTGGGCTCCCCCAACCGGGTCAGCGCCGAGCTTCTGAACGCCGCGCGGGTGCAGTTCGCCGACCGGCTGGCGGCCCTGCCCCGCCCGCGCGCGGCAGTGCTGGTGGGGGGTGCCTCGAAACGCCACCGGCTGGACGCGGCGTGCCAGAGCGCGCTGTCGGAGGCGCTGGACGGCCTGCGCGCGCAGGGCGTGTCGCTGATGATCACCGCCTCGCGCCGCACGCCGGAGCCGGTGCGCGCCATGCTGGCCGCGCGCGCGGACGATCCGGGCGTGTGGGTCTATGACGGGGAAGGCGACAATCCCTATTTCGCCTTCCTGGCGGCGGCGGATGCGGTTCTGGTGACGCGGGATTCGACCAATATGCTGACCGAAGCGGCGACGGCGGGGAAGCCGGTGCTGACCCTGCCCGTGGCGGGCCATGACGGAAAGTTCGCCCGTCTTTACCGCGCGCTGCAGCAGCGGGATTATATCAGGCCCTTCGCCGGGCGGCTGGAGACATGGGAGGTCGTCCCGCTCGGCGAGACCGCGCGCGCGGCGCGCGAGATCATCGACCGTTCGTCGATCCTGTAGCCCCCAACACGCCCCAGACGGAGGCCCGTTATGAAAGCCCTGACCGCCCTTATCGCCACGCTGCTGGCGCTGCTCGCCCCGCCGGCCTTCGCGCAGGAGATCGCCGATATCGCCGCCCAGCCCGACCGCGCCCAGCTGGAGCAGTGGAAGGCCGACGGCGTGACCACGGTGGTGAACATGCGCACCCCGGCCGAGATGGAAGAGCTGGACTATGACGAGGCCGAGGCGGTGCGGGCGCTGGGCATGAATTACGTCTCCATCCCGTTCGACAGCGCCGCGCCCAGCCCGAAGATCACCGAGGCGCTGGGCGAGGCGCTGGACGGCGCGGAGGGGAAGGTGGCGCTGCACTGCCGCTCCGGCAGCCGGGCGGCCAATGCGCTGGCCGCGCTGCAGATGGAGCGCGGCGAAGCCGATCCGGAGACCGTGGAGAGCCCGGACGCGGATCTGACCCTGCTGGCCTCCATGCTGCGCCAGCTGAGCCCGCGCTATCGCGAGGCGATGAGCCGGGCCGATTGCACGGGCGCGACCTGCTAAGGGGCGCAACCCGCCAGGCGCGCGCGGCAATGTGACCGCGGCTTAACTGGACGCCAGTCAGGCCAGCGCCCAGATTCCCTCCCAACGAGAAATCCCGAGGAGGAAAACGGCATGCGCGCACTCTTTATCGCAGCAGCCGGCGCGGCGGCCGGGGCGGTCGCGGGCGCGGCCGGCGTCTCCCTGGCCAGCGATCCGCCGATGTACCGCGCCGGATACGCCGAGGACCGCGCCCAGATCGAGGATTTGCTGGGCCGCTACGCCCTGGCGGTCGATTTCAACGACGCCGAGGGCTATGGCGCGCTGTTCACCGAGGACGGGGTTCTGGTGCACGGCAACGGGCGGGAAGACGGGCGGGACGCCATCGTCGAATTCGCCAGCGGCTTCGTGCCCGACCCCGAGGACGGGGTGCGGCCGAGCCGCTATCAGCACAACATCACGAACCTGGTGCTGGAGGTCGCGCCGGACGGGCTGAGCGCCGAGGGCGTCGCCGAATGGGTGCAGGCCGACAACGCCAATCCCGAGCGGCGCACCGAGATCGGCTATTTCGGCCATTCCGAGGACAAATACGTGAAGATCGACGGGCGCTGGTATTTCGCGAGCCGGGAAATCTTCAACGAGGGCCTGGCCCGCCGCGCGGCGAGCGGACAGGACAATCCGGTGCGCCATATGTGGGAGGACGCGCCGACGCCGACCTGGCTGGAGGCGAACCCGGACTATACCGGCAACTGAGGCGCTGAGCGGGCCGCCCGGCGGAGGCTGGACGGCCCCGGACGCCTGACGCACTCTCCCCGGCAACAAAGACCATCCTGGGGAGGATCATCATGCGTATGCTGACACTGGCGGCCGTATCCGTGGCGCTGGCGGCGAGCCTGGCCGCGCCCGCCGTCGCACGGAAGCCTACGGCGCAGGAAAAGGCCGATATCGAGACCCTGGCCGGCCACTATATCTTCGCCATCGACTGGCGCGATCCGGAGGCCTATGCGGCGACCTTCGCGCCGGACGGGGTGCTGAACTATGGCGGCGGCCAGGCCGTCGGCCGGGAAGAGATCGCCACGGTGATCCGCAGCCTGCGCGAGCGCGAGCTGGCCAACGCCGAGGACGGCGAGGAGACGCGCGGCGGCGGATACAACCAGCACTTCGTCTCCAACATGGTGATCGACGTCGCCGAGGACGGGAACAGCGCCACGGAGCTGGCCTACTGGTTCGCGATCAGCGGCGAGGATCCGGCGATCTCCTCCTTCGGCCATTACAAGGACGAGCTGGTGAAGATCGACGGCGAATGGTTTTACGCCAGCCGCCGCACCTATAACGAACAGGCCGAGGGCCGGGGCACGTTCCACTTCTTCAACCCCGTCACCAATCCGGAGCGCTATGGCGCGCACGTCGAGGACTAGGCCCCCCTCCAGATTTTCTCGGAACGGATTGCGGCGCGCCGCCGTTATTGACCCCGGCGCGCCGGACCCTCCGGCGCGGCGTACACAATCCTTGCCGGGAGGATATCCATGCTTCGTTGGGCTATCATTTTTCTGGTGATCGCGATCGTCGCCGCGGTCCTGGGCTTTGGCGGCGTCGCCGGCGCCGCGACGAATATCGCGCTGATCCTGTTCTGGATTTTCGTGATCCTGTTCGTCATCTCGCTGATCATGGGCCTGGTCCGACGGTGACCGTCCGAACCTGATCGCGGAAAAGGGCGCCCGAAGCGGCGCCCTTTTTCTTTGCGGCTAGCGCAGGCGGGCCGCCCGGCCTTCCGCACCCCGGCGGGCGAGGTTATGGGATCGAAGCGGGGGATTTGTCATGACCGACCCAGCGACGCTGAACCGCCTGATCGCGCCGGCCATCGCCCTGGCCAGCGACTATGCGCGGCGGCGCGGGACGCTGAGCGCCAGCGAGAAATCGCCGGGACAGTTCGCCTCAGACGCCGACACCGAAGTGGAGGCGCTGGTGCGCCGGACGCTGGAGGCGGAGTTCGGCGACGTGCCAGTGATCGGGGAGGAGCAGGGCGGCGCGCTGAGCGAGACCCTGTCCGGCTGGGTCATCGACCCGATCGACGGCACCAGCAATTTCCTGCGCGGCCTGCCGGTCTGGGGAATTTCCATCGGGCTTCTGGAAAACGGGCGATCGGTCGCGGGCGCCATCGCCCTGCCCGAGCTGGATCTGGTGCTGACCGCCGTTCGCGGCGGCGGGGCGCAGGTCAACGGCGCGCCCATCGCGCGGAGTCCGGCGGCGGGCGGGCGGATGATCGCGCTGGGCGAGAACGATTTCGAAGCCGGAACCGAGACCGACAGCCGGGCGCAGGCGCTGCGCGCGGCGGGATACGCGGTGGTGCGCTATCGCTGCGCGGTCTTTTCCCTGGCCTCCGCCGCGCTGGGGCGGCTGGACGGCTATGTCGAGTATGGCTGCCGCATCTGGGACATCGCGGCGGCGGAAATCCTCTGCCGCGAGGCCGGGCTGGACGTGACGGTGGAGGCCCTGGGCGGGGGCCGATACGCCATCGACGCGCGCTGGCCGGATTGACGGGCCGGGCCTGAACAGCGGCGCGGGCGGCTTTCCTAGCGCCCGCCCGTTCACTAGAAGCGTCCCCATGGCCGGACCCGAATACGAGAAACTGGACCAGCTGGGCCAGAAAACGCCGCTGCCCGCCTCCCCCGAGGAAGCGGTGCTGGAGCGCGTGGCCAATCCGCATACGGACAATCCGTATCTGACGCGGTTCGCCTGCCCGGAGTTCACCTCGCTGTGCCCGGTGACGGGCCAGCCGGATTTCGCGCATCTGGTCATCGACTATGCGCCGAAGGACTGGATCGTCGAATCCAAGAGCCTGAAGCTGTACCTGGCCAGTTTCCGCAATCACGGCGCCTTTCACGAGGCCTGCACCACGATGATCGGGGCGCGGCTGTTCGACCTGCTGGAGCCGTATTTCCTGCGCATCGGCGGGTACTGGTATCCGCGCGGGGGCATCCCGATCGATGTGTTCTGGCAGAAGGGCGACCCGCCGCAGGGCCTGTGGCTGCCGGACCAAAGCGTGCCGCCCTATCGGGGCCGCTGACCCTATGGGCCGCGACCGGCGCTGGACGACGCTGAGCAGCCGGCCGGTCTATGACGACCCTTTCATCGGCCTGCGCGTCGACCAGGCGGAATCCCCCGGCGGGACGGAGCACACATACAGCGTGGTGTCGTTCAAGCGCGCGGCGCTGGGCGTAGTGCCGCTGGAGGCGGACGGCAGCGTGCATCTGGTGGGTCAGTGGCGCTATCCGCTGGGCGTCTATAGCTGGGAAATCCCCGAAGGCGGCGGCGACAAGGCGGCCGACCCGCTGGACGAAATCCGGCGCGAGCTGCTGGAGGAGACGGGGCTGGAGGCGGAGCACTGGCGCGAGGTGCTGCGCCTGCACACCTCCAATTCCTCGACCGACGAGGCGGCGACGATCTGGCTGGCGACCGGCCTGTCGCGGGCCGGCGAGCCCCGGCGCGAGGCCAGCGAGCAGGACATGGAAATGGCCCGGATTCCCTTTGCCGAGGCCATAAAGCGCATCGAGACGGGCGCCATCACCGACGCCATGACAGTTGCAGGATTGCTCAGAATTCACCAAATGGCGGTACATGGGGCGCTAGACCCCTCTCTCGCCGCAGCCATTCTGGAAGATGCGCCATGAGCAAGGCCGACGCCGCAAAGGCCGACTCGCCGCGAAAGCCGGCGACGCTGACCTCCACCTGGGAGCAATTGCGCAGCGAGGCCCGGGAGGCCGCCGCCGCCGAGCCGATCCTGGCGGGCTTCCTGAACGCCTCGATCCTGAGCCATGACAGCCTGGCCGCGGCGCTGGCCTATCATCTGGCGCGCAAGCTGGGCGACGGCGACCTGAACGCGCTGCAATTGCGCGGCGTGTTCCAGGAGGCCTTCGCCGACGATCCGCAGATCGTGGCGCGCGCCGACCGCGACATGGTCGCGGTGTTCGAGCGCGACCCGGCCTGCGACGCCTACATCCAGCCCTTCCTGTATTTCAAAGGCTATCAGGCGCTGCAGACCTGGCGGGCGGCGCACTATCTGTGGACGCATGGCCGCCGCACGCTGGCCGAGCACCTGCAGAGCCTGGTGTCCGAACGCTTCAATGTGGACATCCACCCGGCGGCGAAGATCGGCGCGGGCGTGATGATCGACCACGCCTCCGGCGTGGTGATCGGGGAGACCGCGGAGATCGGGGACGATTGCTCCCTGCTGCACGGGGTTACGCTGGGCGGCACGGGGGCGGCGGGCGGCGACCGCCACCCGAAGATCGGGCGCGGCGTGATGATCGGCGCGGGCGCCAAGGTGCTGGGCAATATCCGCATCGGCGACGAGGCGCGGATCGCGGCGGGCAGCGTGGTGCTGCACGAGGTGAAGCCGCGCTGCACCGTGGCCGGGGTTCCGGCCAAGCCGGTGGGCAATTGCGCGCCGGAGCCGGCGCGGCGGATGGACCAGCTGATCCCCGACGACGAGTAAGGCTGGACTGAGCACGGCGCGGCGGCAGGGGTTCCCTCCGGCGGCGGACGTGTTAGACGGACGGCCATGACCGACCAAGAAATCCTCCGCCTCGAAGCCTATCTGCAGACCAAGCTCAGCCCCCTGCTGTCGGTGCGCAAGCGCCCGCAGGGCGACGACGCGGTGGAGGTCTACAAGGACGAAGAATTCCTGGGCGTCATCTTCAAGGATGACGAGGACCCGGGCGACATCTCCTATAATTTCGACATGGCGATCCTGGAGATCGACCTGCCGAAAAAGGCCTGAACAGGCCCTAGCCCTAATCCGGCGTGTCAGCGCCTGCGCCGATGCTGCGCAGGAATTCGGCTTCCGTCAGGCGCAGATGATCGCCGGCGAGCGCCAGGCCCTTGGGCCGGTGGTCGGTGAAGATTTCCTGAGACAGGGTGAGCTCGTCCGCCTGGTCCAGCGCGCCGAGGAAGGCGAAGGCCTGCGAGCCGTCGCGCATCCGCCAGAAGACGTGGGAGCCGCACGTGCGGCAGAACACCCGCTCCCCCCACTCCGACGACGCATAGACGGACAGCGCGTCTTCGCCGCGCAATTCGCTGACCGTCAGCGGCGCGCCGAGGGCCGGGCCGCCGCCCCAGCGCAGGCACATGTCGCAATGGCAGGCGTGGAAATGGCCGGTCCCCTCCCCCTCGAAGGCGACCGCGCCGCACAAGCACGCGCCGCTGAGCTTCATCGGGCCGGGGAGAGCGTCAGGGCGCGCCCTCATAGAGCGTGGTGATCAGATATTCGGCGTTCCAGCGGCCGGACGACCAGCGTTCGTCGTATTCGTCCGTGATGCCCATCGCCAAAGTCTCCTCCAGCGATTTCCCCTCGGCCTTGGCCGCATCCACATTGGCGCGGATGTCCTGGATCATCGCCAGCTGGGCGGCCAGGTCGTCGGGGCGGGACAGGACGCCGTGGCCCGGCAGCAGGCGCGTATCCACGCCCATCATGTCCTGCAGCACGCCATAGGCGTCGATGATCCCGAACAGGCTGCCGCCGCCGTTCGCATCCGCCGCCGGATAGGAGGTGGTGCGGAACACGTCGCCGGTATGGATGACGTCCGCGTTCACGAAATAGACGAAGGAATCGCCGTCCGTATGGGCGGGGGCGACGTGGTGGACGCGGATCTCCTCCCCGTTGAAATGGAAAGTAATGTCCTCCGAAAAGGTCAGGATCGGCAGGGCGTTGGCCGGGACCGGATCGTCGCCGAAATTGCCGGCGACCCGCTGGCGCACATTGTCATGGGCGAGGATCGTGGCGCCCGCGGCGGCGAAATTGGCGTTGCCGCCGGTATGGTCGCCATGATGGTGGGTGTTCACCACGAAGCGCACCGGATGGTCGGACAGCGCGCCGATGGCCGCCATGATCTTCTCCGACAAAGGCGCGAACTGGTCGTCCACGATCAGGACGCCGTCATCGCCCACGGAGACGGCGATGTTGCCGCCCTGGCCTTCCAGATAATAGAGCCCGTCGGCGAGTTGATGGGTGACGATCTCCACGTCCGCCATGTCGCCCTGGGCAAAGGCGGCGGGGGCCGCCAGACATGCGAACCCGGCGAACGCCGCGCCGGCCATAATCCTGATGCTGTCGCCCATTGCTCGTCCTCCCTGAGAATGGATGATTGCAGATTAGGGCAGGCGCGCCCGGGCCGCCACCGCGTTGCGGCGCCCCGTCGTTGACTCCCAAGACCTTATGGGCGATACGCCCGCCTTCCCTGTGGGGCCAAGGGCCCGGCGGGGATCAGAAAAACGGGTGATGTGAGCGCCGCCGTTGCGATCGCACGGTCCATGGGGGACCGCGCCGGACCACATCGACAGTGAGGACTTATGAGCAAGCGCGAATCCGCGAAGTACAAGATCGACCGCCGGATGGGCGAAAACATCTGGGGTCGCCCGAAAAGCCCGGTCAACAAGCGCGCATACGGCCCCGGCGAGCACGGCCAGCGCCGCCGCCAGAAGCTTTCCGATTTCGGCCTGCAGCTGCGCGCCAAGCAGAAGCTGAAGGGCTATTACGGCAACATCACCGAGAAGCAATTCCGCCTGATCTATCAGGAAGCGGCCCGCCGCCGCGGCAACACCGCCGAGCTGCTGATCGGCCTGCTGGAATCGCGGCTGGACGCGCTGGTCTATCGCGCCAAGTTCGTGCCGACGGTTTTCGCCGCGCGCCAGTTCGTCAATCACGGCCATGTCACGGTGAACGGCAAGAAGGCCAAGACTCCGTCCATGCGCATCCAGCCGGGCGACGTCGTCCAGGTGCGCGAGAAGTCGCGCAACATGGCGCTGGTCCTGGAAGCGCTGGAAAGCCCGGAGCGGGACATTCCGGACTATCTGGACATCGACCCCAAGGGCATGACGGTGAAGATGACCCGCGTGCCCGAATTCGCCGAGGTGCCCTACCCGGTGAAGATGGAGCCGAACCTGGTCGTCGAATTCTACGCCTCCTAGGCAGGCGGACATTCGAAATGGAAAAGGGGCGCTCCCGGGAGCGCCCCTTTTTTCATGCGCGGGGCGTTATGATCGTCCGATGCAGAAGCTGATCTCCACCGTCTGGGCGGAACGCCGTGCGCACGCCGCGCGCCTGATCGCGCTGGTGCGGCGGGAGATCGGGCTGATCCTGCTGCTGGCCGTGGCGGCGGCGTGCCTGTGGGCGTTCGCGGGCATCGCCGACGAGGTTCTGGAGCAGGAGACGCACGGCTTCGACATGGCGGTGCTGGAGGCGCTGCGCGCCGCGGGGCCCGGCGATCCGATCGGGCCGGAATGGCTGGAGGATTATGCGCGGGACTTCACCTCGCTGGGCGGGGTGCCGATCCTGGCGCTGATGGCCATCGTGTGCGCTGCCTATCTGACGCTGACCCGGCGGCGGGCGACGGCGGCGTATCTGGTCGGCGCGCTGACGGGCGGGTCGCTGATCTCCGCCGGGCTGAAGGATCTGTTCGACCGCACGCGCCCCGACGCCGTGTTCCAGGCGACGCCGGTCTATTCGGCGAGCTTCCCCAGCGGGCACGCCTTCCTGTCGGCGGTCGCCTATCTGACGCTGGGGGCGCTGCTGGCGCGGGTGCAGGAGCGGCGGCGGGCGAAGATTTTCGTGCTGAGCGTGGCGGTGTTCCTGGCCCTGCTGGTCGGGTTCACGCGCATCTATCTGGGCGTCCACTGGGCGACGGACGTGCTGGCCGGGTGGACGCTGGGCGCGGCCTGGGCGGCGCTGTGCTGGACGGGCCTGCTGCTGATGCAGCGCCGGGCCGGGCAGCGGCCGGAGCAGGAAGCGGACGCGGCGGAATAGCCGCGCCCTGATTACCGCTTACAGGATGGGCTGGCCGTCCGGCATTTCGCGGATCACGTCCAGCTTGTCCGGATAGGCGGCGAAATGGTCCTTGATCGCCTCCATGCCCGGCTTGGGGTTCTCATAGACCCAGACCGCATTCTCGATCAGCTTTCCGTTCGGGGTGACCGCGTGGAAATGGGTCGCGTCGCCCTTGAAGGGGCAGTGGGTGACCTTGTCCGACTTTTCCAGCCAGTTCATCGCCACGTCGCCCATCGGCGCATAATAGACCGTGTCGTAGCCGGCCTCTTTCAGCGCGATGGGCGCGCCGCTGTCGATATAGGCGCGGCCACGCGCCTCCGCGCGTACATGGACGCCGGCGGGGCCAATTTCGATGGGGTGTTCGTCAGTTCCGGGCATTTTGCGCCTCCTCTTCTTGGCCGCAGCGTGAGCCGCTTCTGGGAGGACAACGCATGAGGGCCGGGCTGCGTTCGCGGCGAGGCGCCGCAGCCCGCACGTAACCTAAGCCGCGTTCTGGGCGACGCCCTTTTCGGCCAGATAGGGTTTCAGCTCGCCAGCCTCGAACATCTCTTTGACGATGTCGCACCCGCCGACGAATTCGCCCTTCACATAGAGCTGGGGAATGGTCGGCCAGTTGGAGAAGCTCTTGATCCCCTCGCGGATTTCCTGGCGCTCCAGCACGTTCACCGCGTGCGGCTCCACGCCCATATAGTTCAGGATCTGCGCCACGACCGAAGAGAAGCCGCATTGCGGGAATTGCGGCGTGCCCTTCATGAACAGAACCACGTCGTGGCTGTCCACCACGGACTGGATTTCCTGGGTGACGGGGTCGGTCATGCGCGCAATCTCCTTGGGCCTTCGCCTCCACAGCTAGGAAGCGCGCCCCTTCCGGTCAAGCGGGGCGGCAGCGTCAGGGCCGCCCGGGTCAGGCCGGTTCGCCGCCGTCGGGATGCTGAAAACTGCGCATTTTCGCCGCCCGCTCCGGCGTCATGTCATCCTCCGTCCGGCCTTCGGGCAGGCCGTGCAGGATGGCGAAGGCCGGTTGCCGGCTTTCCACGCCGAACTGGCGGTCCGGCGTGACGACCGCCGGGTCGTCCAGCGAGCCGATGGTTATTCCGAGATAGTCGGACCCGTCATAGGCAAAGAACAGCGGCGCGCCGCAATCCCGGCAGAAGCCGCGCGTGGCGACGGTGGAGGAGCGGAAACTGGCGGGCGCGCCCCGCGTCCAGCGAAAGCCGTCCCGCCGGCACGCGGTAAAGGCGGCGAAATAATTCCCGACCGCCTTCTGGCACATGCGGCAATGGCAGATATGCGGATATTCCGGCGTGCTGTCGTATGCGTAGCGCACCGCGCCGCATTGGCACCCGCCGGTAATCATTGCGGAGCGGACGTCTCCAGCGCCAGAGCGTGCAGCTCCCCGCCCATTTTGCCCTTCAGGGCGGCGTAGACCATCTGGTGCTGGGCCACGCGGGGCTTGCCGGCGAAGGCGCCGCTGACGATGCGGGCGCGCCAGTGATTATTGTCCCCGGCGAGGTCTGTGATCTCGATATCCGCGTCGGGGAAGGCCTCTCGTAGCATTCCCTCCAGCTCTTCGCGCGGCATCGCCATGGCGGCCTCCTTTACGCTGCGTCTTCGTGGGCGATCGGGCCCGCCATGAATGACGGCAGCCAGCTCTCGTGCGCGGTGCGCAGATCGGCGAGCGGGACGTCCAGCAGGCCGTCCACGGCGACGCTGTCGCCGCCGAACGATCCGATCTTGGTCAGGGTCACGCCGTGCTCGGCGGCCTTTTCCTCCAGCCGCCGCGCGCCCTCGCCGCTGGCGGCGATCAGATAGCGGGCCTGGTCCTCCCCGAACAGGAAGGCGTGGGCGGGCAGGTCCGCGGGCGGCGCGTCGAGCGTGACGCCGACGCCGGAGCTGAGCGCGATTTCGCTGGCCGCGGCGATCAGGCCGCCATCGGAGATATCGTGGACGCAGACCGTGGCGCCGCGGCCGATGGCGCGGCGGACCCAGGCGCCCAGTTTCTTTTCCAGAGCCAGATCGACGGGCGGCGGGGCGCCGGCCTCGCGGCCTGCGCATTCGCGCAGATACATGGACTGGCCGAGCTCGCCGGTGCAGTCGCCCAGCAGATAGAGCGTGTCGCCGTCCTTTGCGTTGGCGATGGAGGCGCGCATGACGATGTCGGCGATCAGGCCGACGGCGCCGACGGCGGGGGTGGGCGGAATGCCCTTGCCGCGCGTCTCGTTATAGAGGGAGACGTTTCCGCTCACGACCGGGAAGTCGAGCGCGGCGCAGGCCTCCGCCATGCCCTCCACGCAGCCCACGAACTGGCCCATCGTCTCGGGCTTTTCCGGGTTGCCGAAATTCAGGCAGTCGGTGATGGCCAGCGGCTCCGCCCCCGTGGCGGTGAGGTTGCGATAGGCCTCGGCCACGGCCTGCCGCCCGCCCTGATGCGGATCGGCGGCGCAATAGCGCGGGGTGACGTCGGCGCAGACCGCCAGCGCCTTGTCCGTGCCGTGCACGCGCACCACCGCGGCGCCGCCGCCGGACTGCGAATTGTCCGCAGTGTCGGCCATGACGTGGCGGTCATACTGCTCCCAGATCCAGCGCTTGGAGGCCATGTCGGGGGCGGCCATCAGAGTCTTCAGCGCCTGGCCGTAATCGGCGGGCGCGGCGACATCGGCCGGGGACAGGCGCACGGGCGGGGTGGTCGGCGTATACGGGCGCTCGTATTTCGGGGCGTCCTCGCTGAGCGGATCGAGCGGGATGTCGCAGACGATTTCGCCATGATGCTTCAGCACCATGCGGCCGGTGTCGGTGGTGTGGCCGATGACCTCCGCGTCCAGCTCCCATTTATCGAAGATCGCCTTGGCGACGGATTCCTTGCCCGGCTGCAGGATGACCAGCATCCGCTCCTGGCTTTCGGAGAGCATCATCTCATAGGCGGTCATGGCCTCTTCGCGCTGGGGCACGGAATCCATGTCCAGCTCGATCCCGACGCCGCCCTTGCCGGCCATCTCCACGCTGGAGCTGGTGAGGCCCGCAGCGCCCATGTCCTGGATCGCGACGACCGCGCCGGAGGCCATCAGCTCCAGACACGCCTCGATCAGCAGCTTTTCGGTGAACGGATCGCCGACCTGCACGGTGGGGCGCTTTTCGTCCGAATCCTCGTCGAACTCGGCGCTGGCCATGGTCGCGCCATGGATGCCGTCGCGCCCGGTCTTGGAGCCGACATAGAGGATCGGGTCGCCGGGGCCGCGCGCGGCCGAATAGAAAACCCTGTCCTGGTCGGCGATGCCCACCGCCATGGCGTTGACCAGGATGTTGCCGTCATAGCCGGTGTGGAAATTCGTCTCCCCCGCCACGGTCGGCACGCCGACGCAGTTTCCGTAGCCGCCGATGCCGGAGACCACGCCGGAGACCAGCGAGCGCGTCTTGGGGTGGTCGGGGCTGCCGAAGCGCAGGGCGTTCAGCAGCGCGACGGGGCGCGCGCCCATGGTGAAGACGTCGCGCAGGATGCCGCCGACGCCGGTCGCCGCGCCCTGATAGGGCTCGATGTAAGACGGGTGGTTGTGGCTCTCCATCTTGAAGATGACCGCCTGGCCGTCGCCGATATCGACCACGCCGGCGTTTTCGCCGGGGCCGCAGATTACGCGGGGGCCGGTGGTGGGGAATTTGGCCAGATGGACGCGGCTGGATTTGTAGGAGCAATGCTCCGACCACATGACCGAGAAGATGCCGAGCTCCACCAGGTTCGGGGCGCGGCCCATCCGGTCCAGGATCACGTCGTATTCGGCCTCGGTCAGGCCGTGCTCCTTCACCGTTTCGGCGGTGATTCCGTCTGCAAAGTCGGGGGCGTTCTTCATGGGGCTGGTATGCATTCTTCCGCGCGGGGGTCAAACGGCCCGGGACGGCCGGCGGGCGGTCCGAATCGGGCGCAGACCCCAATTTTATTAGAGAAAACCTAACCCGTTCGGCCCCTTAATAGGCGGGCCGAACGCGGCGCCAGGCTCTGAATATGCACGAAGAATTCGCTGGCCACATGGTCAGCCATAACATTCCCATGCTGGCGCTTGCGATCCTGCTGTGCGCCGGGGCGTGCTATTCGGCCGCCCTGGCGTTCGCGCGTTCGCGCGCGGCGGCGGGCCAGCAATCCTTTGCCTGGCTTGCGATGGGGGTGGTGCTGATCGCCTCCGGCGTGTGGATGCTGCATTTCCTGGCGATGATGGCGATGGACCCCGGCCTGCCGGTGCGGTTCGACCCCGCCTACACCGCCTGGTCCGGCTTCATCGTGCTGATGATGCACAGCGCCGCGTATCTGATGATGCGGCGCACGCCGAGCCCGCTGCACATGGTGCTGGGCGGCACGACCATGGTTACCGGGACGTTCCTGATGCACCAGGTCGGCATGCTGGGCTACCAGCTGCCGGCGGCGCGGGAATGGCATCCGGGGATCCTGGCCGCCGGATGGGCCGCGGGCGTGGTCATCTCCGTGGCGGTGGCGAGCCTGTACCGGATGGCGCCCGGGCGGATCCGCCTGGCCATGACGCCGATGGGCATCGTGCTGGCGACGCTGGCGGTGCACTTCATCTGCATGGCGGGCGTCACCTATACGCCGGTCCCGGGCGCGGTGTTGGACGGGTCGGGCCTGTCCAAGACCTATCTGGCGGTGGTGATCGGCCTGCTGCTGGCGGGCCTGACCGTGGCGGTGGCGATCGGGGTGATGATCGACGTGATGATCGCGCGGCTGGAGCGGCGCGCGAACCTGCGCATCGCGGCGCTGACCGAGCGGCTGAGCGCGGCGGAGGCCGAGGCGGCGCTGGCGCGCCGGGCGAAGGCCGAGTTCCTGGGCGCGATGAGCCACGAGCTGCGCACGCCGCTGAACGGCGTGGTGGGGATGAGTTCGGTCCTGTCCAATTCGGCGCTGAAGCCCGACCAGAAACAGATGGTGGAGCTGATCTGCGAGTCGGCGGGCGCGCTGGAGATGGTGATCAGCGACGTTCTGGACCTGTCCCAGGCCGATTCCGGGGAGATGAAGATCCACCCCGCCCCGTTCGACCCGCGCGAGCTGACCGAAGCCTGCATGGCGCTGTACCGGGACAGGGCGTTCCGCCGGGGCCTGACGCTGAGCGCCCGGTTCGAGCCCGGGCTGGAGCGGACCTATGTCGGGGACGCGCGGCGCATCCGGCAGGTGCTGGGCAATCTGGTGTCCAACGCCCTGAAATTCACCGAGAAGGGCTCGGTGGAGATCGTCGTGTCGGCGCAGGCGAGCGAGGCGCACGCCGACCGCGCGGCGCTGTCCTTTGCGGTGATCGACACCGGGATCGGGGTGGCGCTGGCCGACCAGCCGCACATTTTCCAGGCCTTCCGCCAGTCCGACAATTCGAATGCGCGCCGCCATGGCGGCACCGGGCTGGGCCTGGCCATCGCCGACCATCTGGCGCGCCTGATGGGCGGCCGCATTACTGTGGACAGCGAGGTCGGCGCCGGATCGGTGTTCCGCTTCCAGGTCGCGGTGCGGCAGGACGGCGAGGCGCACGCCGGCGGCGCGGCGGGGCCGGAGGCCGCGAGCGGATGGAGCCTTGCCTCCCGCATGTCGGTTCTGGTGATCGACGACAATCCGGCCGACCAGGCGCTGCTGCGCAACATGCTGGAGCGGCTGGGCGCGTCGGTGACCATGGCGGAGTCGCAGGCCGAGGCGCAGGACATGATCCGCACCACCTTTTTCGACCTGGTCGTTCTGGACACCGGGATCGCGGTGGGCGGCGGCGCGGCGGACATCCAGCGGATGCGGAAATCGGATTACGAGGCCGGGCGGCGCACGCCGTTCCTGGTCTGCACCGGCCGCGCGGAGCGGCACCACCAGTCGGACTATCTGCGCGCCGGGGCCAACCGGGTGCTGGAGAAGCCGCTGGACGTGGAGCAGTTCTTCGCCGCGGTCGAGGATTTGTGCGAGGCGGACAACACGCTGAGCATCCTGAACGCCGGGGCGGCCTAGCGCCCGCAGTTCAGCGGCCTAGATTTCAGGCCGCGCCCATCAGGCTTTCGAACACCGCGCGGCCGTCGGCCCCGCCCAGGACCGGGTCCACGGCCCGTTCGGGGTGGGGCATCATGCCGAGCACGTTGCCGCGTTCGTTCATCACGCCCGCGATGCGGCGGGCCGAGCCGTTGATGTCCTCGGCGTAGCGGAACGCCACCTGGCCTTCGCCCTCCAGCCGGTCGAGGGTTTCTTCGTCTGCGAAATAATTGCCGTCATGATGTGCGACCGGGATGCCGATCCGGGCCGGGCCGGAATAGGCGGCGGTGAACCGGGTCTGCGAATTGGCGACGTCCAGATCCGCTATTTTGCATACGAAGTTCAGCCCGGCGTTGCGCAGCAGCGCCCCCGGCAGGAGCCCGGTTTCGGTGAGGACCTGAAAGCCGTTGCAGACGCCCAGGACCGGCGTGCCGCCCTCGGCGGCCTTCGCCACCTCCCGCATCACCGGGCTGCGGCCCGCGATGGCGCCGGAGCGCAGATAGTCGCCGTAAGAGAAGCCGCCCGGGACCATGATGAGGTCGAGGCCGGCGGGCAGGTCTGTTTCGCGGTGCCAGACCATGGAGGGCGCGGACCCGGTCATCAGCGCCAAAGCGTCATGGGCGTCGCGGTCGCAATTGGAGCCGGGAAAGACGATGACGGCGGACTTCATAGGCGTGTTTTCACCAATGCGGGGCTCAGCCCTCGATCTCCACGCGATAGCGCTCGATCACCGTGTTCGCGAGCAGCTTTTCGCACATTTCCGCGACGCGCTGTTCGGCGTTCGCCGCGTCGGCGTCGCCGAGGTCCAGCGTGATGACCTTGCCGACGCGAGCGCCGCTGACGTCCTCGAACCCCAGCCCGTTCAAGGCGTGGGCGATGGCCTTGCCCTGGGGATCCAGCACGCCCGGCTTCAACTCCACATGCACGACCGCTTTCACGCCCCGCCCTCCTCGACCAGCCGCAGGCTGGGCTGGTCCTTCATCACGCCGAGGCGCCGCGCCACCTCCGCATAGGCTTCGGTGACCCCGCCCAGATCGCGGCGGAAGCGGTCCTTGTCCATCTTCTCGTTGGTGTCGAGATCCCACAGGCGGCAGGAATCCGGGCTGATCTCGTCGGCCAGGATCACGCGCACCATCTCGTTCTCGTAATGGCGGCCGAATTCCAGCTTGAAGTCGATCAGGCGGATGCCGACGGCCGAAAACATGCCCGACAGGAAGTCGTTCACGCGCAGCGTCATCGCCATCAGGTCGTCGATTTCCTGGGTCGTGGCCCAGTTGAAGGCGGTGATGTGCTCTTCGGCCACCATCGGGTCGCCCAGCTCGTCGTTCTTGAAATAGAACTCGACGATGGAGCGGGGCAGCGCGTCGCCTTCGGGAATGCCCAGGCGCTGGGACAGGCTGCCCGCGGCGACGTTGCGGCACACCACTTCCAGCGGGATGATCTCCACCTCGCGGATCAGCTGCTCGCGCATGTTCAGCCGCTTGATGAAATGGGTCGGAACGCCGGTGCGCTCCAGGCCCGCGAACACGAACTCCGAAATGCGGTTATTGAGGACGCCCTTGCCCTCCAGCGTTCCGCGTTTCTGGTTGTTGAAGGCGGTGGCGTCGTCCTTGAAATGCTGGACAAGCGTCCCCGGCTCAGGCCCCTCGTAAAGGATCTTGGCCTTGCCTTCGTAAATCTTTTTGCGGCGAGACATCGGCGCTCCTGCAAGCCCGGCGGGGTCTGGCCAGCCCGGCGGGACCGCGCGGGGCCAACCGGAACCGTCAGACACGATGGGCGCTAAAGCCCTGAAACAAAAGCGGTCCGACCGCGCTTGCCTTGCGAGTCGGACCGGTCTGAAGCGGCATCATAGGTAGCGGCAAAGCCGCCCGCCCGCAATGCGCGCCTGCGCATGTTTGCTTATCGCGGACGCCGCGCTACACAGGGCGTCAGGCCCGCAAAGCAACGGAAACGCCACCGCCATGTCCATGTTCGACGATCAGAAAAAGGCCCAGGAATCCAAGTACGCCCACGACCAGGAGCTGGAATTCAAGGCTCAGGCGCGGCGCAACAAGATGCTGGGCCTCTGGGCGGCCGGTCTTCTGGGGAAAACCGGGCCGGACGCCGAGGCCTACGCCAAGGACGTCATCGTCTCGGACTTCGAGGAAGCCGGGGACGACGACGTGTTCCGCAAGCTGCGCAAGGATTTCGACGCGGCCGGCGTGGACCAGTCCGACCACCAGGTCCGCCGCAAGATGGAAGAGCTGCTGGCGCAGGCGCGCGAGCAGGTGAAGACCGAGTAGGCGCTCCGCCTATTCGTCCTCGTTACGGCCGCTGCGCGCACTGGGCTTTGTGCCCATGATCCCGGCCTCGAACGCGCGCACCAGCACGATCACCGCCACGCCCAGCACCGTGGCGATCGCCGTCACCACATAGAGGCCGGCGCCGCAGGCCACCCCGACCGCCCCGGCCAGCCACATGCCGGCCGCGGTGGTGAGGCCGCGCACATTGCCCCGGCTCTGGATGATCGCCCCGGCGCCCAGGAAGGCGACGCCGGCGGTCACCGCCTCGATAATGCGCAGGGGATCGGCGCGGGCGGCCTCCCCCAGCCCGTTCGAGGCCAGCGCCAGCTCCAGCGTCACCACGGTGAACAGGGCGGCGGCCAAGGCCACCAGCATATGGGTGCGCAGCCCGGCGCTGCGGTCGAACAGCTCCCGCTCCAGCCCCAAAACGAATCCGGCCACGCAGGCGGCCAGCAGGCGCAGCAGGATGTCCCAGACGGGAATCGCGGTGTCGAACAGGGTCGCCGCCTCGCTCATGGGGCCGGTCATAGAAGCGTCATGCGCCGGATCGCAAGGGCCGGACGCCGCACAGCCGCGTGTGGTAAGGCTGGGCCATGCAGCAGATTCACTATTTCGAGTATCACAGCTTTCCGGACGCCGACGCGCCGTTCACCGGCAATCCGGCGGGCGTGTGCTTTCTGGACGCCTTTCCCGCCGACGGGGTGATGCGGGGGATCGCCGCGTCCAACAAGCACGCCGAGACGGCGTTCCTCACCCCGGCGGGGCCCGCGACCTGGAATCTGCGCTGGTTCACCCCGGCGATCGAGGTGGATCTGTGCGGCCACGCGACGCTGGCCGCCGGGGCGGCGGTGTTCGATTCCGGGCTGGCGGCGCAAGCGGCGCATTTCGACACCCGTTCGGGGCGGCTGAGCGTCAGCAAGGCGGCGGGCCAGCTGCGCATGGATTTCCCTCTGATCCCCTCCACCCCCGTGAAGGCGGACGCGCGGGTGGTGACGGCGCTGGGCGGGCCGCAGGCGGTGGATTTCCACGAGATCGGCGGCGTGCACGGGGCGCGCTATTGCCTGGTCGTGCTGCCGAAAGAGGCGGACGTGGCGGGCCTGCAGCCGGATATCGCGGCGCTGCGCGCGATGGAGACCAATGTGGTGGTCACGGCCAAGGGCGTCAGCGCCGATTTCGTGTCCCGCTTTTTCGCCCCGGCGTCGGGGATCGACGAAGACCCGGGGACCGGCTCCGCCC
>ENA-ORCV01000331-ORCV01000331.1-marine-metagenome-genome-assembly--contig:-NODE-331-length-41190-cov-4.630263_pt1 | contig 41190 bp, 48 predicted proteins | sample MGYA00237779_ERZ508509 | MGnify/ENA primary metagenome ERZ508509 (study PRJEB26180, sample SAMN06268772) | marine metagenome | isolation source: Bioluminescent Bay, La Paraguera, Puerto Rico | place... | reverse complement strand
CTTTCCGCGCGTATGACCGAGAACGCTCCCTTCCCATATCTCCTTTTGCTGATTTCAGGCGGCCATACGCAACTCATCCTGGTCGAAGGGCTCGGCGCGTATCGCCGCCTCGGCACGACCATCGACGACGCCGCAGGAGAGGCGTTCGACAAGACCGCGAAGCTGTTAGGCCTTGGCCAGCCGGGCGGGCCGCTGATCGAAGCGGCGGCGACGGGCGGCCGGTATGACCGGTATGACTTCCCGAAACCGCTCGCCAGACGGGACGGATGCGACTTTTCTTTTTCGGGCCTCAAGACCGCGGTCCGGGAAACGGCGGAGGCGCTATCCGCTCCCACCGGTCAGGACATCGCCGACATCACCGCATCGTTCCAGCACGCCGCTGCGCGTCATCTCGCCCACCGCACCGAAAAGGCCATGGAGATGATTGGCGCAGAGAAGGGCCGTCTTGTTGTCGCGGGCGGCGTCGCGGCGAATTGCGCGATCAAATCGATGCTGGGTTCGCTGTGCGAACGCAAAGGCTGGCGGCTGATTTTTCCGCCGGCGAAATACTGCACCGACAATGGCGCAATGATCGCCTGGGCTGGCGCCGAACGCCTCGCCGCCGGTCTCGTTCCCGATCCGGCGGAAACCCTCGCCATGGCCCCGCGGGCGCGCTGGCCGCTCGCGCCGCCCATAGAAGGCGCGGAAATCGGCGGTGGGCGCAAAGGCCCGAAAGCCTGACCCTCTTCAAAAAGCAAAACGCAAAATAAAAAAGGCGCGGAAGCCGGGTGGAGCTTCCGCGCCAGAGAATTGCTGCGGCTGAGGGAGGTGTTTGTCCTACTGAGGGGAGGGGGACAAAGGCCGCAACAATCAGGGGTTCGTTTTATCCCAGCTAGGCGATGACGCCCTTTGTGGCGTAGTCGGCGAAGCCGAGGAGGGCCGCGCCGAGAATGCTGGCGAGCGCGAGCGTGATGGCGGCCTGAAGGGCGAAATTGCGAAATGAAGCGGTCATGGCTTTGTCTTTCTCACATCCTGGTTATGCGTCTTGCGGTTCTTGTTGTTGCCGCCTGGAGAGCCGATTTGCAGCGATCCCCCCGGCAGTGGCTGCTAGGTAGGAGCTCTCTGAAAGCTTGTCAATGAACAAAATGATAAATGTTCATTTTTTATTGGAATTTTCGCGCATCTGCCAAAATGGCTGATTTTCCTTTATATAACATATAACTAATTGATAACCATCACGATTGAACGGGCCGGGAGAGGGAAAAATTTAGCATAACCATGCGCAACGGCACTACAATTCCCCAGGGACACCCCTGCGATGGCCGCCAGCGCGCTGATAATTCCGCCAGGCGAAGGCATCCAGCACCAGGTCGAGAACGCCATTGAGTTCCTTGGTCAGGATATCGGCCTCGCCCTCGTGGAACACCGCGGGGCTGGTGAAGCGAAAAGCGATATCCTGAAGGATCCGCGCCGTCTCATGCGGGTTTCCCACAGTGAAGCTCCCTTCCGCTTCACCATGGGAGAGGATTTCAGCAAGGATCTGAGCTTCTGCGTTTTCCCACTCAAGCGCCACCTTCGGCCTTTCGGCGAGCAGTGTCTGCGACAGCTCAAAAGCTTTCGGGCGATCGTGAAAACGCTCATAGGCGAGGCGAAATTTCGTCAGAAAGAACTCTCTCAGCTTTTCCTTCGGAGACTTGCCTTTCGCTTCCATAATGCCGCGAAGGCGCTCGATATGCTCAAGCCGCAAGACGGCGACGAATTTTTCTGCGATATCGAGTTTTGACGGGAAGTACCGGTAGAGGTTGCCCGTGGACATGTTGCAGTCCTGAGCGACCTCCGACATCGTCGTCTTTCCGTAGCCGTAATGAAGAAATCGGCGACTGGCGGCGGAAAGAATCTGCTTTGCGGTTTCGTCTAATTGTTCAAGCGGCATGACGGCCTTGTTGGAAGAGTGAGCGTTTTATAAACTGTTCATTCCTCAGCATGCAAGCCGAGCCGATATTTACGCCGCCGGGCCGCTTGCCAGCCCAATACGGCAGGCGATAGGCTGCCCCCGTTAACCATATTGAGGGGGTTCCATGAATAACCGGTTTTTCGGGGCGACCGCGGCGGCGGCGTTCGGTCTTTTCGTTCTCGCAACGCCTGCGGCGGCCAGCGACGTGCTTGGCATCGGCTCGGTGCAATGCTCGCAATTCAACAGCACCTTCGGAAATCTCGGCGCCGCTGACCAGGCGGATGTCAGGATCGGCCTCCACCAGTGGTCATTCGGCTACTTCTCCGGACGCAACGCCCAGGCAGGGGGACAGGCGCGGGATCTCAGCGGACTCGATTTCGATGACACCGCCGATTACATAATCACGCAGTGCCAGTATTACCCGAACATCCGAATCTTCGAGATCGCCGATACGATCTACGAAAACCTTCCTTATGACGGGCCGGGCGTTTAAAGCATAAGGCGGCGGCGCCAGGCGGGCGCCGGATTTCGCCAACGGACCTATGAACGACGCTGCGCCCTTTTCAACAATCGCCGTCATTGGCGGGGGCGCATGGGGAACGGCGCTTGGCTCGCTCATCGCCGGGAACGGCGTTGATACGCTGATCTGGGCGCGCGAAGAAAACGTCGTTCAGGCGATCAACGCAGATCACGAGAACCCGGTCTTCCTCCCGGGCGCGCGCCTGTCACCCCAACTGAAAGCCACAGGCGATCTCAGCGCGGCGAGCAAATGCGAAGCGTTCGTGTTTGTCGCGCCGGCGCAGTTCGCTCGCACGGTCCTCGCCGAACTCAAAACCTTTGCGCCGGAAACGGCGCCGATCGCCCTTTGCTCGAAAGGCGTTGAGCGTGGCGCCGGTCTTTTGATGACCGAAGTCCTGAGCGAAGTCTGGCCGCGGGCGATCCCTGCGGTTCTTTCGGGGCCGAGCTTCGCACGGGACGTCGCAAAGGGCCTGCCGACCGCCGTCACCCTCGCCTGCGCCGATGACGGGATCGCCGCACGCTGGGTCGCCACCGTCGGCGCACCGCATTTCCGCCCCTACCTCACCCGCGATCTCATCGGCGCGGAACTCGGCGGGGCGGTCAAAAACGTACTCGCCATCGCCGCCGGCGCGGTCGAGGGCCGAGGCCTTGGCGAAAGCGCCCGCGCCGCGCTGATCGCCAGAGGTTTCGCCGAATTTCAGCGCCTCGGCGTTGCGCTCGGCGCACTGCCGCAAACCATGGCCGGACTATCAGGGCTCGGCGATCTGATCCTCACCGCGTCCTCCCCCCAGTCGCGCAACATGTCCCTCGGGCTGGAGCTCGGCAAAGGCCGCTCACTTCAGGAAATCCTCGCCGAACGGCAATCCGTCAGCGAAGGGGTCGCGAGCGCCGAGGCGGTGATGGCGCTGGCGCAGAAGGCGGATGTCGACATGCCGATCTGCGCCGCTGTCGCTTCGCTTGTCTCCGGCGAGCAATCGATCGACGACATCATCGCCCAACTTCTCGCTCGCCCCTTCAAACCGGAAACGAAATAGTGCCCCAGTTTCTTCTTCTTTGCCGTGACAAACCGGACAGCGTCGACCTGCGCATGGCGACGCGGGAAGCGCATCTCGCCTACATCGCGAAAGCCGACGGCAATGTTTTACTCGCCGGGCCAATGCTGGACGATAATGGAAGACCGGTCGGCAGCCTGCTCATCATCGACGCAGAAGACCGCAACGCCGCCAACGCTTTCGCCGAGGCGGATCCATACGCAAAGGCGTCGTTATTCGAAGACGTTGAGGTTCGGCCCTACAAGCTCGTAACCGGAAAGCTGCTGGCGAAGGAAGTCTAGTTGCTGCGGCGCTTGTAAGCGCGGCAACTCGCTTCATAAGGCCGGCCCGACAGCCGCGCATTCCAGCCGGCCGTCCATGCATCGCCGGCGTCAACGCCGCCGCGCGCGCGGCACTGCTCGAACCCGGTGCGGTATTCCGGCGAGAGCACGTCGACGCGCCCCGCGAGGCGAAACGCTTCATCATAACATTCGCAGATGAGGTCCTGTCCGGATTCGGCTTCGAGAGACACGCTCGGCGCGCTGACGGAGATGGCGGGCGTGGCCGATGACGGATCGGGGCTGACGGAGCCGGAAGCGCCGAACGTGCTGTTGACCAGGGCGTAAACCGCAACGCCCAGAACAACCATCGCCAGGACGCCGCCAAACAGCGCTTCAATTTGCAGATTTCGCATACCCACCCCTCGCTCAATCCGGACGCAAACCACTCATCACCGCGCCAAGACGGCCAGTCTAGCCCGAAACAGCCCCTTAAAAAAGGGTTAAATCGGCCGCAAAACGGCGGCTTCGCTGGGGTTCAACCCTCTAGCGGGCGGCTGCTTCAGCCCTGACCCCTTCCATGATCAATCGTTCAGCGTCTTCCGGACCACGCCATTCAACGACCTTGACCCATTTGTCCGGTTCGAGATCCTTATAATGCTCAAAGAAATGGGTGATCCGGTCGATCAGGATATCGGGCAGGTCCTCGTAGGTGTTGATTTTCGAATAATACCGCGTGAGGCGCGCGCTCGGCACGGCGAGTATCTTTTCGTCCATGCCTGCCTCGTCTTCCATCAGCAGAACGCCGACCGGCCGCGCGCCGACCACCGCGCCCGGCGTCAGCGGACGATTGCCATAGACCATGACATCAACCGGGTCGCCGTCGTCGGCGAGCGTGCCGGGAATGAACCCGTAATTGCAGGGGTAACGCGTCGCCGTATAAAGAAACCGGTCGACGAACATGGCCCCGGACGCCTTGTCGATCTCATACTTGATCGGCTCGCCGCCGAGCGGCACCTCGATGACGACGTTGACGTCCTTCGGCGGATTGACGCCGGGCGGGATCATTGAAAGGTCCATCGCTATTTCGCTTTCACGTTACGCCGGGCGGCGAGTTTGAGACGCAACGCGTTGAGCTTGATGAAGCCTTCCGCGTCTTTCTGGTCGTAAACGGCGTCCTCTTCAAAAGTCACATGCGCCATCGAATAAAGCGATTTTTCTGATGATCGGCCGACGACATTCGCAGAGCCCTTATAGAGCTTGATACGCGCGGTCCCCGATACATGCTCCTGGCTCTTGTCGATCGCCGCCTGCAGCATCTCGCGCTCCGGCGCGAACCAGAAACCGTTATAGATGAGTTCTGCATAGCGCGGCATCAGCTCGTCTTTCAGATGCGCCGCGCCGCGGTCGAGGGTGATCTGTTCGATGCCGCGATGGGCGGCGAGCAGGATGGTTCCGCCCGGGGTCTCGTAAACGCCGCGCGACTTCATGCCGACAAAGCGATTCTCAACTAGATCGAGCCGGCCGACCCCGTGCTTGCGGCCGAGTTCGTTGAGCTTCGTCAACAACGCCGCCGGCGATAGCGCCTCGCCGTTGACGGAAACCGCGTCGCCTTTTTCAAAACCGACCTCGATGGTTTCGGCCTTGTCGGGCGCGTCTTCAGGATCGACCGTACGCTGATAAACATAGTCAGGCGCTTCATCCGCCGGATCTTCAAGCACCTTGCCTTCAGAGGATGTATGCAAAAGATTAGCGTCGACCGAAAACGGCGCCTCGCCGCGCTTGTCCTTCGGAATCTCGATCTGGTGTTTTTCCGCCCAGTCGATCAGCTTGGCGCGGGAATTGAGATCCCATTCCCGCCAGGGCGCGATCACGCGGATGTCCGGGTTCAGCGCGTAAGCGTTAAGCTCAAAGCGCACCTGATCGTTGCCCTTGCCGGTCGCTCCGTGGGCGATGGCGTCGGTGCCGGTTTCCGCGGCGATCTCAACCAGTCGCTTTGCGATCAGCGGCCGGGCGATCGACGTGCCGAGCAGATAGAGCCCCTCATAGACGGCGTTAGCGCGGAACATCGGGAAGACGAAGTCGCGCACGAACTCCTCGCGCAGATCCTCGATATAGATTTCCTTGATCCCGGCGCGCTCGGCCTTGCGCCGCGCCGGCTCGAGCTCCTCCCCCTGGCCGAGATCAGCGGTGAAGGTCACGACCTCGCAGTCATATTCGACTTGCAGCCATTTCAGGATCACCGATGTGTCGAGCCCGCCTGAATAGGCGAGAACGACTTTGTTGACGTCTTTGTGGGCGGGCATGGCTTGGAGTCTCCCGAATGCTGCGGCGCGGCATATACCGCGACGGAAACCCGAACGCCAGTGCGCGCGGGAAAGAGCGCGCGTCAGGGTTGCCCGCCGCCGCTCTTAGCGGCATCGTTTCCGGAGGATTATCAGCTCAAGGACGGGGGGCGTCATGACAGTGATCCGCCGGCGGCTTGCAGCCGCTCTTTGCATCGCCTTTTTCGGCGTTTCGGCTTGCGACCGCGAAGGCGCGTCCTGGGCCCTGTCTTCCTGCGATAGTACACGCGTGATCAACGACTGGATTGTCACCGCCGGACTGGAACGGGAAACCGGCGGCGAGGCTATCTTCGCGCAATGGGAAGCCAGACGAAATTACGCAACTAATTTCGGCCTGCGCCTCACCTACGACACCGGCTCGCGCCCGGAACCGTTTCTGCAAATCTGGCACAATTATAAAAATGGCGCTTTTCAAATGGTCCTGCCGGACGGCAGCTTCTTCAACACGCCCCTGAATTCCAATTACGCCGTCACCGAGATGGCCTTGAGCCCCGCCGTTATCGAGTTTCTCAGCACCCAGCCGGTGCGGATCGAACACACATCGCCTGAAGGCAAATGGCTCATTTATCGCACTGATGGGCTTCCTGAAGCCATCTCCGGCGCCAAGGCCGACCTCAGGGCGGCGCAAGAAAAGCTGGACAACCGGAAATGTTCAGCCAAGAGCCGGTGACAAAAAAGAAGCGGGCCCTGCACGCAGCCCGCTTCCTTTATCATGCAAAAACCTTCAGATTACGGATTAACTACGAACGAAAATCTTGCGGCCGTCGATGCGGATGTAGTTCATTCTCATCCGCCGGTCGTATTTCAAAGCCGAGCGAAAGTTACGTCGACCATCGGCGCGGCCTCGTCCGTTGTTGTATTTCGCCTTTGCAAAGCGCTTTTCTTCCCAGCGGTCCGGAACATAATAAAATGCGCGCGCCGGGCAGATTGTCACCGCCTCGTCACGCCGGTTTTCAGCGCGGTCGCGGCGATCCTCGATCCGGTCCCGGCGCCCGGTCGTGAAGCGCGTATCGCGGCGGTCTTCAATCCGGTCGTAACGGTCTTCGACAAGATCCGGACAGGCGCGGGGGTTAAGTTTCCATTCGCCGGCGAACGCTGGCGCCGCGCCCATGATAAAACCGGCCCCAATCACACAGGCAATCAACTTACGCATACTACTGCTCCTTCTCCATGAGAACGAGCCCCACAGCCGAGCGTCTCACAATCCTTGAACGCAACATTCGGTCCAACGCCGTCTCGCCCAGTCAAGGTCATTTCAGGGTGATTTCCGGGCGAAAATGCGGCGGTGCCCGGCTCACGCCGGGCCTGCGCACCCCATCGCGATATTCATCAGGGTCTCGGCCAGCGCGAACATGTCGCCCTGGCTATCATCGACATTTGTGAACAGCGCGACACCGAGGCCGGTCTCCACATCATAGGCTGAAACGATATTCGTCGCGCCGTTAGAGCCGGATTGGGTCGAGATCAAATGCGCCTCGCCGCACATTCTCCACGTTCGATATCTCCCGCCGAAGGCGTAGTTCTCTTCCGGCGCCTGCACGGTGCGAAACAAGGTAACGGTTTCGGGCTCCATCAAGGCGCCGGCGGAAAGAGCCCGCTCCAACGTCAGCATGTCGCCCGCTGTCGCATAGCTGCCCCGGAAGAAACGCGGCGTCCAATAATCGCCGCGGCCATTCGCATCTTCGGGATCAAAACCGATGGCGACATCCGTGACCGGCGGATCGGTTTCCTGCATATCGTGAACATAGCCGCCGCTTTGCGTCATCGCGGCGGCGTTGAAGACGTCGCTCGCCCGCAGCGCGGCATAGTCCTCGCCAGCAACCTGTTCCAGCAAATGCTGCGCTAACAGCCAGTTCGACAGGACGTAATCGAAGCGCGCGCCCGGTTCGAATTTCAGATCTCCGCTGGTGAACTCCCGCACCGCTTCACCGGCATCGAGAGCATCGATCGTCTCGGCCTCGCCATTGGCGGCGCGCCGAAACGCATCGAGAATATCGTTCGGCAGCCCGGACTGATTACTGAGGAGGGAGCGCAGCGTGATGCGCGCGCCGGTATCTGCTCTGTAGTCTGGCAGATAGGTCGCAATTGGCGCATCGAGATCAAGCATGCCTTTCTCGATCAGCCTGAACGCCGCAATGGCGACGAAATATTTTTCAACCGATCCGGTTTCAAACCGGGTTTGCATGGTCAACCGGCGGCCGGTTTGCGGGTCCGCAACGCCGTCGGCGATAGCAATGAGATCTTTTCCCGACCAATTGACCAGAACGACGCCGTTGAAGCCTCGTTCCGCCATCCAGGCGCGCGCTGTTTGCTCTGCTTCTTGAATATCGGAATCGATCAGCGGCGCCGCGCTGGAAGTGGACGCGCATGACGCCAGCGCCAGCGCCGCGCCGACCGCAGCCAGGCCGCATATAAACTTTATCGGCAGAAAACGGCCCTTCATGGCGAGTAGTTCCTCTCAAACAGGCTAAATCAGTGTCGCGCCAGCTGGCGACCGAAGCGTCCCCGACATTTATTTGTTTCCGCTTAGAGATAAAAGGCGCGGATGCTCGCATATCGGCGAACGTCTCTATGCACATATGAACCGCTCCAAGCCCCGTGGAGTCACCGTCTTGGCCCGCCCCGCCGCCGTCAGCGCGATGAACCGGGTCTCTGCCGCGCTCGACTGTGTCAGCCAGCGATTGCCGACAGCATACTACACGCGTAGCATAACGCTCGTGTTTTTCAGCGACAGGAGGCGGGGCCATGAAACTCGTTTATGCAACACTCACGGCGGTCAGCGCGGCGGCGCTCAGCCTGGCGGCCGCTCAGGCCGACGAAACGCGCGATTTTTCTAACGTCAAATCCGTTTCGTTCGAGCGTATGACCGGTACGGTCGACCTCCGCATCGGCGGCGACAAGGTTTCCGTCGTCAAGACCGATGGAACCAACGTCGCCTACCCGATCGAAATCGGTTCAGCGAACGGCGCGGTGACGGTGCTAGGCGAAGACGATCCGGAAGACCGTCACTGGCAAAAAGGCATCAACTGGAAACGCGACCATGAGAATGCGTTCAAAATCTATCTTGAAGCCTATCCGACATTCACCGTGACCGTGCCTGCCGGCACGGCTGTGTCTTTCGACGATGCGGTCGTCCTCGTGAGCGGCGGCGATCTTAATGGCGCTTTTCATGCCCATGCGGGTTATGTGGAAGGCCGGGTCGGCGATCTCGCCAGCGCCGAGATCAGCATTCACAGCTCGGCGGATCTCATCGTCGGCGACATCGCCGGCGACCTCGACCTTTCAATTCATGGCTCAGGCGACTTTACCGGCGGACGGGCCGCGACGATGGTGACCCGCATTCATGGATCAGGCGACGTTATCCTTGACGACATCGGCGCCGACGCCTCGGTCAGCATTCACGGCTCCGGCGATGTCGAACTCGGCGCCGTCGGCGGCGCTTTCGCCGTTTCAACGCATGGCTCCGGCGATGTTGTTGCAGCCGCTGTTAACGGCGGCGCCGACATCAGCGTCAACGGTTCCAGCGATATTGAAATCGCCAGCGTCGGCGGCCCCACCGCAGCATCAATCCGCGGCAGCGGCGATGTCGAGATCGCCGGCGGCGTCGCCCGGGACCTTCGGGTCACGATCGCCGGCTCCGGCGACTTCAGCCATCTTGGCGTCGCCACCAACCCTGTCCTGAGCACGAATGGTTCAGGGAGCATTTATGTCCGCGACCATGAGGGAACGGTCCGGACGCAAGGCCATGGCGACATCACCGTCAGCGGTGTTGACTACAGCGACGACGATTAAGGGCTATTCCGCGTTGAAAAGAGCGATGGCGGCTGTCGTCATCGCTTCAACGCCAGTCTTGATGGAAGGCTCTGGTTCTATTCTGAATAGCGGCGAATGATGCGAAGCGGCCTTGCCGAGGTTTTTCTCGAGCGTGCCGCCGACATTCATGTAAACGCCCTTAACGCCGCTTTCAGGCGTTACAAAATAGGCGAAATCCTCCGCGCCCATGCCTTCGCGCGGCTTGTCGATCAGAACCCCCTCGCCCATTTTCGCGGTAATCGCGGCGCGGACAACCTCCGCCGTCGCGCGGTCATTGATCGTCGGCGGCGTCGTTTCCGTCTTTGAGCGGATGACTTCAGGCATCAGGTCTTTCGGAACGCCCATCGATATCGCAACCCCTTCCGCCACCCGGTCGATTGCGTCGAGAAGCTGCATTCGGACCTCCGGATTGTTGGAGCGGACGGTGAGCTGCATCTCGACGCGATCGCCGATGATGTTGTGTTTCGACCCGCCATTAATGGCGCCGACTGTAATCACGCCGGCCTCCTGCGGATTGATGCTCCGCGATACGACCGACTGAAGCGACACAACAATCTGGGCGGCGACCAGCACAGGATCAACGCCCTTGTGGGGAGAGGCGCCATGCGCGCCGACGCCATGAACGATGATGTCGACGCTGTCGGCGCTGGAGGCGCGAATGCCGAGCGGCACGTCGACGCGGCCTGCAGGCTTGTCCGCATGGACATGCAGCGCGAGCGCGTAATCCGGTTTCGGAAAGCGCCTGTAGAGACCGTCTTCAAGCATGTTTCGGGCGCCGGAAATGCGCTCTTCCGCCGGCTGCCCGATCAGGACCAGCGTTCCCGACCACTGATCCTTGCGCGCCGCCATTTGCCGGGCGGTCCCGATCAGGGAAGTGACATGCACGTCATGACCGCACGCATGCATGACCGGTTTGACAACGCCGTCGGTGTCCTCCTGCGTCGCCGTCGACCTGTAGGGCAGATTGTTGTCCTCCCTGACCGGCAGACCGTCCATGTCGGCGCGAACCAGCACTGTCGGACCGTCGCCGTTTTTAAAAACCGCCACGACCCCGGTCCCGCCGACGCCTTCCGTCACCTCATAGTCGAGCGCCCGCAGCTCTGCGGCGAGCCTTCGCGCAGTCTCGAATTCGAGAAAAGACAACTCGGGATTTGCATGAAAATGTTCAAAAAGGGCTTTGAGATTGACGTCGTAATCGGCCGCGATGGCGGCGCGAAGATCAGACTGCGCCAAAACGGGACTCAACGGCAATCCGACAAGGAAAACGAACGCGGCGGCGAGGGGCGGTTTCATAGGATTCTCCCGTGTGGACGCCGGAATCTAGTCAGGATTAACGGCCCGGTAAATGTCAGGCGAGCGTTGGTTAAAGCTCCATCAAGAAAACGGCGGCAAAATAAGGCCGGAAATTCGGCCTCCTTCCGTCGAGGGCGGAAGACGATTTGTGAGCGATAACGGTAAAGGCTTGAAATCATGTCGCAAGTCAGCGCAGCGCAGATGCAGGAGCAGCTCGAACAGGCTTTCGGGCGCGAACAATCTAGCGCCGAAGCGATGATCGCCAGGATGGCGATGAAACTCGCGCATGTATCGTGCGATCAGTTTCTCCGCGCTTTTGCGCTCGCCGCCGCCGAGACGTTCAAACTCGACTTTTTCATGATCGGCCTCGTCAATCCGTTCTCGAACATCACGCGCTCCATCTGCCATGTTGTTGATGGTGAGCTCGCTCCGAATTTCACCTACGGGCTGGACGGCACCCCATGCGCGCGCGTCATCGATAGCGCCTGTTGCGCCTATCCTAATGGCGTCGCCGAGCTGTTTCCGAGAGATCGCTTTCTGGAAGACAACGGCATTGAGGGTTATGTCGGCGTCAATTTGCTATCCAGCGAAGGCGTACCGCTCGGCCTCGTCGTTGGCCTGTCAAGAACGCCGATGGACAACGAGAACTCGCTGGCGGCGGTGCTGGAACACTTCAGCGCACGCGCAGCCGCCGCCCTTGAGAGTACGCAGCAACTCGAGCGCTACTCATGGGCCGCCAACGAAGCTTCGGACGGCATCTGGGACTGGGATATCGTCACCGGAGGCGCCACCATTTCAAAACGGATACAGACGATCCTCGGCTACAAAAAAGGTCGCGGCCCTTATGATCTTGAGCAGATCGAACGCGCCATTCATCCGGACGATCTCAAGGGACACAAGGAGGCCTTGAATCGGCACATCGGCGAACAGACGCCTTACAATGTCAAATTTCGCCTCAAGACTGTGGAAGGCGACTATCGCTGGTTCCGCTCGCGCGGCAAGGCGATGCGCAACGACCAGGGCCGCGCCGTGCGCATGGTCGGCTGTTTCAGCGACATTCACGACTTCATCGACGACACGCCGGCAGCGTAAGCCGAGGCGCTAGGCGAGCGCGTCCATCACCGAAAAGATATCCTTGTCGCCACGTCCGCACATATTCATGAGCAGAATTTCTTCGCGGCGCATTTCCGCAGCCAGGTCAACGGCGCGCGCAAGGGCGTGCGCCGGCTCAGGCGCCGGGATGATCCCTTCGAGCCTTGAGCAAAGCTGAAACATCTCCAGCGCTTCGGCGTCGGTCGCCGAGAGATACTGAACGCGGCCGGTCTCGTGAAGCCAGGCGTGTTCTGGCCCGATGCCCGGATAGTCGAGTCCGGCGGAAATGGAGTGGGCATCGGTGATCTGGCCGTCAAGCAGCCAGGTTATTCCATAAGCAGATTTTTGCGCCTTAGCGGACACCATCTGGCAAGGTAAACTGCCTGCGAAATTCATGAGCCAGATTTTGCCGTGCAGGCTCCCATCCCATCATATTTCGCGTCAGGGTGGACAGGATGGCGTTCTTTTGAATCAACTGACCGATCCGGGTGGAACGCGAATTAATGTATTCGACACGCTTTGATCGGTCGTTTTTTATCCAAACGCTGAAATCGTTCAGCGACACATTTTCCATCAAGGCCCGGCCAATCGCATGCCCATCTTCTATCGCCTGACACGCGCCCTGCCCAAGGTTGGGCGCGAAGGGATGTATAGCATCGCCAACCAGTGTGATCTGGTCGTCTCCCCACTTTGATGCAAGCGAGCGCTCGTAAAACGAAACATAAATGACACCCTCGTCACGGCTTTGAGACGCGATATCTTTCAAATAATCAGGCCAATCCTGCAAATGAACGAGAACATCTGAAAGCTTCGCCTTGCCGGCGCGGTCAATAGGGATGTCTCGGTTGGCAATCACATACCAATAACGGGTGTCATTGCCGGTTTCCAGAATACCCATGCGCCCATTGGGGCCGAAATACTCTGCCGCTTCATCGTTAGCAAAGCTGGGCGCCGGCGCAGGCGAAAGGCCTAGCCACGCACCGTAACCGGCATATTTTGGCGGACCGTCATTGACAACTGATGCGCGCAAGGTTGACCAAATGCCGTCCGCTGCGATCACGTGTCTGGCCTTGACGCGTTCTCCATTCTCGAAAACCAGTTCCACGGCTGCGTCGTGCTTCGTTACCTGTGCAAGCCGATGACCAGTGTGACATGTGTTTTCTCGCACCGCACTCACGAGACGCGCATGTAAATCAGCTCGGCGAATGCAAATGCCGGAGTATCCCAATTTGGAGTAAATCTCTTCGAGCCCGAGTTCGTAGTACGCTTCGCCGGATGCACGTCGCCAGGCAACAGAGTTGATCGGGTGTCCCAAACTGGCAATTTCGTTGGCCAGTCCCCAATCGCCGAGGCACGCCAAAGCATTTGGCCAAATTGAAAGGCTCGCACCAATCGTTTCGAAGGCGGGTGCGCTTTCAAAAATATGCGCGTTTCGTCCAGCTTCCTGACAAGCAATTGCGGTGGTTAAACCTGCGACCCCTCCGCCGACTATAGCAATATCCAGCATCACATGTTCCTTGCGGGTGGCTCGCATGAGTCGAATAGGAATCTTTTTGCAGGATGGTCAAGCGCAACTCAACCTATGACAAAAAGCATGTCGGTGATTGGTTTTAGTTGCTGCCGACTTTCTACGCTGCGCGTCCTGTTTTCGTTCGCTCTTACCCCGCCCCTAGCGAGTCCATCACCGAAAAAATGTCCTTGTCGCCGCGACCGCACATGTTGAGGAGCAAGATCTCCTCGCGGCGCATGGAAGCGGCGAGGTCGAGGGCGCGGGCGAGCGCGTGGGCGGGCTCGAGCGCCGGGATGATCCCTTCAAGCCGGGCGCAAAGCTGAAACGCGTCCAGCGCCTCGGCGTCCGTCGCGGAGAGATACTGAACGCGGCCCGTTTCATGAAGCCAGGCGTGTTCCGGCCCGATGCCTGGATAATCGAGCCCCGCAGAAATCGAGTGCCCCTCGAGAATCTGGCCGTCCTCATCCTGCAACAGATATGTACGGTTGCCGTGAAGGACGCCGGGCCTTCCGCCTGACAGCGATGCGGCGTGATCGGGCGTATCAAGGCCCCGCCCCGCCGCCTCAACGCCAAATATCTTCACGTCCTTGTCGTCCAGAAACGGATGGAAAAGACCGATGGCGTTCGAACCGCCGCCGATACAGGCCATGATCGCATCGGGCAGGCGCCCTTCGGCCTCCATCATCTGCGCCCTTGCTTCCTCGCCGATCACCGACTGAAAGTCGCGGACCATCGCCGGGTAAGGATGCGGGCCCGCCGCCGTACCGATGATGTAGAAGGTTGAATCCACATTCGCGACCCAGTCGCGCAGCGCCTCGTTCATGGCGTCCTTGAGGGTCGCGCGGCCCGACGTCACCGGTATGACCTCGGCGCCGAGAAGCTTCATGCGAAAAACATTCGGCTTTTGCCGCTCGACATCGGTAGCGCCCATATAAACGACGCAAGGAAGACCGAAACGCGCGCACACTGTCGCCGTCGCAACGCCATGCTGGCCGGCGCCGGTTTCGGCGATGATGCGGGTCTTGCCCATGCGCTGCGCCAGCAGGATCTGACCCATGCAATTATTGATCTTATGGGCGCCGGTATGGTTGAGCTCGTCGCGCTTGAAATAGATTTTCGCGCCCTTGCCTGAGCCGGCCCTACCGCGGACATGTCCGGTCAGACGCTCGGCGAAATAGAGCGGCGAAGGCCTGCCGACATAATGCTTGAGGTAATACTCGAGGTCCGACCTGAAAGCCTGGTCCTTCTTCGCCGCGTCATACTCCTTCTCCAGCGCGAGCACGAGCGGCATCAGGGTTTCGGCGACGAAGCGTCCGCCGAATATGCCGAAACGCCCTTCGGCGTCAGGACCATTACGATAAGAATTTGGCTGGGTCACGGATTTGGACTTTGGTTCGGCGGCGCAAATACAACTTGAAGCGCGTCAAGACATAGCTTGAGCGCCAAGCATGATCCAGCCTCGTTTTTTTCAGCGCAGGGCGGCCTAGTAACGAACCTGAGTGAGGCCGCCGGTGTTAATGTGGCGATCGACTTCGGCGAGACGATCCTCATAGGAGGAATGCGCCAGCGCTTCTGTAAGGACAGCGCCCAGATCAAGAGCATTCTCAATAATCGGGAATGTCAGCCGGCCCTTCACGTGCCAGTCGCCGGTCTTGTTGAGCCAGAGCACGGTTTTGAAGACAGCCTTCGACGAACTGGGCTCGACTTTAAAGGCCGCCGCTTTAGTCGGACCCTCTATTGATGAGGGAAACGCCGGGCCTTCGTTCTGCTCTTCCTCATCGTCCTCGTCGTCTCCAGGCATAATAACGGGCATTTCCGCCGTCACTGGCATCACCTTCGCGATGTCGCCCATGGCGCCTGCAAAATGATTGTCGAGGCTCACTTCCGGCCAGCGAGAGGCGTAAACCGTGAACGCCGCCGCACCGTTCAGACCCAGATAGTGGCACGCCGTGTCCGATCCGTCCTCGGCGAAGAGTTGAATCTGCGTGAGCGCGAACGGGTAAACGGTGATCGTATCGCCGGAAAAGATCGCAAGAATGAGTTCCGTCTTCGGGCAGGTCATGCCGCTGATCGTATGCCGGTAGGCCTTTTCCTCCTCCTCCCAGCCGCCATTCTGTGTGGCGGCGGCGAGAATGACCGGTTTGCTGACGGCGGATGACGCGAAGTTATCGAGCTTCGAATAGGAAGTGTCGGGCGCCGCAAACGATTGTTCATGGATTGTCGTGCGCGCCAGCGACGGACCAATTTCGACCCGGTTGGTTTCTGCATAGCTGACATTGAGGCCGCGGGAATAACCGTTCGCGCGCAGCAGCGCATCCGCCTCACGCAAAGCCTCGGATGAGGCGCCGTAAACGCCGGCGTGGCGCGTCGGCGCAACGGTTGTCCCACTGCTCTTCTGGACAGAAGCGCAAGAGACAGCAAAGAGGCCCAGCGCAAAAATCGCCGTTATCCGGCGCGCCGGCGCCGCCATATTGAAGTTCATGATGTTCCCCACCGCTTTACCTCAGCAGAGCCTAAGCCATTGGCGCATCAGCGTCCATCGATAGCCGAAATGAGATGGGCAAGGGGGGCGTTACCCGGTCTTCGCCGCTGCAATAAACGCCTTGATCAGCGCCTCGTCCTTCTTGCCCGGCGCGCTTTCGACCCCGGAAGAGACGTCGACCCCCAGAAAGGCTGGAGATTTCTGGGCGGCGACCGCTGCCGCGACGGTGTCCGGCGTCAGCCCGCCGGCGACCAGATAGGGCGTTTCGCCTGAATAGGCGGCGAGCGCCGACCAGTCGAAGGAAACGCCATTGCCGCCCGGCCGTCCTGCGCCCGGGGGCGGCTTGGCATCGAACAGGATGATGTCCGCCATGTCCTGATAAGCCTCAGCGCTGGCGATATCTTCTTTGCCGGTCACCGACGCCGCCTTGATGACGTCGACAGCGAAGTCGGCGCCCATGTCGCGGCAGCGCTCCGGGCTTTCATGGCCGTGGAACTGGAAATGCGTCAGGAACGGCGCGACTTCGGAAAGCTCCTTTTCGCCCGCATCGACAAACAGCCCCACCAGTTTCGGCAGCTCGAAGCCTTCGTTAAAACTCGCCTGTTTGAGCTCCAGAATGAGCTCTTCCGCCGCCTCGGGCGTTATGAAGCGAGGGCTTTTACGGAAGAAAACGAAACCGAGAAAACCGGCGCCGGCGCGGGCGGCGGCGAGCGCCGTCTCAATATCCTTGACCCCGCAAATCTTGACCGTTGGGGCGTTCATCGCATCCGCCTAGGCCTGCTGCTCAACATCGCCGACGCCAGCGCTTTCAAGAAGCGGCGGCTCCGGCTCTTTCAAGCGCTCTTCAGCAGCATCGAGGCGAGCGCGGGTTTCCGCCAGTTCGCGGCGCATGGTCTTGAGTTCGCGATGCTCCGCCCGCGCCTTCATGCGGCCGGGCCGCGCCGACAGCCACATGCCGGCGACGCCCGCGGCGAAACCGACGAACAGCATGCCAACCAGCCAGAACCATAAGGGCAGCGCGGGCGTCGAGACCGCCGGCGACGTGGCGTTGAAGGGGTCGAGGCTCACCGGCACGAGCTGCCGGTTCGCCACCAGAAAGAGCAGTGTGATCAGAAAAACCGGGATCCAGAGGATACGGAAAAGCCACTTTTTCATGGCCGCAAGTGTCTCACATCATGCGCCGTTTATGCAATCTTGCGGGCGCGCTAATCCTCGCCGATCCCATGCGCGCCCTTCGCGGCGGCGGAAAACCGCCCCTCGTGATTGAGCCGGTCGCGCAGTTCCTTCCCCGCCTTGAAGAAGGGCGACCATTTCTCCTCGATATGCACCGCCTCGCCGCTTCTCGGATTGCGCCCGACCCGCGCCGGCCTGTGCTTGACGGAGAACGCGCCGAAGCCCCTGAGCTCCACCCGGTCGCCCCGTGCGAGAGCGTCCGTAATCTCATCAAAGATGATCGAAACGATCCGCTCAATGTCGCGATGGAACAGGTTCGGGTTCTCATCGGCGAGCTTTTGCACCAGTTCAGATTTGATCATTTTTTCCCTTGCTCTCCACGCCGCGCCCCGCCATCGCGGGCCAGGCGACCCCTTTTATGGAAAAAATACGCCAATTCAATCGCTTAACCTGTCAAAGGAGGTCTGCGGCGTCAAGCCGCTTCTCGCGGAAAGATGCAAAAGGTAAGGACTTAATTATGACGCGACGCAATGAGGATGAAACGAGTTTCGGCTTTCGCACAGTCAAGGCTGGCGAAAAGGCGAACCTAGTGCGCAATGTCTTCGACAGCGTCGCCTCGAAATACGACCTCATGAACGACCTGATGTCAGGCGGCGTACACCGGATCTGGAAAGCGACGCTGCTCGACCGTCTCGCACCCCAGCCCGGGCAAATGCTGATCGACGTCGCGGGCGGCACCGGCGATATCGCGCTCGGCTTTCTGGAAAGAGCCGGAAGCCGTCCGCTTGCGGATGAAAAACCCAAGGCGAGAGCTGTCATCTGCGATATCAATTACGAGATGCTGAGGGCCGGCGAAACGCGCGGCCGCGCCGCCGCGCACGCCGGGCGGCTGACGCGCGTCTGCGGCGATGCGGAAGTCCTTCCCTTCGCTAACGGGACCGCCGACGCCTACACAATCGCTTTCGGCATTCGCAATGTCACCGACATGGCCGCCGCATTGCGCGAAGCGCGGCGGGTTTTAAAACCGGGCGGGCGGTTTATCTGTCTTGAGTTTTCTCATCCGACCACGGAAGGATTTCAAAAACTTTACGACGCCTATTCCTTTAATGTCATTCCGTGGCTTGGCGAGAAAGTCGCAGGCGACAAGGAGTCGTATCAGTATCTCGTCGAATCGATCCGACGGTTCCCGGGGCAGGAAGCCTTCGCCATGCGCATTCGCAAGGCCGGATTTTCCCGCGTGACGTATGAAAACCTCACCGGCGGCGTCGCGGCGCTGCACATGGCCTGGCGGATCTGATGCTGACCGCCCTTACCGATTACGCCCGCCTCGCCCGCGCCGGATGGACGCTGATGCGTCATGACGCGCTGGTTCCCAGGGAATTCGCACATCTCGCGCCGGCGCCGGTGAAAGCCTTCGGCGCCGTAACGCGGATCGGCGCGCGCGGGGCCGGCAAAAGGCCGGGCGAGCGGCTCGCCGCCGCTTTCGAAAAACTGGGGCCGGCTTACGTCAAACTCGGCCAGTTCATGGCGACGCGCCCCGATATTATCGGCTTTGAGATGGCGGACGATCTCGGCCGTCTTCAAGACAAGATGCCCGCTTTCCCGCAGAAAGACGCGCGCCGCGAAATCGAGAAGGCGTTCGGCAAATCCGCAGATGATCTTTTTGCGGCGTTTTCAGAACCGATCGCCGCCGCCTCCATCGCCCAGGCCCATCGCGCGCAGATGAAAGACGGACGCGCCGTCGCGGTGAAGATTCTGCGGCCGTCGATTGAACGCAAGGCGAATGAAGAGTTCCGCGGCTTCGCAAGAGCGGCGCGCATGATAGAGGCGGTGTCGAAATCCGCGCGACGCCTCGAGCCCGTGAGGTTCGTCAACACGTTGAAGGCGACTGCGGCGATCGAGCTTGATCTTCGCCTTGAAGCCGGCGCCGCATCGGAGCTGGCGGAGAATTTGCGCGACGAGCCGCGCGTGCGCGTGCCGGAGGTGATCTGGTCGCTGACCGCGCGCCGCGTGCTGACGATTGAATGGATCGAGGGAACGCCGATCGCCGATCTGAAAGCGCTCGATCAGCGCGGCGTCGACCGCAAGGCGCTCGCGCAGCTTGTGATGGCGAGCTTTTTAAAACAGGCGCTGCATACCGGGTTTTTTCACGCCGATATGCATCAGGGCAATCTCATCATCGACAATGAGGTGCGCCTGGCGCTCGTCGATTTCGGGATCATGGGCCGGCTCGATGAAAAGGCGCGGCATACATTTGCGGAAATCATCTACGGCTTCATCACCCGCAACTACCGGCGCACGGCGGAAGTGCATTTCGAGGCTGGCTATGTGCCGGCGGGGCACTCGGTCGAAGCGTTCGCTCAGGCGCTGAGGGCCGTCGGCGAACCCTTGCAGGGCCGCAATGCGCATGAGGTCGACATGTCCCGCGTCCTGCAGCAGCTTTTCGACGTCACGGCGCTTTTCGACATGCATTTGCGGCCCGAACTCGTGCTTCTGCAGCGCACCATGGTGACGGTCGAAGGCGTTGCGCGCCTGCTCGATCCTGAGATCAACATGTGGGAAGCGGCGGGCCCGACCGTGCGCGCCTATATCAACACCGCCATCGGCCCCGCCGCGCAGGCGGAAAAGCTCAAGAGCGCCACGCGCAAGGCCCTCGAAATCGCCCCCCGGCTTCCCCATTATGTAGAGGAGATCGGCAAGGCGGCGGAAAAGATCGCCGATCCGGCGTTCGCCGCCGCGGTGAGAGGGCCGGAAAAATCCCGCTCTGGCCGGGCGGCCCTGTGGTTCGCCGGCGCGGCGGCCCTGATCCTCGCAGCGGCGTTCATTTTGCGCTAGACAGGATGCAATGACAGATCCTTCGATCCTCCTGATTATCGGCGGCGGCGTCGCCGCCTATAAGAGCCTTGAGCTGATCCGCGAACTGAAACGCCGGGGCGTCGCGGCGCGCGGCATTCTCACCAAAGCCGGCGCCGAGTTCGTCACGCCGCTTTCCGTCGCCAGTCTCTCCGGCGAAAAGTGCTACACGGACCTTTTCGACCTCACCGACGAGGCGGAAATGGGTCATATCGAACTCTCGCGTTCGGCGGACCTTCTGGTCGTCGCCCCGGCGACCGCCGACCTGATGGCGAAAGCCGCGAACGGGCTCGCTAACGATCTCGCCTCGACGACGCTGCTCGCCACCGACAAGCCGGTGCTTTACGCCCCCGCGATGAATGTCCGGATGTGGGCGCATCCCGCCACCCAGCGCAATCTGAAAACGCTCAAAAGCGACGGCGCGCTTTTGGTCGGCCCGAATGAAGGCGACATGGCCTGCGGCGAGTTCGGCCCCGGGCGCATGGCCGAGCCGATGGAAATCGCAGACGCCGTCGAGGCGTATTTCGCCAGCGCCGCAGGCGGGCCGCTCAACGGCAAGCGCATTCTCATCACCGCCGGGCCGACCCACGAGGCGCTCGACCCTGTGCGCTACATCGCCAATCGCTCGACCGGCAAACAGGGCTACGCCATCGCCGCCGCGCTTCGTAATCTCGGCGCCGATGTCGTACTCGTCTCCGGCCCGACGACCATCCCCGACCCCAAGGGGGTTGAGTTTATTCGCGTTGAAACCGCCCGGCAGATGATGGACGCCTGCGAAAAGGCGCTTCCCGCCGATTGCGCCGTCTGTTGCGCGGCGGTCGCCGATTATCGCCCCGCGATTGAAACCGAACACAAGATCAAGAAAGAGCGCGGCGGCCTCACCAATATTCCGGTGACGGAAAATCCCGACATTCTGAAAACCATTTCGCAGCTGAAAGACGGCCGGCCGAAACTGGTCGTCGGGTTCGCCGCGGAGACGGACGACGTGTTGTGCCATGCGGAAGTCAAACGCAAGCGCAAAGGCTGCGACTGGATCGTCGCCAATGACGTCTCGCCGGGCGCCCATTGCGCGATGGGCGGCGGCAAGAACTCAATTATTCTGATCACCGACAAGGGCGACGAGGCCTGGCCCGAAATGCCGAAGGAAGAGGTCGCCCGCCGCCTCGCGGACCGCATCGCCCGCGCGCTTTCGGGCCCGACGCTCGTGAAAGCGGCGGAGTGATGGCGAGAACCCGCAAAACACCGCAGGAAAAAAAACGCCTGTCCTTAGAAAAGGACCGCAGGAATGTTTATGGTGAAAGCGACAAAGGCTCGCGAAAAAACATCCCAAAATCGAAAGCGATAAGCCATCGGAAAAACAGACGCAAATCTACCGAATTGGAAAAAACGCTGACGGCGGCGACTGAAGATGTCGCCGAGATTATTGAATCCACTCTCACTAAGCGGTCACTCCAAAAACCTGATTGGAAGAAATCTCCGGATGCGCCACTCGGCGAATTCATAGAACAACAGCGAGAGATGGCGGACGCACGAGAACGCAACAACCGTTTGAAAGTTGACCTAACACCAATAGTGATAAAACAGTATAAACCTTCGGATTAATTATCGAGGTCTTCCCCATGGAAGTCGCCATTATCGTTCCGCTGATCGTGTTCGCCAGCATCGTGCTGATCATCGCCACGCCGTTTTATTTCCGCCACCGCAATCGCCGTGTGATCTACGAGGCGATCAAGACGAGCGTCGAGAAAACCGGGGAGGCCGACCCGAAGCTGATCGCCGCCATCACCCACGACGCGATCGGACCCAATGCGGACCTGCGGCGCGGCGTTCTGTTGTTATGCCTGGCGGTTGCGCTGGGCCTCGCTGAATATTTCGGCGCCGGCGACATGATGGGCTTTCCCTATTGGGCTGCGGCATTGTTTCCCGGGCTGATCGGCGCCGCTTACATCGTCTTTCACTTTTTCGCCCCGCGCGAACCGACCGTCTAGGCGGCGGACACGGACGGCGCGCGAATGTCTGACCCCATCGGTTTTTTGCACGCCATGATCGGCGAACGCCCGGTCGAGATTATCGCGGCTCTCCTGGGGCTCGCCAATATCACGCTGCTGATCCGCCGCTCGATCTGGAACTACCCGTTCGGGATCGTCATGGTCGCGCTTTACGCGTGGATTTTTTACGGCGCGAAACTTTATAGCGACGCGCTCCTGCAGATTTTCTTTTTCGTCGTGCAATTTTACGGCTGGTATTACTGGCTGAAGGGCCGGGGCGGCGACGGGCGCGTGATCGTTCGCACGCTCAACCGAAACCAGATGCTCGGCTATGCGGGCGTCGGCGTCGCCGGCGTTGCCGCGCTGGGGACGTTTATGGCGCGTTTCACGGATGCGTCCTTTCCCTATTGGGACGCCTCAATTGCGGTCCTCAGCGTCATCGCACAGATAATGCTGGCGCGGCGCCGGCTTGAGAACTGGATCGTCTGGGTCGCCGTCGATCTACTTGCGATCGGTCTTTACTGGACGAAAGCGCTTTACCCGACGGCCGCGCTCTATTTCATCTTTCTTATCCTCGCCACACTCGGTTACTTTGCGTGGAGACGCTCACACAGAACCGGCGAGGCGGCGACCTGATGCCTGAAAGACGACGCCTGCAAAAACGCATTTGCCTTCTGGGGCCGGAGAGCACCGGCAAGACGGAACTTGCAAAGGCGCTTGCGGCGCATTTCAACACCCATGTCATGCCCGAATACGGCCGCGCCTTCGACATTCATCACAAGCAGGGCGTTGACGGCGGCGCGAAGGGACAGAACTGGACCGAAGACGACCTCGTCAAACTCGCAAAGACCCATATCGCGATGCGCGAGGCGATGGCGCCGGAAGCCGGGCCGCTGCTGATCGAAGACACGGACATCGTCCAGACCGCCATCTGGGCGGAATTCCTGCTCGGCGCGCGCTCAACTGCGCTGGAGAAAATGCTCGCCGGCGCCGATCTCGCCGATCATTATCTCATCCTGTCGCCCGATGTCGCCTGGATCGACGACGGCGTGCGATACGCGGGCGGCGAGGAGGTCCGGCGCTGGTTCTTCGATGAAGCAGTCGCGCGCATAACGAAGCTGGGCGCGCGCCATACGATCATTGTGGGAAGCGACTGGGATGACCGCACGAAACAGGCGATCGCCGCTGCGGACGCTTTCGCCGGCGGCTTCTAACTAGGGCTTAGGCTCCCAACCCGGCGGCGCAAGCTCGAACCCGCCAAACTCAAAACCCGGCGACACCGTGCAGCCGACCAGCGTCCATTCCCCGAGACTTTCCGCCGCCTGCCAACAGCCGGGCGGAACGATCGCCTGCGGCCGTTCGCCGTTTTCAATATCGGGACCAAGCGTAACGCGGTCTTGTGACCTTCCGTCCGTAGACAGAGAAAGCCGCAAGGGCGCGCCGGCGTAATAGTGCCAGATCTCGGCGGCGTCGACGCGATGCCAGTGCGATCGCTCGCCTGCTTTCAGGAGATAATAGATGGCGGTGCCGGCGCTGCGCTCGCCGGGCGCGGTTTCCGCGCGCCAGGTCTCGCGGAACCAGCCGCCTTCGGGGTGAGCGCTCAGTCCGAGCGCGGCGATGATTTCGTCAGCCGTCAAGAAAGACTGGAAATATCGGGGACGGCGACAGCGTGGAAGCCGGCGTCAACATGCAAGGTTTCTCCGGCGCAGGAAAAGCCGAGATCGGAGAGCAGGTAGAGCGCGGCGCCGGCGACGCCTTCCATCGAGGTGTCTTCTTTCAGGAGCGACCAGTCCTTGCCCGTCGACATAAGCTGGCGGCCGCCGGTGATGCCCGCCATGGCGAGGGTCTTCATCGGTCCCGCAGAGATCGCGTTCACGCGGATGCCCTTCGGCCCGAGATCGCGCGCCACATAGCGCATGGAAGCCTCCAGCGCCGCCTTGGCGACGCCCATGACGTTGTAGTTGGGCACGATGCGCTCCGACCCGAGATAGGTCAGCGTGATCATCGACCCGCCGTCCGGCATCAATTCGGCCGAGCGCCGCGCCGCATCGACAAATGAGAACGCCGAGACGTCCATCGTGTCCTTGAAGTTCTGGCGCGTCGTATTTTCAACGAAGGAGCCTTTAAGCGCCTCCTTGTCGGTGAACGCAATGGCGTGAACGAGAAAGTCAATCTTTCCCCATTTGTCCCTGATTTCGCCAAACGCCTTGTCCATGTCGTCGTCGCTCATAACGTCGGCTTCAACAAGAAACTCAACGCCGATCGTCTCGGCGAGCGCGCGGACACGGCTCTCCATGGCGGGGATATAGGAAAAGGCCATTTCCGCGCCCTGGGCCGCAAGCTGCTGCGCAATGCCCCAGGCGATGGAATTCTTGTTGGCGACGCCCATGACGAGGCCGCGCTTGCCCTTCATCAGGTCGCCTTTTGGAAAAGGAATTTCACCGCTCATGCTGATGTCCTTATGTTGCGGGTCCGGTGTGATAATTCTGCAGAATAACGATCATCACGAGAACGAAATAGGCGAGCCAGACGCCTGCGTAAACCGCATAGCGGGTTCGCTTGGGCGATTTCCTGACGCTGACCATGATAAGCTGAAACCACCACAGACCGACGCTGGCGATGACCGCTGCGGCGATCGCGGCGTAGGGCGCAATCTCAATCGCCGACGCGTCGCTCACGCCGCCCCGCTAGCCTTCAACCCGGGAGATGACGAGGCTGCCATTGGTGCCGCCGAAGCCGAAACTGTTTGTCAGGAAACAGTCGACCTTCGCGTCATCCATCCGCTCGCGGATGATCGGCAGGTCGGCGAATTCCGGATCGATGTTCTCGATATGCGCGGACGCCGCGAGGAAGCGCTCGCGCATCATGATAAGGCCGTAGACCAGCTCCTGCGCGCCGACGGCGCCCAGCGAATGGCCGGTCAATGACTTCGTCGAGGAGAAAGGCGGAATCTCGTCGCCGAACACTTCGCGGATGGCGCCGGTTTCCTTCTTGTCGCCCACCGGCGTCGAGGTGCCGTGCGGATTGATGTAGTCGATCGGCTGACGAACATCTCGCAGCGCGCCCTTCATGCAGCGCACGGCGCCTTCGCCGGAAAGCTGCACCATGTCGAAACCGTCGGAATTCGCGAAATAACCGACAATTTCACCGAGAATGTTGGCGCCGCGTTTTTTCGCCCGCTCATATTCTTCAAGCACGACGACGCCGGCGCCGCCCGCGATGACAAAACCGTCGCGGTCGCGATCGTAAGCGCGGCTCGCCGTCGCCGGCGTATCGTTGAAATTCGTCGACATGGCGCCCATGGCGTCAAAGAGATCGGCGAGCGTCCAGTCGCATTCCTCGCCGCCGCCAGCGAAGACGACATCCTGCTTGCCCCACATGATCTGTTCCGCCGCCGCGCCGATGCAATGCAGCGAGGTCGTGCAGGCCGATGAGATCGAATAATTCACGCCGAGAATTTTGAATGGCACGGAAAGCGTCGCCGAATTCGTCGAAGACATGGCTTTCGGCACGGCGGTCGGACCGATTTTCTTGGTGCCGCCCGTTTCGCGCACCTTGTCGGCCGCTTCAACGATGACCCGGGTCGACGGGCCGCCAGAGCCCATGACGATGCCGGTCATCGGGTGGCTGATTTCGTCTTCGGTCAGCCCCGCCTCGGCGATCGCTTCCTGCATCGCGATATAGTTCCAGGCGGCGCCTTCGCCCATGAAGCGGCGCGCGCGACGATCGAGGACTTCTTCATAGTCGAGCGTCGGCCGCGCCCAGACCTGACATTTGAAACCGTGCTCGGCGAACTCCGCCGAATGGGTGATCCCTGACTTGCCTTCCCGCAACGCCGCCGTCGTCTCGGCGACGTTATTGCCGATGGATGAAACGACGCCCATGCCGGTAATTACTACTCGTCGCATATGCACTCCGCCTTTCAGTCAGGGTCGACGCGAAATTATATCAGGCGATACCGCCGCGCAGCTGCTCTTCGGAGAAGAGCCCGACGCGTAGATCCTTGGCCGTATATATGGTGCGACCGTCGGCGATCAAAACACCGTCGCCAATGCCCATTTTCAGACTGCGGTTTATGACGCGGCGCATCATTATTTCGTATCTTACCAGCTTCACATCCGGCGTGACCATGCCGGAAAACTTCACTTCTCCGGCGCCAAGAGCGCGTCCCTTGCCCGGCATGCCTGTCCAGGTCAGGTAAAAGCCGATCAGCTGCCACAAGGCGTCAAGCCCGAGACAGCCGGGCATCACGGGATCGCCGGGAAAATGGCAATCGAAAAACCACAGGTCCGGATTGATATCGAGCTCGGCGTGGATGAGCCCTTTCCCATGCTCGCCGCCGTCGCTGTTGATTTCCGTGACGCGGTCGAACATCAGCATCGGGGGCACCGGCAGCTGCGCCGTACCGGGGCCGCTAAATCCCCGATAGCCGCACTCCAGCAATTCTTCGCGGGTGTAAGAGTTCTTTTGTTCCATTGGGCCTTCTAGCAAGTGAGCTGAGGCCGCTTGGTAAAGGCGCGGGCGCCGCCGGTCAATTAGCCGCGTCAGCCGCCGCGAAAACGCCCCAGAACCCGTCCCGGGGTGCCCAGCCCCGGACGCCGTCCGCCGAGACCTTGAGCCAGCCGTCCTGCTCCTTCTCGATCCGGGCGATCAGTCCGCGTCCGAGATGCGCTTTTTCTTCCGAATCCGCCGCCGGCCGCATTCTCAAAACCAGCCCTTCCCGGATCACCATGGCGGTTTTCGCGCCGGAAAGCTGGCTCTTGTGCATCCAGCATTCATCCCCTTCCGGGTCCCGGATCTTGCGCCAGTGATCGAGGGTTTCCGCAACCACCATGACCGGCAGTCCCTGGCGCATATAGGTGAGGCGCACCGGGTGGTCGAAAGTCGGGCCGGCCCGGCAGAAGCTGCGGCGGGTCTTTAACGACACGAAACGAGGCACCGGCAGGCCTGAGGGCGTGTCGAGGCGCGTTTTCGGGCTTTTTGCGGCCTGAGCGTCATGACCTTGCGGGAAGGCGCCGGGGGCGGCCATAGTGTCGGACGCCGCCAGAATAAACGCTGCGGCTGCGAACAAGGCGTGCTGGAACATCACAAGAGCAAGAACTTCAACTAAGATGAATAAAGCTTTACTCAAATCCAAAGGCGTTAATTCGAGGTTAACCATCTTGCGAAAACGGATTTGCGGCCGCAGCGACGGAGGGGCGCGATGAGTGGCCGCTCATTGAAAGTCGCCCTGACCAGGCGCTTGCCGGCGCCGGTCGAAGAACGCCTTTCCACGCTGTTCGACACCGTCCTGCACGATGACGACGCCCCGCTCACGCGCGCCGGCCTGCTCGAACGGGCGAAGGACGCCGACGTGCTCGCACCGACGCTTGGGGACAGGCTTGACGCCGCGTTTTTTGAGGCCGCCGGCGAACGGCTGAAGCTGGTGGCGAATTTCGGCGCCGGCATCGACCATATCGATATCGCCGCTGCGAACGCCCGGGGCATCACCGTCACCAACACCCCTTCCGTGCTCGCCGAAGACGCCGCCGATATGGCGATGGCGCTGATCCTCGCAGTGCCCCGGCGGTTGGTGGAAGGCGTCCGCGCGCTTGAAGAAGGCCGCTTCGAGGGCTGGTCGCCGACCTGGATGCTCGGTCATCGGGTGCGCGGCAAGAAGCTCGGCGTGATCGGCCTCGGCCGCGTCGGCGAGGCGATCGCGCGGCGGGCCCGCGCCTTCGGGCTGTCGATCCACTATCACAATCGCAACCGCATCAACCCGCATATCGAGGAAGAGCTCGACGCCAATTACTGGGACAGCCTCGACCAGATGCTCGCTCATGTGGACATCGTCTCAGTCAACTGCCCGCACACGCCAGCGACTTTTCACCTGCTTTCCCAGCGGCGGCTCGAACTCCTGCAGCCGCACGCCTATGTGGTGAACATCTCCCGCGGCGAAATCGTCGACGAGACCGCACTCGCCAACCTGATCGAACAGGGGCGCATCGCCGGCGCCGGTCTCGATGTTTACGAACGCGGCGCGCCAAACGAAAAGCTCCTAAAAGCGCCGAACGTCGTCCTGTTGCCGCACATGGCCTCGGCGACCGTCGAAAGCCGGATCGAAATGGGCGAACGGGTGATCATCAACATCAAGATGTTCGCGGACGGCCATAAGCCCCCCGACCGCATTATCCTCGGTCTCGATCAGGACCGGCTGCCGAAAGCCGGCTGAATCTCTCGCCGACCGGGACGGACCAGCACTAGTCCCCTGGCGCCGGTGCTGCGCCGCAATAACCGCCATTCACAAGCCCGGCGCCGTTGAAAATTTTAGTTGAATTGCAACCATTCACCGTCTTCAATAGGGCTCTCAGGGCGGCGCCGGTCGCCCTTTTGTTCGTTTCAAGGGTGTAGCGCTGTGCGTAAACTGTTGGGGATCGGGGCTATTTTATTGGCGGGTTTTTCAGCGGGCGCCGCGTCGCACGCCGAGACCGCCGACACCGTCAATTTATATTCTGTTCATGCCAACCCGACCATGCCGGTCGTCGCCGTCGAAACGGCCTTCGCCGTCGAGGCGGGCAAAGCCGTCAGGCTTACGGTCTATGACAGCGAGGAAAACTTCCTCGAAACGCCGCGCGCCAAGTTCGAGGCGACGGTCAATCAGAGCGGCATCGCCGTCCTCCCACTCGAGGGGCTCGAAGCTGGCGTCTACGCCTTCGCCGCCTATCTCGACGAAGACGGCGACGGCAAGCTGAAGCGCGGAAAAATTCTCGGCCGCCCGAAAGAACCGCTCGCCTTTTCGAACGGCGTGAAGATCAAAATTCGCAAACCGCGCTTTGATGAAACGAAAGTCGACATCGCGCCGGGCGACGTGATCGTCATCACCCTCGACGACTAGGACTACAATCCGGGCAATTCGGATCGGCCGGCAACGCAATCGTTCGAAACGACGCGGCGAGACCGTCATAGAGCATCAGTCTTCCGGTCAGACTGTCGCCAAGCCCTAAAATCTCCTTGATGACTTCCATCGCCGCCAGCGTTCCCATAACGCCGGTGACGGCGCCCATGACGCCTTCTTCGGCGCAGTTGACCTGGGCGTCGCGGGGCGGCTCTTCAGGCACCAGGCAGCGATAACAGGGATAAACACCGGGCTTTTCAAACGGCTTGAATGTAGAGAGCTGACCCTCGAAACGGCCCACCGCAGCAGAGACAAGCGGCTTTCCAAGATCGATGCAGGCGCGGTTGAGCGCGTAACGGGTTTTGAAATTATCGACGCCTTCGGCGACAAGGTCGTAACCCGCGATAATCTCCGCCGCATTGCTTTCATCGATCCGCACCGGATGGTCGTTGATCGTCACATGCGGATTGAGGCGCGCGACGAACTCTTTCGCGGCTTCCGTCTTCGCTCTCCCCACATCGTCCGTATGGAAAACGACCTGCCGCTGCAGGTTTGAAAGCGCCACCTTGTCATCGTCGGCGAGTCCGACCGTCCCGACCCCGGCGGCGGCGAGATATTGCAGCATCGGCGCGCCCAGCCCACCGGCGCCCACAATGAGGACGCACGCGCCCATGAGCTTTTGCTGCCCCTGGCCGCCGACTTCCCGCAGGAGGATATGACGGGCGTAACGTTCGCGTTGGCTTTGATCCATAAGCGCCTATTTATGAGTTCAGGGTCGCTTTGAACAGGGAGCAGGAACATGGTGTCTGGAGAAGAAATTCTCGTGAGGCCGGTGCGCGAGGAGGATAGCGAAGGCTGGGCGCGGATGCGGCGCATCCTGTTTCCGGATTTCGACCCGCCGGAAATAAAGGCGTTCTTTGAGGCCGGCGGGTTTGACAACTTCGCCCACAGCGCCGTCTTCGTCGCCGAAACCGCGGGCGGCGCGCTTGTCGGTTTTGCGGAAGCAACTGCGAGGCCTTACGCCGAAGGGTGTGTTACGTCGCCGGTCGCTTATCTCGAAGGCTGGTTTGTCGACGAAGCGTGGCGAAAGCGCGGCGTCGGCGCCCTGCTCGTTCGCGCCGTTGAAGACTGGGGCCGCTCATTGGGCATGACGGAATTCGCGAGCGACGCCGCCCCAGACAATCTCACCAGCCGCAACGCCCACCAAGCGCTCGGCTTTCGCGAGGAAGGGCTGGTCATATGTTTTACAAAGAAACTTTGATACGATCCCGCTCATGCAGAAAACCCTGATCATTATCGGGCTTCTCATCCTCGCTACGGGACTCTTGTGGCCAGTGATCTCGAAGCTTGGTTTGGGTCGCCTGCCCGGCGACATCATCGTCCGCCGTGAGAATTTTTCGTTCTATTTCCCGATCACGACGATGGTGATCGTTTCAATCGTGCTGACGGTGATATTCAGGCTGTTTGGGAAGTAATTAGGTCTGCCTAAACGCCCGTCGACCCAAACCCCCCGGCGCCGCGCTCGGTGTCGTCGAGTTCTGCGACTTCTTCGAAGCGCGCCTGCCAGACCGGCGCGATCACCATCTGGCCGATACGGTCGCCGCGATTGATGGTGAAATCTTCGTTCCCGTGATTGATGAGGATCACTTTCAATTCGCCGCGATAATCCGCGTCGATGGTGCCCGGCGCGTTGACGCAGGAAACGCCGTGTTTCGCGGCAAGCCCCGAACGCGGGCGCATCTGCGCCTCCCAGCCCGGCGGCAGGGCGATGGCGATACCGGTCGGCGTCATGAAGCGCTCGCCGGGCTTTAAGGTCACCGGCGCATCCACCGCCGCGCGCACGTCGCAACCGGCGGCGAGCGTCGTCTCATAACGCGGCAGGTCGAGCCCTTCCCCGTGAGGCAGGCGCTTGATCTTCACGACCGGCGCAAACCCGATGTCTTCGCGCGCCGCGCCGTCAGCTTCGTTTTCGGTTTTCAATGCGGTCGCCGCCATCGCCGGGATTCCTTTTAAAGCGATTTACACCGCTGAAATGTGCCTGCGATTCGGACCCGGGACCGAGGATTCTTTCCCGATATTTTCCCCGGCTTATTCCCCAGACTCGGCGGCGATCACGGCGCGCAGATAGGGCGCGGGATCGACCCGCTCAAAGCCCGGCGTCTGGTCGACGAAATGCTCCAGCCAGAATTTATGGCCCGCGCCGTAGACCACGACGACCCGGTCGCCCGGCTCCGTCACCTGCATGAGCTTTGAGAAAATCTTGGCGTTGCGCATGAACCAGTAAGCCTGAAGCTCGGAAGCGGGTTGATCCTCACCCCGATCGAACTGGAACATCCGGTAATAGGGCTCCGGGGAAGCCATTTTTCCGTTGGATGCAAGTAGCAGCTCCGCCATGGTTTTTTCAGCCTGCGACGCGGCGAAGGCGTCAGCTGTGGCGCGCCCCTCCGCGATCAGCGCTTCAACGGCTTCCGTCTGACCTGTGCGTTCGGCGTGCTGCATCAGCTTGCCGAACGGAAAATAGTCCGGCTCGCCTTCAGACGGCTGCTCGTCGATGCCGTAGACGCGATCAACGCCCGCAAGACCGGCGAGCCGATAGGCCACCTGCACGGTCTCGCTGGCGTTCGCCGCCAGCATTGCCTCGGAATACTCCTTGTAGGTTGGATCGACATAGGCCGGCGCGTCCGTGATGCGCTCAACCGCAACGGCGGTCGGCTGAAACCCGTTCAGCGACTCCGCTATGGCGGCAAGCTGCGCCTGTCGCGCGGGCGTCAACACGCTTTCCGTCTCGATATCGATGAGGTTCCGGTTCGAGCCGGCCATGTGATAGCTGCCCACGACCATGACCTTGACCGGCGGCAGACCGTCCGCCGCCGCATCGAGTTGAGCGGTATGCGGCGGCGTCGAGGCGCACCCCACGGCAAAAAGAAAAAACAGGATTCCTGTCAATCTGATCATTTCACCCCTCCATGGCTCGCACGATGATGCCGTGCGGATCAGCCGTGAAGCAACAAGTGATCGGCAGAGTGTTCACCCGGCGCGTTATCCGGATCGTGGGAAGCAGCCTATCCTTTCTTCTCCTCGATCCACCGCCGGATCTTGCGGTCCAGCACGGGCAGGGGCATCGATCCGGTCAACAGCACCTCATCGTGAAATTCGCTTAAGTCGAATTTATCGCCGAGTTCTTCCTCCGCCGCCTTTCGCAGTTCGTTGATCTTGATCATGCCGAGTTTGTAGGAGCAGGCCTGCCCCGGCCAGACGGCGTAACGTTCGATCTCGCGCGTCACGGAGTCTCGTGTGTCGCCGGTGACGGACTGCATGTAGTCAATCGCCTGTTCCCGGGTCCAGCGCTTGGCGTGGAGGCCGGAATCGACAACCAGCCGCGCCGCCCGGAACAGCTCCGACTGCAGGCGGCCAAGATCGCCCAGGGGATCGTCCGCATACATGCCCATTTCCGCTGCAACCTGTTCGGCGTAAAGCGCCCAGCCTTCGGCGAACTCTGAATAGCCGAGCATATTGCGAATAAGCGGCAGACCGGCGGCGCGCTCCAATGAGCGCTGGAAATGATGGCCGGGAACCGCTTCGTGATAAGTCAGGGTCTTGGTCGTGTGTTTCGGCCAGTCGGCGGTGTTCTTGAGATTGATCCAGTAGATGCCGCCGCGCGACCCATCGAGCGCCGGGCTAGAATAATAACCGCCGGAGGACGTATCCTGTTCATAGACAGGAATGCGCCTCACCTCGACGCTCTGGGAGGGAATGGCGCCGAACCAGGACGACGCCTTTTCCATAATCGCGCCGATCTGGACGTTGAGATCGCCGAGCAGCGCGGCGCGGCCTTCATCCGTATTCGGATAACGCATGTCCTCGCGCGCGCCGATGGCCGCGAACCGTTCGGCGACGGACCCGCCGGCCATGCCTTGCGCTTTAAAGATCGCATCCATTTCGGCGGTGATGCGCGCGACTTCAGCAAGACCGAGTTCGTGAACCTCTTCGCCCGTCATGCCCTCGGCGCCGTAAGCGCTAAGCGCAAGCCCATAAAACGCCTCACCTTCCTCGCCGAGACGCCAGACGCCGGCGTCGCGGCCCGCCTGATCTTTCAGGTTTTCAAGGGCGGCCGAAAGGCGCGCATAGGCGGGATACACCACGGTCTCGACCGTCTCCGCGGCGCGGGCAACAAGCGCGCTGCGCTCTTCCTCGCCAAGACCGTCAACTTTTGAAAGACGCTCCGCGAAGGTCGTGGCGAGCGGGTTCTCGGCCGGCGGCGAGGCGGTGAACCCATTCATGGAGTTGACTGCGCCCTCAATGGCGAAATAGGGCGGCGTGACGCCAAGGGCGGCGTCTCCGCCAATCCCTTCAATCACTTCATCGAACACCCGGCCAAAATCGGAAAGCCGCGCAAGGTAGTGTTCCGCATCTTCTTTCGATCGCAACGGCTGCTGGGTTTGCAGGAGACGCGGCAGATAAAGATGCGGTCCTGAAAGCTGGGTGATCCGGTAAGGCCCGGTCGAGCCCCAGGAAACAGAGCCGCCGAAATCAAACTGGTTGCGCCGCGCGCCGGTTTCATAAGCGTCGCGCAGAACATCATAGGTAATCAGCGCCTGGCCATCGAGACCGCTGCGGTCGATGCCGCGAATTTCCTGAAGGAACCGGTCGTTCATCTGGCGCAGTCGTTCATTGCCGGTGAAACCGTAGGCGCCGAGCCGGGCGTTATAGTCTTCGCCGGCGATGGATTCGCTGACGCCGAGCACAGTCGCCGCTTCCGGCGCGACCTGAAGGTATTCGGCGGCGTGCCGCCCGGCCATCGCATTCAAGGCGTCTGACGGGCTCTCCGCCGCAACCGCCTCGGGCTCTTCCGCCGCGGAAACCGAAGGCTTTTCTGCGGCTTTCTTGTCGCCGCAACCGGCAACCGCCAGAAGCGCCGCCGCAGCGAAACCGGCGAACAGAGATGTATTGAAAGCGCTCATCAACGTTTCCCCTTCAAAGAACGGTGATTCCATGTCCAATTTAGCCCGTATGCGGAGCCCCGCCCAAGCCCCGGCGGGCGAATTCCCGCACGCCGGGGCCGATATGCAACAACACAAGAGTCGCACATGAATTACGGTTGATATTCAACTAATTGAGGCGGCGATTGCGCCCCTTCGCAAGCGGGTTTTCCCCGCCCGCGCCTTTACTGACGCCTGAAAGGCCTGCGGCGCTGAAGAACGCGCTGTTAAAATTTCGTCATGGAATGCGCGGAAACGGCGCCTATTGAAGGGTCGTCATCTCCGGCTCGTCGCCAACCACGCCGAGCCGTACTTTATAACGTCGCATATCGCCAAAAACTTCTTCCATTTTCAGCATCTCGCCGGTTTTCTGATCAAGCCAGAAGATAGCGTTATCGGTTTCGCCGTACTCTATTTTTAGCATCCAGGTTTTGACCTTGCGGCCTGCGTAGTCCGTCAAAACGTCTTCGCCGATAATTTTGTATTCATAGGCCTGCGGCGCGGTCTTGGAGCCCGGATGATAAAAGTTGAGATTGAAGACGGCGTCTTTTTTTAGCGGCAGCAGCGCAAAAGTCTCCATGTCCAGCTCCCAGTTCAGCGTGTTCGGCGCTTTCGCAACACTGAAATCCGTCTTAGTGTTTCCCTCCACCCCGGGCGCGCCTGTTATCTCTGAATCGGAAAACTGATAGGCCTCGATAACGCCCTCTTCGCCGCGTTTCGTTATGTGCAGCACAGGGGCGAAATCCTCAATTCGGTTCAAGGAATAAAGCTCGCGCTGGAAACGCGGATCGTCCGACCGCCAGATCTGCCTGATTTCAACAAGTTTCTCACCGGCTCGCTCAACAATCGCCGTTGACCGGGTCCATAACGACAGCCACTTGGCGGCGTCAGAACCCTTGTCCTTGAAATAAACGAGATATTGCCGCTCGCCGAGAGTGTAGTCGCTCGCGTTGAGGCCTGAAAACTCGAACTCGTCCTGCGCGCTTGCTTGCTCGGCCGCGTGAGCCGAGATTGCAACCCCTGCAACAAAAACCGCGGCGAGAATGGATGAAAAGATACGCATGCCGTCCCTTTATGAATCTGTAACGCGAAGTCCGCCCGGCCTATATGACCACAGGAAGGATAGCGCCTGCACCGTTCTGCGACGAGCCGCCTCTGATCCGTGACGAACCCCCAGCTGGCGCAGAATCAGAAACGGGCCCCGAAGGGCCCGTCTCGAAACACATTAAAGGAAAATAGCCGGAAACTTATTCTTCCTCTTTGTCCTTCTTGATTTCCTCGCCGGTCTCCTGATCGACGATCTTCATGGAAAGGCGCACCTTGCCGCGATCGTCGAAGCCGAGAAGCTTGACGTAAACTTCATCGCCTTCCTTGACGACGTCGGTGGTTTTCTCCGGCCGGCCATGGGCGAGCTGCGAAATATGCACAAGCCCGTCGCGGGCGCCGAAGAAGTTCACAAAAGCGCCGAAGTCCATGGTTTTGACGACCTTGCCTTTGTAGATTTCACCGACTTCCGGCTCGGCCACAATGGAGTGAATCCATTTATAGGCCGCTTCGATCTTCGCCTTGTCGCTCGAAGCGATCTTGATGAGGCCGTCATCATTGATATCGACCTTGGCGCCCGTCTCCTCGACGATCTGGCGGATGATCTTGCCGCCCGAACCGATAACATCGCGGATCTTGTCCTTGGCGATCTGCATGGTTTCGATGCGCGGCGCGTAATCGCCGAGATCGTCGCGGGCGTGATCGAGCGCCTTGCCCATCTCGCCGAGAATATGCATGCGGCCGTCTTTCGCCTGCGCCAGAGCGACCTTCATGATCTCCTCGGTGATGCCGGCGATCTTGATGTCCATTTGCAGCGACGTGACGCCTTCGTCCGTCCCCGCGACCTTGAAGTCCATGTCGCCGAGATGATCCTCATCGCCGAGAATGTCGGAGAGCACTGCGTAACGCTCGCCTTCAAGGATGAGGCCCATGGCGATGCCCGCCACCGGGCGTTTGATCGGCACGCCGCCATCCATCAGCGCCAGCGAAGAACCGCAAACCGTCGCCATGGAGGACGAACCGTTGGACTCGGTAATCTCGGAGACGAGACGGATGACATAGGGAAATTCTTCCTGTGTCGGGATGACCGCCTTCATGGCGCGCCAAGCGAGCTTGCCGTGGCCGATTTCGCGGCGCCCGGCGCCGCCCATGCGGCCCACTTCGCCGACCGAATAGGGCGGGAAGTTGTAATGCAGGAGGAAGCTTTCCTTGTACGTCCCTTCGATGGCGTCGATGAACTGCTCGTCCTCGCCGGTGCCGAGCGTTGCAACGACCAGCGCCTGCGTTTCACCGCGGGTGAAAAGCGCCGAGCCGTGCGTGCGCGGCAGGACGCCGGCTTCCGCAACGATCGGACGAACCGTTTTCGTGTCGCGGCCGTCAATGCGCTCGCCCGTGTCGAGAATACCGCCGCGAACAATGTCCGCCTCGATCGACTTGAAGGCGCCCGCAACCGCAGATTTTGACGGCGCGTTTTCGTCTTCTTCGTCGCAGAGCGCTTCCACCGCCTTGGCTTTTGCTTCCGCCAAAGCGTTCTGACGGTCCTGCTTCACGACAATCTTGTAGGCGGCCTTGACGTCTTCGCCGACAACGCCGCGGACCTTGTCTTCCAGTTCAGAATTGTCCGGCGACGTGAAGTCCCAAGGCTCTTTCGCGGATTCTTCCGCAAAGCCGATAATGAAGTCGATCGCCTCTTTCGCCGCCTTGTGGCCGAAATTGACGGCGCCAAGCATGATCTCTTCGGAAAGTTCTTTCGCTTCCGATTCCACCATCATCACCGCGTCGGCCGTACCGGCCATGACGAGGTCGAGCTGGGTTTCCGGCATTTCGTCGTTCTGCGGATTGAGAACATACTCACCGTTGATGTAGCCGACGCGCGCCGCGCCGATGGGGCCCATGAAGGGAACGCCGGAAATCGTCAGCGCCGCAGAGGCCGCGATCATCGCGACCATATCCGGATCGTTTTCGAGATCGTGGGACAGCACCTGGCAGATGACGTTGACTTCGTTCTTGAAGCCTTTGACGAACAGCGGACGGATCGGACGGTCGATCAGGCGCGAGGTCAGCGTTTCCTTTTCCGTCGGGCGGCCTTCGCGCTTGAAGAAACCGCCGGGGATGCGGCCGGCCGCGTAGAATTTCTCGATATAGTGAACAGTCAGCGGAAAGAAATCGAGCGCAGGGTTCGGTTCCTTTGCCGCGGTGACGGCGGCGAGCACGGTTGTTTCGCCATAGGTGGCGAGCACGGCGCCGTCGGCCTGGCGCGCAACGCGCCCGGTTTCAAGGGTCAGCGTGCGACCGCCCCATTCAATCGATTTTTTGGTGATATTGAACATTTCTTCTTCTCTTTCGTAATGCGCCGACAGCGGATCCGCCGGCGCCGGTGGCATGAAGCCGAAAACAAAAGCGCCGCCTCTTTTCCGGCGGCGCTGATCCTTATCTCGGCTGCATTCTGATCGCGCCGTCGAGCCTGATGGTTTCGCCGTTCATGTAACTGTTGCGGCAAATCTCAAGCGCCAATGACGCATATTCTTTCGGGTCGCCGAGGCGTTTCGGGAACGGCACCATGGCGGCGAGCGCGTCCTGGATCTTCTGATCCATGCCCGCCATCATCGGCGTCCAGAAAATGCCCGGCGCAATCGTGTTGATGCGCACGCCGATGCTCATGAGATCGCGCGCAATCGGCAGGGTCATGCCGGCGACGCCGGCTTTGGAAGCGGAATAGGCCGCCTGACCGATCTGGCCGTCGAACGCCGCGACAGAAGCGGTGTTGACGATCACGCCGCGTTCGCCGTCGGCCTTCGGTTCATTCTTTTCCATCTCGGCTGAGACCAGCCGGATGCAGTTGAACGTGCCGATGAGGTTGATGTCGATGACTCGCCGGAATGCGTCGAGCCGGTGCGGGCCGTTTTTCCCGACTGTCTTCTCGCCAGTCGCGATGCCGGCGCAGTTGATCAGGATAGAAGGCGCCCCATGGGCGGCGACGGCTTTTTCAAGCGACGCCGTAACGCTCGCCTCATCGGCGACATTGGTTTCGCAGAAGACGCCGCCGAGCTCTTTCGCCAGCGCTTCGCCTTTTTCAGCGTTGAGGTCCCAGAGGGCGACTTTGACGCCCTCATTTGAGAGGGCCTCGGCAGTGGCGGCGCCCAGACCTGATGCGCCGCCGGTGATAATTGCGGAAGTACCCGATAGCTTCATATTTCGCTTTCTCGCCTAGCGACGGATGCCGAGTTCTTCGATCAGCTTCTGGTAGCGCCCTTCATTGTTGCGCTTCACATAATCAAGGAGACGGCGGCGCTGTGAGACCATTTTAAGCAGGCCCCGGCGCGAGTGATTGTCTTTCTTGTGCTCCTTGAAGTGCTCGGTGAGGTTGGCGATGCGCTCGGTGAGGATCGCGACCTGCACTTCCGGAGAACCGGTATCGTCTTGTTTTTGGGCGAATTTTTTGATGAGTTCGGCCTTACGGCCTGCCGTAATGGACATTTATGCTTGCTCCGCGGCGTCTCCTGATATGCCGGCCCCGCCGGGACGCCGTCCAGCGGGGTCGGGGAATTGGCGGGCCTTATGGGGGAAATGGCGGAAGAAAGCAAGGCGGGCCGCTCAGGCCGGCGAGGCTTGCTCCGGCCGGCTTTTCCGCGCTTCCTCAACGGCTGTTTCCGCCGCCTTGAGGGCGCGGGTCTCGCTGAACTTCTGACGGTCTTTTCTGGGCGCGCCCTGACGCTTGTGCGGCTTGCACAATAGGCAACCCGCCCGCGTCGATTTCGGCCCTTTTCTCTTGTGATGCGCCATCGGTCCGCTCCTTGGCGTTTCATATAGGAGCAAAATGCGGCGCGAATAAGAGGCCGGCCTCAGAGATTGAACACCCGGCCGGGTTTGAGCTTCAGCCCGTCGAGCTCGCAGATGGCCACCGGTTCGTCATGGCAGACAGCGAGGACGTCTTCGATGACGCCCGCCCGCTCGCCGCGCACCCCCTTGGCGACCGGCGGCGCGACCACCGCCGCCTGCCCGCGGCGCAGCTTTTCCGCCTGCGGGCCGTCGATTGACGCCTGCGGCAGGTGAACGAGCGCCTCAGCGATCGGGGTCAGCGCCGCATCGCGGTCTTCAAGCAGGCTCAACCCCTCAAGCTGATCGATCGTGACGCCGTCTTCGGCGCGGAACGGCCCAACGGCCAGCCGCCGCAGGGACGAGACATGCCCTTCCGTGCCGAGCGCCTTCGCCATGTCGCGCACCAGCGCGCGCACATAGGCGCCCTTGCCGGTAGCCGCTTCGAAAACCGTTTCATCCGCAGACGGCGTATCGACGATGACAAGCTCATGGACAACGATCCTGCGCGGATCGAGTTTCACCTCTTCGCCGTCGCGGGCGATGTCGTAAGCGCGCTCGCCGCCGACCTTGATGGCCGAAAACTGCGGCGGGATCTGCTCGATCTCACCGGTGAACCGCTCAAGCACGGTTTCGATGTCCGCCACAGCCGGACGCATGTCGGAAGTTGCGATCACCTCGCCTTCGGCGTCGTCGGTCTTTGTCGAGGAGCCCCATTTCGCCGTGAAGCGATAGCGCTTTTGCGCATCCATGATGTAGGGCACGGTCTTGGTCGCCTCGCCGAACGCAATGGGCAGAACGCCTGTCGCCAGCGGGTCCAGCGTGCCGCCATGCCCCGCCTTTTGCGCCTGGAACAGCCAGCGGCATTTCGAGACCGCTTCGGTCGAGCCCATGTCATGGGGCTTGTCGAGGATCAGCCAGCCGGATACCGGCCGCCCTTTCTTGCGTCGTCTGCCCATCGGGCGCCTCTTGATTTCGTTTTTACAACACCGCGGCGGCGCCGGCTCGAACGGTGACGCGCGAGGGGCCTTTCAAACAAGTCCGGGACATTTGGTCAAGTTGTTGCGAAAGGCGTTGCTACCGCTCAATCCTTCGCCAGATCACGCGCCACCTCCGGCCTAGCCAGCAATTCATCAATCTTTCTGGCTTCAGCGAAGGTTTCGTCACTTTTGAAGGTGAGGGCGGGCGTGAATTTCATATCGATCTTCTTGCCGAGGAGGCCGCGCAAATAAGGCGACACGCGGTTGAGCGCATCAATAACCTCGCGTTGATGCTCGCCGCCGAGAGGCGCGGCGAAGACGCTCGCCTGTTTCAGATCCGGTGAGACCCTGACCTCGCTCACGGTCACCGAAACGCCATCGAGCGCCGGATCGCGTAAATTTTCGCGCTGCATGATCTCGACAAGCGAATGGCGGATCAGCTCGCCGGCGCGGAGCTGGCGCTGGGTCGGACCTTTGGATTTTGAAAAGCGTTTGGGCATCAGGTCAAAATAGGCTTTTGACGGCGCGCATCAAGGCCGGACAGCCCCAAGGCGGGCCGCAAACGCCTGCAACTTGCCGGCACTGAGCGCATAGCCCCTCTCCCGATCGCGAATTCCCGAACAGATATCGACCCCGAAGGGGCGAACCGATTCAATCGCGCCGGTCACATTATCAGGATTTAGCCCGCCCGCCAGAAAGACAGGCGTCGACACCGCATTAACAATCCGCTTACTGATTGACCAGTCATGGGTGGCGCCCGTCCCCCCGAGCGTTCTTTCCGGCGCGCTGGGCTTGCCTGAATCAAGCAGAATGACATCGACCTGAGCAGCCGCCCTCTGGGCCTGCTCCACAGCGCGGTCATCTTCAACATGAATAACCTGAATTAGCCGCAAGCCGGGATGCGCTTTCCTGAGCGTGGCGTAGGCATTCTCCTGCGGCGCATCGACGATCTGTAAGACGTTGCAGCCAGTTTCCGCAACATGGTCCGCCATTGCATCCCCGCAAGTCCGGCTTGTCAGCAATGTCGTCCAGATTTTGTCACCGTAGCGCGCGCGAACATGATCGCAGACATCGCGAATACGCTCGTCATCGATTGGACCAGGGCCGTTCGGCATGGCGCCGACAAGACCGACCGCCAGCGCGCCGGCGGCGATCGCCATGTCGGCCTCTTCAGGCGACTGAATGCA
>ENA-ORCV01000330-ORCV01000330.1-marine-metagenome-genome-assembly--contig:-NODE-330-length-41218-cov-10.857101_pt1 | contig 41218 bp, 32 predicted proteins | sample MGYA00237779_ERZ508509 | MGnify/ENA primary metagenome ERZ508509 (study PRJEB26180, sample SAMN06268772) | marine metagenome | isolation source: Bioluminescent Bay, La Paraguera, Puerto Rico | place... | reverse complement strand
GCCAGCAGCAACCCCCGCAAGTTCGTACTGACGCCGGGCACCTACAACGTCAAGTACGTCACGCTGGGTGCGCACAAAGGGCACACCGGTACTTTTGAAATGACGGTGTTGCCTGGGGAGACGATGCAGGAGTTGGTTCAGGTTCCGTAGCGAGAGATGTCAGGTTTGCCTCCCCCAATAGGCCAATACGAATCCATCTGGCAGAATTACTACCAGTCGCCAAGACGGTATTAGGTTGGGGGTTCATACTCAGGCATTGGATCTTCACGCAGAGTGCGAGCTTGCTCACTGAACCTTACGATCAGTGGCCGAGGAGAAACCGAAGCTTTACCGACGAAAACCCCGTGTCTTTCCTGCAAATTTGGAAGAGCTCGAACATAGCTTCTACCCATATAGTTTGACAAGAAGTCGAAGCTGGTCTCGTCAAACGCCTGAAAAGAGAAGATCGAATTGCACTGGTTCAATATGCTTTTCGTAACGTTCGCCGTGCGTTGAGTAATCACACAAAACCCTAAGCCATACTTCCTCGCCTGAAGCACCACCTGAGCAGTCTTGCTGACTGAGTCCTGATGAGTCTTCTCCGGGTTGAAGTTCCATTCTGGGACCAAGGTATGTGACTCTTCCAATAGCAAGAGCACTTTTGGTCGAGGGTTGATTACATCTTCGTCTGAGCGATTTGCTTTGCACCATGCCATAGCGCTCTGCGCTATTCGCAACGTCGCAAGAATCGGGTGCGTAGCCTCCGTAAACTCAACAACTCCGATTTGAGGCGCAGTCGCATCGCTTAGAAAAGGCTGTATTGCACTCGAACTTGAAATTTTTACCGCTTCCTGAAGATGGCGGGCGTAATCACCAGTTACATCCAAGCAAAGGACTTTTGTTCCAGCTGCAGCGAGACGTTCCACTAAGTCGAATGCGAGGTATGACTTGCCGGTACCAGTTACCCCAAGAATCGCTGAATGATATAGCGCCAAGTCGCCAAGTCTTACATCAACGGGAAATGATGAGTTTGGCACGACTCCGATAGTCTGAGTCAGCCCAGCCCCAAGCACGTCAGCTTCTCCTTCGGGTAAAACGGCATAGACGGGAGCGGATTCAGGAGAAACCCAGCTGTATGGCTGAAAAGAACGCGATTCCGCAACCCATGTGCCTAGCTGAGATGCGGCTGCAAGCGTGAACACTCTCTTCGAGCCATCAAGGGTCGGTTCTTCGCATAATTCGGCATTGGTGACCTGATAATAGACGTCTTTTTGGCGTGCAATTAGTTTCAGTAAGTGGCCTTCTTCCAATGAGGAAGATCCCACTAACTCCATACGGAGGCGACCAACATCCGACCCATTTTTCGCGAAACCCACTTTTCTTTCCCGGAACCTAAAGAGTTCGGCTGCAGCAATCCGGTCTTGGTACCTTGGGTCCTCATCACTCACAGAAATCACTGTGGTTCGATCATCAACAGCGCCTTCTGAAAAGCCCGAGGACAGGAGCATGGCTTCCGCTTCCAAGGTTGACGCTGTTCGCCTGTGATTTATTACGTAGGCGAGCGGACAGTCATCTGTTAGAACAGAGTCTTTGGTAAACGCTACAAGATCACCACGACCGCACTTTACGTTCTCAGGTATTGAGAAGCGAACGATGTTTGGCTCAACAAATCTTGTGATCTTACCGAGAAACTTGTTCTGACCGCTTCGTCGGGATCTAAACAGCTGTTCCAAGAACTGCGGAATTCGCAATTCGTTTGTCAAGATTACTGTTAACCAAAAAAGTACGAACCACTTTGTCTTCTCGTCGTTAAGATCGAAGTAGGTAATCAGCGCCAAGAAAAACACAACAGAAAAAATGACTTTTGCGGACCCAAGCCTTGTAGCTGCACCGTAAGCGAATCGAACCGGCCACGGACGTTCTGAGAGTGACTGGCCTTGAACACCAAACAAGATCGCAATGAACGCCAGAGTCATTAGTGTTAGCGACGAATAACGAAGGATATCCCACCAATGTTCGTATGGCGGATTGTTCAGCGTCGATACCGAGACGAACACAACAAGAGAGTTTACGACGACGTCGGCTGGGCGAGTAAAGAATGGCTCGATCCAATAGATACCTACGACCAGCATCAACAAGCCAGCATGAATCCAGATTGCCGTGTCGCCGCGACCGAAACTGACGAGACCAGTCAGCCAATAATTGAGAGAGAGAAGAATCGCTAGAAAAAGTAGGAGATGAACTATTCGCGCTGTCTGTGACATCTACCGCCTCTCCCACCGCTTGCGCTCGGCCAGACGTATGAACCAAATCTCAGAAGCCTGATCTAGTGTGCGGTGACTTGACTAGCCGGAGTGATTGGCCGTTTCGTGCTAGCGAACAAATCCCGAAGCGACCAATCGACCTCCAGTGCATGCTGTCTGCATGGCGGGCTGTAAGAATCCGAACTAGTCGTTACTTGTTAAGTATATGGTGCCGGCACCAGGAGTCGAACCCGGGACCTACTGATTACAAATCAGTTGCTCTACCGACTGAGCTATACCGGCACAGTGTCTCGTTCAGGCGGGGCTAGTTTACACCGCCGCCGGGGCAGGTGGCTTCCCCGCGGAGCTTCACCTTGTCTTCCCCGTACAATTCCACGATGTCGCCGGCGCCGCGGCCCGGCAGCAGCGCCACGTCCACCCAGTAGATGGTGCTGTCCGCCATGCGTGGTGCGATGTCGGCGGGAAGGCCCAGCGACGTCGCTTCCAGCTCTATGCGCTCGGCGCTGTCCAGGTTGCCGAACAGGCCCAGCGAGATCTTGATGCCCTCGTCCTCGGTCTCGACCATGTAGGCGTCCGTGAGCCCGGCCTCGTGCAGGATACCGATCATGCGGTTCGCCTCGTCGCGGCTCGGCACGTCGCGCACCTGCACCCAGTGCCCCACGAACACCTGGCCGAAGCCCGAGCGGATCTTCGTCCGCATGTTCTCGGCCGCGTAGCGGGCGGCAGCCTCGTCGGCGTCGTCGCTCTCGCGCAGCGGCCCGATCGTCACGCACGAACGGCCGACGACCGCAATCAGGTCCGTGCCCTCGCCCGAGCCCAGCACCGCGCCCACGCTCTCCACGTCCTCCGCCTGCGGTCGCTTCTGCGCCATCTCCAGCGGCGGGCCGAGGTCCGCCTCGTCGATCAGCGCCACGCCCGGCTTTGCGTCATCGTGCGACAGCCATCCCCACATGAAGTACAGGATGTTCGCAAGCAGCAGGATCAGCAGCAGGTTTCTCATGGCGTCCGTGGCGGGTCGGTCTCGAGCAGTCGCCACAGCCCCTGCAATACCAGGTTCGGCCGGTGCAGCGGCTCGGCATCGAGCGCGCCTAGGATGCGCGAGGCATCCCCACCGGTCAAGACCAGCTCGGCGTCATAAGCGCTTGATCGCAAAGTTCTAATTGCCCGTTCGACGGCGCCCGTCACCGCCCCCAGCGCGCCGCTCTGCACCGCCGTGCGCGTGTTCTTCGCGAACAGGTTCTCGCCGGTGAGCGCCTCCGTCTTCACCGGCTTCGTCGGCGGGATCTGTGCCGTGTCTTCCGCGAGCGACGACGCCATCAGCGCGATGCCCGGCAGGATCTGCCCGCCCAGGTGCAGGCCCTCGTCGTCGAGCGCGTCGATCGTCACGGCCGTGCCCACGTCGACCACAAGGCACGCGCGTTCCAGTTCCGCCCACGCACCGATCAGCGCCACCCAGCGGTCCACGCCCAGGCGCCGCGGCTGCCGGTAGCCGTTCGTGATGCCACAGGCCGTGCGCGTCGACGCGGCGAAGCGCACGTCCCGGCCGCAGTGCATGCCGACCACGCCCGCGAGGCGCGTCGCGAACGTGGGCCCCGCCACGTTGCTCGCGATCACCGCGTCCACGTCGTGCGGCAGGCGCGACGTCAGCACGCCGAGCCCCTGCTCCTTCAGCGTCTCCTGCGCGATGTGCCCGGTGCGGTGGATACCGGTTTCGTCGCCCACGCCCCACTTGATGCGCGTATTGCCCACGTCGAGCAGCAGCGCCTTCATCGCGGCGCTTCCGCAGACACAATCGAGCCCGACACCACCGACTGGCGCCCGGCGGGCGTGCCGAGTTGCAGCGCGCCGTCGCTGTCCACGCCTTCCACGACACCCGCAATCACGGACTCGCCGGAGCGCACCTCCACGCGGCGCCCGCGCAGCCAGTCCAGGGTCCGGTAGCGGCGCAGGAAGGGCCGGAAGCCGTGCTCGTCGTAATGCATGAGCGCCGCGCGCCAGTGCTCGATCACGTGCGCCGCGAGCTCCTCGCGCGTCGGCAGCTCGTGCACCAGCGAGGCGAGGTCCACGGGCCGCAGCGACGACGCAGCGACGGCGTCGTCGATGCGGTCCGGCAGCCGCAGGTTAATGCCGATGCCGGCCACGACCACGGTGCCGGCCTTGCCGACCTTCGTCTCGGTAAGGATGCCGCCCAGTTTCGCGTCGGCGACCACGAGGTCGTTCGGCCACTTCAGCCGCACGCCCTCGGCGCCGACCTCAGAAAGCGCGTCCACCGCGCCGATGCCCAGCACCAGCGTCAGCGCCGGCAGGTTCTCGGGCGCTTCGCGGAACGTGTAGGCCACCGACAGGCACAGGCTGCGCCCCGGCGCCGAGATCCAGCGGTTCTCGTGGCGGCCGCGGCCCGCGGTCTGGTGGTCGGCGAGTGCCACGCGCAGCGCGCCGGGCGACGGCGCGGGCTGCTCGCGCAGGTGGGTGTTCGTCGAGCCGATGCGGTCGAACACCTCGAGTTGCTCGATCGCGGACGGATCGATGCCGGCCAGCCACTCGCGCAGCGCGGCCTCGTCAGGCGTCGTCATCGATCTCCGGCTTGCCGCCGGCGGCCGCGCGCCGCCGGAACACCATCAGCTTGTCGTTGCGGTGCTCGTTGCCGTCGCGCATGCGCCGGATGTTGGAACGGTGGCAATAGATGATGAACAGCGCCATCGCGACGGCATAGATGAACAGCGGCTGCTCGTCCGGCAGCCGCGTAATGGCGATCCACACGGGCAGGAATACCGCCGCGGCCATCGTCGACAGCCCGACGTAGCCCGACATCGTCAGCACCCAGGCCCAGACGAGCAGCAGCGGCAGAACCAGCATCGGCCCCAGCACCAGCAGCGTGCCGATGAACGTGGCCGCGCCCTTGCCGCCCTGGAAGCGGTGGTACATCGGCCACACGTGCCCGCACACCGCCGCGGCCGCGCAGCACAGCGCGAGCCACTCGCGGGACACGGCGGGGTCGTTCGGTGCGAACGGGAGGTTCAGCGCGGGCACGACGCCGGCCGCCACCGCACCCTTGCCGATGTCGATGACGACGACGCCGAGCGCGAACCAGATGCCCTGCGTGCGCAGCGCGTTCGTGCCGCCCGCGTTGCCGCTGCCCATGGTGCGGATGTCCACGCCGCCGCGCAGGCGGCCCATGATGAGCGACCCCATCAGCGAGCCGATGAAGTAGCTGAGCAGAAACTTGGTCCCCAGTTCGAGCATGCGGTGTGGATCCGCCGACGTTTTGCACCCTGTTGGTGCGGCATTGTAGCATCGGGCGTCACTGCTCCGAGGCTTGCGATGGCCGCGCCGACGCTGCACCTGTTGATCAACCCCGCCGCCGGGCGCGGCCGGGCCGGCCGGCGGCTCGCCCGCATTCTCGCCCAGTTCCAGCAGGCCGGCCTGCGCCCGCAGGTGCACGTCAGCACCGACACCGGCGACATCGAGGAACAGGCCCGCGCGCTGGCCGCCGACCCCGCCGCCGCGATCATCGCCGCCGGCGGCGACGGCACCGTGCACGAGGTCGTCAACGGCATCCTGTCCGCGGACGCGTCGACGGCGTTCGGCGTCGTGCCGGTCGGCACCGGCAACGATTTCGCGAAGGCGGCCGGCGTGCCCCTGCACTGGGAGACGGCCGTGCGGCTCCTCGCCGACCGCATCACCAGCGACACGCCGCCGCGGCGCGTCGACGCCGGGCGCATCAACGAGCGCTTTTTCTGCAACGGCGCCGGCATCGGCTTCGATGCCGTCGTCACGCGCATCGCGCGCAGCTATGCCTGGCGCATCGGCGACCTCGTCTACCTGCTCGCGATCTTCCGCGCGATGGCGCCGGGCGTCGCGACGCCACGCATGACGGTACGCCGCCGCGACGAGGTACTGTGGGACGGGCCGCTGACGCTCGCGAACACGGCGAACGGTCCCTGGCTCGGCGGCATGTTTCATATCGCGCCGGACGCGCGCGCGTCCGATGGCGAGCTGAACCTCGTCGTTGCCGGGCCGGTCACGCGCCGCCGCATCCTGGCCCTGCTACCGAAGATCGTGCGCGGCTCGCACATGGACGAGGACGACGTGTACCAGTGGGCGGTCACGCGCATCACGATCACGGCAGACGCGCCGGTCGAGTCGCACCTGGACGGCGAGGTGCAGCCGCCGCAGTCGTCGTTCGAGGTCGAGGTCCTGCCGGGCGCGCTACGCCTGCTGTGAGCGCTGGCGGGCGCCGAGCCAGATTGCGAACAGCGCGAGCGCGGCGCCCGCGAGCTCGACCGCCGACATCGGCCGCGCAAAGAACAGCACGTCCCACAGGAAGCTCAGCGTCGGCTGCAAGAGCAGCGCGATGCCCGCGTCGGTGGGCGTCACCTGCGGCAGGCTGGACGCGATCAGGATCATGCCGAGGCTGTGCGACAGCAGGCCGTAGGCGAGCAGCCAGCCGGCGTCGGTGAGCGTCGGGATCGCGAGCGACTGGCCCTCGACGAGTGCCGACGTGCCGAGAATCGCGGCGACCATCAGCGACATCATCGCGATCTCGCGCACCGGCAACCGCCGGTCCGCCGCGTCCCGCAGCGCGCGCATCGTGAGCAGGTAGCCCGCGTACGCGACGGCCGTCAACAGGCCGAACACGATGCCGAGGCGGTAGTCCGCCGCGAGCCCGCGCCAGTCGAAACCCACGATCATCGCGAGGCCCACCAGCGCGAGCGGCACCGCCACCACCTGCGCCGGCCGCGGCGCCTGGCGGTACAGCACGAGCCCCGCGAGCATCATGAAGAACACCTGGAAGTTCGCGAGCAGCGTGGACAGCCCGGGCCCGACGATGTTGATGCTGCGGTGCCAGAACCACAGGTCCAGCGCGAAGAACACGGCGGCGATGAACAGCATGCGCCAGATGGCCGCGGAGAAGTTCACCTTGCGGCGCCGAAGCAGCAGGTACATCGTGAGCGCCACGCCGCCGAACGCGACGCGGTAGAAGCCACTCGTCGTCGCCGACACGCTGACCAGCTTCACCCACACCGGCGACAGGCTGATCAGCGCGGCGCCGGCATACAGGCGCAGTTTCGGCGTGGCGAAGCTCACGGTGTCAGCGCCCGCCCCACATGCGCGAGTACGCGACGATGACGCGGTCGTAGTCGACGCCGATCTCCTCTGCCGTGCGGCCGCGCTGGTACGCGAGCTTGATGCCTTGCAGCCGGTCGATCGGGAAGCCGAAGCTCGCCGCCCACAGCACGTTCACCTGCTTGAACGGGCTGCGGATGCTGCCGACGTTCGCCCGCGCGCCGGTGCCGTAGGCGCCGGACAGCGACGTCCACAGGCCCGGGCGGAACGTGTAGATGGCGTGCAGCTCCAGCGCGTACAGCGGGTCCTGCTCGAGCGTGCGGTCCGCCGCCTGGTAGTCGTCGTTGTCCCCGAAGAACCAGGCGGACGCCGTGGCCTCGAACGCCCACGGCCCGGTGTTGTGGACGATGCCGAGCTGGGGCCGCAGCGACCAGCGGTTCGAGCCCAGGTTCACGAGCCGGTCCGTGTAGTACTCACCGAGCGGCAGCGTCACTTCGAGCGCGGCACCCACGATCGTCCTCGGCCGGAAGCGCGCAAACTCCGCGAGCGTCTGCGCCGGCGATCCGGCGAGGTTGATGGCGATGCGCACCTTCGGGTCGCCGAAGCCCTGGCGCCGCGTTTCCACGAACTCGCCCTCGTTCAGGCCTTCCCAGTGCCCGTTCGAGAACGGCGCGACGACGTCCACGCGCGCCGAGCGCCCGAACAGGCCGAAGCTGCGCACGTAGCCGAGCCCGACCGTGTGGATCTGCGCGTTCGCATCCTCGATGAGCACCGCCGGGTCGAGAAAGATATTGCCGTCCGTGTAACCGTAGGCCGCGGCCACGAAGTTCACGCCCTCGGGCAGGTGCGACCAGCGCCGGGGCTCCAGGTCCTGCGCCCCCGCGGCCAGCGGCAGCAGCGCGAGCCCGAGCAGCGGCAGCCGGCGCCGCCAGTGCCGCACGTTCAGCCCCCGAGCCAGCCGCGGCGACGCGCGGCCGCGTCGTCGTCTGCCGCGTCGTCCACGCCGAGGTACCACGTATCGTCCGGCGTCTTCGCCGGGCGGATCTTCAGCGTCATGAGCTCGTCGCCGCGGAAGACGACAAGCGGCAGCAGCTCGCCGGCGTGGCAGGCCCGCAGCCGCTGCGCGAGGTTGCCGGCGGTCAGCGCGAGGCCGTCGAGCGCTACGGCCTGGTCGCCGGAGGCGACGCCGGCTTTCTCGGCCGGGCCGTCATTGTCGACGACCGTGAATACCGATTTGCCATCGCGCTCGGCGAGCGTCGCGCCGAGCGTGAGGGGCGGCGTGGCGGGTTGCTCGCCGCGGGTGCCGCCCTTGTCCTCACGGCTCAGCGCCGGGCGCCGTTGCGCCGCCACGCCGTGCGTTCGCAGCAGCGCTTCGAACGGCAGCTCGCCGGTGCCGCGCACCGACGCGTCGAAGAAATCACCGAGGTCGAGGCCGGACAGCTCGGCGCACAGTGCCTCGAACGCAGTTTCGCTCATCGTCTCGCCCGTCTCGCCGTAGCGCGCCCAGGCGGCCCGCATCACGTCGTCCAGCGACGTGGCCCCGTTCGTTTCGCTGCGCAGCTTCAGGTCGAGGCAAAGGGCTATCAACGCGCCCTTCGCGTAATAGCTCACGATCGCGTTGCCGGCATTCGCGTCCTGCTTGTAGAACTTGATCCACGCGTCGAAGCTCGACTCGGCGACACTCTGCCGCTTGCGGCCCGCGCCGCGCTGTACGCGCGTGGCGATGCGGCCGAGCAGCTTCAGGTACTGCGCATCGTCGATCAGCCCGGCGCGGCGGAGCTGCAGGTCATCGTAGTAGGACGTAATGCCCTCGAAGATCCACAGCGTCTCGGTGTAGGCCTCGCTCGCGAGGTCGCTCGCGGCAAACGCGGCCGGGCGCATGCGCTTCACGTTCCACAGGTGGAAGTACTCGTGGCTCGCGAGCCCGAGGAACGAGCAGTAGTTGTCGTCGACGGCCGCGAGGCCTTTCGGCGGCAGGTTGTCGCGCGGGCTGATGAGCGCCGACGACCAGCGGTGCTCCAGCCCGCCGTAACCGGCACCCGGCGCGTGCAGCAGGAACAGGTATCGGTCGAGGTCGGCCGGCGCGCCGAGCAGCGACAGGTGCTGCGTGCACAAGGTTGCCAGGTCGTGCGTGAGGCGCGCCATGTCGCAGCGCGTCCGCCCGCGGATCGCAATCGCGTGCGGAATGCCCTGCGCCTCGAACTCGCCGATGTGCAGGTCGCCCATCTCGATCGGGTGGTCGATCAGCTCGTCATAATCCGCCGCGGTGTAGCGGCCGAAACCGTAGGGCTCCGCGCCGTCGCGCTGCATCGACGTCGCCACGCGCCAGCCCGCGCCGACGTCATCGGCCGGCGGCAGCAGTTCGACGCCGCAGGCCGTCGCCTCCTGGCCGACCACGACCGGGAACACGCCGGCGCCGTTCACGAACGCGTGCGTCGCATCGAAATGCACGCCGCGCACGCCGGGCTCGTAGGCAAACACCTCGAGCACGAACGTCAGCGCCCGGTCCACCGGCTCGGCCCGCCAGCGACTCTTGTCGATCTTCGTCACGGTCACCGCAGCGCCGCCCGCCTCCGCGCGCAGCGACACGACGTTGCGCGCGTAGTCGCGGATCATGTAGCTGCCGGGGATCCACGCCGGGATCGCGATCGCCTGCCCGGCCGGGTCCGGCGTAGCAACGGTCACGCGCACCTCGACGACGTGCGCGCCGGCGTCCTTCGGCAGCAGGCTGTACTGGTGGGCGGTCAAACCGGGCTCAGTTGCGCAGCTTCACGGGCTCGACCAGCTTCAGCGTCAGGCACTTCGCCGAACCGCCGGCCTTCAGGAATTCGGACAGCTCGACCTCGTGCACCTCGAAGCCGGCCAGCATCAGGCGCGCCTTGAGCGGCGCCGACGCCTTGTTCAGGAACACGCGGTGGCCGATGTTCACGGCGTTGCACGCGAAGTTTCCGGCGTCCATCGTGTCGACGACGATGCGCTTGTGCGACGGGATGCGGCTCTCGATGGCCACGCGCGAGTCGTAGTCGAATGCCGGCGGGTGGTACATCAGGAAGCCGTCCGTCAGCGGGCAGAAGCAGGTGTCGATGTGGTAGAAGCGCGAGTCGGTGAGCCGGATCGACACCACGTCGATGTCGAAGAAGTCGCGGATCGCCGCGTGCGCCTCGATCTCGGTGCGGAAGCCGTGGCCGGTCCACAGCCACGGGCCGCCGCGGTCCAGCAGGCAGTCGCCCGCGCCCTCGAAGCCGATCTTCTCGTCGAGGTCCAGCAGCTCGAAGCCGTTCTCGCGGAACCAGGCCTTGAAGTGCGGCTCTTCCGGCCGCCGCTCGTGCGGCATGAAGTGGCTCGCGATCGCCTTGTCGCCGTACACGACGCCGGCGTTTGCGGTGAACACCATGTCGGGCAGGTCCGGCTGCGGCTTCATGGTGACGATCTCGGCGTACCGGCCGAGCGTGTCGCGCAGCGTTGCCCACTGCGCCTTCGCGCGGTCCAGGTTCAGCGAATCCTCGTTGCCGGCCATCCACGGGTTGATGACGTAGTCCACCGTGAAATAGTCCGGCGGACACATGAGGATGCGGTCTTCGTGGCTCATGGTTTCCCCGGGAGATGGATCTCCGCGAGCATGCAGCGGACGCTGCCGCCGGCCGAGGTCTCGATGCTGTCGATGGCGGCGGTGACGATGTCGCCGTTGGCTCGCAGGCGATCCCTTTGATCTTCGTTCAGCGCATCATACGCCTGTTGCGACATGGCCACGACCCGGCGCCCGTCGCGGTTCCGAAGTTCGAGCATGTTGCCGGCGAAGGCCTCGAGCTGCGCGAACGACAGGTCGAGCACCTCGTGGCCGGTCGCGGCGAGGCTGTCCAACACCGCGACGCACTGCGCCGGGTCCGCGATCGCCTCCGCGCACACGACGGCCAGCTTCTCGCCCACGTTCATCAGCACGTTCGTGTGGTAGATCGGCACCCGGTTCCGGTCGGTGGCCTCGAACGCCACCACGTCGTAGTCCATGCGCTGCGCGAAGTCGCCGAGCGGGTCGAGGTGCGTGCGCGTGGACAGGCACGCGTAGGCGATGCGGTTCACCCGGTCGAGCACCATGCTGCCGGTGCCCTCGAGGAAGTGCCCGTTGCGCTCGTGGTACGACAGGTCCACGACCTCGCGCACGAGGAAGCCGTGCTGGGTGTCGAGGCGCTCGATGACGTCCATGCGCCGCTCGGTGCGCCGGTTCGGCGCCTCCATCGGGTACAGCACGACGCGGCCGTCGGCATGGAAGCTCACCCAGTTGTTCGGAAACACGGAGTCGGGCGTGTGCGGTTCGCGCGTATCGGGAAATACGTACACGTCGACGCCCTGTGCTTCGAGCGCGGTCACGAGCCGGTCGAACTCGTCCAGCGCGGCCGCCTGTTGCGCCTCCGGCGGCGCACCCGGGTCTTCCTGGAACGCGTTCGACGCCGCCGTCTGCGGGTTGCTCTGGAAGCGCGCCGGCCGGATCATCATGACGGCGCCCGCGAGTTGGGATTCCGGCATTTGTGCTTCGGTTGCGCTCATTTTAAAGTCATGCCCTGTCGAACGACGGCGTGCACTCCGTGCCCTCACTGAAGAACGCGATCGCGAACCCCGCCTGGGTCTGCTTTACCTGGTTTGGAATGACCGCCGGCGTGTCGCTGCTCGCGACGCCCGTCCGGTTCACCGCCCCCACCGTTACGCGCGCCATCGGCCTCGATGTCGGCCGGGTGGTTTTCACGGCATTGAACCGCGCGGAACTGGTTGCGCTGATTCTACTATTGATCGTCGTGCGCGCGTCAGGCCGTTCACGGCAGTGGTGGGCGATCGCCGGCGCGCTGGCCCTGATCGTCATCCTGCAGTCTGCCTGGCTGCTGCCGGAACTCGCGTCCCGGGCGGAGATGGTGGTCACCGGCGTCGAGCCGCCCGCCTCGAACCTGCACGCCGTGTATTCGTCCATGGAGCTCGCGAAACTGGCGCTGCTGCTGTTCAGCGGCTTCTACGCCCTGAGCCGGAGCGACGCCCGGTGAACGACGACCGGTATCCGCGCGTCGAGCTGTCGGCGCCGGGCGAGCACACGATCCGCGTCCTGCCGTTCCCGGCACCCGCGTCGCCGCGCGCGGTGATCCAGGTACTGCACGGCATGGGTGAGCACGCGCGCCGCTACGCGCGCTTCGCCGAGGCCGCCGCGGCGCGCGGTTTCGCGGTCGTGGCGCACGACCACCGCGGGCACGGCGCGCAGCCGGCCGTCCGCAACTACTTCGCGGCGAAAGACGGCTGGGAACTGGTCGTTGCCGACGCCCTTGCCGTGCACGAATGGGCGAAGGCCGAGCATCCCGACGTGCCGCAGGTGCTGCTCGGGCACAGCATGGGCTCGTTCATCGCCCAGCACTTCGCGATGCTGCACGGGGCGCGGCTCGACGCGCTGTTGTTGTCTGCATCCACCTGGCCGCTGCGGCTGCAGCTACGGGCCGGGCATCTCCTGGCGCTCCTCGAGTGCCGGCGGCTCGGCGAGCGGCAGGTCAGCCCCCTGCTCGACCGCATCGGCATCGACGCGCTCAACCGGCGCTTCGAGCCGGCGCGCACGCCGCTCGACTGGCTGTCACGTGACGAGCAGGAAGTGGACCGCTACATCGCCGACCCGCTGTGCGGCGGCCCGTACACGGCCGGCCTGTGGCGCGACCTCACGCGTGGCCTGCTCGCGATCTCGACGGATGACGCGGTGAACCGCGTGCCGGCCGACCTGCCGATCCTGGTCTCGGGCGGCAGCAATGACCCGGTCGGCGGCGACCGGCGCCTCGGCCTGCTCGCGCTGCACTACGCGCAGACCGGGCACGGGCGGCTCTCGGTGAAGCTCTACCCGGATGCGCGGCACGAGCTGCTGAACGAAACGAACCGCGACGCCGTGACCGGCGACTGGCTCGGCTGGATGGAGCGGGTGTTGAAGCTGTAAAAAAAAGGCCCCGCCAACCGGCGGGGCCTTCCTGTCGGGCAAGGCTGCCCGTTCGTGCTTACATCTCGTACTTCAGGCGCAGGTACCAGAAGCCGCCGTTGAAGCCGTACGGCGTGTACTGGCTGTACAGGTTGCCGACACCGGCCGCCGCGTTCGGGTTCTCGTCCGGCGTGGTGTCCAGTACGTTCATCGCACCGAGCACGACGGTCAGGGCGTCCGTGAAGCTGTAGGCCGCTTCGACGTCCAGGATGTAGTCGCCATCGTAGAACATCGTGTCCTCCGAGTCGTACCACTCGTCGTAGTAGCTGACCCGGCCCAGGAAGCGCCACTGGTTCCAGAAGTGGTTCGCCGCGACGTTCCAGCGCGTTTCCGGCAGGCCCTTCTCGATCTGCAGGATACGCGTGTCGTCGATCGTCACCGGATTGAATGACGTGATGTCCGTCGTCGTGTTGTTGAACGCGAGGCTCAGGTCCGTGTTCGCGTTACCCCAGACGAGCGGGTACGTGGCGACGATATCGAAGCCCGTGGTCTCCGTGTCGAAGTCGTTCGTGAAGAAGCGGAAGTTCGACAGGCTGCCGGCCGCGGTAACACCCGCGTCGATCAGGTCGTCGATCTCCTGCTGCGTCAGCGTGAAGTTCTGCGACAGGTTCAGGCGGTCGTCCACGTCGATGCTGAAGTAGTCGACCGTGACGTCCAGGTTGCCCACGTTGAAGAACACGCCGGCCGTCAGGTTCGTCGACTCTTCCGGCTCCAGCGGCTTGCCGCCGCGAAGCTGGGCAACCGGGAACGTGGACGGGATCGTGCCGTTGTTCACGAGCTCCTGGTTCACGAGGTCGAACTCGGTCGAGACGTTGAACGCGTTCGACTGGCCCGGCGTCGGCGCCTTGAAGCCGGTGCTTGCCGTGGCGCGCAGGCCGAAGTTGTCGGTCAGTCGCCAGTTCGCGGCCAGCTTGTAGTTCGTCGTCGTGCCGAAGTCGTTGAAGTCCTCGTAGCGCACGGCGGCGCCAACGATCAGCGCATCGATCGGCTGCCACTCGGCATCGACGTACACGCCGTAGTTGCGACGATCGAACGTGCCGCCGGCCAGGTTCGAGAAGCCGGGGAAACCGTTCGACGCAGCAGAGAAGCCCTGGTCAGCCAGCGGACCGACTTCGAAGGACTCCTGCTGCCCGACCGTGATCTCGAACTCCTCGACGCGATATTCCGCGCCGAACGCGACGAACAGGTCGTCGGAGACGTTGTAGCCGAAGTCGGCGTTCAGCATCTGCTCGATCTGCGTGTACGCACCCGGGTCGAAGTTGACCGGGGTCGCCGGGCCGAGGGACGCGTTCACCGTGTTGTTGATGAAGAAGTCCACGTCGTTGCGCCCGAGGCCCGCGCTGAAGTCCCAGGTGAGGCCGTTGTCGAACTCGCCCAGTACACCGACGCGGATCGACTGGTCGCTGACGTCACCGCCGAAGCTCGGCGTGAAGCCGCCCGGGAAGATCTCCTGGAAGCTGAAGCAGTTGTCGTCGGCGAAGACCTGCGCAAGCGCAGCCGGATCCGGCACGTCGTTCATGATCGCGACTTCCGGGCAGTTCGCCGAATTGTCCAGCACGCCGTCTGCCGCATCGAGCATGTCGCCGATCAGGAGCGTCGCGCCGCCGTCACCGCTGAAGACCGCGGCGCGGGTGTTCGGGTTACGAAAGTAGAACCCGCCCGTCACGGTCTTCTCGGCGTGGTTACCGAACGCGTAGAACTCGGTGGTGTCGCTCAGGTTCAGGCCGATGTTGCCCCAGACCTTCAGGTCGTCCTCGATCTCGGGCGAGCCCCAGATCTGCGCCGGGTTCGCGACGTCGGTGTTGCCGGCCGCGATCAGCGCCGCGGCGTCGTCGCGCTGCACCGAGCGGCTGGTCGCGTCGGACTCGCCGTACTCGAAGCTGAAGTTCGCGAAGCCGTCGTCGGTGAACGGCAGGCCGAGGTTCGCCGCGACCATGTAGGTGTCGCCGTCGCCTTCCTGGTAGGAGCCGTACTTGCCCTCGACCGTCAGGCCTTCGTTGTTGTCCTTCAGGATGAAGTTCATCACGCCCGCGATCGCGTCGGAGCCGTACTGGGCCGCCGCGCCGTCACGCAGGACTTCGACCTGCTTGAGCGCGATCGACGGAATCGCCGAGATGTCCGGGCCCTGCGCGCCGTTCGCGACGCCGTTGCCGAGCCAGTAGATGACCGCCGCGCGGTGCCGTCGCTTGCCGTTGATCAGGACCAGCGTGTGGTCCGGTGCGAGACCGCGGAGGTTCGCCGGCCGCACGACCGTCGCTGCGTCACTGATCGGCTGCATGTTGACGTTGTAGGAAGGAACGATGTTGCGGACGAGGTTCTGCAGGTCCGTATCGCCCTGGTTTTCGAAGTACTCACCGGCCAGGACGTCGACGGGCGCCGGGGAATCCTCGACCGAACGCGCCTTCGAGCGCGTACCCGTCGTGATGATCTCCTCGATCGCTTCATCTTGCGCAAGTGCCTGTTGCGAAAACGCGACAAGACCCGGCAACGCCAGTGCCAGCAATACCCCCTTTCTGAGGCTGTAATTGCTATCCACGTTTGCTTCTCCTGTTTTGTCAATGCCCATGCAGTTTTACTCTGACATCCCCCCAACGGTGCCGGTTCAGCACCGTTTGGCCTGAGCAACATGCTCAGGCCAACTGCACGTGATTGCCGTTGCATATACGCGACAATCGCGACGCACCCACTATTCTCTTTTGGCATAACAGAGTCAAGGGGCGCCCCCTGTAATCAACCGCCCGCTAAATTTAGCGCGGTGCCGGCGTCCGAGTCGCGGGCGAGGACGAGCTCCGCCGCCAGGAAGCGATCGACGGCGGCCGCGTCGGGCGCGGAGAAGTAATTGCCGGTTGCGCCGGCCTGCGGGACGGTCTCCAGCGACCGGCCGGCCGCCAGCACCTCGATGGCGCCGGCCATCATCGCCACGCCTGCCGGGTACATCGCGAGCAGGTTCGCGAGGTAGGAGCCGTCGGGGTCCACCGGGTGCCGCGCGATGCCGATCACCGGCCCGGTGTCGATGCCGGCATCGACAATGCGGTGCAGTGTGCAGCCGATCCCGGGCTCGCCGGCCAGCATTGCCCAGAACGTCGCCATCACACCCTTGTAGTCGGGCAGGATGCCGGAGTGCAGGTTCAGCACGCCGTGCGCCGGGATCGCGATCGCCCCGTCCCGCAGGATGCGCCGGTAGCGTATGGACACCACGAGGTCCGGGGCCGCCGCCGCGAGCCGGTCGAGCCCCTCCGGCGAGTTCGGCGCGGGAAGGTCCTCGGCGGCGGCCAGCGCGTCCGGAAACGCCGGGTCCGCGCGCAGCCGCCGGCAGAGTTCGTGATCGACGGCAGCCAGGCGCGCCAGCGCCGGGTGTACCGGCGCGCCGCCGACCTGGCCGGACAGAAAACAGCCGTAGTCGTGCGCGGGTGCCCGCTGCATGAGCAGCGACAGCGCGTACAGGCTCGGCGCGTCATCGTGACCGAGGAGGACGATGTTCACGGCGCGCCCGCCGCGTTTCGAGATGTTTCGTTCATTGCAATCCAGTGTCGGCCAGTTGACACTGGCCCGCAAGACGAACCCGGGGGGGGTCCCATGCAGGCGAGATTCGATTTCACCGGCCGGCGCGTGTTCGTGTTCGGCGGCACCAGCGGAATCAACCTCGGCATCGCGCGCGCGTTCGCCGGCGCCGGCGCGGACGTGGCGGTCGCGAGCCGGTCGCAGGAAAAAGTGGATGTCGCGGTGGCGGAGCTCGAATCGCTCGGCGCCACGGCCGCGGGCTACGCGCTCGACGTGCGCGATGCCGACGCCGTCGCCGCAGCGCTCGAAAAACACCACGACGGGGCCGCGCCGCTCGATGTGCTGGTCTCCGGCGCGGCCGGCAACTTCCCGGCGTTCGCCAACGACATGTCGCCGAACGGGTTCAAGGCCGTGGTCGACATCGACCTGCTCGGCACGTTCAACGTGCTGCGCGCGGCGTACCCGTATCTCGCGAAACCCGGCGCGTCCGTCATCAACATCTCCGCGCCGCAGGCGTTCGTCGCCATGCCGATGCAGAGCCACGTGTGCGCGGCGAAGGCCGGCGTGGACATGCTGACGCGCACGCTCGCGCTCGAGTGGGGGGCGGCCGGGGTTCGCATCAACAGCATCGCGCCCGGGCCGATTGCCGACACGGAAGGCTTTCGCCGCCTGATTCCGACCGAAAAGATCGCGGAACAGGCGCGCCGCAGCGTGCCGCTGAATCGCTTCGGTTCGGCGTCAGAGATCGGGGATGCCGCGCTGTTCCTGAGCTCGGACGCCGCCGCCTATGTCAGCGGCGTCGTGCTGCCCGTGGATGGCGGCTGGTCGGTGGCGGGCGCCGGCGCGGCCGCGCTGGCAATGAGCCAGCACGCGCACGGCCCGGGATAGGTCAGCGGTTCGCCGCGTCGAGCTGCGGTTCGTCGCGGTCTTTGGAATCCACGAACTGGTGAAACTCGCGTGCCGACGTGTCGAACACGGCAATCCACTCGGAGAGCTGCTTGACCGTGTAGCCCGCGTTCGCGAGCAGGTCCGCTTCCAGCACCGGGTCATTCACGTCGTCGATGTACGCGCGGCTCAGACGCTTCGTGCGGTTCCATTCGTTCATGTCGTCCGCGTTGACGTTGTAGCCGGTCAGCCCGAAGTAGAGCTGGAGATCGTCGTCATCGTAGATGTACAGGTAGTGCGTGTAGCCATCGATGCGAATGCTGAGCACCCGTTCCTCGACCTGCTCGACGGCACGGTAACCGTCGTTCTTCAGGATCTCGATGAGTTCGTCATCGGTGTAGGCCTTCTGGATTTTGTCGTCGGCCTGGACGGCGCCGGCGGCGATCGTCATGGCCGCGACGAGAGCGAGATGCTTGAGGCTTGCGCGCATTTTGTCGGTATCCTTTGCTCTGCTTCGGTATACAGCCGGCAATGGTAGCAGGCACGGCCCGCCTGTCGCGGATGCAGTTCACATCGGGGGACCCGGCACGATGACGGTAGAAAATGATGGCGAGGTCCGCTGGGGCATACTCGGCGCGGGCGACGTCTGCGAGGTGAAGAGCGCACCGGCCATGCAACGCGTGCCCGGCAGCCGGATTGCCGCCGTCATGCGGCGCGACGGCGGCAAGGCGGCGGACTACGCGCGGCGCCACGGCGTGCCCGCCTGGTACGACGACGCGGATGCCCTGCTCGCGGACCCGGCCGTCAATGCCGTGTACGTCGCGACGCCGCCGGGCGCGCACTGCGAACTCACGCTGCGTGCCGCGGCGGCCGGCAAGCCCGTCTACGTCGAGAAGCCCATGGCGCGCACGTTCGACGAGTGCCGCCGCATGCAGGCCGCGTGCGACGCGGCCGGGGTGCCGCTGTTCGTCGCCTACTACCGGCGTGCGCTGCCGCAGTTCGTGGCGATCCGGAACCTGCTCGCGGCAGGCCGCATCGGCGACGTGCGGCACGTCCGCATCGACATGAACCAGGCGCCGACACCGGCCATCGTCCGCAAGACGGAAACCGACTGGCGCGTCGATCCGGCGATCTCCGGCGGTGGCTACTTTCACGACCTCGCCTCGCACCAGTTCGACCTCCTCGACTTCCTCCTCGGGCCGGTGGCCGACGCCAAAGGTTTCTCACGCAACCAGGTGGGCGCCTACGCGGCCGACGACATCGTCACGGCCGCCTTCTCGTTCGAGTCCGGCGTGCTGGGCTCCGGTTCCTGGTGCTTTACGGCATCCGACGCGTCGGCCATCGACCGGACGACGATCGTCGGTAGCGCGGGCGAAATACGCTACGCCACGTTCGGCGACGGCCGCTTCGAGGTCGAGACCGATGCCGCCGGCACCGAGGAACTCGAGTACCCGGTGCCGGCGCACATCCAGGAACCGCTCATCGCGAGCGTGGTCGACGCGCTGCTCGGCCGCGGCGACTGCCCGTCGACCGGCACCAGCGGCGCACGCGCGAGTCTCGTCATGGACCGGATCTGCCAGGACTGAGGCCTGCGGCCCGGTCGCCGGATCGGGGCCGCGCCGCTCAGCCGTCCTCGGCGCCGCGCACGCGGTCGAGCAGTCGCCGCACGCGGCCGCGTTTCGCCGCCGGCGGCCGTGCCGCGTCGCCCGGCAGGTCGAGACCCACGTCGAGGACCGACTCCGCGGCCGTCCGCCAGCGACGAATCACGGCGTCGTTCAGGTCGACGCGGGTCTTCCGGCAGTGCTCGGCCAGCACCGCCGCGGCATCCTCGCGCTCACGGCGCGTCATGATGATCTGCGGACGGACTTTCGCCACGTCGACTGCGCGGTGCTTCGCGAGATGGTTCAGGAGGCGAACGCGGTCGAATTCGTGGCGCAACGCCAGGTTGCACAGTTTGAACAGCGCGGCGTCGCGGCCGGCGGCGTCGGCCCCGCGCGCGACTTCGAGGTTGACGAGCAGGGCGGCCAGCGCCCAGTTCGCGTCGCGGTGCCGGAAGTCGCCGCCGTACATCATCGCGGCTTCGAAGCCGATCACGCGCACGAAGTCGTTCAGCAGTTGCAGCGCGCGCCGCTGCAGCACGCGTTCGCCGATCGCCTTCGCCCCGTGCGTCGTCAGCTTGCCCGCGGCCCACGCGGCGCCGACGGCGGCCGGATTCACGCCGAGCGCCAGGCGCGCCGCCTGCAGCACGTTCAGGCCGTGTTCGATGTACGGCCGGAACGTCTTGTAAGTGCCGTAGTACGACGCGCCGCGCCGGATCAGCCGGTACATCGTCGCCGTGTTGTAGGACTTCAGGTTGATCGGCAGGTCGTCGACCACGACCAGCAGGTGCAGCGCGGTACTGCTCAGGCTTTTCGCGATCCGCTCGATCTCGGTTTCGAACAGCGGGTGCTCCGTGTCCGGCCGGTACAGCCGCGCGACCTGCTCGACGAAGTCGCGCACGTCCTCGAGGATCAGCCCGGTGTTCACGCCCTCGTCCGCGGCGTAGCGATTGTCCAGCACACGCTCGAACGCGCGCTGGCTCTCTGTCTCGATCAGCGCGAGGAGTTTGCGGTCCGTGTCGACCAGCGCGGCGAGTTCCTCGGCCGGCGGTTCCGCCTCCAGGATGTCGAGGTAATCCTCGTTCGCGACCTGCAGGGCCCGAGTCTGCCGGGCGATCTGCAGTTCGCGCAGTTCGAGCCGCTGTTCCCGCTCGGTGAGCACGCGCAGGCGCCATGCCGCGAGTTCCGCGCTCGACATCCCGGCCGTCGCGTCCGTGTCTTCGCCCCACACCTGTCGGTGCCGGCGCCGTGCCGCGAGGTGGACACCGAGCGCGGTCGTGAGCATCAGCGCGAGCATTGCGATCAGGCCAGCCACCGCGAACGTCGGGGGCCACACTGCAACCAGCAAGGTCGCGAGTAACCCGGCGGCAAGCAGCCCGCCGATCAGCGTGGGCGTCAGGTAGCGGCTCATGTCTCGCCGAAGATTACCGCATCCGGCGCGCTCTTCCCCCGGCGGAATCGGGTGGCAGCCGCCGGCCGACCCGTTATAGTGCGTATCTCGACGGCGTGGCCCGCCGACACTGCGTCGAAATACCGGGCTGCCCGACCTTCACGACACCGAAACGGGGGAAACCGTGCTCAAGAAACTACTGACCATTGCCATTCTCGCCACCGCGCTGGCCGCTTCAGCCTGTTCGACGACCGACGACCTGATGTCCGCGGCCGGCCAGTTCGGCGGCGACAGCCTGGTCTCGGGGCTGACCAGCAGCCTCGGACTCGACGCAAAGCAGGTGGCGGGCGGCCTCGGCGCGGCGCTTTCCTACGTGCAGGGCCGGCTGCCGGCGTCGAACTTCAATGCGATCACGCAGTTTCTGCCCGGCGCCGACAAATACCTTGATTTCGCGAAGACCGCCGGACTGCTCGACAGCCCGATCACGGACAAGGCGCAACTCTCCTCCACGCTGGAAGGTCTCGGCATCGCGCCGGACACCGCACAGCAGATGTACCGCCAGGTCGGCGACAGCATCGCCGCGAACGGGGGCGAAACGGCCAAGGTCGCGTTCCTGAACCTGCTCCGCTGACGGCCGCCATGCACCGTCGCCGGCAGGGGCAACCGGTATGGCGGGCCGCGCTGATCGGCGCGTGCCTGCTGTTCCTGGGCGGCGTGGCAGCCGCGCAGGCGACGTTCAGCGACCGGCCCGCCGCCATGGGCGAGCCGTCGGCGCTGGAGCGTATCCGGGTCGACGGCAACCGTTTCGTTGACGAGCACGGCAACACCCGGGTGTTTCGCGGCCTGGCGCTGGCCGATCCACTGCACCTCGACCGGCAGGGCAAGTGGAACCGCGACTACTTCGTCGCGGCCCGCGGCTGGAACGCGAACGTCGTGCGGATCCCGGTGCACCCTCCGTGGTGGCGGGAAGTCGGCGCCGAGCAGTACTTCGAGTGGATCGACGACGGCGTTCGCTGGGCATCGGAGCTCGGCATGTACGTCATCATCGACTGGCACACGATCGGCAATCCGTTGACCGGCATACCGCACCGGCCGTTCTACCTGACGACGCGGGAAGAAACGTATTACTTCTGGCATCTCGTCGCGAACCGCTACAAGGGCAACGACACCGTTGCGTTCTACGAGTTGTTCAACGAGCCGACGAACCGCGGCGGCGAGATGGGTCGCCTGCCGTGGGACGAGTACAAGGAATACATCGAAGGCATCATCTACATGCTCTACCGGATCGACGATTCGAAGATTCCGCTCGTTGCCGGGTTCAACTGGGCCTACTCGCTCGAACACGTCCGCGAGGATCCTATCGACTTCCCCGGCGTGGCCTACGTATCGCACCCCTACCCGCAGAAGCGAGAGCCGCCGTGGGAAGCCCAGTGGGACGAAGACTGGGGGTACGTGGCAGACACCTACCCCGTGTTCGTCACCGAGTTCGGTTACATGGCCGCGGACTTGCCCGGCAATCACATCCCGGTGATCGCCGACGACCGCTACGGGGTCGCGATCACCGACTACATGAACGACAAGGGCATCTCGTGGACGGCCTGGTGCTTCGACGCGCGCTGGACACCGACGCTCTTCGAGGACTGGGACTACACGCCGACGGCGCAGGGGCGCTTCTTCAAGCGCATCCTCGAGCGCGACAACGTGGACGCCGCGTCCGCCACGCAATGATCACGCGCCGGCGCTACAATTCAGCCGATCCCACTCACCAGGATGCCCACATGCACAGCTCCCGTTACCCGGTCGCCCTCGCCATGCTCTCGCTGCTGCTCGCCGCGCCGTTTTCCGCCGCGCAGACGCAGGCCGATGATTACCGATTCGCGCTGACACCCTACGGCGGTTACCGCTTCGGGGGCGAGTTCCAGCAGGTCGACACCGACGCCACGGCCGAGCTCGACGATTCGCCGAGCTTCGGCCTGATCCTGAGCGGCCGCGACTCCAACAACACGAACTGGGAAGTGCTCTTCTCGCGGCAATCGACGGACGTGGACACGACCGACGTGCCCGGCGTCGGCCCGTCGACGGACCTGGACATGACGTTCCTGCAGCTCGGCGGCACCTACGAGTTCGACGGCGACGTCGCGCGGCCGTTCATCGCGGCGACGTTCGGCGGCGCGCGCTTCGAGCCGAACGCCGACGGCCTCGACGACGACACCTTCTGGGCGTTCACGTTCGGCACGGGCCTTCACTTCCGGCCGAACGAGCGTCTCGGCTTCCGCCTCGAGGCGCGGGCGTGGGGTACCGTCCTGGACTCCGACTCGAAAATCCTGTGCGTCAGCGGCCCCGCGGTGTCGAACTGCTCGTTCGCGATCAAGGGCGACGTGCTCTGGCAGGTCGAGACCTTCGCCGGCGTCACGTTCCGCTTCTAGGCCTCGCGCGCCCCGGGATTCAGGTTCCCGGGGCGATCTCGACGCGGCCCGAGACCGCAGCTGTCTCGCTCACGCGGCCCGGCTGCCCGCCGCCAACCGACACACCAACAGACCCGCCCGCGGGGAACGTGAGCGCGCCGTCGTCGGCGTAGTAGCCGACGCGATCCGCGGCGACCTCGAAAGACACGGTGGCGCTCTCTCCCGGCGCCAGTTCCACGACATCGAAGCCGGCGAGTTCCACGCGCGGCACAGACGCATTCGCGCGTTCGTCGCGCGTGAGGTACACCTGCACGACTTCGCGTCCGGCCATGTCGCCGGTGTTCGTCACGGTCACGCTGACCGGCAGCGCCTCACCCGCCGGGTGGGCATCCGGCACCTCGAGCGCCGAGTACGCGAACGACGTGTACGAGAGGCCGTGACCGAACGCGTACAGCGGGTCGCCCGCATAGTACTTGTACGTCCGGTTCTGCATGGAGTAGTCGTCGAAGGCCGGCAACCCGTCGAGCGATCGGTAAAACGTGACCGGCAGCCGCCCCGATGGGCTGAACTCGCCCCACAGCAGGTCGGCAATCGCGGCGCCGCCGCGCTCGCCCGGGTAGAACGCCTGCACGATCGCCGGCAGGTTCTCGGCTTCCCAGTTCAGCGCCATCGCGCTGCCGGAGAAGTTCACGAGCACGACCGGCTTACCGGTGGCATGCAGCTTGCGAAGCAACGACTCCTGCGCCGCCGGCAGGTTCAGGTGCGTGCGGTCGCCGCCCAGGAAGCCGTCGATGTGCACGTCCATCTCCTCGCCCTCGAGGTTCGCGTCGATGCCACCGAAGAACAATATGACGTCGGCGTCGGCCGCTGCGGCGAGCGCGTCGGCCTCGAGGTCGACATCGGTCCTCACCCAGCTCAGGCGGGCCTCCGGCTCGATCGTGTTTCGATACCACATGAGCCCCATCGACGCGGTCGCCTCGATCGCGTAGCGCTTGCCGGCCTCGAGCTCGAAGACCGAGTTCCCGATCGGGGCACCGTCCAGCGTCGCGACCGTCCATCGCGTCGCATCGAGGCGGTACTCGCCGCTGGTGTCGGGCACGAGCACGCCCGACCAGTGCACGGAGAAGAAGTCGTTGAGCTGGCTCTCGTCGGCGGGCGAGCGCTTCCAGTAGAAATCGATCAGGGGGTCGACCTGGGTCCTGACGACGTCGCCGCCCCGCTCCGGCTCCGAGTAATAGGTCGCCTCGAGCCCCGGCGCGAGCTCGCCGCCCTCCGTCTCGTGAAACAGGTTCGCGGCGGGCACGACGGCATAATTCGTGTACACGTCGCCGGCGATGGGTGACCCCGGCGCATAGACGACGTTTTCTATGCCCGCCTTCGCCCGGATTCCGTCGAGCGCCGTCACCGGCTGCGTCGGGATGCCGTAGTAGTTTGCGACCAGTGTCATCCAGTTGTCGGCGTTCGGGCCGATGACCGCGACGCGGGTATCGGCAGCCAGCGGCAGTATGTCGTCGTTCTTCAGCAGGACGAGCGACTTGCGGGCCGCTTCCTCGCTGAGCGCGATGTGTGCATCGCTCGCGACGACGTCGAACGGAATGCCGGTGTAGGGCACCGACGCCGGCGGATCGAACTCGCCCAGCCGGAAGCGCGCGGTGAACAGCCGCTCGACCGCGCGGTCGACCGTCGCTTCGTCGACCAGCCCCTGCTCGATCGCTGCCGGCAGCGCGTCGAACTTGTTGCCTTCGCCGTCACCGCAGTTGAGGTCCGTGCCCATTTTCACCGCGAGCGCCGCAGCCTCGGCGCGCGTGTCGACGTAATCGTGCGCGGTGTCGTAGTAGAAGTCGCCGATGGCGCCGCAGTCCGACACGACGTAGCCGTCGAAGCCGAGTTTGCCGCGCAGCAGATCGACCATCAGCCGCTCGCTGCCGCAGGCCGGCGCGCCCCAGACCGCGTTATAGGCGCACATGACAGAGGCGACGCCCGTCTCGTCGAACGCCATCTTGAACGCGGACAGGTAGGTCTCCCAGAGATCCGCGTCCGTCGCGATGTAGTCGTCGGAATGGCGCGTTGGCTCCGGCCCGGAGTGCACCGCGTAGTGCTTCACCGTCGCAACCGTCTTGATGTAATGCTCGTCGTCACCCTGCAGGCCGTTGACGAAATTCACGGCCATGCGGCCCGTGAGAAACGGGTCCTCGCCGTAGGTTTCCTGGCCGCGGCCCCAGCGGGGATCGCGGAAGATGTTGATGTTCGGCGACCAGAACGTGAGGCCCGTGTATTGCGCGATGGTGTCGTCGCGCATGAACTGGTGGTGCTTCGCGCGCCCTTCGTCCGAAATGACGGTGGCGACGCGCAGCATCAGGTCCTCGTCCCAGGTCGCGGCCATGCCGATCGCCTGCGGGAACACGGTTGCCTCGCCGGCACGCGCGACGCCATGCAGCGCCTCGTTCCACCAGTAGAACGGCTTGACGCCGAGGCGCTCGATGCCGGCCGCCTTGTCGTACATCTGCGCCGCCTTTTCCTCCAGCGTCATGCGGCTGACGATGTCCGCCGCACGTGCCTCGGGCGTCAGCGCGGAATCCTGGTACGGCGCGCCGGCGCTGCCGGCGTCGGGCGGTGCCTCGCCCGTGCAGGCCGCGAGCGCCAGCCCGCCGATGAGAAGAACGGCTATGTTTATCAATAACTTGAATGGCATCTGGTGATCCCCCCACAGTGCCTGTTGCGAAAATGGTAGCGTTACCATTCGCGGACAATATACCGCGTTGCGCGGCCGCTGGCGAGAACGCCAGCGACCGCGCCGGGGGGATCAGTTGCGGGGCAGCGTCCCCAGGTACTCGATGCTCGCCGGGACCTGCCGCATCACGCGCGAGGATTCGTCTTCGATGAAGAAGTAGCGGATGCCCTGGCGGCGCGCTTCGGCGACGACCGCCGCGATGCCGACGTCGCCGTCGCCGAGCGTGACGTTCGTCTCGTCGTCGGCGCGCCCGTTCGTCGAGTTCGGTGTGCCGTGCTCGCGGTCCTTCAGGTGCAGCGACGTGAAGCGGCCGGGGTATTTTTTCAGTAGCGCAACCGGGTCCATGCCGCCCTGCTTCACCCAGAACACGTCCATCTGGAACTGCGCCTCGGTGACGCCGGTGATCAGCGGATCGATCAGCGTGCCGTCTTCCCAGGGAAGGAACTCGAAGCCGTGCGGGTGGTACTGCAGCGTGATGCCGTTCGCCTTGAGCAGCTTGCCGGCCTCGTTCATGACCTTCACTGCTGCGTTCACGTCGTCGATCGTGAAGCCCTTGTCGGCGTCGTGCGGTATCCAGTAGAACGTCGCGAATTCCGCGCCGAAGTAGCGCGCCTTGTAGACCACGGCGATCGGGTTGTCGCGCAATTCGTCGAACGACGTGTCCACGCTGACCAGTTCCAGGCCATTCTCCTCCAGCGCGTCGCGGTACTCGTCGACGGGCAGCCCGTACAAAGCGCCGCCGCCCTCGACGACCTCGAGGCCCCAGTCCTGCACCTGCGCGAACGTGGTCGGCACGTCCTCGGCGAGCTGGTTGCGCAGGCTGTAGAGCTGGATGCCGAGTTCCTCGGCCTGCGCGGCCGCACCGACCAGCATCATGACGGCGGCCATCAGCAGCGCGCGCTTGTTCCCGGGTTGACTCATCGTGTTGCTCCTTCGTTGGAATCGTTGGCGGGCGCATCGGCGCCGCGGGGTAATGCAAAAGCGAGGTACTTGCCCGATTGCGGGCCGCCGAACTTGCCGCCACCGGCGGCGATGACGATGTACTGGCGTCCGTCCACCGCGTAGACGGCGGGCGTCGCGACGCCGGCGGCCGGGAGTTCGTACTGCCACAGCAATTCGCCGGTCGCCTTGTCGAACGCGCGTATCCGGCGATCGAACAGCGTCGCCGCGACGATCACGAGCCCGCCGGCCGTGACGACCGGCCCGCCGTAGTTCTGCGACCCGGTGTTGGCGAGCCCCTGCTCGACCAGCTCGGGGTATTCGCCGAGCGGGACCTGCCACCGGTGCTCGCCGGTGTCGAGGTCGATCGCGGTCAGCGTTCCCCACGGCGGCTTCACGGCCGGGTAGCCCTCGTGGTCGGTGAACAGCGGGTAACCGGCAATACGGAAACGCAGGAACAACGGCGAGTCGGCGCCGAGCGCGGACTCGATCGGTTCGTTCCTGCCGTACAGCAAGTACGCGGCCAGCGCTTCGCGCGCCCGCCAGTCGAGATGCGCGTCGAAGCCCGGCATGCGGCCGCGGCCGGTCTGCAGCAGGCGCGTGAGTGCGTCGTGTTCCATGCGTTCCGCGAGGTCTTCGAGCCCGGGGAAATCGCCGCTGCCCTTCCGGTCCGCACCGTGGCACGGCGCGCAAAGCGCCTCGTACACGTCAGCCGCATCCGCGCCGGCCGGCAGCGGCTGCTTTTCATCGAGCTTCAGCAGCCACGGCATCTCGTTCGCGTTCACGTACAGCAGCCGGGTTTCCGGATCGAACGCCGGGCCGCCCCATTCGCCGCCCCCGTCGAAGCCCGGGAATATGGCCTGCGCCCGCGTGGACGGCGGGATGAACTGGCCACCGATCGTGGTGTTCTCGAGGGCCGCGCGCACGTACGCCGCGGCCTCCGGCGTACGATCGGTCAGCGTGGCTTCGTCGATCTCCTGGCGCGCAAACGGTTTCGGCAGAACCGGCAGTACCTGCGTCTCGGCGAGTTTCTCGCCGGGCATCTCGGACGGCTGTATTGGCACCTCCCGGAGCGGGAACAGCGACTCGCCGGTGTCGCGGTCGAGGACGAACACGTGGCCGGACTTCGTGATCTGGATGACCGCGTCTACCGGCTCACCGTCGCGGAGTACCGTTCCGAGCACCGGTGGCGCCGGCAGGTCGCGATCCCACACGTCGTGGCGCACGACCTGGAAGTGCCATCGGCGCTTGCCGGTGCGTGCGTCCAGCGCGACGATGCTGTTCGCGAACAGGTTGTCGCCCACGCGGTTCGCGCCGTAGAAGTCGTCCGAGGCCGAGCCGGTGCCAAAGAATACGAGGCCACGCTCATGATCGAGGCTGAAGCCGCTCCAGACGTTCGCGCCGCCGGAGTAGGTCCACGCGTCCTCGGGCCACGTGTCGTGGCCGAACTCGCCGGGATGCGGGATCGTATGGAACGACCACACGAGTTCGCCGCTCCGGACATCGTACGCACGCACGTCGCCGGGCGCCGCCGGCAGGGTCTCGGCGATGCTGGAACCCATGATGACGAGATCGCCGAACACGATGCCCGGGCTCGTCGACGAGATGCCGACCGAGTCGACCGGCCTGCCGAGCCCTTCGCGCAGGTCGACGCGGCCGTTGTCGCCGAATGACGGGATGGGCTCGCCGGTGCTGGCGTCCAGCGCGTACAGGTAGTGCCCGGCGGTGTACAGGATGCGCTCGCCCTGCCACTGCATCAGCCCGCGGATGAACACGCCGCCCTGGCTTTTCTCGCCGGGCGCGAGCGTCGGCGCCCGGTCCCAGAGCAGCTCACCGGTCGCGGCATTGAGCGCGAACACCCGCAGCGCGGGACTGACGCCGTAGAGGCGATCGCCGAGGATAATCGGCGTGTGATGCAGACGGCGTTTCGCGTGGTAGGGGCGGTCCTCGGAATCGAGGTCGCCCGAGTCGTAGGTCCATGCGAGCTCGAGTTCGCGGACGTTCTCCCGGTTGACCTGGTCGAGCGACGAATACTGCAGCTGGCTGGCGCCGCCGCCGTAGTCCTGCCAGGTACGGTGCTCCTCGACACCGCCGGTGTCACGGTCTGCGCAGGCACTCGCGAGAACCGCAGCCAGCATGCCCGCCGTCGCCCGTGCGCCGAATCCTGTTGTCATCGCCCACCCCCCGGATTGGCGGGCCATTGTACAAAGACGGGAATGTGGATGGTCATCTTTCGGGCCCGGGCCCGCCGGGCATGCGCGCGGCAGCGGTGTTCCGCCGCGTCAGACAAGGCAGCCCTCGAGCGTCGGCCCGTGAAATACGCGGACGATGTGGCCGTCCTCGACGACGTAGTCGATGGCGATGCCGATGGCGGCGTAGCTTCGCGACTGCATGCAGACCCCGACCTCCTGGTACAGGCTGGTCTTGTAGAGATGCTCGGTGTCGAAGTCGGCGTCGGGGTGTGAATACCAGGTGGCGATCAGCCGGTTGATCGCTACCTTGCCGGCATCCGGCTCGTCGTCCGTGACCTGCATGCAGCGCGGATCGTCGAACGTCATCTCGCCGATCGTCGTCGAGATCGCGTCACCGTGGAAATGCAGCGCGTTGCTGACGACCTTCTGCCGGTAACGGCACTGCTGGCCGGCCGCATTGACGACGAAGCCCGTCGCCGGAAACCGCTCCGGGCCCGCAACCGCGCCCGACCACGACAGCAGGCTGGCCACGGCGAACGCCGGGACGGCACCTGACTTCATCTTCATGCTCCTCGCACGCGCCGAAACTCGCCTGTCAGGCGACGGCCGTCAGGTCGAGCGTGCCGGTGGAATCCGCAAAACTCTCCGCCGGCACGCCGAGCGTCTGCAACAGCGTCAACAGCAGGTTCGAGAACGGGATGCCGTCGTCGTAGCGGCGATGTGTGCCGTGAGCCAGCCCGAGGTTGCGGCCGCCCGCGACGATGATCGGGTAGTTTCGTGTCACGTGCGTCTCGCTGGTGCCGGAGCCGTACAACACGATCGTGTTGTCCAGCAGCGAACCATCGGCGAACGGGTCCTCCGTACCCGCCAGCAGCTCCAGGAACAGCGCGAGGCGCTCGACCTGGAAACGGTCGTAGCGCGCCCAGTTCTCCCAGCCGTCCTCGGTCTTGTCGTACTCGTGGGTGAGCTGGTGGTGGATGCGGTCCATGCCCAGCGCCTTGGGGAACTCCTTCGCGATGGCGCCGGCACCCTCGCCAACCGCCTGGAACGTCGCGATGCGCGTCGAGTCGGTCACGAACGCGGTGTGCACGAGCTGGTACATGGCATCGAGGAACGCCGCCGGACCGTCGCTGACCGGGTCCGCGTCGAGCTGGAACTGGCTGGCGTCGACCTCGGGCTTCGGCACGTCGAGCCACGCCTCGGCGCGGTCGATGCGCGTCTCGGTATTGCGGACCGACGTCAGGTATTCGTCGAGGCGTCGCCGGTCTTCGGGACCGAGCCTCGACTGCAGCGAATTCAACTGCTGCACGGCGGCATCCAGCATGCTCCGGTCGCGATTGAAGCTGCGCACCTGTGCCGCCTTGTCCCGGTTGTCGACGCTGAACAGTTCGTTGAACACGGCCCTCGGGGTGCCGCCGATGGCAGGGATCGGCTGGCCGCTCTGCATGTACGACAACGTATTGCTGCGGGAAACGTCACCGGCACCGCCTTCCGTGCCGATCGTCAGGGACGGGTACAGTGTCCGCGACCCCGCGAACTCCGCCATCACCTGGTCCATCGAGATCGAGTTGCCGCCCGGCGCCTGCGGGTCGGCGCCCGTGAGGAAGTAGCCGGCGGTCGTGTGTGCGTAGATCGGCCAGAGCGTCGGGTGCGACAGCCCCGAGATCACGGAAAACTGGTCCCGGAGACCGGCGAGCGGCTCGAGCGGCTTGGTCAGCTTGTAGTCCGGTCCCAGTTCGTGCGGAAACCAGTGCCAGGTCTCGTGCAACGGGTTGCCCGGCGGCGGCATGGCAACGCCGTTGCCGACGAAAATCGCGCAAAGGCGCCGCGGCGCGTCCGCACCCGGCGATACCAGCCGGGCGGCTTCCCGGTTCCCGCTCGCGTAGGTCATGCCCGCCGTCGCCGGCAGCAGCAGCGTGGCGCCTGCCGACTTCAGGAATGCGCGGCGCCCTACCCGTGGATTGCGTCTAGCCATCTTTCGTCTCCAGGTTGCCCGGTGCAAACGCATCGCTCTGCGCGATTGCCAGCACCAGGTGCTTAAGACTGTATCCGGACGTCCGGAACATGTCGGTGATCACCTCGGCCTCCTGCTCGTCGAGGATATCGAGTTCGTGGCCGACGGCATACGTCATCATGTGCCGGACCAGGCCCTTCATCACGTCGCGCTCGCGCTCCTCGAGGAGGTACTTGCCCAGCTCGCCCGCGCCATGCACTTCGGCGCCGTCCGGCAAGACCGTGGTGGCATCCACGACCCGCGAAATCCGCTCGTCGCCGAGCCTGACCGACACCTCGTCGCGCCATGCGCCGGTCGCATCGAAGTTTTCGAACGCGAGCCCCCAGGGGTCGATCTTCTTGTGGCAGTTGATGCACGCGCTCTTGTCGCGGTGGCCCTCGATCTGTTCCCGCAGCGTGAGGCCCACGAGCGACTTGCCGTCGGCGCCGAGTGACGGCACGTTCGGCGGCGGGTCCGGCGGCGGGTCGTCCAGTATGCGTTCCAGCAACCACACGCCCCGTTTGACGGGGTTCGAATCGATGCCGTTGGAATTGATTGCCAGCATGCTGGGCTGGGCGATCAGGCCCGCACGTCCGATGTCGTGATCCATGCGAACGCGCCGCAGGTCGCCGCCCTGGACGCCCGGCACGCCATAGAGGCGTGCAAGCTGGTCGTTCAGGAACAGGTAGTCGTCGGTGAACAGCGAGCGCGCGTCGCGGTCGTTGTGGAACACGTCCTGGAACGTCGCCACCGTCTGCCGGACCATCAGCGCGCCGAGTTCGGGCGTGTACTCCGGGTAGTAGTCCGTCGATACGGTTCCGTTGCCGAGGTCGTCGAGGTGCAGCCACTGGCGCACGAAGGTATCCGAGAAGCGCCGCGAACGCTCGTCCTCGAGCATGCGCGTCGTCTCTTCCGCGAGCGTGCGCGGGTCGACGAGCTTGCCGGCGGCCGCGAGGTTCCGCAGGCGCGCATCCGGTGCCGACGACCAGACCAGGTACGACAGTCGCGAGGCGAGCGCCAGCGAGCGCTCGATGTCCGCGGCGTTGTCCCGGCCGTCGAACAGTGCCTCGGGCGGCGGATTGCCGATGAACAGGAACTCCGGGGATACGAGCGAAGCGGCAAGCGTCTCGCGCACGGCCACTTCGTAAGGCTCGTCGTTTTTCCTCAGCAACGAGAACGTATCCAGGTAGCGCTGAATCTCGCCATCCGTTACGGGACGGCGGAACGCGATCGGCAGGAACTCCGAGAGCATCCCGGCGATGATTTTCTGTTCGTCGCCGAGGCTTGCGCCGTCCGGCGCGCGGGCAACCTTCCACCCGACCGCTGGCTCTGACGCGACGGGCGTGATGCTGACTTCGAGCGCATCGAGATGCAGCAGGCCGGGCCGTGATGCCAGCAGCTTCTCGGTCGCGACACGATCCCCCTCGATCACCTCGTCGGTGTTGCCCGGTAACCTGCCGCGAACGCGGATCGCGTCCGGCAGCGACGGGTCCTCCTGGGCATAGCGCGACGAGCCGATGACGCCGTCGGGATGGCGGGCGACGTTGGAGAACACGAGCAACAGGGGACGGTCGAACCGGCCCGGCCCGCCGCCGTTCGTCGCGTTCGGCGGGCTTCGCGTGTCCTCGAGCCGGAACCGGAATTCGTAAACCCCGGGCTCGTCCGTCGGCGCGGTCACGTCGACCTCGCCAACGTTCAGGGCCAGCAGGTTGCGGTCGTAGCTCTCGCCCACTTCGAGGCGCAGTCGCGGGAACGCGCCGTCGCTGGCGGCCGGTGTTGCCGCGGCGTGCACACGCACGACCATTTCCCCGACGGTCTTGCGCGTCGGGATGTAGACGAACATCTCGTGGCGCCGCGGGTAGCCGCGCGCCCCGGCGACCTCGTCTTCCGCGCCCGAGGAGATGGGACCGAACGGCAGCGCACCGAGGAACTGCTCGTGGTAAACGGGTTCGCCCGCCTCGTGGGCGGCGACGCGCCTGGCGAACTCGTCGGCCGGTACCGGCCGCGGCGCCCTCGCGATGGACAGGTGATGTGCCCGCCAGCGTCCGTAGAAATAGTTGTCCTCGAATTCCTGGAAGTACTGTTCGACCTCGTTCGCCGGCGGACCAAAGGTTACGTAGCGGTCAACGGCGGCGCGCGCGAGATCGATGTACACGCGCAGGTCGACCTCGGACACGCGCAGCAAGCTCGCGTCCGTGTCGTAGCCCTTTTCCGAGCGCGGATCCGGTGGCAGCCGGGACGCGAAGTTCGCCGGCACGCGGAACAGGTCCTGGAGCGTGTGGTTGAACTCGCGTTTCGCGAGGCGGCGGATGTACGCGGTGACGTTGTTCGCCCGGCGGGAACGCGCCTCCTCCTTCATCGCCGTTTCGATCCAGCTGACGATCGCGGTGCGTTCGTCGTCCGGCAACGGCCGCGCATCCTCGGGCGGCATCTGGTGCGTGTTCAGCTTGTCCATCACGCGGTGCCAGTCGTGCACCTCGTGGCTGCTGGTCATGCCGGCGACGAGGTCGTCGATGCGGAAGTTCGCCTCCTGCTTGCCGTCGCCGTGGCACTTCACGCAGTAGCGGCCGAACAGCGGGCGGACGCCGGACTCGAACCGGTCGATCGTGGCGGCGGACACCGGCAGGTCGCCGCGATCATCAACGGTGGCTGCCCCGTCGTGTGGCTTTTCGCCGAGCCATTTCGCGATCGGTTGAGGAGCGAACTCGGCGAGGTAGGCCGGTCCGTGAACCAGGGACCCGCCCGCGTGCGCGGTCACCATGAGTACCGCGCAGGCCACGGCGAGGACGCCGCCGTACGCCGCCCACCCGGCCCGGGAGTGCGCGCCAGCGCCCAGCGTCGAGCGAATAGCCAGCGCGATCGCCGCGAGGGACGCCACGGCGACGCCGCCCCAGCGATGCTTGTCCACGAGGTCGCCCGAGTGTCCTTCGCCGGCTGCGAGCATCAGGCCCAGCGTCACCGTAAGGAATGCAGTGAGGGTTGCGACCAGCAGGACGGGCGCGGCGAACTGCGCGAGCCACGCCGCCCGCGGGAACAGGCGGCACGCCTCGAGCAACGGCACCAGCACGAGAAACGCGATGGGCAGGTGCAACGCGAGCGGATGGAAGCGGCCGAGGAAGCGAACCGCGTCAGGGCCGGTCGCGCCGTCAATCGGCGCCACGGCGGCGCCAAAGACCAGGCTCGCAATCGCAAGGACTGCGACAACCCAGACCTTCATCCGGCTTGTCTCGCGTAGCGTCACGTCGCCTACCACCCCCGAGGCAATTTTATACGTGAGAGGACTTTCACTGACAGGTATACTGATCATACCAGATAGCCGGGGCGCGGCAATCCCCTTGTATTGCCTTGATTTCCGGCTGGAAATCCCGCTTGTCGCCACGAAGTATGTCGAGGAGGACGTCGCATGGAGACCCTACACGGCGCGCTACTGAAGCTCGCGCTCGCGCTATTCCTGCTGGGGGCCGGCAGCCCCGTGTCGAATGCCACCGAGCGGCCGGTCGTCGAACGCCTGGTCGAACTCGCGCACACGCAGCCGGCCTCCGCGGCATTCCGCGACGCGCTGATCGACGCGATGGGCGCGGACCGCATCCGCGACGGCACCGCGATCGCGGGCTACGGGCCGGACTTCGTCTGGGCCGTGGAATCCGCGAATGCACCCGTGCTTTACGTCGACGACGAAAAGTACGCCGACATGCAGCGTGCGTCCGGCGATCTCTGGTACCACGTCGGCACGCTGGCGCCCGGTGATGCGTACAAGTTTCACTATGTCGTGGGCAACGCGCGAATGGGCGGTGCGCTCAATATCCCGGCGTACACACCCGACTCTTACGAACAGACCGGCGTCCCGCAGGGCGAGTTGTCCGCGAAGATGGTGCACGTCAGCACGTCCGTCTACCCGGGCATGGAGACGAACTACTGGGTGTACCTGCCGGCGCAGTACGACCCGTCGACACCGGCCGCGCTGATGGTCTGGCAGGACGGCCACCTGCTCATCGGGCGCAACGACGAGCGGATCTGCATCCTCTGCCCGGGACTCGTGCGCATCCTCGAAGTGACGGACAACCTGACGCATCGCGGGGAGATCCCGGTGATCGCGCACCTGTTCGTGCAGCCCGGCACGCTGGATGGCGAGGTGATGCGCTCGGTGCAGTACGACTCGCTGACGGACCGCTACCCGCGCTTCCTGCTCGAGGAGCTGCTGCCCGAGGTTTATGCGAAGTACAACATCCGTCGCGACGGCTACAGCCATGCAATCCAGGGACAGTCGTCGGGCGGTATCGCGGCCTTCAACGCCGCCTGGCATTTCCCGGATCAGTTCAGCCGCGTCGCCGTGCAGCACGGCACGTTCACCGCGGTCGCGTTCCGCAACGGCGAGCCCGAGGCCGGCCACGTGTACCCGACGCTGGTACGCCGCGCCGAGCGGAAAAACCTGCGCGTCTGGCTGAGCCACGGCACCGAGGACTACGAGAACGAATGGGGAAGCTGGCCGACGCAGAACCTGCAAATGGCCAACTCCCTCAAGTTTCGCGGCTACGACTTTCGCTATACGCTCGGCAACGGCAGCCATCATGCCGCGATCTGGGCGGCGAAACTGCCGGAGGCGCTGCGCTGGCTCTGGCGCGACTACGATCCGGCGCGGACCCACCAGGACTTTGAGCAGGACCCGGCGGAAAAGGACAAACCCTACTTCCGCATCCGCAGCCTGAACCGCTAGCTATTCCGCGACGACGATCACGGCGCGCACCGGCCGGTTCCTTCATGGTGGCGAGTCCCTGGTGCATTTCGCGGGACGCTCGATTCGAACATGCGGTCGGTATTCAAAGCGCTGCTTTTCACGGACCTGCTGGTCGGCACCGCGTTTGCGGTCGTCGTGTCCACGGAGGCCGGCGGCGGTGGCCTGGGCGCGCTCGGCCAATTCGCGGTCTTGCTGGTCTTGCTCGCCGGGCTGTTCGTGGCCGGAATCATCGCCTGGCTGATGAACAAGACACCGGGGCGTCTCGCCCGGGTCACGCTCCTGTTGCCGGTGGCATTGGCGCTCCTGCCGTTCGTCCTGCGGCTCCTGGCGTGGGGGCCGGTCCCCGCGACGTTCTGGTACGCGGCACTGTGCATCGCCGGCGCGGCTGTCATCGCCGCCACGGCCTTTCGCCCCCGGTCCGTGGCCGCCGTCGTTCCGCACCGCCTCGTGCGCAGCGCCGTGTTCAACTGGCTCGTCCTGCTGCCGACGCTGCTCGGCTGGGCCGCGCTCGCGGGACTGGCGGTCTGGCTGCTGAGCGACGTGGGGCAGGAGGCCTTTGGCGCCGCCAACCGGCGCTCGGACAACATGGCGACAGGCTACGGCATCCTGTTCGTCAGCGCCTTTGTCATCGCCCTGGGAACCTGGTCGATCATCGCGGCGACGTGGGGATGGCTGGGGCTTGCTGGCGGCGTGGAAAACTCGAAGAGGAAACTGCACCTGGCCCAGCTCGTCGCGGCAGCTCCCGGGATCCTGATCGCCGTTCCACTGTTCCTTTGGTTGTCCGGCCAGCGCTAGATCGCACTCCGACCGTTCACCCACCAGCATCTTCATCAAGTCGCCGGGCGCTTGAACTGTCAGCGCCGCCCGCGTTCCAATGTCCCCATGAAACCAGCGATCATGCTATCGACACTGTTTTCGCTGCTGACGCCGCCGGCGCACGCAACAGACGCCGACGCAGTGCTGGCACTGGCACAAGATGCCGGCCGCTGGATCTCGGCACAGGCCATTGACGTCGACGGCGGGAGGGCCTGGCCGGATGATGCGTTGGCGCCGGATGCCGTGAGCCTCGATCTCGGCAACGGCGTTGCCGGCAAGATCGTTTTCTTCGTCGCATTGTACAACGCGACCGGCAACCGCAAGTATCTCGACGAGGCGATCGCGGGTGGCGACTACCTGCGCCGGCAGCTCGAGGCACCGGATGCATTTTCCGGCGAGCGGCGCGCCGGCCTGTATTCCGGCCTGTCCGGAGCGCTCGTAGCATTCCGGAATCTCGCGACCGTGAACACGGGAGAGGACGGCGAGACGGACATGCGCCATGCGCTGATTCGTGCACAGGCACTTGCCGCCATCGAATCCATCGAACATCGCTTGCTCAATTGGGCCGTGGCCGACGGCGGGGGCGTCTACTGGAGCCGGACCTTCAACGACCTGCTGTTCGGCGATGCCGGCACGGTTCTGGCGCTGTCGGGCCGCGCCGGAGAACCGGGCACCACGCCGGTAAAGAGCGGCGCACTGCGCCTTGGCGAGCGCATGGCCCGTGCGGACGAGGGTGCGTACTGGCTGTTCCGGCGCGACAAGGAGTTCAATCTGCCGAACTTCTCGCACGGCGCCGCCGGGATCACCTATGTGCTGGCGACGGCCGCCGCTGCGTGGGACGAGCCGCGAATCGCCAATGCCGCCGCGGCCGGCGCCGACTACCTGGCGTCTATCGCGGAGCGTCGAAGCGGGCTGACGCTGATGCCCTACGGCTGGCCCGCCGAGAACTGGGATGGACTCTACGAATTCGGGTGGGCACACGGAATCGCGGGCGACCTGCTGACGCTCACTCGGCTGGAACAGTCCGGCATTCGCATCGATACGGCTGTCGCGCTGAAACGGGAACTGCTCGCCACGCTCTCGAAGTCCGGTCTTCCGGGCGAGCCGGCGCCGCCGCTCGCCGAGCCGTCAACACCGCATGATCTGCGTTTCGGGCGTGCGGGCGTCCTCTATGTCCTGTCCGCCGTGGATCCGGAAGGATCTGCCGAGCTCTGCGAAGCGCTGTGGCAATACCTGGATGCGCACGCAGTGCGCAGCAATGGGACCGCATATTGGCCGCTCGAAGCCCCTGCCTTCATGGGTGGCGGCCGGCAGGCACAGACCGGAATTCTGCACGGCGCCGCTGGCATCGGCCTGGCACTGCTCGAATACCACGCCGCGATGAGCGGCAGCGCGCCCTACTTCGAAATGCCCGACCTGCCCCGCAGCCGCTGACGCGCTTCGGGACAGGTCGGACGTCGGAGTCGACTAAAGGTCGAAGTTGTAGAGGAAGCGCACGCCGGCCTCGCTGCGGTCGTTGTTCATGATGATCAGCAGGTAATCGTCAGGCAGCAGCTTCGCGTTCGCGTATTTTTCGTCGGTGACGTTGCGTCCGTAGACGCCGAGTGTCCAACGGCCATCGGGGCTGTTGTACGCGACGTCGACGTTGAGCAGGGACCGGCTCTCGATCTTCGTCATGCGCGCGGGATCGCTGGACGGCTCGCCGTACATGTCATCCCGGAACGAATAGTCGGCACGGAACGATATGTTGGCGCCGCCGGCCAGTAACAGCACGTACTCCGGGCTCAGCGACCAGGTCAGGTCCGGCGTCAGTGGGGCGACGACATTGGGGTTGTCGCCCTTCACGTCGACGTCGATGAACCCGAGCGTGGCATGCAGCGTGAAGCTGTCGGTCGGTGCCCAGGTGCTCTCCCATTCGAAGCCCCGCGACACCTGGTCGACGATGATATTGACCGTGTTGAATCCGGCGCCGCTGGAACTACTGACCTGGTAGGGCAGGTCGGAGTAGTCGGTATTGAAAACGGCGGCCGACATGCTGAGCGTGTCGAGCGGCTGCCCTTTGAGTCCGATCTCGTAGTTGACCGCGGTGACGTTTTCGCCGGCAACGTAGCAATTCGGGTAGGTGACGCCGCCAGGGCCGAGGGCGCCGAACAGGCAGTAGGCGCGCGCAGGGTACTGGCCGGACTGGTAGCCGGTCTGCACCGTGCCGTAGAGGTTCAGCCGGTCCGTCATTTCCCAGGACGCGGCAAGCTCCCAGGTGACCTCATCCCAGTCGCGCGAGTTCTGCGCCTCGAGCAGACCTACGATCGGTGCCGTGTATGCGTCCTTGTCGTCTTCCGTGTATCGGGCGCCGACGGACAGTCGAAGTTCGTCGGAGACATTGAAGCCTACATTGCCGTAGATGGCACGGCTTTCCGTTTTCTGCTGATTGACGAAGACAGCGGGCCCGCCGAGGAAGAAGTTCGGATCCTGGCGGTTGCCGCCCTCTTCTTCGAAGGCGTAGATGCCGGCGACGAAGTCCCAGCTCCCGTAATCACCGAACAACTGCAGTTCCGCCGACGACTGATCGGCAAACCCGGTCTCGGGGTACGTAAACACGGTGCCGTTTTCGGTGCCGGGGAACCCACCGGACGGATTCGCAATACTCCCGACGGAGTCGTCGTCCAATCCCGAGTCGTAGTCGGAACTTCGATCGCTGTAGATGAACTTCCACGACAGGGTGTCGCTCATCGCCCAGTCGGCAGTAACCGACCAGCCGTCCGCCTCGTTCGTTACGACGGAACGGTCAACCACAGCACCCGTGTCCGGATCGATATAGAAGCCGCCGTTATTGTCGAATGGATCGGCAGCAACATCGGAGTTCCGCGCTCCCGTCGCGTACAGCAATCCGGTTGGCACTTCGTCGATACGGGTGTCGTAGGGACGCAGTCCGCCTTCGCCGTCGTTCTTGTCATACGTAACGAGCAGCGAAACGTCTTCCGCCGGCTCCCACCTTGCGGCCAGCCTGACGTTCCACTCCTCGATTTCGCCGACATCCCGCCTGGCATCGTGATTGCGAAACTCACCGACGCCGTCCCGCTGCGTGTAGGCAGCGGTGATCGATCCGGCGAACGTGTCGGAGAAGGACTGGTTCCAGTAGATGTCGCCCCCGAGACGTCCGCGCGATCCTGCCTGGGCCGTGACGCGGCCACCCTGCTCGTCGCCCGGCTTACGGGTGATGATGTTGATTGCACCGCCGATCGTGTTTCGCCCGTACAGCGTGCCCTGCGGTCCGCGCAGTACTTCGACACGTTCGATGTTCGCGAGGCTCCAGTTCTGGCCGACCTGCCGTCCGAGGTAGACGCCATCGACGTAGACGCCGACGCCCGGGTCTGTCGTGATCAGGTGATCCTGGAGCCCGATGCCGCGGATGAATGGATTGACCGACGACACGTGGCCGGCGGAGAAGCCGGTCACGGTCAGGTTGGGCACGAATTTCCCGATATCCGTGAGATCGGTGATGCCCTGCCGGAACATCGTCTCTTCGGTGAAGGCGCTCACGGCCACCGGCACGTCGTAGATGCTTTGCTCGCGGCGCGTGGCCGTGACCGTGACTTCCTCGAGCGCGGTGCTGCCGCTCGTCGTTTGCTGCGCGTGCGCCACGGGCGCGAGCAGCACGGCCATCGTGGCCGCAACCCACTGTTCTCGATACATTTTATCCCCCGTTTCCGAGCTGTGATCACGCTCGATTGCGTCAACAAAAGTGTTGAGTGCTTGTATCAAAGCACCGAAACGAGCGTGGCACAAACGCTATGCCGGCAGGCAGGAAACAGGCTTCACGGATGAAAACCGGCGGATACCGGCGAGTGCATCGCGGACCCTTCGCACTCGCAAAAAAAAGCCGCACCCAAATGGGTGCGGCTTTTCACATTAAGAGCCTGGCGGTGTCCTACTCTCACATGAGGGTGAGCACTGGTCGCCGCCCTTGGCGGCGATGCAAAGCGCTGCTTTGCAAGGTGTGAACGCCGCGAGCGTACTAGCGAGCGGCCGGACCTCGAGCGAAGCGAGAGGCCCCACACATCAAACAAGCGTGGGGTCTCCCCACCAAAAAGAAAAGCCGCACCCAAATGGATGCGGCTTTTCGTATTAAGAGCCTGGCGGTGTCCTACTCTCACATGGGGAGACCCCACACTACCATCGGCGCTGAGCGTTTTCACTTCCGAGTTCGAAATGGGATCGGGTGGTTCCCACTCGCTATGGCCGCCAGGCAAACCGGTTAGGAAGAAGAAAAATTGTGCGGTAAATAAACCTGACACCTTTTTCTGTTTTCCTGAATATCAACAATCTGGAAATCTTTCTGACGCGTTGTCGCGTATACACATGTCGCAATTACGTTTTGGCGTTATATGACCAAGCCTCACGAGCAATTAGTACTGGTTAGCTTCATCCATTACTGAACTTCCACACCCAGCCTATCAACGTTGTAGTCTTCAACGGCTCTTCAGGGAGCTCAAGGCTCCAGGGAAATCTAATCTTGAAGGGGGCTTCCCGCTTAGATGCTTTCAGCGGTTATCCCGTCCGTATATAGCTACCCGGCAGTGCCACTGGCGTGACAACCGGAACACCAGAGATACGTCCACTCCGGTCCTCTCGTACTAGGAGCAGCTCTTCTCAAATTTCCAACGCCCACGGCAGATAGGGACCGAACTGTCTCACGACGTTCTAAACCCAGCTCGCGTACCACTTTAAATGGCG
>ENA-ORCV01000329-ORCV01000329.1-marine-metagenome-genome-assembly--contig:-NODE-329-length-41302-cov-4.798908_pt1 | contig 41302 bp, 35 predicted proteins | sample MGYA00237779_ERZ508509 | MGnify/ENA primary metagenome ERZ508509 (study PRJEB26180, sample SAMN06268772) | marine metagenome | isolation source: Bioluminescent Bay, La Paraguera, Puerto Rico | place... | reverse complement strand
GCTTCTTATGCGAAGCGACCCGGCCAGTCCGAATCGTTCATCGATCCGGCATCAAGCACACTGCACAAGGTTCTGTCTTCGTTCCAGATCAATTCGAGCTCATGGTTAACGGGAGAAAACGGGCTCTGGTATCAAGGCTTGTAGTCATACCCGGCTGACCGCTTCTGCCTGAACGGCGCGGTCGCAAAACGATCCGGGCGGCGGACCTTGGCCACAAGCTCGGGATCAACGGGCGGCAATGGCTGGGCCATGTACTCCCGCCATCCTGCCGACCCACGGGCATAGTGGCGGGTCGCAGTGTCTGTGGACGCATGGCCCATCCATACGGCCAGCTCGGCAGGGTCGGCACCACGCGCCTTCCAGTTCGCCGCGCACTGCTGGCGGGCAGTATAAAGACAGATACGACGTGAGGGCACATCGTATCCGGCCTTGACCCGGCGCAGCAGTGCCTGGCACCGCCGCAGCAGCTGGTCCGGCGTGGCGCCGTCAGCCAGAAGCGCTCGTATCGCCAGCATCAGCGCCTCCAGCCTTCTGCGCAGGTCCTGCCCCAGGAGCGAGAGATCGAGTCTGCGGATCGTCTCGAGGCCGCGGGCGTTGCGGATACTGAACTTGGCCGACCGCACCCAAAAGCTCCCGTCAGGCGCTCTGAAGAGGCTAAAGAGCTCACCGGGGCGTGCGCCGACCAGTACGCCCAGCTGGATCATATCTGCGGTGATGTGGGCTACAGAACTCCGGCGGCGCGCTACATCGGCCGACACCGTCATGATCTCGATTCTTGAAGCACTTTTGCGCCGCCCAGCGGACGTCCGGAAGGATGTCGCCCGGCGCGCATCCGCCGGCGTCATCCCTTTTGCCGTGTCGAGCATATCCACCACGGTCTTGATCTCGTGCTCGTCGATCGCCCCGCGGTCCCAGAGGTCGCGCAGATGCTGGAGAATGGCGGCGCGGTATTGCCGGACCGAGGCACGGCGCAAACCCGGTGCACGCCGAACCAGGTCGATAGCAACTTCGTAGGGACCATATCTGCCGTCATCCCAACTGCTCTCCAGCGTCCGCACCATGCCGTCGTAGCGCGTCCTATAGGCGGCCACAGTCGCCGGGCTCCGGCTCTGGACCAGTCCTGTCCTGGGTACAGGACGGCGCAGCAAATATGGGAGGGTATCCATGCGATAATCTCTGGCAGGCTTGTTACAGTCGCTCTCAGGCTAGGAGCGCTCCTGGCAAGGCACACGCAAAAAATCGAGCGTCTCCAATCCACATCACCTGTCCGAGTGAGGCTGTACGATCGTCCTGGGCATCGCGGCCGCACATCCTGTCCTTGGAAGAAGGCGCTATCATTGTGGTCCACGGCCCACCCGAACGACCACGGCGCACGATCCGCTCGAGAATAAGCCAAAACTCACCCATAACTCACCCACAACTCACTCACCGCTCACCCACAACTCACCCACAACTCACCCATGAGTTGTGGGTGAGTTAGGGAAAAGCGATTCACGATGCGGGAAAAGTGTTACCCGAGGCAGGAAATCGGTTACTGCGGCCGAACATGCCCTTCGCCAAAGGAAAACGCGCCTATAGACGGGCCGTCTCCAAGCGCAAGCGATGTGTGGTGGCGGGCGAGGCGACGATACGTCGGACAGGTGATCCACCTTGGCAGTGGCGCCGCAGGTCGCGTCAGCGACCGAGCGTCACCACGAACCGGAAGGCGAGGCTGCCCTCCCACCACATGGGGAAATTGGTGCCCCACTTGTTGTTGTAGAGGCAGAACCGCAGCCCCTTGCTGAAATCAGGGACCTCGGGCTGGAAGGGCATGAAGGGCGCGGCAGCGGGTCCCACAAGGGCACTATCGACCGGCGTGATCGTGATTCCTTCGGCGCGCGCCGCCTCTATGGCCTGCAACTGCCCGCCACCGCGCCGGACGATGTTGTCGGCGGGGTTCCACAGCCCCAGTTTCTCCAGTTCCCATCGTACGCTTTCTCGCGGCGTGAAGCTGAGGAACCCGGCTTCCGGCATGCGATTGGCGGGCTTGTCATAGAGAGCCAGGCGGATTTCGACGCTATCGACATCGAGCCCTCTCACGCTGAGGCTCACCGTGCTGGGGGCGCCCAGGAGCTGTGCGGACGCCTCGGGCATTTGCGCGCTTGATGCGTCGCGACCGGCAAAAACGCCGCAGTGGCGAGGCTTGAAGCAACCACTCTGTGCAGTTTTCGCTCGCTTCAGGCCGGGCTTGTCATGGTCGAGAACGGCCCATTCCTGCCGATGCTGCAAATAGCTGTCGAGATGCTTTTGCAGGCCTTGCCAGTCGTAGCTTTCGTGGCGATAGCCCAGGAGGCTTCCGTCGAGCCCTTCGATCGCGCGTCCATCCGGCGCAGCGATGCGGACGATATCACCGCTCTCGAGGTCGAGGTCTGCGCTCCAGCCATTGTGTTCAATGCGCTGGCCGGGCACTCGCGCTGCAGCCGGGTCCGGCGCTGGTTGCTCGAACGCCATTGAGGCCGATTGCCTGTCTTGCGGGACCAGATGGTCGATCGCACTGACCAGATAGTCCCGCTGCTCACGCCAGGATTGCTCAGCATAGGCAAAACGATAATCGCTGCGTCGCGCCGCCTCGAAATCAGCCCTATCCCAAGCGGTCTCGTCGCGCAGATAGGTCTTGATGTCGACGCCCCAGGTGTGTTCAGCCACCATGGTCAGGCCGCGCCCGAAGGCCAGGCGTTCCGGCGTCAGGGCGCCGTCCCAGCCCTGATACAGGCGGGACAGCGCGCGGAACCGCGCCAGTTTTGCCGGATCGCTGGCCGTGCCGTGTATCCAGCTGTCGCCAATTTCCTGGGTGACAATGGGAAAGGTCTCGCGACGGGCCCACATTTCCGCGCCGAAGAAATCCAAGGTCGACGCCTTGATGCGGCTTTCGGGGTATTGGTGTTGCAAGTGGCGCAGGGCCTCGACCGTCTGTCCCACGCTTTGCGGGCCGATATTGTCATTGGTGTGGGCGAAGCTGAGACCCACATCGCTGCCAGCCGGAAAGTCGGTGGCGCCGTAGGAACCCTGATACATCACCACCACCTCCTCGCCGGAGGGTGCGCGCCAGCGGAAGATAGGCGGCACGTCGGGCACGGGGCTGGCGGTATTGACCCCCAGATGCAGGAAGCGAATGCCGGCCTGGGCCAGAAGCGGCACCATGCCAAGCGTATGCCCGGGCACATCCGTCATCTTTGCGGCCATGGTGGTCCTACCGAAACGCCGGTCAAGTTCGGCGGAATAGGAAAGGCCGGCCCGGAAGACGGCCGGGTTCATCAATTCGGTATGAGTGGTAAAGGGCAGCCCGTGCCAGGCAATCAGCCCACGCTCGATGGCCCGTTCCAGCGCGCGCACGCGCTCGGGCCCCTGCGAATTGAGGTGATCCCAGATCAGCCAGGCCCCGGTGGTCCAGACAAAGGCGGGCGCCTGAGGGTTCTCGTTGAAGAAATGGGTCGCGGTGGCGATGGCCTGGGGAATGAACTGGTCATGATACTGCCTCCGCACACGCGCAGCGTGATCGGTGAAGCCGATATCGAGGTGGGTCTTGAAGACGAGATGAATGGTGCTTGTGGTCATGAAATGTTCAGCCCACCGTGCCGCGCACGACAAGGCGAGTGTTGAGGGTCTCCTCGAGACCAGGGGCGTCAGGGGTATTGAGCCGACGCAGGATCAGCCGCACAAGGGCGCGCACGCGTGCATCGAGGTCGAACTTCACAGTCGTCAGGTTGTAGCTTTTCCAGTGCGACTGGGCGATGTCGTCAAAGCCGATGACGCTGACATCCTGCGGCACCCGAAGGTTCAATTCGTACCGCAAGGCGTCGAGTGCACCAAAGGCGCTGACGTCGTTTGCAGCAAAAATGGCCTCGGCCCCCACGCCGACCCGAAACAGATCGATAGTCGACTGGTAGGCTGCATCATAGCCGAAGTCGCCCTGTATGACCGTTGGCGGCGCCATTCCCCGCTCGGCCATAACCTGGCGCAAGGTGGTTTCACGGGCGATGCTGGCGCGGGACTTGTCGATGCCTGAGAGATAGGCAATGCGGCTGACGCCATAACCCTGCAACAAGGCCACGGCCTGGTCGATACCGTCGTGCTGAAGGATGTTGAGCCGATCAAACAGCGGTTCACCCGCTGCAGGGGCTGCCTGCCCTGCCAGCGGATAATCGACATAGATGGGCACGGCGCGGTCAAGGAAGCGGGCGAGCGTCCGGGGCTTGACGTTTTCGACGAAGGCTATGACGGAGTCCGGATTGAACCCGCGCATATAGGCGAGCAACTTCTCGTCCATCGAATAGTCGGTGCGGGTCTTGAACAGCAGGGTCGCAAAGCCCTCGGCCTGCAGCGCGGTGGTCAGCGCGTCGATCTCCTGGCTTTCCCAATGGCTGCACACATCAGGCACAATAACCCCCACAAGGTGGGTCCGGCCGCTGACCAGTGCTCGCGCCGCGCGATCGGGCGTGTAGTTCAGTTCCTGCGCGATCTTCAGAATCAGTTCGCGCTTTTCCGGCTTGAGCGAGGTGTGCGGATTGAAGGCCCGCGACACCGCCACGCGCGATACCTTGGCGCGCTCGGCCACCATTTCGGCCGTTGCCCTGCCTCGCTGCTCTCCGGCACCTTCGGACACATACCCCTCCCGCCCAACATGTTTGAAAGCGTGTTCAACTTCTTCGAGCTTCAGAGGCTCAATGTCAAGTTATCCGACCATCAAGGAGGCCGCAACTGAATGACTGATCGTCACTGCATTGTCTTGTTTTCCTGCCATTGAGTGACCTCGCTCCTCGGGCGACACATTTCCACCGCGCAATCTCCGCATTGACGAAAAGTGAAAACGTGTTCATTTTGATCGGGTCGGATGCGAGGAGCCATCCGGCCAAGACCGGCTCGGAGAATCCGGAGCCATCATTTGGGAGGATTTGGACGATGAAAAATCGTATGTGCGCGTTTGCGCTTGGCCTGATCGGCGCCTCTGCCGTGGCAGTCCCGGCCTTTGCCGTTGATCTCGACATTACCTGCCGCTGCGTGATTGGCGGCGTCAACAGCGCCACGGCGGAATGGCTGGAAGAACAGGTCATTCCGGCCTTCGAAGCGGCCAATCCGGACATCAATGTCACGCTCAATCAGTTTGGCGGCGAAGATGCCCAGCTCACCCAACAGCTGGCACTCGACTTCTCGACCGGCGCCGGCCCCGACATCTCCGCGTTCGACGGCTTCCTCATCCCCGCCTTTGCCGAAGGTGGTCAGCTCAAATCGCTCGATGACCTGATCGGCGAAGACTATGCCAATTGGGAAGGCTGGGATCACATCTCGCCCGGCATCCGTTCGATCATGTCCTATGACGGGGAAACTTACGGCATCGGCCTGGGCACCGACGTGCGCATGATCTTCGTGCGCAAGGACCTGCTTGAGCAGGCCGGCATCCCGGCCGACTGGCAGCCGACCTCGTGGGATGACGTGCTCGATGCTGCCCGCAAGCTCAAGGAGGCTGGCGTGGAGGCCCCGCTGCAGCTCAACGCCGGCGTGGCCATGGGCGAAGCGACTACCATGCAGGGCTATTGGATGGCACTGCTCGGTACGGGTGAAGGCGTCACCGACGAAAATGGCAAGTTCATCGTCGAGAGCCAGGGTATCCTGGACGTGCTCAACCTCTACAAGACCATCTATGTTGATGAAGGCCTTGGCGACCAACGCGCCCAGCTGCTGGCCGATGGCCGCAACCGGTCCTTCGCCAACTTCCGCGATGGCAAGACCGCCATGCTGGTTGAAGGTGACTGGTTCTACCGCTCGGTCACCGCGCCGGGTTCGGAATTCGAGGTAGCAGACCGCGGCAACGTGATGAGCTGGGTGAAGATGCCGGCGGAAGAGCCTGGCAGTGCCATTCGCGGCCAGGACTTCGTCTCGATCTCGGGCGGCACGGGCTTCGTGATCAACCCGAACACCGATGCGCCGATGGAGGCCTGGAAGCTCCTGTCCTTCATGATGAGCAAGGAGCAGATGACGGCCTTCCAGGACTACCAGCCGGGCATCCGTTCGCGTTCGGACGTGCCGATCCCGAACAACCCGTTCCTGACCGAAACCAGTCAGACCCTGCTGCCGCTGACCACGGCCCGTCCGAACGACCCGAACTACAACGCCGTGTCGCAGGAAATACAGCGCATGACCGAGGCCGTGGTTTCCGGTGAACTGTCGCCGGAAGAGGCCATGGCCCAGTACAAGGCTGCCGTCACCGCCATCGTCGGTGAAGAGAACACCGTCAGCCTGCTCTAAGCTCCTCCCTGCCCGCCCGGCGCCCCAAGGGGCGCTGGGTCTCAGGGGACAGGAAGGGCACCTGAACGCGACACCCATGCAAGTCAGTCCTCGAATGTCATCCGAGGACTTTTCAGGATCGGCGCGTTTCGCAAATGCCACGGGCCAGATCCAAGGACCGCGCGACCTGCCTTTGACCAGCCAACTTGCCACCAGATCGAAGCGGTACGCCATGACCACCGAACCCATTTCCACCCAGCCGCAACGCAAGGTCAGGAACTTTGCCCTGTTGTCCAATCGCGCCGGCGCTGCATTCATGCTGCCGGCGGGCTTGCTGGTTTCGGTTTTCGTCATCGTTCCCTTTTTCTGGGTGATCTTTGTTTCCTTCACCAACCGGACGCTGATTGGCAAGACAGCGCTCAATCCCGATTTCGTCGGGCTGGGCAACTACCTGGCCCTATTTGATCCGGCGACCTTTTTCCAGCGCGGTCAGTTCGGCTTCTCGCTGATCCTGACCACCCAGTTCGTGCTCATGTCTGCCCTTGTGGGCCAGGCGCTTCTGGGACTGCTGCTCGCCTGGCTGATCCAGACGGTACCGCCCTGGATCAAGCGCATAACCGAGACCTTCGTCATCGCCGCCTGGATTTTGCCCGAAGTGGTCATCGGATTTGCCTGGTTTGCTTTCCTCGACCGCGACGCAGGCACTCTCAATATGCTGCTAACCGGACTTGGCCTGCCCCCCGGCGACTTTCTCTTGCAGCAGCCCTTCTGGGTCATCGTGGTGTTCAACACCTGGCGCGGCGCCGCCTTCTCGATGATGCTGTTCAATTCGGCCTTCTCGTCCATCCCACCGAGCTATTTCCAGGCCGCAGATGTGGCGGGCGCCTCGAGCTGGCAGAAGTTCCGCGACATCGGCCTGCCCCTGATCCGGGGCCATATCGTCACCGACCTGATCCTGATCACCATGTGGACGTTTAATACCTTCACGCCCTTCCTGCTCACCAATGGTGGGCCGAGTTATCGGACCGAGCTGGTCTCGATCTACAATTATCGCGTGGCCTTCCAGGACTTCCAGTTCGGCAAGGGCGCCGCGGTGGGCGTCATCATGATGCTGATCAACCTGGCTTTTGCGCTGATCTATCTGCGTCTGGGCCGCAAGAAGGCCCCCAAGTCCTGAGGACCGCGCCATGAACCTGACCATTCCCGCCTTTTTCGGCCGCATCGCCTTCTCGGCCCTGGCCGCCCTGATCGGCGCCGTCTTCGCCCTGCCGCTCCTATGGTTCCTGTTCGCGCCATTCAATGCTCAGGCGCAAATGGGCCTGGCAGTGCCCGATCCCTGGACGCTGAGCAACTTCGTCACCGTGTTCGGCAATTCCTATGCCGTACAGGCCTTGTGGAACAGCTTCATCCAGGCCACCGGCGGTGTCATCCTGGTGGGTGCCGCCGCTACGCTGGCCGCCTATGCCCTGTCGCGCTCCTCGGTGCCGGGCAAGGGCGCGGTCACCTATGTCCTGCTGCTGTTTTCTTCGGTGGTCTCGGGTTCGGCGGCCATGGTCCCGATCTTTCTCATCATCTCGGCGGCAGGAATCATGGATACCCATGTCGCCGTCATCCTCACCTTCGCCGGCGGTTTGCTGCCCACCGCCATGTTCATCCTGCGTGACTTCATTGACTCCATTCCCAAGTCGTATGAGGAAAGCGCCATGGTGGCGGGCGCCTCGCCAGTGCAGGCCTTCTTTGACGTCGCCCTGCCCGTCATCCGCCCGGGCATCGTGGTCGTGGTAGTCTGGAGCTTCGTCAATATCTGGGGCTCGTTCCTGATCCCCTTCGTCCTGCTGCGCAGCTCGGACAACATGCCGGCCTCGGTTGCCATCTACTCCTTTTATTCGGAAGCCGGCACGCCAATCGTGACGCTCCTGGCGGCCTATTCGCTCATCTATTCCCTGCCCGTCGTGGCGCTCTATCTCTTCGTCAGCTGGAAGTTCGGCTTCCGGTTCTTCGGCGGCATCAAGGCTTGATCACTCATGGCTTCAGTTGAATTCAAATCCGTCACCAAGAGCTTCGGCGACTTCAAGGCTGTCTCCGAAGTCAATTTCAACATCGGCGATGGTGAGTTCGTCTGCCTGCTAGGCCCATCGGGCTGCGGCAAGACCACGTCGCTGCGGATGATGGCGGGCCTGGAAACGCCGACCTCCGGGCAGATCCTCATCGGCGGCGACGAGGTGACCCATCTGCATCCCAAAGACCGCAACATCGCCATGGTGTTCCAGGACTATGCGCTCTATCCGCACATGAACCTGGCCGACAATATCGCCTACCCGCTCAAGGTGCGCGGCGAGGCCGTCGCCAATCGCCATGGGCGCGCCCGCGAGGTCGCCGATGTGCTCAAGATCGGCCATCTGATGGACCGCCTCCCCAGCCAGATTTCCGGCGGCCAGCAGCAGCGCACTTCGCTGGCACGTGCCCTGGTCTATCCGGCCAAGGTCTATCTCTTCGATGAACCGCTCTCCAACCTGGATGCCAAGCTCCGGCTCGAGGCCCGCGGTTTCCTCAACCACCTGCAGCGCGACATGGGGATGACGGCTGTCTATGTGACCCATGACCAGGCCGAAGCTATGGCGCTTGCCACCCGCATCGCGGTGATGGATCAGGGCAAGATCGTCCAATATGCCTCGCCGATCGAAATCTATCGCCGTCCCGCCACCACTTTCGTCGCCAATTTCGTCGGCAATCCGCCGATGAACCTGGTCGAGGTGGACGGCACTCAAGCCGGCGGACAGCTGGTGCTGAAAGGCGAAGGTCTCGCCATGGCCGGCCTGCCCATGACCGACGCCATTGGCAATGCGCTGGCGAGCAGTTCGAAACTCACACTCGGTGTCCGCCCGGAGCATCTCTCGCTCACAGCGGCCGGTGCGACCAACTCCATCAGCGCACCGCTCTTTGCAAATGAGAATATGGGGCCGGAAAGCCTGGTTACCATCGATCGTGGCGAAGGCGCCCGCGTCACTGCGCGCATCTTCACCGACGACCATCTCCATGTGTCCGATCAGGTGAGCCTGAGCTTCTCGGCCGAGCACGTGCATCTGTTCGACGCCATGGGCAAGCGTATCCCGGCAGTGGGGGAATAACCTGCATGCGCGGCATGAGGGCCTGCTGCATCACCCCACACTCATTCCCTCCCCGTCAAGAAGAGGGCGGCGCAGGACTGCGAAGCCTGAGCTCATCGTCTCCCTCCCCCTTGTGGGGAGGGACCAAGGGCGGGGGTTCGGGCCCATCCACGGCGTTGCAGTCTGAGAAACAGCCATGACCACCATCACCGCCCACGTCACCCGCGCCGACCAGGCCGCTAACCCCTACTATTACATCCCCTTTGAGGTACCTGAGGGCACCACTCGCATCGATGTGACCTTCAGCTATCCCAAGGCCGAGGATTGCATCATCGACTTAGGTGCCTTCGACCCGCGAGACACAGGCTATCCCACGGCGGATGGCTTTCGTGGCTGGAGCGGGGGCGCCCGCGACCGTTTCTTCATCGCCACCGATGATGCGACGCCGGGCTACATTCATGGCGAAATCCATCCCGGTACTTGGAACGTCATCCTGGGGCTCTACAAGGTACCCGAACAGGGCGCCATGATCAGGGCGGACATTGCTCTCGACGCCACCCCGCGCGCCCTTGTCCCGCAGCCGGAGCGTAGCTTTCCGGTCCGTGGGGGAGCCGGTTGGTACAAGGGTGACCTGCATTGCCACACCTATCATTCAGACGCCAAGGGCTCCCCGGAAACGCTGCACGCGGCGGCGCGGCAGGCGGGGCTCGACTTTCTGGCCATCGCCGACCACAACACCATCAGCCAGCGCCGCTATTTCCATCCGCACTCCTCACCCGATCTGGTCTTCGTGCGCGGCATGGAGGTGACGACCGCGGTAGGCCACGCCAATGTGTTCGGGCTTGACGAGTGGATCGACTTCCGCATGACTAGGCCATCGGACGCGCATGTCCTTGAGCGCCTGGTGCATGAAAGGGGCGGGCTGCTCTCGATCAATCACGACAAGCCGGTCATTCCCTGGGACTACGAGTTGCCTGCGGCCGACTGCCAGGAAGTGTGGCAGTCCACCTGGCTCGACTGGAACTGGGTCGCCCTGGAGCGCTACCAGAACCGGCTGGCCTCCGGCATGAAGTTTTCGGCCATTGGCGGCTCAGATTACCACCAGCCTGCAGACCTGCGACCCGAGGGGCCGCTGGTCCTGGCGCGGCCCACGACGGTGCTCTTCCTGCCTGAGCTGAGCGAGGACGCGATCCTGGCCGCCATGAAATCGGGCCATGGATATGTCACCGAGGGGCCGAACGGGCCCCATCTCGAAATTCGTGCCGGTGCCGTCGTCATGGGGGGGGGCGTCGACATGCTCCTTGGGCTGGACGTGACAGTGCGAGGTGCAGCCGGCGACAACGTCGTCCTCATCGATGCCACCGGCCCGATTGCGGAAGTCGAGATCGAGGGAAACGACTGGACGAAACGGGTGCCCCTCGACCGGCCGACCGGCTTTGTCCGAGCCGAGGTGATCGCAGTGGCCAGTCGCGACCGTCTGGTGGGAGAATTGCAGGCCGTGCTCAAGGGCGTGCAACTGCCTGATCACTTCAAAGGCGCGCGCATTTCCGAGCAGCCGCTCCGGCGTGCGCTAAGCAACCCCATCTATATCGAGGCCCAACGATGCTGATCGGCAACGCGCCCTGTTCCTGGGGCATCACCTATCCCACCGGCAATAACTATGGTTGGCAGCAATACCTCGATGAGGTCGCCGCCGCCGGCTATCGCGGCACGGAACTGGGACCTTTCGGCTTCCTGCCCAAGGATGCGACAGTGCTCAAGGCCGAGCTCGCGCGACGCGAACTGACGCTGATCGGCGCGACCCATGTCCACACCTTCAGCGATGCCGACACGATGCCGGAGTTCCTGGCGACCGTGGCAGATCTCGCCCATCTGCTCGCCTCGCTAGGCGCGAAGCATCTCGTCGTCATGGATGAAAGCAATGCCTATCCCCATGGGCAGGAAGGCGTGCTCGACCCCGAAGGGTGGCGCGGCCTCATCGCCATGGTGGGTGCTGCCCAGAAGGTTGTCGAAGGCGAGCACGGGCTCAAGCTCAGCTTTCACCCGCATATCGGCACCGCCATCGAAAAGGAGGCACAGATCGACCGCTTCCTGGCCGACACCGAAATCGACCTTTGCTTCGACACCGGCCATCATGCCTTCTGGGACCAGGACCCCATTGGCTATCTGGAACGGGTCTACCCTCGTGTCGCGTATATGCATCTGAAAAATGTCGACCCGGCAGTGCGCGCGCGCGTTCTTTCGGGAGAAATCTCGGTCAGTGACTCCTATAGGGCCGGGGTCATGTGCCCCCTGCCCGATGGCGCGGTTGATATTCAGTCAGTAATGCGCCTGCTTGCCGAGCGTGGTTTCACCGGTCCCATCGTGGTCGAACAGGATATGGCCGAGAACGCCGCCGAAACACCGCTGCAGCTGGCCGCCCGCAATCTCGCCTATATGACCGGGATTTCCGGATGAGCCCGTATCTCAAAGTCGGCCTCATCGGACTGGGCGAAGTCGCCCAGCTCATGCATCTGCCGCTGCTGGCCGATGATCCGTGTTTTTCCATCGCGGCAATCACCGACGTATCGCCTTCGCTGGTCGAATACATCGCCCAAAGATATGGAGTGGCCAAGCGCCATGAGAGTGCGGATGCATTAATCGCCGATGATGGGCTTGATGCCGTCTTCATCCTGACGCCCGATCACCTGCATGCCGAACTGCTTGAACGAGCCATCCGCAGCGGCAAGCACGTGTTCGTCGAAAAGCCCGCCTGCCTCACGGCGGCACAGCTCGAACCAATCCTTTCGGTGCCGCGGCGGCCCGGGCAAGTGGTGTTCGTGGGCTATATGCGCCGCTTCTCGAGGGCTTTCCTCGAACTCAAGAGGCGCTTGCCGCCACTCGACGCCAATCGCCACGTGCGCATTCGTGACATTATCCGCGAGGCGCCTTACTTCGTCGCCCAGACGCGCAATGTCTTCAGACCTGCCGATGTGCCAGCCGAACTCATTGCAGAGGGGCGCGCACGCACTCAGGTCATGCTCCGCTCGGTGATGGGTGATGATTGTCCGCCCGACGCATTACGTGCCTACCAGGTCCTCACCGGTCTTTCCTCACACATGGGGTAATCGCGGGATCGAGCGCCCTGGGCCGGATTGAGTCGGCCTGGATTGGAAGTGGCGATTGTTCCCCGGCAGTATGGAGTTGCGGGCTCACGACTGGACGCCGGGCCCATGCCACAAGCGGAGAACAACCATGAGTGAGTATATCGGTCTCGACGTATCCCTGAAAGAGACGGCTATCTGCGTGCGCAGGGACGGCAAGCGAGTTTGGCGCGGCAAGTGCGCGTCCGATCCCGCGATTGTTGCCAAAGTGCTACGTAAGAATGCACCAGAAGCCGAGCGGGTCGTGTTCGAGACGGGTCCGCTGTCGATCTGGTTCTATCATGCCCTGACGGCGGAAGGGGTCCCGGCGATTTGCATCGATGCCCGCCACGCCAAGGCCGCCCTCGACATGGCGCCCAACAAGACCGACGCCAATGACGCCGAAGGCTTGGCACATCTGGCGGAGGTGGGCTTCTTCCGCGAGGTGCGTGTGAAGGGATATGATAGCATGCTGGTGCGAACGCTTGTCGCCGCACGCAACAAGCTGGTGCAAATGTCGACCGAGCTCTCTAACCAGATCCGGGGCCTCATGAAGACGTTCGGCCTGATCGTGCCCAGCGCGAGAGGTGGATCATTCGAGGCCCAGGTTCAGCGTCTTCTGTCCGGCGACGAAGGATTGACCCAGATTATCCTTCCCCTGCTCGAAGCCTGGCAAGCGGTTCGGACGCGGGCTGCAAAACTGGGGCGCCACCTTCTTGCTGGTGCCCGGCAGAGCCAGGCTTGCCGGCAGCTCATGGCCATTCCCGGTATAGGAGCGATCACCGCAACCTCGTTTGTTACTGCAGTGGAGGATCCTGACAACTTCAAGTCTTCACGCTCAGTCGCAGCCTGGTTCGGACTAACGACGCGTCGCTATCAATCGGGCGAAGTCGACTATGACGGACACATCTCCCGGCGAGGCGACGCTCATATGCGGGGGCTTTTGTACGAGGCGGCGACCGTTCTTCTGACGCGCAGCCGCGTTGATAGCGATCTGCGCACATGGGGACTGACGCTGTGGGAACGGCTCGGCTTCAAGCGTGCCGCCGTGGCCGTCGCGCGCAAGCTGGCTGTCGTTATGCACGCCATGCTGAAGTCCGGCGAACCCTATCATGCGAAGGCCGCCGTGGCCTGACCTCAAACATCCGAGCTTGCCGCGCCTAGAAGCGCGTCGAGGTGTCCCTGCCGGGACGTGGGCGAACCATTCCGCTGAGGCTGTTGCACCCTCTAGCCACCATAAGGCTGGCCGAGTGCGTCTCACACATTGGAAGGTTCATCCTGCGAAGCCCCATCATGCGGCGGCTTATGCCGACCGCGAAGACGACCGTGCTCCCGGCAAACGACAGATCGGCCTGCTAAAAAGGACTTGCATTATGCGGAGCGATTAGACGACAGTTTCTCTGCCATGCGCGATCTGCTTGGGACGCCGAAAGGCGTGCGCCACGCCACCCAGCACGGGGGTGAAACCGTGGTTGCGCTGTTCGATTATGGCAGTTTCACCGCGCTCTATGAGGCCGTGATCGACGACGTGTCTCGTTTCGATGCCGGCATTGAGGTCCTCACCCAGACCCAGCATTTCAAGCTCAACTACGACACTCCCTATATCCGTAATCTCCCCACCCGGCTCGAGGTCATCACCTCGAGCGCCACGCAAACCGGTACGGAAATCGTTGGTCCGATCTACGAGGACCCCTTCCGCGTCGAACTTGAAGCCTTCCGCGGCAGCATCGTCAATGACACCCCCAACAAGACAAGCCTTGAGGATTCGCTGGAAGACCTGAAGCTGATCGGCGCCGTTGCGCGCCACTTTCTCGTGCGAGAGTGACCCCCGACGCGGCTGGCCAGCAAACGGCCCACATGTCCAGATCATTCATATTGGCCCAGATGCCAGGTGGCGTTGCTAATGCAGGACCGTTGTCACGCAGCCAATGCGACAACAACAGCCGAACGCTGCGGCGTGGGCGCCGACCAGTCGCCTCTAGCCCCCGAACGGCGTGACGTTGCTGCGTTTCCTTCTAGAGTCCACGCTGACCTCTTGACTCCTGCGCGCTCCTCATTCATTCATGACACCGATGTCATGACATCGGTGTCACAGAGCGCCGGCGGCATCTTGGTGACTGGTTACCCGCGCTGCGCGACCGCGTAGACTGCTGGTTCCAATCAACCAGAGGAGGAATTTGTGGCCACGATCTATGATGTTGCCAAAGCTGCGGGTGTCTCACCCAAGACGGTGAGCCGGGTGATGAACGGCGATGCGCCGGTCAATCAGGCGACCCGCGAGGCCGTCGAGCGGGCCATGGCGACGCTCAATTACGTCCCCTCCAGCGCCGCCCGCACCATGCGTTCGCAGCGTTCGGGCCTGATCGGCATGATCACCGGCGCCATCAGCACCACCCACCAGTTCGAAGATGCCGGCCTGCCCGAAATCTACCTGGTGCAGGGCGCGCAACGGGTTATTGACCAGTCAAACCGCACCCTGCTCATCGCTGACAGTGGCGGGCAGGCCGAGCGCATCCCCACCCTGTTGCAGACTTTCCGCGAGCATCGCGTTGAAGGCATTCTCTACGTCGCCGAATATCACCGGGAAGTGACCCTCCCCGACTCGCTGCGTGATCTGCCGATCGTGCTCGTCAATTGCTTTGACGCCGACGGTACACCCTGCATCCTGCCAGATGACGAAGGCGGCCAGTTTGCCCTGGTCGACGGGCTCATTCGCCGGGGCCACCAGCGTATCGCCTATCTGACCCTGCCCGAACATCAGGCCGCCTGCAGCCTGCGTGTTGCCGGTTACCGCCGGGCGCATGCCCATCATGGCATCGCGGTGGACGAACGCCTGGTTCAGGTCGGTGCGCTACCCAGCCCCACCCATGAATATGATCTGCTCTGGGACGCGCTCGATCGCGTGCTCAAGGCCGAGCCGACTGTCATCTGCTGCGCCAACGACAAGATGGCCATGCGCGTCTATGGCCTGCTGCGCGACCGGGGCGTCGCCATACCCCAGCAGATGTCGGTGGCCGGTTATGACGATTACCGCATGATCGCCGAGCACCTGCATCCCGGCCTCACCAGCGCCGAACTGCCCTATGCCGCCATGGGTGCGCGCGCAGCCGACAAGTTGCTGCGCCTGATCAACGGAACCCCGAAATCCGGCGAGCCGAGCCGTGAACTCGTCTCAGCCCCGGTTGCCTGGCGCGACAGCGTCCTGACCCGTGACGGCAATGTCACCCAACTGAACTCAAGGAGGAGAGAAACATGACATCCCTACGCCTATTGGCGACAAGCATCGCCATCACGACTGCCATGAGCAGCGCCACATTCGCGCAGACGACCCTGACCATGTGGTATCACGGCGCCGGCAATGAGGTTGAATCCAACATCGTCAACCAGATCATCTCGGATTTTAACGCCAGCCAGTCCGACTGGGTGGTGGAAATGCAGAGTTTCCCGCAGGCAGCCTATAATGACAGCGTCGTGGCTGGCGCCCTGGCGGGCAATCTTCCCGACATTCTCGATGTCGATGGTCCGGTGATGCCCAACTGGGCGTGGTCGGGCTACATGCAGCCGCTGCAGATCGACGAAGCCAAGATCGCCAACTACCTGCCCGGCACCAAGGGCGTGTGGAACGACCAGCTCTATTCCATTGGCCTCTGGGACGCAGCCATCTCGCTGGTGACGCGCAAGTCCTATCTCGATGAACTCGGCCTGCGTGTGCCCACGCTGGAGCAGCCCTGGACGGGCGACGAATTCATGGACGCCCTGGCCAAAGCCAAGGCATCGGGCAAGTTCGACTATGCGCTCGATCTGGGCACCGCCTGGACCGGCGAATGGTATCCCTATGCATTCTCGCCATTCCTGCAGAGCTTTGGCGGCGACATCGTCGACCGCTCCACCTATACAACCGCCGAAGGCGTGCTGAATGGCGATGCGGCAGTCGAATTCGGCAATTGGTGGCAGGGCCTCTTCAACGATGGTTACGCCCAGGCGACGCAGGACCCGGCGGACCGCGACAACGGCTTCAACAGCGGCAAATATGCGTTCTCCTGGAACGGCAACTGGGCGGCCCTGGGCACATTGGATGCCTATGACGATGTGCTGTTCCTGCCTGCCCCGGACTTTGGCAATGGCCCCAAGATCGGCGCCGCCTCCTGGCAATTCGGCGTTTCAGCCGCATCCGAGCATCCCGAGGGCGCCTCGGCCTTCATCGAGTTCGCGCTGCAGGACAAGTATCTGGCCGAATTTTCCAACGGCATCGGCCTGATCCCGGCCACCGCTTCGGCTGCCGCCATGACGGAGAACTACAAGGATGGCGGGCCGCTGGCCGTGTTCTTCGACCTCTCCGAGGCCCAGGCTCTCGTCCGTCCGGTTACGCCCGGCTATGTCGTTGCCGCCAAGGTCTTCGAGAAGGCCCTGGCCGATATAGCCAATGGCGCTGATGTCCAGGACACGCTGGACTCCGCGGTCGACGAAATCGACGCCGACATCGCCAAGAACAACAGTTACGGGTTCTAGAGTCCTCCCCTCGACTCTGGAGGGACCCCGGCTGCAGCTGGGGTCCCAATGCGGAAAGGTTCGCGGCAGATGGCCTCAAAATTCACACGCTCAAATTCAACCGGCTGGCTGATGGCGGGGCCCGCGGCCGTGCTGATGGGGCTGTTCATCGTCCTGCCCTTCCTGTTCGCTATTGGCCTGAGCTTCACCAATCAGCGCCTGATTTCGCCCAATCCCACCCAATTTGTGGGCCTGAGCAATTACAGCCAGCTTCTGGGTATAGGGCTGCTCACGCTGGAACCGGAGCGAGATGATGCCGGCGAAATCCTGCGCGAGGAGGACGGGACCGTCAGCTATCCGGCACTGCGTGGCTATACGCGCAACAATCCCGATTATCCGCAGTTTGACGGCATGCGCGAATGGTTCAGCGTCTCGCTTGGCGAGAGCCGGACATATGTGCTGGCACGCGACGTGGTGTTCGCCAAGGCCGTGGTCAACACCATCATCTTTGTGCTCGTCGTGGCACCCGTGCAGGGCGGGCTGGCACTGGTCCTTGCCCTTTTGATCAATCAGAAACTGCGCGGCATCAATGTCTTTCGCGCCATCTATTTCATGCCCGTCGTGGTCTCGATCGTGGTGGTCTCGCTGCTCTGGCGCTTCATTTATGACGGTCAGAGCGGCCTTTTGAACAATCTGCTGGGCGCCCTGACGTTTGGCGCCTTCCCCCGCATCGACTGGCTAGGCAATCCCAGTACGGCGCTTGGCGCCATCATCGCCATGTCGATCTGGCAGGCCGTGGGCTTTCACATGGTCATCTGGCTCTCGGGTCTGCAGACCATCAGCCCCTCGCTCTACGAAGCGGCTGCCATCGAAGGGGCCAGCAAATGGCAGACCTTCCGCTATGTGACCTGGCCGGGTCTGCGCAATACTGCGGTGCTGGTGTTGATCGTCATCACCATGCAGGCCTTTGCCCTGTTCGCGCAGATCGATGTGATGACCAGCGGCGGTCCGCTCGATTCGACGCAAACCATCGTGTTCCAGGCCGTCGAGCGCGGCTATGGCAAGCAGGATATCTCCGGTGGCTCGACCATTTCGGTGATCCTGTTTGTTTTTGTTCTCGCCATTTCGCTGCTGCAGCGTTGGCTCACCAGGGAGAAGAAGTGATGGCGCAGCTTTCCGCAGACAATCACGGGCTGCGCCTTGCGGTGCGCTACACGGTGCTGGGGCTGATCGCCCTGATCTTCGTCTTTCCGCTAGTGTTCATGCTGATGTCGAGCCTGAAGCCCGACGCGCAACTGCTCAGCGACACGCGGAGCCTCCGCGCCTTCCTGCCGGTTGGCGACATCTCGCTGGACAATTATTTCGACGCCTTTCGCCGCGCCCCGGTGGGGCTCTTCATCTTCAATTCCGTCATCGTCACCGGTGTGACGGTGGCCCTGACCCTGTTCATCTGCTCGGCCGCCGCCTTCGCCTTCGTCTTCATCGACTGGCGCGGACGGGATCTGGTGCTGACGCTGATCCTGGCGACCTTGATCGTGCCGTTCGAGACGATTGCCATCCCGCTCCTGCTCATCGCCTCCAAATTGCCCTGGCTGGGGCTCGATGGCCTGACTTATGGATGGCTCAATTCCTATCAGGTGCAGATCGTCCCGTTTATTGCCGATGGTCTGACCATTTTCCTCTTTGTCCAGTACTTCAAGGATCTGCCGGGCGAATTGATCGAGGCCGCACGGGTCGAGGGCGCAAGTTGGTGGCAGGTTTATCGCCGCGTCGTCATGCCCCTTGCCGGCCCGGTGTTGGCGACGGCGGCCATCCTCAAATTCCTGGTCATGTACAACCAGTATCTCTGGCCGCTCATGGTGGTTCAGGAAGAACGCTACCGGCCGGTGATGGTCGGGCTGCAATATTTCTTCCAGCTCAACCGCGCCTGGGGCGAGATCATGGCCTATCTCTCGCTGATCACCGTCCCGGTGCTGGCCTTCTACCTTTTCCTGCAGCGCGCCTTCATCGCCTCGATCGCCTCCACGGGCGTCAAGGGCTGATGCGGCACCTCCTTTGAAAGACAACGACAAGTGGTTATTGCCCTTAAAGACAAATGGATTTGGGACTTCTGGATTTATCGCGACGGCGATGATTACCACGCCTATTTTCTGCAGGCCGACAATAGGCTGGCCCATCCGGACATGCGCCACCGTCATGTCACCCAAGGACACGCCGTCTCAAAAGACCTGGTCAACTGGACCCATCTGGGCACCACCTTCGCGCCGGCGGCCGCGCCCTCCTGGGATGACTGGACAACCTGGACCGGCTCGACCCTGCGCGACGACACCGGGCTCTGGCACCTCTTCTATACCGGCACCGAACACGCCGAAGAGGGCATGAAGCAGCGCCTGGGTCACGCGACTTCGACCGACGGGCACAACTGGACCCGTGTCGGCAATGGCCTGGCGCTCGATATCTCTGGACCCGACTATGAAGAATACACATCCGGCCATTGGCACGACCGTGCCTTCCGCGACCCGTGGGTGATGAAGAACCCAAAGGGCGATGGCTGGATAATGTACTTTGTCGCGCGTCGCCCCGGCGTCGCCGAGCCCAATGCCGGGGGCACGATCGGCTTTGCCACCTCGCCCGACCTCTATAGCTGGACGCTGCAGCCCCCGGTCTATGCCGGCGGCATGTTCGGGCAGATGGAAGTGCCGCAGGTCTTCGAGGCCAATGGCAAATGGTACATGCTGTTCTGCACCGATGGATCGCACTGGTCGGAAGCTTACAAGCGTTTCAATACCGAAGAGCCCGTCCGCGGAACGCATTATCTGATGGCCGATGACCCGTTCGGTCCCTGGGAAGTGGCGCCCGGTCCGTTCTTCGATGGCGCGCAGGGCAGCCGCTATGCCGGCAAGATCGTGACGACCGACAATGGCCTGGTTTTCATGGGTTTTCTCCATGACGCGCCAGATGGTTCGTTCATTGGCCAGGTCAGTGACCCGATCCCGGTCCGCATTGATGCGGATGGCCTTTTGCACACTGAACTCGACAAGCTCCCTCCGGGCGCCAAGGTCTGACCTCAAACCTCGCAAGGACACCAAAAATGGCCAGCGTTTCCCTCAAGAATGTCCGCAAGAATTATGGCGCCGCCGACATCATCAAGGGCGTCGACATCGAAATCGCCGATGGAGAGTTCTGCGTCTTTGTCGGCCCTTCGGGTTGTGGCAAGTCGACGCTGCTACGCATGATTGCGGGGCTCGAGGACATCAGCGGTGGCACACTGAGCATCGGCGACCGCGTGGTCAACGACCTGCCGCCCAAGGATCGCAGCATCGCCATGGTGTTCCAGTCCTATGCCATTTTCCCACATATGACCGTTCGGGAAAACCTGGCTTTCGGGCTCACAATCGCCAATGCGCCAAAGGCGGAAAAGGACGCCAAGGTCGCTGAAGCGGCCCGCATCCTGCAGATGGAACATCTGCTCGAACGCCGCCCCAGCCAACTCTCGGGGGGCCAGCGCCAGCGCGTCGCCATTGGGCGCGCCATCGTGCGCAAACCCGGCGTTTTCCTCTTCGACGAGCCGCTCTCCAATCTCGATGCGGCGCTGCGCGTGGACATGCGGATGGAGCTGGCCAAGCTGCACAGCGATCTTGGGGCGACAATGGTCTATGTGACCCATGACCAGGTCGAAGCCATGACGCTGGCCGACAAGATCGTGGTGCTTAGTGCCGGCACCGTCCAGCAGGTTGGCTCGCCGCTGGAACTCTATCACCGCCCGGCCAATCTCTTCGTCGCCGGCTTCATCGGTTCGCCGAAGATGAATTTCGTCGAGGTCACCATAGACGCCGTTGACGCAAGTGCGATACGGATATCAGGCCCCGCCATGAAAGCGCAGACCCTGCCACTGACCGGAGCGGGCCAGAAGGCGGGAGACATCCTGACCTTGGGTGTGCGACCGCACGACTTCAAACCCATGGACGATGGCGCCTTCACCGGCAAAGTGACGCTCGTGGAGCATCTGGGCAACGAGACCATCGTTAATCTGGCACTGGTCAATGGACAGCACCTGATCGTCGCCCTGGACGGCGACACGGCCTGCACAGTCGGGGAGACGCTGACGGTGGGTCACCCCCCCGAGAAGGCCGCGCTTTTTGATCAGGCTGGCAATCGCATCACGGGCTGACCGCAACGAGATTGTGGCAGCGAACCATATGTCCTGCACCCACGACCGTGGGGCCGGGCATGGTTTCCTTGCAGATCGCCGTCGCCTTGGGGCAGCGCGAGACAAAGGGGCAACCACGGCTGTCGCGCGTCCAGAGCGGGATATCGACTGCACGTCGCGCCTTACCCGTTTCGATCTTGCGCTTGGGGTTGGGCACCGATTCAATCAGCAGTTGCGTATAGGGGTGGCGTGGATTGTCGGTGATTTCCTGGCTCGGCCCCTGTTCTACCAGATGCCCGGCATACATAACCGCCGTTTCTTCGGCGAAGTAGCGCGCCGTGGCAATGTCGTGGGTGATGTAAAGAGCTGCCAACTGCCGGTCGCGCTTGAGATCCTCCAATAGGTTCAGAATGCCCAGGCGGACAGATACGTCCAGCATCGAGGTGGGCTCGTCAGCCAGCAGCACTTCCGGCTGCACCGAGAGCGCGCGGGCAATGGCGACACGCTGGCGCTGCCCTCCCGAGAGTTCATGGGGCCGGCGCTTGAGATAGTCTGCCGCCGGCCTCAGGCCCACACTTTCCAGCAGCGAGAGCATTTCTGCCTCGATCGCTTTGCCCTTGAGATCGGGGCGATGCAGACGAATGGGGCGCTCCAGATGGTAGCCAATGGACTGGGTCGGATTGAGCGAGCCGAATGGGTCCTGAAAGACCATCTGAACCTGGGCGCGGTATTGCTGCATGCGCGCACCACGGAAGGCAGCAATGTCCTGGCCATGATGGCGGATCACGCCCCTCGTCGGCTCGTAGGCTCCGGCCAGCATGCGCGCGCAAGTTGACTTACCCGAACCGGACTCGCCCACAAGGGCAAGCGCCCTGCCCTGCTGCAGTTGCAGCGACACACCCGAAAGGGCCTTGAGGAAGGTCTGATTGAGGAAGGCGCCGCCCAGCACGAATTCCTTGTCGACATTGTCCATCTCAAGGACCGGGCCGTCGGCTTCCACGGTGGTGCGCTCGGGTTCTAGTTCAGCAAGTGACATGCGGCCTGGCTCTTGTGTTCGGGGATGAAGCGCAATTGCGGGGCATCAATGCGACACTGCTCCATCGCATGGGGACAGCGCGGCGCAAATCGGCATCCCGTCGGCAGTTCCCTCAGATCGGGCGGCGTCCCGGCAATGCCCTCGAGCCGGACCCGCGGGCCGGTCAATGGCGGAAAGCTGTTCCCCAGCGCGCGCGTATAGGGGTGTTGTGGCGCTGTCAGGATGGCTTCCGAAGGCGCCACCTCCACCAGCTCGCCCGAATACATCACCCCGATGCGGTCGCAGAACTCGATCATCAGCCCCAGATCATGGGTGATGAACAGTACGGAAAAGCCCAGGCGCGTCTTGAGATCGACAATCTGCTCGATGATGTCGCGCTGCACCACCACGTCAAGCGCCGTGGTCGGCTCGTCCATGATGATGAGCTTGGGCTTGAGAGCGAGCGCGATAGCGATGCAGATGCGTTGGCGCATGCCGCCCGAAAACTGATGCGGATAGTCGTCGAGCCGCTTGGATGGGATACCGACCAGTTCGAAGAGCTCCACTGCCCGAGCGCGAGCACCATCCTGGCCCAGTTCCGGTTCGTGGGTCTCGATCACGTCCATGATCTGCTCTGAAACCGGGATCACCGGATTAAGGGCATTCATGGCCGATTGAAAGACGAAGCTGACCTCGTTCCAGCGATAGGCCTTCAATCTGGCCTTGTCGAACTTGAGCACATCCTCGCCATTGAGCCGGACTTCACCGCCGGAAACCAGTCCGGGAAGCCGGGTCAACCTGGCCAGGGCGAAGGCGACGGTGGATTTGCCGCAGCCGCTTTCGCCGGCCAGGCCAAAGGCCTCGCCCTCGCGGATGTCGAAATCAATGCCGTTGACGGCGCGGGCGACGGAGTGTTCGCCCACATAGTCGACAGTGAGGTTCCTCACCTCGATCAGGGCGCGATCAGAAGACATCGGCACTTCTCCCCCGACGTTGCAGGAATTTCCGGATGCGGCCAATCCTGCGAGATGCCTTGAGCTGGGGATTGGTGATTTCGTCGACTGCGAAGTTCACCAAGACCAGGGCAGCGCCCGTCAGCATGATGGCGATGCAGGGCGGCCAGATTTCCCACCAGGCGCCACTCTGCAGCGCCAGATTGTTCTGGGCCCAGAACAGCATGGTGCCCCAGGTCACGGCATTGGGATCGCCCAGGCCGATGAACTCCAGCGCCGCTTCGGCCAGAATGGCCGCGATGGTGCCCAGCACAAAACCGCCCATGACGAAGCTCAGCATGTTGGGGAAGATTTCGACGAGGATGATGCGCCACTTCTTCTCTCCCATGAGTTCGGCCGACAGTACGAATTCACGGGTGCGCAGCGATAGCGTCTGGGTTCGGATGGTGCGCGCGGCCCATCCCCAGCCCGTCAGCGCCAGGACCACGCCTATGACCAGCGGGCTGGCTTGCTCCACCATGGTGGCGATGACAATGATCAAAGGCAGGCCCGGAAGCACCAGGACCACATTGACAAAGAAAGTCAGGATGTCGTCGATGCGGCCGCCGAAATATCCCGCGGAGATGCCTATGGCGAGGCCGATGGCCGCAGCGGCAAGGCCGGCACCAAAGCCAACGGCCAGGCTAACCCGGCCGCCATAGGCCAATTGGGTGAAAACGTCCTTGCCCATGCGGGTGGTACCCAGCACGTGCTCGTAACCCGGCATGACATGAGGTTTGCCGGCACGGCGGTTCGGATTGTACTCGCTGACCACCGGCCCCAGGACCGAAAAGAGCACCAGCGCAAGGAGGATGATGACCCCCGCCATGCCCTTGGGGTTGGTCACGAAGGCGGCAAGGCCCTGCGGTAAGCGGCTGGTCCAGCCCGGGCGTGGCTTGACGCCGAGTTCGCGCATCAACTCGGACTGACTTGGCGCAGAAGCCGCCAGGGCTTCCTGTTCAAGGCGGTCAGTGAGCGACAGCGGCGTGGAATGAGTGAGATCGGCCATATGTCAGCCCTTTCTCAAGCGTGGATCAAGGACGACATTGGCGATGTCGGAGAGAAGATTGGCGACCAGCACCGACATGGTCAGCAACAGCAACTGCCCCTGGATGAAGGAATAGTCGCGGCTCTGGATGGCGGTGAAGGTGAATTTGCCGAGGCCCGGATAGTTGAACACCTGCTCGGTCACCAATGCGCCGCCGATGAGGAAGCCGACCGACAGCGCCAGCGCGGTAATCTGCGGCATGATGGCGTTGCGGGCGACATAGCGATAGCGCACACGGCGATCGCTGAGGCCCTTGGCGCGGGCCAGGATGACGAAGTCCTCGTTGAGCAGGTTGATCATCACATTGCGCATGCCCAGGTGCCAGCCGCCGAAGCTGACGATGAAGATGGAAAGCACAGGCAGAGTGGCGTGATAGAGGACGCTGCCGATGAACTGCAGATCGAACCCCGGCATCAGGCTCGGATCATGCGCTCGCCCCAGCGGGAACCATTTGAGTTGCAAAGAGAAGGCATAGAACAGCACCAGCGCCACGATGGCGGGCGTGAAGGCGTTCAGCATCACGTTGATGGGCGTGAAGAAACTGTCGAAGAAGCCGCCGCGGTGCCAGGCGGCATGGATGCCCATGACCGAGCCGATGACGAAGGCAAAGAAGATGGACAGGCCAACGAGAACCAGGGTCCAGGTGGCGCCGTAGAAGAGCAGCGATGCGGTCGGCTCAGGGAACTGCACGGTCGAGATGCCGAAATCGAGCCGCAAGACGCTGCCGAAATAGCTGAGATACTGCTCCCAGAGAGACCCTGTGACCCCGTATGCCTCGCGGATCGCCTGAACCTGCGCCTCATTGAGACGCCCCTGATAGGAGGCAATGATGCGCGCTGATGGATCACCCGGCATCATGCGCGGGATGAAGAAGTTCAGGGTCACGGCCATGAAGAAGGCGGCCAGATAAAAGGCGAGACGCCTCAATAGAAATGCCATTGCATCCAGGTCCTCTTTAAGCCCAGGCAACTCCCGCCCCGCGGGAGCGATCTGCACAGTGCCGGGCGGAGATCGGGAGGAGAGCCCCGCCGCGGCTCTCTGGCAAAGGCACCCGGATCAGCTTCGAGATGCCGATCCGGAAGCCTGCCAGATAGAGAACCGACTATTCGATCGGCTTCAGGGCCAGGGCGTGCCAGACGCGTTCGCGCGTACCATCATGCACCTGGGGGCGGAACTTCTGGTCCTCTTCGGTCACCCAGCCGGTGAAGCGGCGGGTGGAGTATTCGTACCAGATCGGGTTGGCGAAGAGCGAAATGGTGGGCAGGTTCTCGGCGACAGCCTTGTGGATGTCGGTGAGAGCTGCTCGCTGGGTTGCTTCGTCAGCCGAGCCCTTGAAGATGTCGAGCGCGGCTTCGACCTCAGGGATCTGCATCTGGTGCATGGCCTGGAAGTCGATCTGGCCCTCCTGCATCAAGCGGGGATTGAACATGGGCTGGTACTGGTTGTAGGGCGTGGGGCCACCATTGGTCCACATCACATAGACGTCGAAGTCGCCACGCGGCACCGCGTCGAACCAGGCGCCCTGGTCCATGGTCTTGAGGCTGGCATTGACCCCGATATCCTGAAGGTTTTCAGCTACGGTCTGTCCGGTATTGACCCAGTCGGTCCAGCCAGATGGCATGGAAATGCCAAAGGCGATGGGCGTACCGTCAGGATTGTCGCGCCAGCCGTCTCCATCGGCGTCCACGAAGCCTGCTGCATCGAGGATCTCGATGGCCTTGTCCGGGTCGTATTGCATGAGCCAAGTGTAAGGCTCAAGCGCCTCGGCATCGTACCAGGTCTTGTACATTTCGCCGGTGCCGATGGGATATTTTGTCTCGGTAGTCAGGCCAAAGGTCGAAATCTCGAGCAAGGTGTCGCGGTCGATGGCGACCGACATGGCCTTGCGGAATTCAAGATTGTTGAAGGGTGCCCTGGTCGTGTTGAGCTGCAGATTGACGTCCGAACCCGCAGGCAGCCAGTAATTGTTGTATTCGGACTGGGGCAGGAAGGTCACGTCGGGATCGGTCAGGCCATCACCCAGCCAATCGAGATCGCCGGCCGATAGCGCCGCCACTGTCTGCTCATTGCCATTCATCTGCGGGAAGCGGAGGCAATCGATCGCGTTGTCTTCGTTGTAACGGCTCAATTCATTGCGGCAGAGGTCAAAGCCGTTGCGAGTGAAGTTGCGGGGCTCGGTCCAGGGTCCGGTGGCCACGACATCGAGATTGGCGAAGTTCTTGGGGTCTTCGACGTCCTTCCAAACATGTTCGGGCAGCGGATAGAGACCGTTGAGCCCATATCGCGCCAGGGCGTCGGGTTCATTGAGCGTGAACTTGACGGTGTAGTCGTCGATCTTTTCGGCCCCGGTCACATTGCCGGTTTCGCCATTGTAGACGTCGATGCCCATGGGGAAATCAGGGTGCGCCTTGGCATATTCATAGCTGAAGACCACGTCATCGGCGTTGAAGTCTTCACCGTCACTCCATTTGACGCCTTCGCGCAGCGTATAGGTAACGGATTTCAGGTCCTCGCCGATTTCCCAGGCAACGGCCAGCGCATCCTCGTTCTCGCCAGGATGCCAAATATTGTCGATCCAGAGCGGCTCATATGCAAAGTCGCGCATGCGCTGTTGCGGGCCGGTCGGATTGTTGGGGTTGTAGTTCTCGACCATGGCGTCGGTGTGATAGGGCAGCAGCCGCAGGATGACCTCGTCCTGCGCTGCGGACGGCGCAATAGCGGCCAATACGGAAATGCCGACGCCCAGAAGCGCTGCGGCCTTGATTGATTTCATCGAATGTCCCTCCACTTGTTTCTCCTCCTCGTGGACCAATGTTATGGGATCGATCCCACATTGTTCATGGGTTCGCTCCCCAATTTTGTGCGGCGGCCGCGCTTGGGCGGACCGCTCATGCGTTCAGGCCACCTCCCTTTGCAGTCGCGGTGCGCAGACGCTTGCACGCACCACGAGGTTGGTTTCGACGATCGACTGCAGGGGATCAACTCTGGGCTCCCCCAGCAGTCTGAGCAGCAGCGAGGCAGCAACCTCGCCCAGCGTATCGACAGGCTGCCGCACGGTGGTCAGCGGCGGCCACATGTGCTTGGCATGAAAGGCGTCGTCAAAACCCATGACCGACACGTCCTCAGGCACGCGAAGGCCTGCCTCGCGAAGGGCCAGCAACACACCCGCGGCCATGTCGTCGTCACCTGCGAATATCGCGGTGAAGTCTCGCCCTGAGGCGATCAGGTCGCGAGTCGCCGAATAGCCGAAATCCTGATGAAAGATGCCGTTGACGACATGTATGTCATCCAGGGTCATCCCATGTTCCGCAAGCGCGGTTTCCATGCCCCGCATACGTGCCACGGTGTCTCCGAAATCCACCTGACCGGAGAGATGAACGATTTTGCGGTGCCCCTGCTCCAGCAGGTAATTCATGGCGGCGCGGGCACCCTCGAAATTGTCCAGCACGACCCTGCCCTGCGCAACAGGATTGGGGCTGTGACCGATAGCCACCACGGGGATGCGCGCCTTGCGCACGATCTCCACCACATTTTCGCGCATGGGCCGTTCGAGATAGAGAACGATGCCGTCGCAGGACCGGTCGACCAGTTCGATCACCGCGCGCGCTTCTTCGTCCTGATCCGCATAGCCAGAGGACACGATAAGCGACTTGCCCGCCGGGCGGGTGGCCCGCTGGACGCCATAGATCATGTTGGCGAAGTAGGGTGTGCCAATATCCACCATGACGGCGCCGATAAGATTGGAGCGATTGGACCGCAGCGCCTGCGCCAGAGTGTTGGGGCGGTACCCCAGCTCAGCTATGGCGGCCTCTATGGCCTTGCGCTTGTCCTCGGACACATAGCCGTTGCCAGCCACCACCCGCGAAACGGTGGAGCGTGATACGCCCGCGCGTTTTGACACGTCGGTGATGGTGACCATACCGCCCGATTCCTCCCCGTCGGCCCTCTATGGGACCGATCCCATAGATGATGAAATCGATTGCACAAGGGAGTCAAGCCCGTGGCGATCAAAATCCGCTCTCGCAGCGTTTTCATGAACTTAGGCGGTGCATGGGGAGTTGGTAGAGCCGTTTCGGGCCAAGGCGGTGCCGTAACTAGGCCTTATCGGCCACCAGCTTGGTCGGCAATAGCTCGCCCTGCTCGCTCAGGATCGAATAGGCGATACCGGTCAGCAAGGAATTGATGCGACGCAGCGCGTGCATGGTCTCCAGATGAAGCTCACTGGTCTCAAAGCTGTTGGGATCCCCGGCGCGCAGGCGGGCAAAGTGCTTGTCCATGCTGCGCCGTTCCATCAAGCCAACTTCGTCCTTCTCAGCGACCAGCTGACGAGCGGATTCTGCATCCTCGGAGACAAGTACGTTGAGCGCGAGCTGCATATTGGCCAGCACCCTGGCATGCAGGTCCGTGAGTTCCTGCCACCCTTGATGCGAAAAGGTAATGCGTCGTTCGGACTTCTGGTCCGCAACACGCAGAAGCTGGCGAGTCACGATGTCGCCGGCCTGTTCCAGGCCAATGGCGAAGGTGTTGAGGTCGGAGGCGCGCCGAGACTGATTGGCATCCATGCGCTCCCAGTCCAAACGGGTAAGAAAAAGCTTGATGGCGCGGTTGGCGCTATCGACTTCGGGTTCCAAGTCCTTGACCCGTCGGATGGCGGCCTTATCGCCGCTCCGCACGATCTCCATAACCGGCTGGAGCATGACTTCGACCATCTCGCTCATACGAAGCAATTCGCGCGTGGCGCTCGCCAGCGAGGCATCGATGTTCCCATTAGGATCGATCGCTAGCGCCGTCTGGCGCAAACGGGCAATGTCGGACTGGCCGGCTGCTGGCGCCTCCTTGACGAGGACCGTCATCAGGGCCTCTACCGCACTTACGAGCGGCAGGCCGATGATCAGGACACCCAGATTGAATAAGATGTGCATCAGGCTCGCCTGCTGACCGACCGAACCTGGGAGACCTAAAGTGTGCAGTTGGAACAGCTGGATCAGCAGCAGGCAAGTTAGTGCCGCGCCGCCCCGCAGGACCAGCGCTGCTGCCGCGATGCGTCGGGGCCTGATATCAGCACCGCGCGTCATGCCGAAAGCAATCAAGGTTCCTCCCAGGTTGGCACCCAGGAGGAACGCCATGGCGACCTCTATGGGAATGAGACCCGTGGTGCCAAACGTGATGATGACCAGGACGCTGGCCACAGAGGAATAGGACGCCCAGGTGATGAGTGCTGCCACCGCAAAGCTGGTCCAGAGATCACCGCGCAAATAACCCACCACAGCCGCCAGCAGATCGCTGTCGCGCCAGGGCGCCGTGGCCTGCGAGACCATTTCGAGCGAGAGCAGGACGAAGGCGATACCCATGATCAGCCGCCCGACCTGCTTGGTCCGTCGTGAACTACCCCTGAGGAAAAGTACGCCACCAACAATGATCAAGGGCGCAGTCAGAAGCGAAAGGTCGAAGGAGAGGACGCTGGCAACGAAGGCCGATCCAAGATAGGCGCCCAGCATCAGGGCTAGGCCTGTCGCAACTGACATGAGACCGCCACCCGCGAAGCTGGCGGCCAATGCCGCAACGGCGGTCGAGCTTTGCAGTGCGAAAGCCAGGGCCACACCGACGGCGGCCGCACCTAGCCGGCTTCGCTCGGCACGTCCCAGCGTACGCTTGAGCTCCGCTGCATAGGCCCGTTCCACCGCGGTCCGCACCATGCGCACAGCCCAGAGCAGCAGGACGATGGCCGCAATCAGTTGGACAACGATGAAATACATGGACCTCCCCGGTTGCACGCGTGTGCAGAATACCGATAGCTCATAGTGTTCACATGAGCATATTACATGCAATGCACTCAAGTGAATGTGGAAAAAGGTCGTGCCTTCGTCACAAAATGACGCTTTTACAGGGTGTTACCTGCGAATAGGCGGACAGGGAGCAGCCCATTAATGTTCAAATGAACATTTTTCTGTTGCATTGGGGCGCCCCAGTGCTACCGTCTGCGCCAGCACGGAGCGGGGAGGCTCCGGCACAAGAACAAGGGAGAGAGCATGTCCAAGAACACTTTGTGTCTGTCTGTCGCGCTTGCCGCCATGATGTCTGCAAGTCCGGCCATTGCGCAGACCGAAATCGCCTGGTGGCACGCCATGGATGCGGAATTGGGCCAACGTCTTGAGGCCATCGCGCAGGGCTTCAATGAGAGCCAGGACGAATTCGTTGTCGTGCCCAGCTACAAGGGCACCTATCCCGAGACGCTGACAGCCGCCATCGCTGCTTTCCGCGCCAATGAACAACCGGCCATCGTGCAGGTCTTCGAAGTCGGCACTGGCACGATGATGGCCGCTGAAGGTGCGGTCAATCCGGTCTACCAGTTGATGCAGGAAAATGGTGAGCCTTGGGATCCTAGTGGGTTCCTCGCTCCGGTGACGGGGTACTATTCCGACACTGACGGCAACATCTTGTCGATGCCATTCAATTCCTCTACGCCAATCCTCTACTACAACAAGGACGTGTTCGAGCAGGCTGGCCTCGATCCGGAAACGCCCCCGAAAACCTGGGCCGAGCTCGAAACTATGAGCCGGCAGATCATGGAGTCCGGCGCCGCGCCCTGTGGCTTCACCACTGGCTGGGTGAGCTGGGTCCAATTGGAAAATCTCTCAGCCATCCATGACCAGCCCTACGGCACGATGGACAATGGCTTTGGTGGCTTGGGGACCGAGTTCACCTTCAATGGCCCGGTTCAGGTCAAGCACTGGGAAAACCTGAAAGCATGGGCAGACGAGGGCCTGTTCGAATATGGTGGCCCGGTGGGCGGCGGCGACGCCCCGCCCAAGTTCTATGCACAGGAATGCGCGATGTACATGAACTCATCGGCATCGCGGGCCGGCGTCATCAACAACGCCAAGGAATTCGAAGTGGGCTTCGCACCCCTGCCCTATTATGACGACGAGATCGATGAACCGAAGAACTCGATCATCGGTGGCGCCACATTGTGGGTGCTGAACGGAAAAGACCCCAAGGTCTATGAGGGCGTGGCCCAGTTCTTCACACATCTATCGAGCCCCGAAGTCCAGGCCGAATGGCACCAGGCAACCGGCTACCTGCCGATCACCAATGCCGCTTACGAACTGGGCAAGGAGCAGGGCTACTACGAAGCCAATCCCGGCTCCGAGGTCGCGATCAATCAGATCACACGCGGCACGCCTACGGCGAACTCCAAGGGCATCCGCTTCGGCAATCTGACTCAGGTCCGGACCGTGGTGGACGAAGAGTTCGAGGCCCTGCTCTCGGGCAGCAAGACCGCCCAGGAGGCGCTGGATGCTGCGGTTGAACGCGGCAACCAGATCCTGCGCGACTTCGAAGCAGCCAATAGCTGAACCTCCCAGGATCACTCCGGCCCGGCCTTGCCGGGGTGATCCAACCGGGCGGCCTTGTGCCGCCCGGCCTAGCCAGTCGCGACTACACGGGGGAGTTCTCGGCCCATGCAAACCAAGCGCACCATATTTCCCAACAAGCTGCTGCCCTATGCCCTGCTTGCGCCTCAGCTGGCGGTGACGCTGATCTTCTTCATCTGGCCGGCTGGCCAGGCAGTCAAATCCTCCTTCGAACGCGAAGACCCCTTCGGATTCCGCACGACCTTCATCTGGTTCGAGAACTATGCGCGGCTCTTCTCCGAGCCCGGCTATGTAAACTCACTGACCAAAACCGCAATTTTCGCCATTTCGGTGACATTGCTGTCGATGAGCCTGTCGCTGCTCCTTGCCGTCGCCGTCAACCGGGTGATCCGGACCAATCGTGCCTACACCACGCTTCTGGTCTGGCCCTATGCCGTGGCGCCGGTCGTGGTGGGTATCCTGTGGTGGTTCATGTTCAATCCCACCATCGGCATTGCCCCCTATCTGCTGCGCGGCCTGGGCATCAGCTGGAACCACCGGGTCGATGGGACCCAGGCGATGATCCTCGTGGTCATTGCGGCGAGCTGGAAGCAGATTTCCTACAATTTCCTGTTCTTCGTCGCCGGGCTGCAATCGGTGCCGCAGGCGCTCAACGAAGCAGCAGCCATCGATGGCGCGGGCCCCTTCAAACGGTTCTGGACCATTGTCTTTCCGCTGCTCTCGCCCACGACCTTCTTCCTGCTGATCGTCAACATCAACTACGCCATGTTCGACACATTCGGTCTGATCGATGCCACCACAAATGGCGGCCCCAACCAGGCCACCAACATCCTGGTCTACAAGGTTTATGCTGACGGGTTCCTCGGGCTCAATATCGGCTCATCGGCCGCGCAGTCGGTCGTGCTGATGCTGATCGTGATCGCCCTTACCGCCATCCAGTTCCGCTATGTCGAGCGGCGCGTCCAGTACTAGGGAGCCGAGAAAATGGTCGAAAATCGCCCCTGGCTCAGCTTTCTCACCCATTTGGTTCTGATCGCCGGCGTCGTCATCGTCGTGTTCCCAGTCTATCTGGCCTTCATCGCCTCGACCCACGGATCGGGTGACTTCATGCGTGGCCTGGTGCCCCTGCTGCCTGGCCCGCATATGCTGGAAAACTACGGTCGCATGCTCAATGAGGGCATATCCACGGCAGGGGCCCCACCCGTCTCGATCATGCTGATGAACTCAACGATCATCGCCATCGTCATCGCCGTGGGCAAAATCGCTATTTCGCTGCTTTCAGCCTATGCGATCGTCTTTTTCAAGTTCCCATTCCGGCTCTTGGCCTTCTGGATCATCTTCATCACTCTGATGCTGCCGGTCGAGGTGCGCATCATCCCGACCTTCGCCGTCGTGGCTAATCTCGGGCTGCTCAATTCCTATGTGGGCCTCACCCTGCCGCTGATCGCCTCGGCGACCGCGACGTTCCTCTTCCGCCAATTCTTCCTCACCGTTCCTGACGAATTGATGGAAGCGGCTCGTGTGGATGGTGCGGGCCCCATGAAGTTCTTCCGCGATATTCTCATCCCATTGAGCCGGACCAATATCGCGGCGCTCTTCGTCATCCTCTTCATCTATGGCTGGGTGCAGTATCTCTGGCCCCTGCTCGTCACCACGGACAGCCGCTACTACACGGTCGTTATGGGCATCAAGCGTCTCGCTGCGACAGCTGATGCTGAACCCTTGTGGAACCTGGTCATGGCTTCGGTGATCCTGGCCATGCTCCCCCCAGTCCTCGTCGTCATCTTCATGCAGCGCCTATTCGTCAAAGGCCTCGTGGATACGGAGAAATAAGCCATGGCCACCATCAATCTGGTCGACCTTAAGAAGAACTACGGCAATGTCCCGGCCGTCAAAGGCATCAATTTGCAGGTGGCGGACGGGGAACTGATCGTCCTCGTTGGTCCCTCGGGCTGCGGCAAGTCCACGCTGCTGCGCATGGTGGCTGGCCTCGAAACCGTCACATCCGGCCGCATCGAGATCGGCGGCAAGGATGTCGTCAAGGCCGAGCCCGCCGAACGCGACATCGCCATGGTGTTCCAAAACTATGCACTCTACCCGCATATGAGCGTGCGCGGGAATCTCGAGTATGGGCTCAAGAACCGCGGCACGCCGCGCGGCGAAATCGACCGGCGAGTGCAGGAAGCGGCCGACATTCTCGAAATCGGGCCGTTGCTCGATCGCAAGCCGCGCCAGCTTTCCGGGGGGCAACGCCAGCGCGTGGCCATGGGCCGCGCCATTGTGCGAGAGCCTGCCGCCTTCCTGTTCGACGAGCCACTCTCCAATCTGGACGCCAAGCTGCGCGTGCAGATGCGAGTGGAAATCCGCAAGCTGCAGCGTCGTCTCAAGACGACCAGCCTCTACGTCACCCACGACCAGCTCGAGGCCATGACCTTGGCCGACCGGCTGGTGGTGATGAATGGCGGCCTGGTCGAGCAGATCGGCACCCCGACCGAAGTCTATGATCGTCCGGCGACCCTTTTCGTGGCCGGCTTTATCGGCTCGCCGCCGATGAACCTGATTGAAGTCTCATCGGTTGCCAACAAGAACTCAATCGGCACCCTGCCTGCCAAGACCGACATCATCGGCATACGTCCGGACGCGCTTTTTATTGCCCCGCAGGAGGGCGCTTCTATCAGTCTTAAGGGCAGTGTGGAACTGCTCGAACCCATTGGCGGGGAAAGCCACGTCCATGTGCGGCTCGACAGCTCGGGACAATCCGTTGTGCTGAGCATCCCTGGACGGCCGCACCTGGAAGAAGGCGCAGACATCACCCTCCATGCGCGGCTCGCCGACATCCATCCCTACAATTCGGATACGGGACGGAGAACCGACAGCCCTGTCGCAAATCTGTAGCACAAACAGCCTAAGGGCCTGCCATTCATCACGAAGACGCGTCATGACAAGCCAATTCTCCATCGGTCCCCAGCGGGACGAAGTTCAGGCCCATCGGGGTGCCTCGGCGATCGCCCCGGAAAACACCATTGCCGCTTTCCGGGCCGCCGCCGAAGCTGGCGCAAAATGGGTGGAGCTCGATGTGGCGCTCAGCGCCGACGGCACGCTCGTGGTCATTCATGACGACAGCGTGGACCGCACGAGCTCCGGCACTGGCTCCCTGGGCGATCTGACGGCGGCCGAAATCGGCGCTCTTGACGCCGGCAACTGGTTCGATCCGTACTTTGCCGGGGAACGCATTCCTACTCTCGCCGAGACGATCACGGCCTTGGGCGAGTTGGGCCTCAGCGCCAATGTCGAGATCAAGCAACACAAGCACCACAAATCACTCGATCAGCTGGTGCGGGCAGTACAGGCCGATATCGCCCGGCGCGCGCCCCAGACGCAGATCATGATATCCAGCTTTGACCCGGAGGCCCTCAAGGCGATGCATGCGCTTGAGCCGGAGCTGGAAATGGCCATGCTTTGGGGCCGACCGCCGGAAGACTGGGCCGAACAACTGGCCGCCATCCCGGCCACGACCATCCACATGCACTTCAAGGCGCTTAGCATCGGCCTACTCGAAGAAACGACCAAGCGCGGCATCAAGGTGCGGGCCTGGACCTGCAACGATCCGATACAGCTGGTTTCCTTCTGGGGCGCCGGCCTTGCGGGCGTCATCACCGACAATCCGAAGGTTTTCCTCGGGTAGCGGGGGCATTATGGGGCAAGACATGCTGTCGAGCCGGCAACGCGACATCCTGGCGCTGATCGAGGCGGAAGGCGCTCAATATATCGAGCAGCTCGCCAGCCGTTATCAGGTGACCACCCAGACTGTACGGCGCGACATCAACGCCCTGTGCGATCTGGGTTATGCTCGCCGTTTCCATGGCGGTGTCGATGCGCCGGTCGAGGGTCGCAACATCTCGATCAATGCCCGCGCCGCCCTCAACAGCGCCGCCAAGCGCCGCATAGCGACCCGTATCGCCGAAGCGATCGAGCCAGGCTCCACCGTCTTCATGGGCATTGGCAGCACAGTGCAGTTCGTGGCCGAGGCCCTGCGCGACCACAATGGATTGCGCATCGTCACGAACAATATCGATGTGGCCCTGGCCCTGAGCAATGCGCCCCAGATCGAAGTGCACATCACCGGGGGTCTGTTCCGGCACAATGACCGCGACGTCGTCGGTGCAGACTCCCTGCAGTTCTTCGAAAAGTTCTACGCAACCCACGCTGTAATCGGGGCCGGCGCCCTCAATCCGGAAAAGGGCGTTCTGGACTTCAGCTATTCGGAAGCCCAGACCACCAGCACCCTGATCGCCAATTCCCGGGTCCAGTTCCTGGCTGCCGATGTCAGCAAATGGTCGCGCGACGCTTCAGTCCGGGTGGTGCCGTTCAATCGCATCACTGCCTTCTTCACGGACAAATTGCCCGATGATGACTTGGCGGGCGCTGCGCTTGCCGCCGCCGGAACCGAAGTGGTTCTGTGTGGTGAGGACACGGCCTGACCGGCGGCTGGCTTCAGCCGATAACCTGCGCATGATCTACTTGCCGAATGCGGTCGAAGGTCTCACCAGCTTCTTCGGGCTTGCCGGCTTCTACCTGTTCGATCAACTTTTCGAACAGGCGAACTGACATCTCGCGATATTCGGCTCCGGACATGGTCCGGTCACGAGTCAGCGCCAGCGCCAATGTCAGCTCGACCACCCCGATAACCGATCGGAGAAGCGGGTCCCGGCTTGCTTCGGCCAAGGTGGAGTGAACCTCGAGACAGGCCAAGCCATATTGCTCGATAGACTGGCCAGCCGTGTCCATCTGATGACACCAGTATTTGAGCAGGCGAACATGTTCGGCCGTGCGTTGCGTAGCGGCCAGTTCGATCATCGGCGCTTCCAGCGCGGCACGGGAGCGAAACAGGCTTTCGTAGAACGCAACATCAGGCGGCGCATCGAAGTGCCAGGCAAGGACCTGGGGATCGAAGAAATTCCAGCGTCCGCGCGGCGATACCCTAGTGCCCACCTTCGGCCGCGCTTCGACAAGCCCTTTGGCCTCAAGCGTCTTCAGCGCCTCACGCAGCACCGTCCGTGAGACGCCGTAGGTTTCCATCATCACAGCGTCACTGGCGAGGACCGAGCCTATCGGGAACTCGCCGGTGACGATGGAGTGACCGATCTCATTGATGACGAAGGTATGGAAGTTCCGCGCGGCGCGACGTCCGGAAAGCGAGCGGATCAGGCCGCCTGTCTCGATCATGCTCGCGGCTTTCGAACACGCGTGACGGAGAGATCAGTTCTCCCCGCTCGAACCCAGCCATACATTCAGGACGCTTTCTCTCCCTGCGCAGAAGCGGCAAATATCAACCGCTGCAGCACGATGAACAGGAACAGCAGCGCCCCGATCACGATCTTGGTCCACCAGCTCGACAGCGTGCCGTCGAAAATGATGTAGGTCTGCACCAGGCCCAAAAGCATCACGCCGATGAATGTGCCGAGCACAAAACCATAACCGCCAGTGAGCAGTGTGCCCCCAATGACAACCGCACTGATCGCGTCAAGCTCAACACCCACGGCAGCCAGCGGATAGCCGGCGGAAGTATAAAGAGAGAATACGATTCCCGCCAAGGCTGCCAGCACGGAAGACAGCATGTAGACGCCTACCGTCGTGCGGGCAACCGGAACACCCATCAGCGAAGCCGAAACCGTATTGCCGCCCAAGGCATAGACATAGGAGCCAAAGCGGGTCCGATGGGCCACAAGGGCGCCGACGACAAAGACCGCAACCATCAACAAGCCGATGAAGCTCAGCCGCCCTCCTCCGGGCAGCCGGATGACGAGGTCGGAGATCCAGTCATAGAATTCATGGCTGACTGGCACCGAATCCTGAGTGATGACGGAAGCGCCGCCGCGGGCGAGGAACATGCCGGCCAGGGTGACAATGAAGGCCGGAACCTGCAGATAATGGATGGCCAGGCCCATGACGGCGCCGAACAAGGCGGCGACGGCAAGCGCCATGCCAAAGGCCGCAAGCGGATGCCAACCGGCCCAGGAAATCAGAACGGCGACGAGCACTCCGGTGAAGCCGATGACCGCGCCCACGGAGAGGTCGATACCGCCGGAAATGATCACGAATGTCATGCCGACCGCCGTGATGCCGAGAAAGGCGTTGTCCGTGAGGAAGTTGCCCAGGACGCGCGTCGAAAACATCGAAGGAAACTGCATGACCGCCAGGGCATAGGCGATGGCGAAGATCACGGCAGTGGCGAAGAGCGGCCGAAGGCTGCGGCTCATTTGCTGGCCTCCCTGGCGGGCATGCGCACCGGGACGATGCGGGTCGCCAAAGGCGACTGGATGATGAGGACAAGGAAGATCAGTGCGGCCTTGACGATGAGGTTGAACTCGGGCGGGAAGCCTGAGACCAGAATGCCGGTATTCATCGCCTGGATGATCAGGGCGCCCACCACCGCCAGCGGTACCGAGAAGCGACCGCCCAAGAGGGAGGTGCCGCCGATGACCACGGCGAGGATGGCGTCGAGCTCAAGCCATAGGCCCGCATTATTGGCGTCGGCTCCACGGATATCACCGGCCACGATGATACCGGCTATAGCCGCACAAAAGCCGGACAGACCATAGACATAGAGCAGCAGCATGCGGCTTCGTATGCCGGCAAGGCTGGCCGCGGCACGGTTGACGCCGACGGCTTCGATGAACAGTCCGAGCGCGGTCTTGCGGACGAGGAGCGTGACCATAACCAACAGGACTATTGCAATGACGGCAGCCATGGGCAGGCCCAGGAATGTTCCCGTGCCAATGAAGATGAGCACTGGATCAGTGAAAGTGACAATGAAGCCCTCGGTGATCAGCTGGGCGATGCCCCGTCCAGCCACCATGAGCACGAGGGTAGCAACGATGGGCTGGATATCAAGGATTGCCACTAGGAAGCCGTTCCACAGCCCGCAGAGCAGGCCGACAACGAGCGCGGCGGCGACAGCGACGGGTGCTGGATAACCGGCCACCACCAATGTCGCAGCCACCGCGCCCGCCATGGCCATCACCGCGCCGACCGACAGGTCGACACCCTTGGTGGCGATGACACCCACCATGCCGATGGCCAGAATTGCCACCGGCGCCCCCCGGTTCAGAACGTCGATAAGGCTGCCGAACAGCCTGCCGTCCTGCCAGGTAATGCGGAAAAAATTGGGAAACAAAAACCAGTTGATCAGCAGAACGCCGGCAAGGGCCAGCAGTTGCGGATTGGCGAGGCGAGACAATAGGCGCCGCGTCATGCGAGTTCCTCATCGCGGTGATTGGCGATCGCCTGCACGATGACGCCGGGATTGATATTCTCGCCGTTGAGTTCGGCGACCATTTCGCGGTCACGCATCACCACGATGCGGGAGGAATAGGCAACGACTTCATCCAGCTCCGAAGAGATCACGACCAGGGCCAGACCTTCGTCGCGCAACCTATTGATGGTCCGGACAATTTCGGCATGCGCCCCCACGTCGATGCCGCGCGTCGGCTCGTCGAGAATGAGGAAGGCAGGATCGGTGGCGAGCCAGCGGGACAAAATGACCTTTTGCTGATTGCCGCCCGAAAGCAGTTTGACCGGCATGTCCAGAGAGGCGGCCCGGATGTCCATGGCTTCGCCGAAACGACCAGCAATCTCAAGCTGTTCGTCACGATTGAGAGCGCTGAACCAACCCAGCTTGCCTTGCAGGGCAATGACTATGTTCTCCCGGACCGAGAGGTCGCCGAATATGCCCTCGGCCTTGCGGTCTTCGGGACAGAAGCCGAAACCATGCTTGATGGCATCTGTCGGACGAGCAATTGTCGTTTTCTTGCCCGCAACGGAGACCTCGCCCTCGTCAGCCGCGTCGGCGCCGAACATGATGCGCGCCATCTCGGTTCGGCCTGACCCCAGAAGACCAGCGACACCGATCACTTCCCCCTTATGGATGGTGAGGTTGAACGGGTGCACGCTGCGTTTGCGGCCGTAGTTGGAAAAGTCGAGCAGGACCTCACCCATGGGGCGCGCGTCCTCGACGCCGGTGGCGCCCGAAAAAGCAACGTCCTTGCCCAGCATCAGGCGCACCACGTCGGTGCGGCTCATATCGTCCAGCGCGCGGGTCTCGATCAGCTTGCCGTTGCGGAGGATGGTGACCCGGTCCGCCACTGCAAAGACCTGGTCCAGAAAGTGGGTGATGAAGACGACGGCCAGGCCGCGCGCCTTGAGATCGCGAATGATTTCAAACAGCCGCTCCACCTCGTTACGGTCGAGACTGGCGGTGGGCTCATCCAGGATGAGGACCTTGCCGGAGAGTTCGACGGCACGTGCGATGGCGACGATCTGCTGCACGGCCACCGAATAGGCGCCCAGTTCGCTGGAGGGATCGATCTCGAGCCCGTAGCGGCTAAGGATCGTTCGAGCCTCGCGCTCCATTTTGCGACGATCGACGAGACCGAAACGCGTCGGCTGGTGCCCGAGAAAAAGGTTTTCGGCGACCGACCGGTTGGGCAGGAGATTGACCTCCTGATAGACGGTGCCAATGCCATGTCCCTGAGCCTGCTGAGGATTATCCAGGTAAACCGGCTGGCCGTTGGCGAGGACTTGGCCGCCGTCGGGCTGGTAGGCGCCGGTGAGGATCTTGATCAGGGTGGATTTGCCGGCCCCGTTTTCACCCAGAAGGGCGTGGACTTCGCCGGCCCGCAGGCCGAAGTCCACAGCATCTAACGCTATGTGATTGCCGAATATTTTGACGATACCGCGCGCTTCGAGCGCGAATTGTTCATCAGGCATGTGCCCCTCCCTGCCTGCGCGCAGTCTGCCCTAAATACCGAACGGCGTCATGGCCTGGATGGGGTCCAGGCCACCCAAAATGAACGGGCCACCCGACCCTCGGGCCGGGTGGCGATAGCTTGGCGTGAACCTTAGTAGCCGAGGTCCTTGCGGCGCTCGTATTCGCCCTGCGGATCATCAGCGGCGGTGTAGAGCTTGGACTCGGTGATGATGAACTTCTCCGGCATGGTGCCGTCGGCCCAGTAGGCGGCGAGGGCATCGAAGGCCGGGCCGGCCATGTTCGGGGTCAGCTCGACGGTCGCATTGGCTTCGCCGGCAGCAATCGCGGTGAAGATATCGGGCACCGCGTCGATGGAAACGACCAGAATGTCTTCACCCGGCTTCAGGCCGGCGTCCTTGATGGCCTGGATGGCGCCAACGGCCATGTCGTCATTGTGTGCGTAAACCGCGCAGATATCGGCGCCGCCATTGGACGACTTGAGGAAGGCTTCCATCACTTCCTTGCCCTTGGAGCGGGTGAAGTCACCGGTCTGGCTCTGGGAGATGGTAATGTTGGACGCGTCGGCGATCGCTTCCTCGAAGCCCTGCTTGCGGTTGATGGCTGGGCTCGAGCCGACGGTGCCCTGCAGCTCGACGACGTTACAGTCTTCACCAGCAACCTCGTCCACCAGCCACTGGCCGGCGACACGACCTTCGAGCACCTGATCCGAAGCGACCGAGGTCAGGTAGAGGTCTTCTGGCGCGTCGATGCCACGATCGAGCAGGATCACCGGAATCTCGGCTTCCTTGGCTTCGGTCAGCACGTCTTCCCAACCGGTGGCGACCACCGGGGCGACAAGAATTGCGTCAACGCCCTGTGCGATGAAGCCGCGAATGGCCTTGATCTGGTTTTCCTGCTTCTGCTGGGCGTCGGCGAATTTGAGATCAACGCCACGAGCCTCGGCCTGCTGGCGGGTCACGGATGTTTCGGCTGCACG